>Ga0210095_1000323_pt1 | contig 13022 bp, 11 predicted proteins | sample China_Galinas_PW_FD_184861 | JGI IMG/M metagenome (GOLD analysis project Ga0210095, IMG submission 184861) | Wetland microbial communities from San Francisco Bay, California, USA, that impact long-term carbon sequestration - China_Galinas_PWA_D1... | ecosystem: Environmental > Aquatic > Marine >...
AGGAGGTCGCCCACGCCAGCGAGGACTTCAGCCGCGCCTGCTTCGACGGCGAGCTCGAGCTGTGGCAGCACGTCGGCAACGTCCTCGAAGCGATGCAAGGCGAGGCCGAACGCCTGGAGCTCGACGGGCGGATGGCGTGACCTTCAAGCCTGCACGGACCGCCATCGTCGGGGCCACCGGTCCCACCGGGAGCCAGCTCGCGCGGGAGCTGGTGGGACGGGGGTGGCGGGTGCGGGTGGTGTCGCGGCGCATCGAGCACCTGGAACGGGCGTTCGCCGGCGTCGACGTCGAGCGGGTGGCCGGCGACGCGGTCGATGCGGAGTCGATCACCGCCGCGGTCACCGGCTGCGAGCTGGTGGTCGACTGCATCGGGCTGCCGCCGGAGCACATGGCGGACCATCCGCGCACCGCCCGCAACCTGGTCGCCGCCGCCGCGGTCGCCACGCCCGGCGGCGCGCGCCTGTTCCAGGTGTCGTCCTACTGGGCGTTCTTCCCGCACCGCGGCGAGGTGGTGGACGAGAGCCATCCGCGCGCCGGCGGCCACGACTGGTTCCGCTGGCGTCGCGAGGCGGAGGACGTGCTGCTCGCCGCCGGCGCCGCGGTGGTCCACCTGCCCGACTTCTTCGGCCCCGGGGTGCACACCAGCTCGGTGCAGATGGCGCTCCAGGAGGCGGTGGCCGGCAAGCCGATGAGCTGCATCGGCAGCCCGGACGCCGGCCGCGAGACGGTCTTCGTGCCCGACGCGATGCGGATCGCCGCCGACCTCGCCGCCCGCGACGAGGCCTACGGCACCGACTGGGCGCTGCCGGGCAACGGCGTCGCCAGCCCGCGCGACCTGGCGCGCATCGCCGGCGCCCACCTCGGCCGCGAGGTCAAGCTGCGCTGCGTGCCGCCGTGGCTGCTGCGCCTCCTCGCGCTGGTGGTGCCGTCGCTACGCCCGGTCGTCGTCCTCGCCCCGCACTACTCCCGCCCGGTGCGCTACGACACCGCCAAGGTCCGCGGCCTGCTCGGCGAGGTCCGCCTGACGCCGCTCGACGAGGCGCTCGGCCGCACCCTGGATGCGATGACGGGCTGAACCCGCCGCGCGCCGGCTACAGCTCGACCTCCGCTTCCAGCCCGACCTCCGCCTCCAGGCCGCGTTCCGCCTGGCTCCCCACGCCGCGCCCCAGGTGGATCGCCGCCAGGCCGACCAGGAACAGGCCGAGGGCGCAGACGATGGCGGGGCCGCTCGGCATGTCCCAGCGGTAGGAGGCGAAGAGGCCGAGGGCGCTGGCCGTCAGGCCGACCGTCCAGGCGATCCCCACCCGCACCGCCCAGCGGCCGGACACCGACAGCGCGACGATCGCCGGCGCCACCAGGAAGGCGAACACCATCAGCACGCCGGCCACCGCCACCGCGACGGTGATGATGACGCCGAAGGAGAGGTAGAAGAGGAAGTCCCACCAGCGCAGCGACCAGCCTTCGGCGTAGGCGCGCTCCGGGTTCTCGGAGATGGTGGTGAAGCGCTTGCGGAAGATGAAGTGGAAGGCGCCGACCGCGGCGGCGACGGCGAGGTCGCGCAGCACCACCGGCCAGGTCACCCACAGGATGGCGCCGGCGAGCAGCTCCTTGATGTGCTCGGCGCCCTCCGGCGCGCGGTCGGCGAGCAGGATGGTGGCCGCCGAGGCGACGACGTAGGTGATGCCGATGATCGCCTCCTGCGGCACCTTCTCGCGGCGGCTGCGGCTCCACGAGAAGATCGCCGCGCCGAGCACCGCCGCCGCCAGCGAGAAGAGGAAGGAGGCGGTGGTGCCGGGCTCGTAGCCGTAGAAGAAGGCCACCACGGTGCCCATGGCGGCGATCTGGGCGAGCGCGAGGTCGACGAAGATCACCTTGCGCAGCAGCACGTGGAGGCCGAGGTAGCCGAGGATCACCACCAGCACGGCGCAGATGGCGAAGGGAGCGGCGAGGAACTGTAGGACGTCGAGCATCGGATGAATCCCTCCTTGTCCCGGACTAGAAGGCGGCGGCGAGGCCGTCGACCCAGGAGTCGATGAGCTGGAAGTAGTCGTGCGGGCCGTTCTCCACCGGCCCGAGCGGCACCACCACGGCGGTGGCACCGGTGCGCTCGGCGATGGCGTCGATCTGGTCGCGCTGGAAGTAGTTGGCGGCGAGCAGCACCTTGATGTCGTCGCGGTGCATCGTCTCGATCAGCTCGTGGACGTGGCGCGCCGACGGCGGGATGCCCGGCTTCGGCTCCACGTAGTCGACCACCTCGAGGCCGAACAGGTCGGTGAAGTAGATCCAGTTCTTGTGGTAGGTGACGATCTTGGCGCCGCGGAAGGCCATCCCCTTGCCGAGCCAGCCGCCCAGCCGGTCGAGCAGCGGCTTGCCCTGGAAGCTCTGGCCGCGCAGGAAGTCGACCAGCCCGCCCTGGGTGGCCAGCGCGTCGAGGCGCTCGGCGCCGAGGATCTTCACCAGCTCGGGGCCGTAGAGGGCGTCGGAGATGCGCTGCTGGAAGCGCGCCAGGTTGGCGTCGTAGGCGGCGGCGTGGGCGGCGTCGACCCGCTTCAGGCCGGCGGCGACGTTGGCGGCGACGCGCTTGGCGTTGATCGGGCTGGTGAAGATGTGGGGATTGCCGTAGACGTGCACGTCGCCGGCCTCGCGGCTGGTCGACGACGGGACCTCCAGGAGCCGCACCCCCTGGCTGGCGTTGACGTACCCCGGCGCCCCCTCGCGGATGCCGCGGTTGCCCGACTTGTCGACCAGCACCGGCGCCCACAGCTCGAGGTCGAGGCCGGTGGTGACGAACAGGTCGGCCGTCTTGAGCATCAGGGCGTAGGACGGTTTCGGCTTGATGAAGTGGCCGTCCTCGTCGCCGCGGGCGATCGACTGCACCTCGGCGAGGTCGCCGCCCACCTCGCGGGCGATGGCGGCGTAGGGAGCGAGCGTGGTGACCACCTTGACCGGCGCGGCGGCGGCCGGCACGGCGGCGGCGAGGAGGACGGCGACGGCGATCGCCACCAGGGTGGCGGCGAGCCGCGGGCGGTGCGGGGTCCGGCGCTGCGCGGTCCGGCGCTGGGGGTTTCGACGGTTCATGGCGGGTCTCCGGGTTGTGAGCGGCATCAGTAGGTCTCGTGCTTGTGCGGGCCGGCGGCCCAGGTGAGCTGCAGCAGCACCTCGTTCACCGGGTCGGCCAGGGCGTCGTCCTGGGTGTGGCGCAGCTCGCCGCGCAGGCGCACGTACTCGCTCTGCCACCAGGTGACGTAGGGCACGACGCTCCAGGCGAAGAGGTCGGGATCGTCGGGGTTCTCGACGCCGTCGAGGCGCAGGCCGAGCGACAGGTTGGCGGCCACCAGGCCCTCGAGGTAGGTGTAGCCGCCCCAGGCGTCGTGGGTGACGCCGGTCAGCGGGTCCTCGCGCTGGCTGAGCAGCGCTTCGCTGCGCCAGGTCAAGTCGCGGTACTTGGCGCGCGCCGGCGGCGTCCAGTTGAAGGTGAGGTCGCTGCCCCAGATCCGCCGCGTGCCGCCCAGCGGCCCCTCGCCGCTGACGCCGGAGAGGCCCCACTCGAGGTAGCTGGCGTCGGACAGGTCCCAGTAGCTCTTGGCGTGGCCGAGCAGCGAGAGCTGCTGGAAGTCCTCGCCGGCGAAGGCCTCGCCGTCGCCGTCGGTGACCTCGAGGGTGAGCTCGTTGGCGCTGGCGAAGGGGTGGGGGAGCAGCCAGGAGAGCGACAGGCCGGTCTGCGCCAGCCCCTCCTCGCCGAGGTAGGTGCGCAGGGCGAGCGGGTAGTCGACCTGCGGCAGGGCGTGCAGGTGCTGGCGGTTCAGGGCGCCGAAGCGCTGGCGGAAACGGCCGGCCAGCAGATCGAGGCCGCCGGGCAGCGAGGCGTAGCGCACCCAGCCCTCCTCGACGTCGACGCCTCCGTCACCGAACGCCAGGGTGAGGCGCATGCGCGAGAAGGGGTCGAGGGCGGACTGCACGTCGAGCTCGAACTCACGGGCGTCGAACTGCTCGCGGCCGGCGTCGGAGGTGGCGCCGAGGAAGATGCCGGTGGCCGAGATCTCCGGGTTGAGCAGCGCCAGGTTGCGCTCGTGGCCGGGAGCGGCCTCGGTGGCGGCGGTGGCCACCGGCGGGGTGGTCTCGGCGGGTCCGGCGGCGCTGGCCGCGGCGGCGCGCAGGGCGGCGAGCTCGTCGTCGGCGCTGGGAGTCGCCGCGGCCGGCGGTGCCGCCTCGGCTTCGGCCGGCGGCGCGGGTGCGGCGCCGGCGGTGGTCTCGGGCGCCGCCTCGAGACGGTCGAGGCGGCGCTCCAGCTCCGCCATGCGCGCCTCGTAGTCGCGGCGCAGCGCCTCCATCTCGGCGCGCAGCGCGGCGACGGTGCCGTCCGGGGAGCCGGACGTCGCCCCGGGGGTGGCCGGGGAGACGGATTCGGCGGCCGGTCCGGCAGCGGTGACGGGGTCGGCCGCGGCGGGCCGGGCGACGGCCAGCGCGGCGAGCAGCAGCGCGGCGATCGATAGGACGGCGATCGGTACGGCTGCCCTCGGTGCGGTGGTTCTCGGTGCGGCGTTTCTCGGTGCGGCGTTTTTCGGTACGGTGTTTCTTGGTACGGCGGTACTCGGTACGGCGGTGCAGCGTACGGCGGTGCGGTGTACGGGCATGGCACGGCCGCCGGTGAGGCGGCCGAATCTCGGCGGATTCCACACGGGTCTCTCTCCTGGTGCAGATCGAGCGCATGCCGGAGTCGGGCTCCGGCGCCTGAAGCTGTGGCGGTCCAGCAAGACCGCGGACGAACGGCGGGGTTCAGGCGGAGAGAGGGGGGCCGCGGGAGGAGGGGGCGCGGCGGGGGAGGGTGACGGTCCGTTCGGCGGCCGGCACCGGGCAGCGTTCGGCGGAGACCGAGGCGATGGCGAGACCGGCGGGCAGCGCCTCGCTGCCGGTCTGCTGCAGACGCGACAGGCACTCCGGGCAGAACGGGCTGTCGCCGGGGTTGGACGCCGGCAGGTTGGCGAAGCCGAGCGCCTCGTCGACTCCGTGCAGCTCCGGCAGGCCGAAGGCGGTCTCCACCGTCGACCGCAGCTCGTGGTCGCCGGTGTGGACCAGGCCGCCGCCGACGAGCAGCTGCAGCGCCAGGGCCAGGGCGACCCAGGCGTGGAGGTGCCGGTTGCTGTGGCTCGGCCTCGTCACGGCCCGCAGGCTATCAGCAACCGGCGCCGCCACACCACCGGGGTGAGCCGCGGCGGGCTCAGAAGCGGGTCACCACCTCCAGCCCGACCACCCGCGGCTCGTTGGTCATGCCGGTGAGGTTGTCGAAGTCGATGCCGTTGCGCAGGATCACCTCGTCGGTCAGGTTGCGGGCGAACAGCGCCACCTCGTGCTTGCCGTAGAGGTAGGCGAGGCGCAGGCCGAGCTCCAGGCCGTCGCCGTTGAACTCCTTCGACTCGTAGAGGAAGAAGCTCTTCTCGCTGTAGTAGTAGGCGTCGAGGCTGGCCGCCACCACGCCGTCGCCGACCGCCGTGTGGTAGTCGAGGATGCCGTTGAGGATCCACTCCGGCGCGTGCGGAAGGCTGTTGCCGTCCACCAGGGCGCCGTTGGGGCCGATGGGGTCGAGCACCGTGCAGCCGCCGCCGCAGGGCGCCACCGCCAGGTTCGGGTCCTGGATCTCGGTGGCGTTGTAGCTGGCGCCGAGCTTGAAGCGCCAGTGCATGTCCGGCACCAGCTCGAGGTCGGTCTCCAGGCCGTAGCCCTCGGTGGTGTCGGTGTTGAGCAGGGTGGCGGTGTTGAACTGGCCGCCGACCGCCACCACCTGCTGGCCGTCCACCGTGTAGCGGTAGCCGGTCATGCCGAGGCGCAGGCGGCGGTCGAGCAGCTCGCTCTTGAAGCCCACCTCGGCGGACAGGATCTCCTCTTCGTCGGCCACCGAGACGCAGTTGGTGGCCGGGTTGGCACCGCCCTCGAAGTCGGGGCAGAAGAGGATGCGGCCCTGGATGCTCGGCGCCCGGAAGCTGGTGGCGACGCGGCCGTAGACGTTGAAGGTCGGGTTCACCGCGTAGAGCGCGCTGACGTCCCAGCTGGTCAGGTCGGCGTCGGTGTGGCGGGTGATCGGCGCGAAGGTGGGCGTCTGGAACACCGGGTCCGGGCGCTCGGCGGAGAAGTCCTTCTCGTCGTGGGTGAAGCGCAGGCCGGCCTTGAGGTTCCAGCGCTCGGTGGCCTGGTAGTCGGCGGAGCCGAACAGCGCCCACGAGGTCGCCTGCTGCGTCTGGCTGGCGAAGCCCTCCTGGACGTTGCCGTGGAGCGAGTCGAAGCTGTAGGTCTCGGCGTCGAGGTCCTCGTCGAAGTAGAAGGCGCCGAGCAGGTAGTTGAACGGCCCGTCGCGGTCGCTGGCGAAGCGCAGCTCCTGGGTGAGCTGGTCGAGCTTCGGCAGGCCGTCGGCGGTCTCCGAGTAGAAGGGGATGAAGCCGGGGCCGGAGCCGGGGCCGGCGCCGAAGCCGCCGTCGATGTCGCCGCGGCTGAACATGTCGAGCGTCTCGTAGGCGGTGACCGAGGTCAGGGTGCCGCCGGCGAGCCGGTAGTCGAGCTTGAGGACGCCGCCGCGCGACGAGATGCTCTGCTGGTTGAGGCCGTCCTGGTACACCTTGTCCTGGCGGAAGCCGGACACCAGGTCGTTCGTCCCCGGCTTGATGATGTTGGCGCGGAACACCCGCGCCGTGCCGTCGAGGTCCCAGCCGTGGACGTTGAGCAGGCCGCTGAAGCGGTCGTTGGGCTGCCACAGGAACTGCACCCGGTAGGCGGTGGAGTCGTAGCCGCCGAGAGCGTTCTTCTTGCCGGTGTAGCCGTTGTCGATCCAGTCGTCCTGGCTCTGCACGAGGACCGAGGCGCGGGTCGACAGGGTGCCGGTGAGCGGACCGCCGACCGCCGCGCTGAGCTCGCCGGTGCCGTAGGTGCCGTAGGACAGGCGGGCGAACCCCTCGAGCTCCTGCGACGGCTTGACCGACTCGAACTTGACGATGCCGGCCGGCGTGTTGCGGCCGAACAGCGTGCCTTGCGGTCCGCGCAGCACCTCGGTGCGCTCGATGTCCCACACCGGCAGGCCCTTGAGCACCGGGTTCTCCAGCACCACCTCGTCGTAGATCATCGACACCGGCTGCGAGGCGTTGAGGTCGAAGTCGGTGTTGCCGAGGCCGCGGATGTAGAACCGCGGAAAGGCGCGGCCGAAGGACGATTCGAGCAGCAGGCTCGGCACCCGCGCCGACAGCGAGCGCACGTCGCCGCCGCCGCTGGTGATCTGCTGCAGGTCGGCGGCATCGAGGGTGGTGATGGCCACCGGGACGTCGCGCACGTTTTCGGTGCGCTTCTGGGCGGTGACGAAGATCTCGTCGAGCACCGTCTCGCGCTCGCCCTCCGGCATCGCGTCGCTCGCCGGCGTCTCGTCACCGGCCGCTTCCGGCTGCTCCCGGTCCGGCTGCTCCTGGTCCGGCTCGTCCGGATCGTTTCCCTGCACGGCGTCTCCGGCGGCTGCCAGGCCCGGCAACACGGTCAACAGCGCCGCCATCACAACGAATCCCCAACGCTTCCTCACGTTCGCCATGGTCGCCCCCTTGTGGACCGCGTGGTTTGGGCGAATGGTAGCACCGGTCGGCCGCCGGCCCGCGGTGTCGGTCGGCGTCGGCCTCGCCGCCCGCCGCCGCCACGTCGCCGTGCGGACGCGCGGTCTTTCGCGGTCTCCATCTCGCGGCGGGGGGGCATTCCGCGCCGCGACGGGTTATCCTGCCAGCGCGATGAGCGACGGGACACGGCGGGACGCGGAGCCGGGGACGGCGGAGGAGGACTTCGGCGAGGCCGAGCGCCTGTCCTCGCGGCCGGTCTACGCCGGCCGGGTGATCGATCTGACCCTCGACCGGGTGCGGCTGCCCAACGGCCTCGAACGCGACCTCGAGCTGGTCCACTTCGCCGGCGCCGCCGCGGTGGTGCCGCTGCTCGCCACGGCCGACGGCGAGCAGGTGGTGCTGATCCGCCAGTACCGCTACGCCACCGGCGGCTGGCTGCTGGAGATCCCGGCCGGCAAGCTCGACGGCGACGAGGAGCCGGCCGCCTGCGCGCACCGCGAGCTGGCCGAGGAGACCGGCTACCGCGCCGCCGAGCTCGAGCCGCTGGGGTGGATCTGGTCGACCCCGGGCGCCACGGACGAGCGCGTCTCGCTGTTCGCCGCCCGCGGCCTGACCGCCGGTGCCCACCAGCGCGAGGCCGACGAGGTGATCGAGCTGGTCCGCCTGCCGCTCGCCGAGGCGGTGCGCCGCGCCGCCGAGGGTGAGATTCCCGACGCCAAGACGGTCTGCGCCCTGCTCCGCCTGGCGGCCCGCCGCCAGGGCGCCGCGACGGCCGGCTAGCCGGGTCGGCCGAGGTCAGCCGTCCTTCAGCATCAGGAACTCCTGGATGCCGTGGCGCAGCAGCAGGCTGCGGTCGACGGAGAAGCCGGGGAGCATCTGGTGCACCTCGGCCGGCCGGTAGCGCGGGCAGGCGCGGCGTCCGGGCTCGGGGCGGTACTGCAGGTCGATGCCGCCGCCGCCGGCCTCGAGCAGGTACTTGCCCGGCTCGCGCCCCATCTCCGGCAGGGTGACGATCATCGCGAAGAGGGTGGCGCCGGGGCGGCAGCGCGCCGACAGCACCCGACCGGTGGCGCGGAACAGGTCGCGGTCGAGGTAGTTGAAGACGTCCCAGGCGAGCACCAGGTCCGCCGGCTCGCCCTCCTCCGGCAGGGCGCGGGCGATGGCGCTGGCGGCGTCGCCGGTGACCACGGGCCCCAGCGAGCGCACCAGGTCGACCACCTCCACCGAGCAGGGGAAGCGCTCGGAGAGGAAGGAGATGTTGGCGCCCACCGCCGGCCCCAGGTCGATGACGTGGAGGCGCTCGTCCGGATGCAGCCGGCCGAACAGCTCGCCGAGAGCCGGTGCCGGATGGACCTCCGGAGCCGCCACCGCCGGCGCGCTGTCAGGGGGCGGCGTTGCGGCGCGGCTCCGGAACCACTTCACGTCGGGAGGGTCCCGCTCACGCCGGGCCGGCGCCGCCGCGTTCGGCCGTGGAGCCCTTGTCGCCGCTCTTGCCGGTGCCACCGGTGCCGGCGGCGGGAGACGCGATGCCGGGGAGACCGCCGGGAACGCCGCCCCCTTTCGCCGCCGTCTCCTTGGAATCGTCCTTGCGCTCGCCGCCGGACTTCGACTCGGCGGCCGGCGGGCGGCTCGCCGCACGCGGCTCCATGTCGATCGAGCCCTTGAACTTGGAGCCGTCCTCCAGCGACACCCGCGGCGAGGTGATGTTGCCGCGCACCTCGCCGGAAGCGCGTACCACCACCTGCTCTTCGGCGAACAGGTTGCCCTGCACCTTGCCGTCGATGAACAGCGTGCGGCCGTGGATGTCGGCCTTCACCCGGCCGCTGCGGCCGACGGTGACCGAGTGCTTGTCGAGGTGCACGCTGCCGTCCACCTCGCCTTCGATGACCAGGTCCTCGTCGCCGTGGATCTCGCCCTGGACGCGGATCGACTCGCCGAGGGTCGCCGAACCGCCGCGCCGCGGCTCCGGCGCCGCCGGCCGCGGGGCGGTGGCGGGATTGCTGGCGGGAATGCTATGGCTGGGGGTCTCGTCTTCGGGCTTCTTCCACATCGGCTCAAGTCTCCCTGGTGGCGTGGGGTGCGGGGTTCGGGTCGATCACCGGCTCAATATATTGAAGGTAATCTATATAAGGGCGGCCCGTCAACCCATTCCCGGCGGCGATTCTGCATGAGCTTGCGGCCGGACCGCACGTGTGCCACATTGTGGCACGTCGATCTCTCTTGAAGGAGGACCTCTGCATGCGACGCACCCACACGATCCTCATCGCCCTGCTGCTCCTCGCCGCCGCGCCGGTGGCGCTGGCCGGCATCCGCTACACCGCCGTGACCTCCACCGAGGGTGGCGGCGGCAACCAGGAGACGACCGTCGACGCGTGGGTCGACGGCGCCGCCGCCAAGGTGGTGTTCCGCGAGAGCGCCTCGCCGATGCTCGAGGAGGGCAACTACGTCGTCACCAAGGACGGCGGCAAGACCCTCTACCTGGTCAACCCGAAAGAGAAGACCTACGCCGAGTGGAACCTCGACGCCATGTTGCAGATGGTCGGCAACATGATGCAGGCGATGGGCCCGATGCTCAACTTCCAGGTCGACAACGTGGAGGTGAAGGAGCTGGGCAGCGGTCCCGGGCCGGCGATGCACGGCCTGGCCACCACCCATGCCAAGTTCCACACCACCTACGACATGAAGATCAAGGTGCTGGGCATGGGGCGCACCAACCACGTCGAGAGCGACCAGGAGATCTGGAGCACGCAGGAGCTCGGCGACCCGGCCCTCGGCATCTGGCTGCGCAAGGAGCAGCCGACCGGCTTCGAGCAGCTCGACAAGCTGGTCAAGGCCGAGATGGACAAGGTGCGGGGCTTCCCGCTGAAGTCGGTGACCCGGACCACCACCACCGGGCAGAAGGGCAAGCGCGAGCAGACCACGGTGAGCACCATGGAGGTCACCGAGCTCGACCGCTCGGCGTCGATCCCGGCGTCGACCTTCGAGATCCCCGAGGGCTACACCCAGAGCGAGGCGATGGTGCCGCAGCAGGAGGGGGAGCAGAAGGAGGACAGGAACCCGTTCCACAAGCTGTTCGGCGGCGGCTAGAGGCCGTCCGCACCCCGTCCGCACCCCGTCCGCACCCCGCCGGTCCCGGCCGCCCGGCCGGCCGGCGCGGTGGCGGCGGCGGGGTGCAGGTTTGCCGGCAGATGATCCCGCGGTCGCCACATTTGCTGCGCAGTCACCGCCGGTTTGCCGGATGTTTGCTCCAGCGGGAACAAAGTCGTCTCCCGGTGTCGCCGGAGCATCCTGTAACTCACTGCAACAAAAGGGCTTGAAGTTGCCGCGACGGAGGGTCGTGGGTAGAGTGCCCGCATGCCGAAGGACACCCTCCTCGCCACCTCCTTGCGCATCCTGCGGGAGACCCGGTCGCTCAGCCAGAAAGAGCTGGCGGAGCTCGCGGGCATCGAGCGCAACACCATCTCCAAGTACGAGAACGGTTGGATCCAGCCGAGCCGCGAGAAGCTGCACGCGATCCTCGAAGCGCTGCGTTTCAGCTACGCCGAGCTCGACGCCACCGAAGCCTTCGTCCGCCGTCTGCTGAGCGGTTCGGCACCCATCGGCCCCGCCGGCGAGTCGCCCTCCGGCTCCCGCGAAGAGCAGATCCGCCGCACCTCCGAAGACCTCGGCCGCAACCTCGGCACCCTGCTCCAGCTGGTGGTGACGCCGCCCGAGGAGTCCTGAGCGGAGGCTCGTCGAGACGACCGACGCCCGCGGCATCACCGAAGTGCGCACCGTCGACGAGCTCGATCGGGTGACCGGCGTCGACTATCCTGATTACCCCGACGATTCACTGGACACGGCCTACACCTTTGGCGACCAGCTGGCGCCGGCGTCGCGGCCGGCCTACTCGCTCGGCCGCCTCACCGCGATCACCCGCGACGGCGAGAGCGTCGACTACGCCTACGACCGCTTCGGCCGCACCACCCAGGACGGCGCGCTCACCTACGGCTACGACGCCAACGGGAATCGTGCCACGATCGGCTATCCTGACGGCGTGAGCGCCACCTACGGCTACGACTTCGCCGACCGGCAGGAGACGCTGTCGGTGACGACGCCGGCGGGGACGACGCCGGTGGTCACCGCCGCGGGTTACCTGTCCTCCGGTCCGCTGACCGCCCTGAGCCTCGGCAACGGTGCCATCGAGACGCACCTCTTCGACACCCGCTACTTTCCGACGGTGATCACCCTCGACGCCGCCCAAGACCGCACCTGGGGCTACACGACCGACTTGGTGGGCAACGTCATCGAGATCGATGAGATGGCCGCCTGCGCCGGCGACGACGTCTACTCGCCCTACACCGTTACCGGCACGGAGGTGTTGCAGTCCTGCGCCGCCCTCCAGGCGGGCCCGGACTTCACGGTCGCATCCGGCGGCGACGCCACGCTGACCGCCGCGACGCGGATCGTGCTCACCGACGGCTTCATGGTCGAGTCCGGCGGCCGACTGGCCGCCGGCACCGACCCCGACCTCGCCGGCACCAGCACCCGGACCTACGGGTACCAGGACTACGACTACTTCCTGATGTCCGCCACCGGCCCCTGGGGCGCCCAGAGCTGGACCTACGACAAGATCGGCAATCGCCTCACCGAGACCGACGACGGCGCCACCGAGACGTACCACTATGCACCCAACGGCTCCGGCGGCAACACCGCCCGGCTGACCAGCATCGACCTCGCTCCCATCGGCGTACGCAGCTACGAGTACACCGACGCCGGCCACGTCGACCTGGTGACCTCCGGTGCCAACGTCGTCGACTTCGAGTGGGACGACGCCGGCCGCCTCGAGCAGGCGACCGGCCCCAACGGCACCAGCCCGTTCCTCTACGACGGCCGCGGTTTCCTGCGCTCGGCCGGCGACGCCACCACCGCCGGCACCGTCACCCCGACCTACGACTCCACCGGCCTCCTCCGTAGCCTGCTCCGCGAGCCCGTCGGCGACCCGACCCGCCGCTACTCCGTCTTCTACCTCGCCGGCCGCCCCGTCGCCCAGCTCGCCACCGAGTCCGGCCAGCCCGACCGCTGGTGGTACCTCACCACTGACCACCTCGGCACACCGCTCGTCGCCACCGACGCCGCCCAGGCCACACTCTGGATCAACCGCTTCGACCCCTTCGGCACCGACCCCTGGTCCGGCACCAACCTCGGGGCGCTCGACAACGAGATGGTCCTGCGCTTCCCGGGGCAGTGGGAGGACCCGGTGTGGCAGGACGCGATGCTCGGGGCCGAGGGGTACTACAACGTGTACCGTTGGTATATACCTGGGGTGGGAAGATACTCCAGGCCTGATCCACTGGGCTTCCGCGGCAGCGATGCGCTCATGCTCTACGGATACGCTGAGTCGAATCCATTAAGTTTCTACGACCCGTTTGGCCTGTGCTCCTGCAATGATGATTGCCCCAG
>Ga0210095_1000324_pt1 | contig 12954 bp, 13 predicted proteins | sample China_Galinas_PW_FD_184861 | JGI IMG/M metagenome (GOLD analysis project Ga0210095, IMG submission 184861) | Wetland microbial communities from San Francisco Bay, California, USA, that impact long-term carbon sequestration - China_Galinas_PWA_D1... | ecosystem: Environmental > Aquatic > Marine >...
CAGGATGCGGCCGCGGAAACGCCCAGAACGCCTAAAGCCGCACGCGACGGCGAGCCGCAGAAGGCGGCTCAGTCTCCTGCCGGCCCGCCGAAGGCACGCACTGACGCGGAACGTGCGAAGAATGCGGCGCGCCCATCCGAGCCGTCCGCTGCGCCCGCGGCGGCGAAACAGGAAGCCCCGGTGACACCGAAATCCGAGCCCCGGGCCGAGCGTCAGGTCGCGGACAAGGCTCCGGAACGGCCCGCCACGAGCGGTGCCGGCAATGGTTCACCGGCGAAGTCAGACGACAAGGCGCAGCAAGCGCCGGCGTCGTCACCTGAGAAACCGGAAGGCCGCCTGTTGCCCTGGGAGCCGGCCACGCCGCCCGTCGCAAAACCGACCGAAGCGCCCCTGGTTTCCCCCAAACCGGTGACCGGCAGCACCAGCAAGCCGTCGGAAGAAAGCGCCGGCGACAGCTAGACGGAGGCTTGTCGACGGAGCACCTCGAGCAGGCCCTTGCAAGCGTCCTCGACGAGATCGAGAACGCGCTCGAAGCCGGACGCGCCGCCGTAGTACGGATCGGGCACCTCGGCGCTGCCGGAGCCCGAGAAGTCGAGCAGCAGGTGGATCTTGCCGCGCTGCTCGGGGGTCGCCTGTCCGATCAGTGTCGCGAGGTTGTCGCGATCCATGGCGAGGATGTAGTCGAAGCGCTCGAAGTCCTCGGCACGGACGCGCCTGGCCCGGATATCCGCCAGCGAGTAGCCGCGCCGTTGCGCCGCCGCCGCCGCCCGGCGGTCCGCCGGTTCGCCGACGTGGTAGGCGTGCGTGCCGGCGGAATCGACGCGGATACCGGTGGCCAGGCCTGCCTGCGCGACCACCTGTCGGAACACGCCCTCCGCGGTCGGGGACCGGCAAATGTTCCCCATACACACGAAAAGTACACTGATGGTTGCGTGCTTATTCATAAACCTTTGTTTAACTTAATATTCCTGTCCGGGCACGCCCGCCGAAATCCGGAGGTTTCCGAGGCGGCTTGTAGCCAGAATTGTACCCACCAGCATGTCCACAATTTTGAAGATACCGGGCCCGATTTCCATCGACCTGTGCGGAATGCCGATGATATCGATCGATCAGGTCGTGCTATTCGAACGATTCGGGCCATTTTCTGGACGTATGATAAACGCTCAAAATCTGGATCTCTTTCCGCTTGATACGATACGGAACGATATGTGGTATGCCGTGAATGACGAGTTCGCGTGTACCCCGCACTCGTCCTTCCCGACCCATCTTCGGATGATCCCGCAGCTGATCCACCGTGACGCGAATGTGTTGCGCGACCTCAAATGCCGCACGTGGATTTTCTCTCGCGATGTGTTCCTGAATGGCGAGCAAAGCTTTCGCAGCCGGCGTCGTCCAACGAACGCGCACGGTCAGGCGTCTTTGTACTTATTGAAAATCGCGTCCATTTCGCCATCGGAGGCAAATCGGCCTGCATCCGCGGCTTTAACGCCTTCCTTGATCCGCTCGTCTTGCCAGGCCAGCAGATCCAGATATTGGTCGATCGCCTCGTTTACCAGGTAATTTCGCGACCGGTCCTGCTGCTCGGCCAGCTTATCGAGCTTTTTAATTTTTTTGGGGTCAGTCCGGATACTGAATGCTTCCGTGGTCATGTCATATTGCCTCTGCGGTTCATTACGGTTCACTATGATTACAAAGCAATCATAGCGCAAAATTGCCGTGAGGCGAGCGCAACTGGCACGGTGATTGGAGAATTCGGCGCAACAAGCAGGTCTCGCAAGGGCTTCGGATGGTTCTTCAGCCGGTTGTGTGTCTGACGCCTCAGCCTCGCCGGTAACGTGGCGGATAGTACGTATAAGAGGCCATTATGACAGGAGCGAAACCGTTGGAGCGAGCGCCCAATCGCCCTTCACCGGACTGCCGGAATCCAGACTCTCACGGTAGTTGTTTGGGCCGGACGGCTGGTCCCGGCGCAATAGTCTCTACATGCTACAGTCGGGGCTGGCGTACGTTCCCTGGTGTCCCACTGAACACAACGGCGAGGAGCGAGAGGATGAAAAAGACCAGAATCGGGAAGCTCCTGACGGCAGCGTCTCTTTCCCTGACGGCGTTCGGGTCGGCCGGCGCTGAACAGATTTACCAGATGGTTTGTCGCGGCGGCGGTGACATGCAAATTCTGTACGACAGCTTGCGCGACCCTCCCAGGGTACAGGTCTGGTTTGAACGTGCCCCCCGGCAGCCAGCATAGCGTCACCAGATGCCGGTCAATGCGCCTGGATCGATCGACCCATCAGTCCGGACGAGCCAAAGACACTGATGTTCGAGGAGTCTCTGAAAGACATCCAGCTCATTTTCTCAAAGGGTCGAGGATCACAGAATAGACAGAGAATGGCCCAGGTCCGGGCCGAATGGGGCCCGCATCTCGAAAATATCGTCGAGTCTCTGAACGGCGATCTTTTCTGCGTGCACGTATACAACAATCGCGACCTCGGCGCCTTCGTCGTAAGGCGCTTCGGTCCGTAGTCGTCCGGAGAACCGGGCTCGCATCCTGTCACACAGCGACGTTTCGAGCGCAGCGAGCGGTAGTGGGGCTACGTGAGGGTGACGTGGCGCCGTGCATCTCCAGGGATTTACCGATGCCGACGAATTCGCTGCATTATCTAGGGCACCGCACAAATCCTGCTTCTCTGTAAGCCTGTGATGCCTGACACGTCGCGCTCGAAAGTCAGGGTCCGCCTCCCGAGAAGACCCGCATTGAAGCGCGGTCTTCGGACCGCCGATATTGGACTGCCAGGTCACCCTGAAAAGACGGACTGGCTCCACCAGGCTACTCGAGCATGCTCGGTATCAGCGACGACATCGTTGGGCTGAGCAAACGCTACGATTGCCCAGCAGGTACTCACAAGGTCGTTACTCGATAGAGTAGACTCGCCTCGGCCTAAAGGCGTGTTTTCGACACAACGCGGACCACAGCGCACGGCAACGATCCCGCGCTGCCGGTCCGTACGGCGAACCAACCAGGGGCATCGATCACCGCGATATCGGCGTTGCGGCTTGAGCCGTCGTGCCGTGGCTCTACGCTGCGGCACGGCTTTGTGCGCCCCGGCCGTTTATCCACCCGGGGATGTGCCTCAGCGAGGCTGTGGCCGAACACGCGATCCCGGGAAATAGGCAACCGCAAACGAAGGCCGCGCCTGCACGGTATCCAGCCAGGCCCTGAACCGGGGCAGATCACACCAGAGTTCATGCAGTTCGAGATCCAGCATGCGAATGGCCGAGGGCACCAGGGCGATATCGGCAATGCTGAAGTCACCGCCCAACAGATAGGCTCGGCCATCGGCCAGCTGGCGCTCCACGCGCACCAGGCATTGGCGCAGTTTTTCCAAGGAATCCCGGTATTGCTGTTCCGGGCAGCCCTCGCTAAACATCTGGCGATAGAATTGCTTGCGCAGCGGCATTTTGCTCGTCATTGCGTCGAACTTGGCCGCATCCATGCCCGCGATTTCGGCAGCGAACAATTTATTGAATGAAGGGACACGAATAGCGGTGGTCGGCACCTCCTCAAAGTAGCGCATCCAGGTGCGCATGGCGGCGCGGCCCAGCGGGTCGCGCGGGCCGAGCGCCGGCTCGGGGAAGACGTCGTCGAGGTATTCACAGATCACCGAGGAATCGACGACCGGCCTGCCATTGTGAACGAGCGACGGCACCACGCCGTTGGGGTTGATGGCGAGGTACCAGTCCTCAAGATGCTCCTGCCGACTCAGCTCGATAATCCGGCTGTCGTAGTCCAGCCCCTTTTCCGCGAGCGCCAGGCGTACTTTCTGGGAACAGGTCGAAAAAGGGCTGTGGTAGAGGATCAGGGACACGCTGTATTATCCCCTGTTTGCTGAGCCTGGAATCCGGGGAACCTGGGCAACCGCGTGGCCAACACGGCCGCCAGAATCAGCAGGAGCGCCGCGCCTATCACGGCGAAGCCGTAGTCACCGCGGGCATCGTAGGCCGCGCCCGCCAGTAGCGGGCTGGCCGCCAACCCGATCATAAACATGGCGTACTGCCAGCCGTAGATCGCCCCGTAGGCCGTCATACCGAAATAGCGCGCGACCAGGTAGCCGATCAGATCGACCTCCGCGCCCATGGCAAAACCGATGGCGAAGGCGGCAACGACGGCCATGTCCGGCCCTCCCGCTTCGAGGGCGGCACAACCCGCCGCCGCCACACTAAACAGCAGTGTGGCAATGCGCGGTGCGAAAAAACGGTCGATCAGCACACCGGTCACGCCCCGCCCCAGAATCACCGATAGCCCCAGCACACCGGCGGTGGTCGCCGCCCGGCTCAGGCTGACACCGGCATCGGTGAGCATGGGGACAAAATGCACAATCAGCCCGCCGACTGCGAGCGCAACGCAAAAGAACAGCGCAGCCAGCAGCCAGAAGACCGCGCTTTTCCTGGCTTCAGCAAGGCTGATACCTGCGAGTGCGGGTCTCGAAGACTCATGGCCCACCGACAGGCGCGGACGCTCCCGGATCAACAACACAATAACCGGCGTAACCAGCAGTATGACCAGTGCCAGGGCTTGATAGCCACCGCGCCAGCCCTGGGTTTCGATATAGCCGGACATCAGCCGCGGCGCCAGCGCACCGGTAATGCCAGTGCCCGCGAGAGCAATGCCAAGCGCCAGGCCCCGAGCCTTGTCGAACCACAGGTTGACCAGGCGCGTGAACACCACCGGCGATGTGCCCGCCGCCAACAGGTGCACGGTGGCGTTGATGATTAGAAATCGTGTCAGGTCGGCAGACAGGGTCGATATCCACCAGAAGCCGCCGGCGAGCCCAAGCAGCGAAACCCCCGCCACGCGGCGCACCCCGAACTGATCGGCGAGTCGGCCCACCAACGGGGCCGTCAGCGCCAGCATCAGGGCGCCGATCAGGGGCACGGCGGACAGCCCGGTTCTGGACCAACCGAGATCGGCCTGCATCGGCTTCATAAACACGCCAAGCGTGTAAAAATACAGCGAGGAGATACCAAAGGACACACCCAAAAACGCGGCAATGAGTGCCGGTGCACCTTGTCTCAGTTCTGAGCGCGCGCTTATGGCACACTCTCCCCGACGGTGTCCCCGTCGACTGTTTCCTCGTCGACAATGGCAACAGCACGTATCCAGCCCGCCGAAGCGCCTTTGATTTTGACCGGGAAACAGGTCAGCGTGAAACCCTTGGGCGGCAATTGCTCCAGCCCGTTGAGTTTTTCGATCTGGTAGTAGCCGATAAAGCGCCCGGCCTTGTGGCCCTCCCAAATAATATTGGGGTCGCCGGTTTCGGCGAAGCGCTTGGCGGTATGGGAAAAAGGCGCGTCCCAGGACCAGGCATCGGTGCCCACCACGCGCACACCTCTTTCGGTGAGATACATGGTCGCCGCATGGCCCATGCCGCAGCCACTATCGACATAATTCGGGCCACCATAGGCAGCCCCCGCCGCGGTATTGACCAGCACGATGTCGAGTGGCTGCAACTCATGGCCGATGCGCGCCAGTTCCGCTTCGACATCGGCGGCGGTGGCCACATAGCCGTCGGCAAAATGCCGAAAATCCAGTTTGACTGCGGGGCGCAGAAACCAGTCGAGGGGCGCCTCGTCGATGCTCGGCGCGCGCTCGCCGCCCGAGGTCGAGTGGTAGTGCCAGGGCGCATCCATGTGCGTGCCGCTATGGGTGGTAAGCTGAACGTTCTCCACCGCCCAAGCTTCACCGTCAGGCAAATCACTTTGCTTCAACCCCGGGAAAAATGGCGCTATCTGGTGAAAAGACTCCTGGTGCGTGAAATACTCGATATTGGGCCGCAGCGACTCCGGGTCTGATACAACATCGTTGCAAATCGGTATGGACAAATCGATGAAACGACGGGTCATGGTTGTTTCTCAGGGTCGGAAAAATGCGGTGCCCATACCCGATTGCGCAGCACACCGATGGGAGGAATTTCCAGTTCGACCAGGTCGCCGTGGTCAAGAAAGCGCATGTGCTCCAATCCGCAGCCATTGCCAACGGTTCCTGAACCGAAAATTTCGCCGGGATAGAGGGTTTCGCCCTGACTGACGTGGACGATCATATCCTCGAAGGTCCAGTGAATCGAACTCGAGTTTTCATCGGTCCAGGTCTCATCGTTGACCCGCGCGCGCATGGGTAGATTGTAGGGGTCGCCGATTTCATCGGCGGTGACGATGCACGGCCCCATCACATTGCCGCCGTCGAAATCCTTGCCCTTGGCCGGCCCCAGGGGCCCGGCCATTTCCGCTGCTTGGGCATCGCGGGCGCTGAAGTCGTTGTAGATGGTGTAGCCGAAAATATAGTTTCCGGCCTCTGCCTTGGGGATATCGCGCCCCTGCTGCCCGATGACCACCGCCAGTTCCAGTTCGAAATCCATCAGGCTGGAATAGGCAGGCCAAATCAGATCGCTATCGGTACCGGCCACGGCGAAGCGGTTGCACTTGTAGTAAAGCGGCTGACGGAACCAGGCGTCCATGGGTTGTGGCGGGCCCGCCCGTTCAATTTCGGCCAGGGCTTCGGCATCGCCCCGCGCGCTGGCCTGCAGGCGCATCACGCTGTGGCCGGCCTGGCGCACATGAGTTTCAAAAGCCATAAAATCCCGCAGTTGCACCGGCACTGGCAATGGCGCGAGCAAGCGCGGCTGAGCTTTGCCGTCTTTCCTCTCTGCCCCCGAACCGAATTCAATGCCCGCTGCGGCGGGCATTGATTCGACCAGTTCACGCGCCAGGTCCAGGGCCGGTGGACCCGCCTCGATCAGGCTCTGCATGGAGGCGTACACCGGGCTATTGCCACCGAACCTGTCATGGTGCGCCGCGGCAAGATCGAGCAGGCTGCCGTCGGTGGCAAACGCGCCCAGGCGCGGCCCTGTGTCACTGGCAAAGGTCACGAGTTTCATGCCTGCACCTTCTTAAGCGGGACGATGTTCGGCCCTGGAGACTGTGTCTTCCATCATGGTCACCAGACGATCGCCATTTATGGATAGGTGTTTGGCTGGGCATGCCAATGCCTCCTCTGCCAGCTTGGTAGCCGTTAGTGGCTGGCTAACGAAAAGGAAATGCCTACCGTGCGCGGCGCATTCAAGGTCGCGGTTGGCATGATGAAGAAAGGTACGATCTGGGTGGCGTGACGATCGTCAAAGATATTCCTGGCAAACACGGCGATCTCCCAGTTTTCATCGTCGGGTCCCACTGCGAGCCGCAGATCCACTTCTTCCCAGCTATCGCCAATATATTGCTCGATGTCCTGGTTGGTTTCGCTGAAATAGGTCTCTGACTGCATGCGCAGGGTGGCGATTCCGCTGATATAGCCAAAGGATGTGGGGTGGCGATAGTCGGCGGACAGGTTCCCGATCCATTCTGGCGCGCGCGTCATGCGATTGCCGGACACGTCCACCGCGGTGGGTGTCTGCAGCGAACCCAGGGTGACGTTACCGATGTCATCGGCAAACCCGAACAGCGTGCCATCGCGGATTTCCGTATCCATCCAAGAGCCATTGAGGGCCAGGGTCAGATTCTCCGTTGCGCGCAACAGGCCCTCAAACTCGACACCACGGGTCCGGGCTGCGGGCACGTTGACGATTGCCACCCCGCCAGTGTTTACCGCCTGGCGAATCTGGAGGTCGTTATAATCGGACCAGAATGCACTGATATTCAGCCGCGCGCGCCGGTCGAAGAACTCGTGCTTGGCGCCGAGTTCATAATTGATAATGGTTTCCGAACCCACTTCCAGCGGCCGATCCGGCAGGGTACCGCTAATATCACCGAAGTTGTTAAAACCGCCGCTGGTAAATCCGCGGGAGTAGCTGGCGTAATACATGCCGGTATCCGTCGGCGCGAAGCCCAGGACTACACGTGGCGTAATTTTTTCGAAGCTCTCCTTACAGTCATTGGTCACTCCCGGACAGGAGTCGGTAGTCCCCGCGTCCAGCGGTGGTACCACGCTGGTCCTCAGGGTCTGCACCGTATTGGTGACCGTGGCCTCTTTTTCGTCGCGGCTGTAGCGTAGCCCGCCGGTTAACGACCATGTGTCGTTCAGATCGAGAGTGCCATCCGCGAAGACTGCGTAGGAATGGGTCTCCTGGGTGGTATTGAAGCCCAGGTCGAGGCCCGCGGCACTGCCGGGCACCAGAGGTGGGATACCGGGAGCGGCCATGGGCGGGCCGCCCTGTTCGTTGACGATGCGAATGAAGCCGTCAACTTTCTCGTAGGCGTAGTAGAGCCCGGCGGTCCAGCGGAAAGTTCCGCTGTCCGAGGCGAGCCGCAATTCCTGCGACCGGGAAGTGTAATCCTGATCGGTGGTGTTCCAGCCAAGGGAGAAGGCGGAATTGGCAGGGTTGATTTGTCGGCTGCCCTCGCGGTTGTTCGGGGGAGGCGTGCCGGTGAGGTTGTTCCAGAACGCCGCGCCCGACGTTCCCGGAAGGGCGCCGGTAACCCAGGGTGTCGAGTCCTGAAATCCATTGACGGCGAAATGGCGGTACCCGGTCACGGATGCAAGCGTGAAGTCCTCACTGAGTTGCCAGTCGACCAGCAGGCTGAGGTTTTCCGATTCCGTCTCCGTGTACTGTTCGCCGATAATCTGAACCTCGTCGCCATCGAGCCGCTGTTCATAGTCAGAGCGTCGGAGGTGTGGGTCCCCCTGATAGAGCTGCAGCGGCAGGCCGGGGATCACCTGGCCGAGTTCGATGGTCGCCAACTGCAGCGTGGCGGGTCGATCCTTGCCGCGCGCGACCTCGCCGATCAGATCGACGATGACCGCATCGTTGGGGGTAAACCGCAGGGAAACACGGCCCGCAGTGCCGCTACCACCGCCGAATTCGCGCTCATCAATCGTATTTGCCGCCCAGTCGCCGCCAGATCGGTGAGAAATGGCAGTGCGCAGCGCCAGAACATCCTCAACCAGCGGGACATTCAGTGCGCCGGCGACCTGCGTCTCGTCGTGGCTGCTGTAGCTGAAGCGGGCATAGCCGCCGAATTCGTCGGTCGGCCGCCGAGTGTTGATGAGGACAGCGCCGGCAGTGGAGTTGCGACCGTAGAGTGTCCCCTGCGGGCCTCGCAGGACCTGGATGCCATCGACATCCAGGAAATCCGCTACCGATTGCCCGAGCGCGCGTACATAAACACCGTCGACGTAGACGGCAACGGGTTGTTCGGTGAGCAGACTGCCGCCTCCGGCCGGACCACCGATTCCACGGATGGCGACGGGCGCAAGGCCGTAACTAACGCTGTCCGAAACCACCAGACCCGGTACAGCGCCGGCAAGATCCTGGATCGAGGTGTAGCCTGCCTCGGTGAGCGCCTCTCCCTGGATCGCCGAGACCGAAATCGGTACGTCCTGGAGATTTTCCGACCGCTTTTGCGCGGTGACGACGACCTCTTCCAGGTAGTTATTATTTTCCTGCGACAGGGCAAGGCTTGAAAGCCCCACCTGTCCCATGGCACCCAATACCAATATCATGATTATATTTTTCATGATTACCCCTCGCATAATGGCAAGCATTTTTTGCAAACTGGCGAGCTCTTCTTTCTGGGCTGACCTTCAATAACTAGCCCGCAGCGCGCAGCGAAAAAAAGGCCGCTGCGGCCACATTGACTACGTGCTCAATTAATCTTTCCGGATCCTCAGGCCAGGCTTCATGGCCGCTCATGGCGTGGTAAACACCATCAAATGGTGAAAAGATCATCAGCATGACCGCCGACCCGAATACCCGCTGCAGCGAATCCGGGGACAGCGATGGGAAACAAGCCTGGATTTCCGCGAAATACTGATTGCGGATATCCGCCAGTTGTTCCCGGTAAATCGATTCGGTCAGGGCATCGTTTTCAACAACAAAACGCGCCAGAAGATGGACGTAGGCATGATCCTCAGGGCGGCCGCACAGCTTCAAATGTGGCGCCACATAGCCTCTGACAAGGGCTCGAATGCGCTCGTCAACGGGCAGGCTTTGGTCAATGCTCGCCAGGTTTTTCGTCCGTTCGCGGTTTAATGCGGTCAAATACTTTGTAATGACCTGCCGATACACGTCTTCCTTGCCACCAAAGTGATAGTGAACCAGCGCCGTATTGAGCCCGGCATCGCGGGACAACTCCCGCAACGACACGCCGTCGTAGCCCTTTTCGGCAAAATGGCGAACTGCATGATCGAGGATCAGTGTTTTTGCATCCGCTTTGCTGCTTGTTGCGCTCTTCATAGCCTGGCTCTTTGCTCACCTGTTCTTGTCTGCCCTGTTTCAGGACTAACACGCTCTAATCCTAGAAACCCAAAGTTTAACCAAGTGCTTTAACCAAGTGGTTAAATCCAAATTTAGAAGGTTTACCCCTGCATGTCAAGTGCGTACAAGGGGCCTTATATGAAGAATCGGGCCGGGTGGGCAGCTCAATCGAGGCCGCTATCCGCGATGAGGCGGCCGGGTCAGGCGTCGTTCGGTACTCGAAATCTTCTTATCTGCCGGAAATGCCGGCGTGCAGAGGGCGCCGGCGGCGAGCCAAAAACTGCCCGTCGAGGATAGTACGTATAAGGGGCCATTATGACAGGAGCGAAACCGTTGGAGCGAGCTGAAACCGGGGCTGAAACCGGGGCGCTGAGGGTAGATCGAGGCCGCCATCCGGCGGAGCCGGCTCGACCCCTACAATTCCGCTGAATGTTCTCAAGTGACACCTAACACCTGAGTTAAGCCGCGCCGCGCAGTGGCGAGCCTTTGCGCTAGCGTAGCGCAGGCGCAAAGGTGAAGCCACGAAGCGGCGTCGGCTTGAACGAATTGTTAGGCCGCACCATTGCGGGAATCTCGATTAGTACTTGTTGAGAGGAACAGATACGTAATCACCGTCGGGATGATGAAGCCCTTTAGGTATGAGAGTGGATGCCTGCCATCTAGGAAGCGAAACGGAAGTTCAAAGTACAGTGCCCAATAGTGCGTTGCGACCAGCGCGGAAATGGCTACCCACATTCCGTATAGAGCGAACCGTTTATTCATGGCCACAAGAATCAGGCTGGCAATGATCGATATGCGAAGAATGGATTGTGAATGCACAAACATGGCGTGCGTGATGGTACTACCGCCCCCATACAGATCGGTGCCGGAGCCAAGATACAAGTCGTAGAGAGTGTACGCGTGGTAGAAAACTAGTAGGCCAGCGAGCGATCCAATGATTAGTTGCCTGATTTGAAGTGATCTACCAAAGACTTGCATTGTCGTTCTCACTCCATGTGCAGGCGGGCGCTCTGTGCGGCCTAACGTCTAAGCTTCATTGCGCCCAGTATCTGGCGCGAAGGTTGCCTCCGCAAGCTTCGTGACGGATCGCAGAAGAAGCTCTCGGCCATTGCATTGTCGTAGGCATCACCGACGGATCCCATGGACGGCACGACGTTCGCTTCCCGACAACGCTTGCCGAACGCATAGCTCGTGTACTGGCAGCCGCGGTCAGAATGGTGGATCACGGACTCGGGTCGCCGCTGCGCCAGCGCCATGTCGAGCGCATCGAGCACGAGCTCGGTTCGGAGATGATTGGCCATTGCCCAGCCGACAATACGGCGTGAGAACACATCCAGCACGATGGCGAGGAACAGGAACCCCGCCCAGGTCGGCACGTACGTGATGTCGGCAACCCACAGCTGATCCGGCCCCGACGCCGTGAACTGCCGATCCACCTTGTCGAGCGCACGGTCCGCGTCGGGATCGGCGATCGTGGTCGTCACGAACTTCGCCGGCGCCAGACCTTTGATCCCGGCGACCCGCATCAGCCGGGCCACGCGCTTCTTGCCGACGTGCGTATCGTGGTCGTCCGCCAGCTCGGCCTGGATGCTCGGCGAACCATAGGCGCCGCCCGAGCGGCGGTGGATGGCGAAGATTTTCGCCGTCAGCGCGAGATGCTCGACCGCCCGCTTCGACAGCGGCCGATCCTTCCACGCATAAAATCCGCTGGCGGAGACGCCCAGCAGCCGGCTGTCAAGCGACATCCAGTGTTGCGCATTAAAGCGACACCCAGTGTTGCGCACCCTTTTTGGGGATTTCCTTTGGCACAACAGTGATTTGAGTATCGTCGCCGGGGATTTGGTGACGGCGACGTGTGGTTTTCGGTATCGAGCGGAGGTACCGCAAAGCGGCGGATCGGTGTAAATCCGGGATACCGAGGCCAGGGGTCGGTCGAGATCGTCGCTCACAGCGATGCTCAGGCGGTCGATTTCCCGCGGCTCGTCGATCAAGCGGGGAAACGGGTGCATCAGGCGTTGGCGGCGAGTGCCGATTCGAGTTCCCGCAGCCGGTAGGAACGCCCCTTGATGTTGAGCACGTGGCTGTGGTGCAGGAGACGATCGAGAATGGCGGTGGCGAGCACCTCGTCGCCGGCGAGGATCTCCGGCCAGGCTTCCACGCCCTTGTTGGTGGTGATCAGGATGGCGCCTTTCTGGTAGCGGTGTGAGACCAGGCGGAAGAACAGGGTGGCGTCCTGCCGGCTCATCGGCTCGAAGCCGACCTCGTCGAGGATCAAAAGCCCGGTGTTGATGTACTTCTTGCGTCTCAGCAGCGAGGGCGGCAGCTCGGCATCGCGGCGCATGATCGGCAACAGCTCGTCGAGGCGATAGAACACCACGCCGAAGCCGTGCTCGATGGCCTTGACGCCGAGGGCGACACCGAGGTGGGTCTTGCCGACGCCGGGCGGACCCTGGAGCAGCAGCGTGCGGTTCTCACGGATCCACTGGCAGGTGGCGAGGGTCTCGATGCGCGAGCGCTCCACCGACGGCTGGAAACTGAAGTCGAAGTTGCCGAGCGTCTGGCCGGTGGGCAGCCCGGACAGCCGCAAGAGGATAGTACGTATAAGGGGCCATTATGACAGGAGCGAAACCGTTGGAGCGAGCTGAAACCGGGGCTGAAACCGGGGCGCTGAGGGTAGATCGAGGCCGCCATCCGGCGGAGTCGGCTCGACCCC
>Ga0210095_1000325_pt1 | contig 12942 bp, 11 predicted proteins | sample China_Galinas_PW_FD_184861 | JGI IMG/M metagenome (GOLD analysis project Ga0210095, IMG submission 184861) | Wetland microbial communities from San Francisco Bay, California, USA, that impact long-term carbon sequestration - China_Galinas_PWA_D1... | ecosystem: Environmental > Aquatic > Marine >...
GGGCGCCGCCGGCCGGCGGCGGGCCGCTGGCGGCGCAGGCGGACGCTCACGACAGCGCCTCGCCGGTCCGGCCCGCCGGCGGCACCGGCAGCGGTGGCTCCGCCGGCGAACCCGCGGCCTGCCGCAGCTCGCTCTGCATCATCGCCACCATGGCGCCGAGAAAGGCCAGGTTGGCGACGCTGGAGACGACCACCTGGAAACCGATCAGCACCACCTGGCCCAGGCAGTAGGCGGCGAAGCCGTCCGACAGCGGCTGCGGCAGCACCAGGCTGAGCGGCGCGGTGCCGAAGCCAACCAGCAGGCTGAAGCCGAAGTACACCGCCAAGAGCAGCAGCAGGCCGGGCCAGCGCCGCGCCAGCACGTCCAGGGCGCGGCGCGATGCGATGCGGACGGAGGCGCCGTCGCGAGCCAGGTCGGCCTGCGCGAGGCAGAACCAGCCGACGGTGACCAGCAGCAGGAAGACGAGCGGCAACGAGGCGCCGCAGCCGATGCCGACCGCCGCCGGCACGCCCCAGCGGTCCCACGCCCACCCGGCCAGGACCGCCACCAGCGCCCAGACCAGGACCAGCCCCGACACCACCAGCAGGTAGAGGTTGTAGAACCAGAAGAAGCGCGACGAGTAGCGGGCCGCCCAGGCGGTGAAGGCGCGGCCTTCGAAGGTGCGGAACAGCCGCCAGTTGCGCGGCGCCCCGGGCAGCGCCTGGCGCTCGCCGGCGGTCAGCACGGCGATGACGCCGGCCTGGAACCAGCAGAAGACGAGGAAGGCCAGCAGCCCGACCAGCAGCGACGCGAGCAGGCCGAGGGACAGCGCCGGGAGGAGCCGCGGCAGGTCGGCGGCGGCGTCGGCGAGCCACCCCTCGAGCTCCTGGGCATTCATCGCTCCGAGGTTCTGCAAGGTCCCGGTACCGAGCCCGAAGGGCAGCAGGAAGGCGATCACCGAGGCGACGCTGAGAAGCATGACGAGGAACTGCTGCAGCCAGACCAGGGGCACCAGCTCCCAGTTGGCGCGCAGCGAGTGGAGGCCGCGTGCGAGGCAGTCGAGAGCGGAGGTCTTCACGGACGAGGGACGGGGCTCAGGTCGCGATGCGATGGCGGTGGGCGCCGATCTCGCTGCGGTAGTCGCCGACCGCGGTCAGCGAGATGGGGTGGGCCATCTCGTGGAGCCGGCTGACCAGCATCGGCGGCACGCGGTCGTCGAGGAGGCCGAAGGCGGCACCGGCCGCCGACGCCGGGTCGGCGCCGCGATCGAGGCCGCGGCCGCCGCGCCGGCCGGCGGCCGGCTCGGCATCGAGGCGGTAGTTGGTGGTGAACAGGGTGGGCAGGCGGCGGGTGTAGCGGCGGTTGATGATCAGGTAGAGGATGTCGGTGACCCAGGCGGTGGGCTTCTGCGCCCCCAGCTCGTCGAGCACCAGCACCTCGGCCTCCACCACCGGGTCGAGGATCTGGCGCTTGGACTCCGGCGAGCCGGGATCGAAGGTCGACTGGATCTGGTGGATCAGCGAGCTGAAGTCGGCGAACCGGCCGCGCACGCGGTAGGTCTCGACCAGCTCGATCAGCACCGCCACCGCCAGGTGCGTCTTGCCCACCCCCGGCGGGCCGACGAACAGCAGGCCCGACTCGCGGAAGCCGCCGCCGGGCTGCACGAACTCCTCGACGTAGCGCCGCGACACCGCCACCGCCTCCTGGAGCTGGCGGCGGGCGCCCGGGTCGAGGCTCTTGGTGTGGAAGCGGGCGAGGCTGCAGCGCCGGTAGCGCTGCGGGATGCCGGCGGCGGCCAGCAGGCGCTCCTCGCGGCCCTGCTGGCGGCAGCCGCAGGGGCGGGCGGTGCCGGCGCCGCCGTCGTCCGCGATCACCCAGCCACGCCCCTCGCAGTGCGGGCACACGTCCTCGGCCGGATCGTCGGGCGCCTCGGCACGAGCCCGGGAGATGTCGCGCAGCAGCGGGTCCCACATGGCCAAACAGTGTACCCGCTTTCGGCGCCGGCGGCGGATCAGCCGCTGCGGCGCACCGGCGGGTGGCTGTGCACGCGCACCAGGGCGTGGCGGCGCTCGACGGCGGCGTCGCGGTCCAGCATGTCGCGGCGCGCCTTGTCGAGCAGGCGGTCGAGCTCGAGCTGCATCTCCTCGAGCTGCTCCTTCATGTTGAGGATCACCTCGACGCCGGCCAGGTTGACCCCCAGGTCGCGGGTCAGGGTGAGGATGGTCTCCAGGCGCCGGATCGAACGCTCGTCGTAGAGCCGCGTGTTGCCGGCCGAGCGGGCCGGCGAGATCAACCCCTCGCGCTCGTAGAGCCGCAAGGTCTGCGGATGGATGTCGAATCGCTCCGCCACGGCGCTGATCATCAGGTACTTCTGGCCGGGTTTGCGCCGGTCGCTCATCGCTTCCTCCTCACGGGCGGCACCACGGCTCCGGGGCGCGGGGGACCGTCCCCCGCGCCCCGGGCGCGATCACTTCTCGACATCGACGTACTCGGCGTCGATGACCTCCTCGTCGTCCGTGCCGCCGCCGCTGGAACCGGCGTCGGAAGGACCGGCCTCCGCGCCGCCGGCCTCGCCGGCAGCGTCGGCCGCGCCGCTCTGGTACATCGTCTCGGCCATCTTGTGGGACGCCTGCTGGATCGTCGTCACCGCCTGCTCCATGGCTCCGACGTCCTCGCCGTCGAGCGCCTTGCGGCCGTCGGCCAGCGCCGACTCGACCGCGCCCTTGACCTCGGCGGAGAGCTTCTCCTTGTTCTCGTCGTAGACCTTCTGGGTCTGGTAGACGAGGCTGTCGAGGCTGTTGCGCGTCTCCACCGCCTTGCGGCGCTCCTTGTCCTCGCCGGCATGCGACTCGGCGTCCTGCACCATCTTCTCGATCTCCCCTTCGCCGAGGCCGGAGGAGGCGCTGATGGTGATCTTCTGCTCCTTGCCGGTGCCCAGGTCCTTGGCCGACACGTTGACGATGCCGTTGGCGTCGATGTCGAAGGTGACCTCGACCTGCGGCATGCCGCGCGGCGCCGGCGGGATGCCGACCAGGTGGAAGCGGCCCAGCGTGCGGTTGCCCGACGCCATCTCGCGCTCACCCTGGAGCACGTGCACCTCGACCGACGTCTGGTTGTCGGCGGCGGTGGAGAACACCTCGCTCTTGCGCGTCGGGATGGTGGTGTTGCGCTCGATCAGCTTGGTGAAGACGCCGCCGAGGGTCTCGATGCCCAGCGACAGCGGGGTGACGTCGAGCAGCAGCACGTCCTTGACGTCGCCGGCCAGCACGCCGCCCTGCACCGCGGCGCCGATGGCCACCACCTCGTCCGGGTTGACGCCCTTGTGGGGCTCCTTGCCGAAGAAGTCGGCGACCAGCTTCTGGATCATCGGCATGCGGGTCATGCCGCCCACCAGCACCACCTCGTCGATGTCCTTGGCGCTGATGCCGGCGTCCTTGATCGCCTGCTCGCAGGGCGGGATGGAGCCCTTGACGATGCTCTCGATGAGCTGCTCGAGCTTCGAGCGGCTGAGGTTCATGGTCAGGTGCTTCGGACCCGAGGCGTCGGCGGTGATGAACGGCAGGTTGATGTCGGTCTGCTGCGCGCTGGACAGCTCGATCTTGGCCTTCTCCGCCGCCTCCTTGAGGCGCTGCAGGGCCATCGGGTCCTGCGCCAGGTCGACGCCCTGGTCCTTCTTGAACTCCTCGAGCAGCCAGTCGATGATGCGCTGGTCGACGTTGTCGCCGCCGAGGTGGGTGTCGCCGTTGGTCGCCTTGACCTCGACCACGCCCTCGCCGACCTCGAGGATCGAGATGTCGAAGGTGCCGCCGCCGAAGTCGTAGACGGCGATCGTCTGGTCGGTCTTCTTGTCCAGGCCGTAGGCCAGCGCCGCCGCGGTCGGCTCGTTGACCAGCCGCTCGACGGTGAGGCCGGCGATCTTGCCGGCGTCCTTGGTGGCCTGGCGCTGCGAGTCGTTGAAGTAGGCCGGCACGGTGATCACCGCGCGCTCGACCTTCTCGCCCAGGTAGTCCTCGGCCGCCGCCTTCAGCTTCTGCAGCACCATCGCCGAGATCTCCGGCGGCGAGTACTGCTTGTCGTCGATCTTGATGCGCACGTCGCCGTTGTCGGCGCGCTGCACCGTGTACGGCACCATCTTCATCTCCTCGCTGACCTCGTCGTAGCGGCGCCCCATGAAGCGCTTGATCGAGAAGATGGTGCGGTTCGGGTTGGTGACCGACTGGCGCTTGGCCACCTGGCCCACCAGGCGCTCACCGTCCTTGGCGAAGGCGACCACCGACGGCGTCGTGCGGTTGCCCTCCGAGTTGGCGATGACCTTCGGCTCGCCAGCTTCCATGATGGCGACCACGCTGTTGGTGGTGCCGAGGTCGATTCCTATGATCTTGCTCAAGCTCTCCTCCTGGTTCCGTCTCTTCGGTCTCGGTTGTCGTCGCGGTTCAGGTCGAATCGGGTACCGGCGGGAGGTAGTCTACAGACCTTAGCGAGTCCTAGTCAAATCCCGCTCACACTCTACCTGACAAGATCCGACTAAGATTTATTCCGGGACTGCGCCGCCGGTCCGCGGCGCCGGGATCAGTCGACCAGGACCAGCGGCGGGACGGCGTCGATGGGGGCGGCGGTGAGGTACTCGGGGTCGAGCAGGAAGTTGCCGGTGATCGCCTCGACGTTGACCCGTTCCGGCTCGCCGGCGCCGTCCGCCCCCGGCGCCGGCCGCAGCTCGTAGCTGTCCTCGCGGGCGGTGAGCCGCAGCGGCACGCCGGAAGGATCGCGCACGTCCTCGTCGTCGAGCAGCGACAGCTCGACCAGGCGGTCCAGGCTGTCGGGAAAGCGGCCCTCGATGAGGAAGAACGTCTTGGCGGCGCCGTCGATGCTCTGGTACTCCGCCTGCCGCTGCACGTTGCGGTAGGCCTCCCGCTCGCCGCCCTGCCACGGCAGCGGCAGCAGGAAGTGGGCCGGGTCGGCGAGCAGCACCGCCAGCAGGGCCAGCGACAGCAGGGCGGCGAAGACGGTGGGCAGCCAGAGGACGGGGTCGGCGCCGCGGGCGCGCTCCCCGGCGGCCGGCAACGCCACCTCGTCCGGCGGCACGAACACCGGCTCGCTCCTCGTCGCGTCCCCGTCCCAGCGGCGGACCGGGATCGGCACCACCTCGGCCATCGTCTCGCCGGCCGCCGCGGTCTCGCCGCCTGCCGTGTCCCGGCCGACGGCTTCCGGCTCGGCGCTGGCTCCCACCTCCTCCGCCGCCGCCCACCCCTCCTCCGGCGCCGCCGTCCAATCCACCTCCGGCGCCACGGTCGCCTCCTCCTGCGGCAGCAGCGACAGCAGCAGGTCGTCGACCGCCAGCGGGCGGAAGCCCTCCTCGTAGGCCACCTCGTCGTTGGCGTAGAACTTGAAGTCGCCGCTGCCCCAGGTCATCAAGTCGGTGAGCAGCTCGATGGTCTGCAGGCGCAGGCTCTCCAGCACCTGGTCGCGGTCGAGGTGGCCACCTTCGACCAGCAGGTCGATCAGCCGGCCCTGCCCCTGGCGCTGGAGCTCGACGACGCGGCTGAAGTCCTGGCGCGACAGCAGGCCCTCGCGCACCAGCACCGCGCCGAGCCGCTCCTCCACCGTCTCCTCCAGCGAGTCGGCGGCGACGATGCGGCCGGAGAGGAAGGAGACGGCGACGATGGTGGCATCCCCCTGCACCGTCAGGATGCCCGTCTTCTGCTGCTGTCCCACCATCTGCAGGATCTCCGGCAGCCGGAACTCGTCGAGGGTGCCTTCGATGGTCATCAGGCCTCCCGACGCAGGGTGAGCCAGACGCGCCCGGCGAACAGCAGGACGAGCAGGGCGAAGGCGACCGCCGTGCCGGCGGCGCCGTGGGCGTAGCCCGGAGTGAGGTGGAAACCGAGGCGGGGGTCGAGGGCGAGCAGGAGCAGCAGCGCCGGCGGCAGCAGGCCGCCGAGGGCGGCGAAGCCGTGGCCGCGCAGCAGCGAGTCGAGGCCGGGCAGCAGCGCCACCGGCCAGGTGCCCGGCCGCGGCGGCGGTGGCGGCCGGCGCGCCTCGTCGCGGATGCGCCGGCGCACCACGTGGAAGGCGACGGCGGCGAGAACGAAACCGAGGGCGACGAGCAGCGACCAGCCCTGGCGCAGCAGCTCGACAGCGCGCGAACCGTCGCCGTCGCGACCGTGGAGCTGGGCGGCGATGCGGTGGCGGATGTCGCCGAGCCGCGCGAAGCCGCCGTTGGCGTTGAGCACGCTGCCCTCGCCGGTCTCCTCCACCCAGGCGTTGACCCGCGCCGCGCCGTCCAGCTCCTGGGCCTTGTTCATCGCCGCCCGCGCGTCGTCGAACAGGTAGTCGATCGAAAACGTCTGGTTGAGGTTGAAGTAGGCCAGGGCGTCCCCCGGCGCCGCCCGCGTGGCCTCCTCGAAGCGGCTGCGGGCGGCGCCGTAGTCGCCCTTGTAGAAGTAGTAGCTCGCCAGGTCGTTCAGGGCGGCGGCGTTGCGCGGCTCCGCCTCCAGCACCTGCAGGTACAGGGTGCGCGCCCGCTCCCACTGCCCCATGCGGCGGTGCAGGTCGGCCAGGAAGTGGTCGACCGCCGGGTCCTCGGGCAACACGTCCTTGACCAACGCCAGGTCGCTGAACAGGCCGCCGTAGAGCCGCCCGCGGGCGGCCTGCTCCAGGGCCAGCACCGGCGGCGACAGCTCCACCGCCACCCGGTCGCGCACCTGGGCCACCGCCAGCGGCGTCAGCCCCGCCACCACCCACAGCAGGCCGAGCACCATCCGCTCGCTGGTCGAGCCGTAGGTCCACATCAGCAGCGACCAGTAGAGCACCAGCCAGGCGAGGCCGGCGGGGAGCAGCAACGGCCACAGCAGCAGCAGGGCCGCCGCCGGCGCCACCGACCAGGCCGGCAACCGGCGTTCGAGGACCGCCCCGAGGTCCGACAGCAGGCGCCGGCCGCTGACCGCCATCTGCAAGGCGACGAACAGGCCGCCGGTGAGCAGCAGCAGGTAGATGCCGCCGACCGCGGCGTCGTCGAGCCACAGGCGGCGTTGCCGCGGCAGCAGCAGCCGGCGCCAGTACCCGTCGAGCCAGGCGGCGGCGGCCTGCGGCCAGCGTCCGGCCCGCCATTCGATGCCGGCGCGGGCGAACGAGGTCTCGGCGCGGCCGGGGTCGAGGAGCTCGGCCGCGGCGAGGGCGAGGCGCGCCCGCGGGACGTCGTTCTGCCGCGCCACCTCCAGGCCGCGCACCAGGGCGGCCTGGGCGAGGTCCGGGAGCGCCTCCATGCCGAGGTTCTGGGTGGTCGCCACCAGCTCGTTGAGCACCTCGCCGGTGCGCTCGGGATCGCTCTGATTGAAGGCGGCGAGCCACTGGATCCACAGATCCTGCAGGTGGAGCAGCGACTGCTGCACCGCCGGCGTCAGCTCGATCCGGCCCTCGGCGCGGGCACGGCGGTCACCTCCCGCGGCGGCCAGTGCCAGCAGCGCCAGGGCCGCGACGGCACACCACCTGCGGAGGCGGCCCATCGCTACCCCCGCTTCTGGACGTATCGCATGCGCAGACGATAGAGGACGTCCTCGAGAACCGCCGACTCCTGGGCCGAGAGGTTGCCGGCGGTCTTGCTGCGCAGCACGTCGAGCAGGTCGATGTGGAGGCGCGCGGCGTCCAGGTTCTCGACCGACCGGCCGTCGGGAAGGGTCGCGTCGCCGAGGTAGAGGGGAACCGGCTCGGCGATGAGGGCGACGAGGTCGAGCAACTGCGGCGCCGGGCCGGGGCCCAGGCTGGGAATCTCCACCGGAGCGCCACCCTGCGGCGCCCCGGCGGCCGGCGGCGGGTTGCGAGCCTCGGGCTCGCTGGCGCGGCTCGGCGCGGGCGGCGGCGCTGCCGCGGCGGCGGAGGCGCTCGCCGCGGCCTTCCCCGCGGCCGGGTCGGCGGCGGCGGCGGCGGTCGCCGTGCCCGCCTGGCGGTACTCCTCGCGCAGCTCGCCCTCGGCGGTGAACATCCGCTTGTCGGTGACCCGGATCTCCTGCTCTTCCTCGCGTCGTCGGTCCCGTTCGTCGCTCAAGTCATCCCCTCGTGGCTGCGGGTCTCCCGGTGTTGGACAGTGCGCTATCGTACCCACCGATGGCCGATGTCGGCAAGCTGGTGGAGCTGGTGGCACGCCTGCGCGCGCCGGACGGCTGCCCGTGGGACCGCGAGCAGGGGCTCGCCGAGCTGCGCGCCTACCTGCTGGAGGAGGCCCACGAGGCGGCGGCGGCGCTCGATCACGTGGTGGCGGCGGAACGGGCGGCGGCGGACGGCAGCGACGCCACCGCGGCGTGGGACGAGCTGGCCGGCGAGCTGGGCGACCTGCTGTTCCAGGTCGCCTTCGTGCTCCACCTCGGCGAGGCGGCCGGGCGGCTCGACGCCGACGCCGTCGTCGACCGCGTCCACGCCAAGATGGTCGGCCGCCACCCCCACGTCTTTCCGCCGGCGGACGGCGCGCAGCGCGAGGAGCTGGCAGACGCCGCCGCCGTCGCCCGCGCCTGGGAACGCCGCAAGCTGGCGCGCGGCGAGAGCGCTTCGCTGCTCGCCGGCGTGCCGGCCTCGCTGCCGGCGCTGCTCGCCGCCTACCGGTTGACCCAGAAGGCGGCCGGCGTCGGCTTCGACTGGCCCGACGCCGGCGCGGTGCTGGAGAAGGTCGACGAGGAGGTGGCCGAGCTGCGCGCCGAGGTGGCGGCCGGCGACCGCGCCGCCGCCGCCGAGGAGGTCGGCGACCTGCTGTTCACCGTCGCCAACCTGGGGCGCAAGCTGGGGGTCGACCCGGAGGCCGCCCTCGCCGCCACCAACACCAAGTTCCGCCACCGCTTCGCCGCCGTCGAGACCGGTCTCGCGGCGCGCGGCCGGCGCCTCGAGGAGGCGGAGCTCGCCGAGATGGACGCGCTGTGGGAGGCGGCCAAGCGGCAGGCTTGAGAGCTTGTGAATCAATCCCCGCCCTGCTGCGCACGTCCCCGCATCCCGCCTCGCGGCGTTGCGGCTCCTCACCGTAGGCCCCGCTACGCCTGCGTCGCCGCGCCTTGCGACGCGGGCGCGGATGACGTGCTCGCGACGGCCGGCGATTGATTCACAAGCTCTGAGCGGCGGCGGTCCTGGCCCGGACCGGGGCTAGGGCGCCGCGTCCGGCACGCCGCCGCGCTGCCGCCACGCCGCCGCGACCAGCGGCTCGAGGTAGGGCTCGACGTTGGCGGCGACGAGGCGCTGCCCTTCGGCCGTCGGGTGGATGCCGTCGCCCTGGTTGAGCTCCGGCACGCCGCCCACCCCCGCGAGCAGGAACGGCACCAGCGGCACGTCGAGCTCCTTCGCCAGCCGCGGGAAGAGGTCGGCGAAGCGGCCGGCGTAGTCCGGGCCGTAGTTCGGCGGGATGCGCATGCCGACCAGCAGCACGCGGGCGCCGGCGGCGCGGATGCGGGTGACGATGCGGCGCAGGTTGTCCTCGGTCATCGACAGGTCGAGGCCGCGCAGGCCGTCGTTCGGCCCGAGCTCCACCACCACCACGTCGGGGTCGGACGACAGCACCCAGTCGAGGCGCGCCAGCCCGCCGGCGCTGGTGTCGCCGCTCACCCCGGCGTTGACGGCGCGGAACGGCAGGCCTCGCTCGGCGAAGAGAGCCTCCAGCCGCGCCGGGAAGGCCTGCGCCTCGCCGAGGCCGTAGCCGGCGGTGAGGCTGTCGCCGAGGAAGACGACCACCGGCCGCCCGGCCGCCGGCGTCGCGACCGCGGAATCGTCCGCCGGCGCGGTGACGGCCCGCGGGGTGGCGGCTCGAACGGCGACGGCCCGGTCGCCGCCGCCACCACCGGCTCCGGCCGCCGGACGCTCCGCCGGCGCCTCCGCTCCTCCCCCGCCACACGCCAGGCAGACGGCGAGGAAGACGAGGAGCGGCGACGGCAGGCGGCGGGGCGGGCGGGCGGCAGCGCGGTGGTGCGGCACGGCGGGGCACGGCATCGCCGGCAGTCTACCCCCGGCGATCCCGGATCCCACCGTGCCCGACGATCAGAGGTTCTTGAGCAACGTCGCCAGCGCCAGGAGGACGAAGGCGATGGCCACCAGCCAGAAGGAGTAGGCGGCCAGCGGCGCGATGATGCCGTTGAAGGCCAGGATCCCGAGAACGCCCAGGATCACCGCGATCAGCCAAACCGCTTGTTTCGGAGCCGACAGTTTCATCATTGTCCTCCTCGATGAGATGGAAAGGGAGTGCCCTGGCGCCCATTGTAGACCGGGATAAGCTGGCGCCCCATGGTCGCACCCGCCATCGAGCTCGTCCGCCTCACCCGCCGCCTGCCCTCCGGCGACCGCCTGCTGACCATCGTCGACGACGTCGACCTCGCCATCGCCACCGGGGAGTTCGTCGCCGTCCTCGGCCCGTCCGGCTCCGGCAAGTCGACCCTGCTCGCCCTGATGGCCGGCCTCGACCGGCCCAGCGAGGGCGAGGTTCGCATCGACGGTGAGCCGATCCAGGACCTCTCGGAGGACCGCCTGGCGCTGTTGCGCCGCGCCCGGATCGGCTTCGTCTTCCAGTCGTTCCAGCTCCTCGGCAACCTCACCGCGCGGGAGAACGTGCTGCTGCCGCTGGAGCTGGCCGAGGTCGACGATCCGGGCCGGCGCGCCGACGAGATGCTCGCCGCCGTCGGTCTCGACGAGCGCGGCCACCACTATCCGTCGCAGCTCTCCGGCGGCGAGCAGCAGCGCGTCGCGTTGGCCCGCGCCTTCGCACCGCGGCCGCCGATCCTGCTCGCCGACGAGCCGACCGGCAACCTCGACAGCGCCACCGGTGCCCGCGTCCTCGACACCCTCACCGAGCTCAAGGAGCGGCTCGGCACCACCCTGGTCCTGGTCACCCACGACTCGGCGGTGGCGGCCCGCGCCGACCGGCGGGTGCACCTGATGGACGGCCGCGTCGAGCGCGTCGAAGGTGGCCGATCGGAAGCCCGTGGCGGCGGATCGGACGGCGGCGCGGCGTGAGGGCGCGCCACTACCTCGCCGCCCTCGGCCGCGAGACCCGCGGCGCCCGCGGCCGCATGGTGTTCTTCACCGTCTGCCTCGCCGTCGGCGTCGCCGCGGTGGTCTCCGTGGCCGGCATGTCGGCCTCGCTCGACGAGGGGATCCGCAGCCAGGCGCGCCAGCTCCTCGCCGCCGACCTCGCCGTCGGCGGCCGCCGGCCGCTGCCGCCGCGCCTCGACGGCCTGCTCGCCGACGCCGGGGCCACCGGCCGCGCCGACGTGGTGGAGACGGTGACCGTGGTGGCCGCCCCTGCGGCGGCGGACGGCACGCCGGGGCCGAGCCAGCTCGTCGAGGTCAAGGCGGTGGGCACGGTGCCGGTCGGCGGCGGAGCGGTGGACGAGGCCGGCGGCTACCCGTTCTACGGCGAGCTGCGGCTCGACCCCGACCGCCCGCTGGCGGCCCTGCTCAACGACCACACCGCGGTGGCGGCGCCCGACCTGCTGGCCCGCCTCGGCCTGGCGGTGGGCGACGAGCTGCTCGTCGGCGGCAAGCCCTTCACCGTCGCCGGCAGCGTCCTCGCCGAGCCCGACAACCTGCGGGTCGGCCTGTCGGTGGGACCACGGCTGTTCCTCAGCCTCGGCGGCCTCGAGCGCGCCGGCCTGATCCAGACGGGAAGCCGGGTGCGCTACCGGGCCCTGGTGCGCATGCCGGCGGGCACCGGCGCCGGCGAGCTGGCCGCCGTCGTCGAGCGCCTGCGCACCGACCTCGCGCCGCAGTGGCGGGTCGAGAGCTGGCGCGAGGCGCAGCCGTCGCTGCGCCAGGGGGTGGCGCGGGTCGACCGCTTCCTCGGCCTGGTGGCGCTGCTGTCGCTCCTCGTCGGCGGCATCGGCGTCGCCCAGACGGTGCGCGCCTGGCTCGCCGACCGCCTCGACGCCATCGCCGTCCTCAAGTGCCTGGGGATGCGGCCGCGGCAGGTGCTCGGTCTCTACCTCGGGCACACCGCGCTGCTCGGCCTGGCCGGCAGCCTGCTGGGGATGGCCGCCGGGGTGGCGCTGCAGGTGGCGCTGCCCCACGTCTTTCCCGATCTCATCCCGCCCTCGCTGGTGCGCCCCTTCCAGCCGCTGGCGCTGGCGCGCGGCCTGCTGCTCGGCCTGGGGGTGGCAGTGCTGTTCAGCGTGCCGCCGCTGGTCACCGCGCTGCGCGTGCCGCCGGCGCGGGTGCTGCGCCGCGACGCCCGGCCGCTGCCGCTGGCGCGCTGGGCCTACCTCGCCGCCGGCCTGGCGCTCGCCAGCGGGGTGGTGGCGATGGCGGCGCTGCAGGCGCGCTCGCTGCGCATGGGGCTCGAGTTCGCCGGCGGCCTGGCGCTGGCGACGCTGCTCCTCGCCCTCGCCGCCCGCGTCCTCATCGCCGCCGTCGGCCGGCTGCCGGCGGCCGCCCGGCACCGGCGCGGCGACCGGCGCGGCGGCCGGCGCGGCGGCGCGGTGTGGCTGCGCCACGGCCTCACCGCCCTGGCGCGCCCCGGCTCCGGCACCCTGGCGGCGGTGGTCGCCCTCGGCCTCGGCACCCTGGTGGTGCTCGCCATGTCGCTGGTCGAGCACCACCTGGTGGCCCAGCTCGACACCGACCTGCCGAAGGACGCCCCGAGCGCCTTCCTGGTCGACATCCAGCCCGCGCAGTGGGACGGCGTGCGCCAGCTGCTGCGCGACGGCGGCGCCGAGGAGATCGACTCGGTACCGGTGGTGATGGCGCGCATCTCGGCCATCGACGGCAAGGGGATGGCCGAGCTGGCGCCGCCGTCCGGCGAGCCGGCCGCGGCCGGCGGCGGCCGGGGCGAGGGGGAGGGTGGCGGCGGGGAGCCCGGCGAGGGCGGGCGGCGCGACGACGGCGACCGCCGCTGGGCCCTCACCCGCGAGCAGCGCCTCACCTACATGGCCGACCTGCCGGCGGACAACCGGGTGGTGGCCGGCCGCCTGTGGAGCGACCCGGCGCATCCCGAGGTGAGCGTGGAGG
>Ga0210095_1000327_pt1 | contig 12931 bp, 9 predicted proteins | sample China_Galinas_PW_FD_184861 | JGI IMG/M metagenome (GOLD analysis project Ga0210095, IMG submission 184861) | Wetland microbial communities from San Francisco Bay, California, USA, that impact long-term carbon sequestration - China_Galinas_PWA_D1... | ecosystem: Environmental > Aquatic > Marine >...
GTCCGTCATCTCGCCCTCCCGCGTCCATGCCTGCGTCTGCACGTTGTTCCGTGAACCCTACAACACGGGGTCGGCTCGGAGGGCCGGGGCGGCAGTATCATCCGCCCATGACCGACTTCACCGACCGCAGCGCGGACTTCCGCCGGCTCCACGAGTCCGGCTGCTTCGTGATCCCCAACCCGTGGGACCTGGGCAGCGCCCGGCTCCTCGTCCAGCTCGGTTTTCCGGCCCTCGCCACCACCAGCTCCGGTTTTGCCTGGTCGCGCGGCCGGCCGGACAACGGCGTGCCGCTGGAGCCGACCCTCGGGCACTTCCGCCAGCTGGCCGCCGCCGTCGAGGTGCCGGTGAGCGGCGACTTCACCGGCGGTTTCGCCGTCGAGGCCGAGGACGTCGCCGCCAACTTCACCGCCGCCTGCGCCACCGGCGTCGCCGGCCTGTCGATCGAGGACTCGACCGGCGACGAGGCGAACCCGCTGTTTTCCTTCGACCTCGCCGTCGACCGTGTCCGCGCCGCCCGCGGGGCGATCGACGCCAGCGGCGGCGGCATCCTCCTCACCGCCCGCACCGAGGGCTTCATCAGCGGCCGCCCCGACCTCGACGAGACGATCCGCCGCCTCACCGCCTTCGCCGCCGCCGGCGCCGACTGTCTCTACGCCCCTGGCATCCGCGACCTCGCCGCCATCCGCACCGTCGTCGAGGCCGTCGCCCCGAAGCCGCTCAACGTCCTGGTCGGCAGCGATTTCACCACCGTCGCCGCGCTGGCTGAAGCCGGCGTCCGCCGCATCAGCGTCGGCGGCGCCCTGGCCCGCGTCGCCTGGGCGGCCTTCCTCACCGCCGCCCAGGAGATCGCCGACCACGGCACCTTCGGCGCCCTCACCGGCGCGGTGCCATTCCCAGACATCGATGGCGCTTTCCCGGGTTGAATCTGACGTCAAAGTAGGCAGGCAAAGCGGCGCAAGGTCGATCAGCATTCCGGGGTTGACGTTCGGTGAGAAGGGGGGCGAGGCGGTGGGTTCGGGGGGTTCGGGAGCGGCGGCGCGCAGGGGCGGGCCGGAGTCCGAGACCGATCCGGAGCCGCGGACGTGCAGCCGCGCCCCCGCCGCGGAGTGCACTGTTGCGCGGCGGCCCCCGAACCCACCGCCTCGCCCCCCTTCGTCTCGCGGACGACCGGCCCTCGTCAGCGGACCCCGCCCTTCGACAGGCTCAGGGCTAGCGGGTAGGGGCGGCCGACAGGCTCAGGGCTCGCGGGTAGGAGTCAGCTCGCGGGTGGGAGTCAGCTCGCGGGTGGGAGTCAGCCGTAGGAGACGCCGGGGTACAGGAGGTTCAGGACGAAGCGGTAGATCGGTTGGAACAGGGGTCCGAAGAGGTTCCAGGCGATCAGCAGGCCGACCAGGGAGAGCATCGGCTGGGCGTGCAGCAGGCGCTTGTAGCCGCGGGCGGCGTTCTCGCCGAACAGGATGGGGAAGATCGAGGAGCCGTCGAGCGGCGGCAGGGGGAGGAGGTTGAAGACGAACAGGAGGAGGTTGAGCGAGAAGAGGATGCTGAGCAGCGGCGCCAGCCCGGTCGCTCCCGGCGCCGTCACCTCCACCACCCGGTCGAAGGCGATGCTCGACGGCGGCAGGAAGATCCCCGCCGCGAAGCCGACTCGCAGGGCGACCATGGTGAGCAGCACCAGCAGCAGGTTGGCCGCCGGGCCGGCCGCCGCCATCAGCGCCTCCTTCTTCGGATGGCTCTCGGCCCACTCCGGGTCGTAGGGGGCGCTCGCCCAGCCGATCATCCAGCCGCCGATGGCGAAGGAGAGGATCGGTACCACGATCGTCCCCATCGGAGAGCGGCGGACGTGGGGAAGCGGGTTGAGGGTCACCTGCCCGCCCTCGTACGCGGTGGGGTCGCCGAGCTTCAAGGCCGCCCACGCGTGGCCGGCCTCGTGCAGGGTCAGCGACAGCAGGAAGACCAGGTACCAGGTGACGCCGAGGACGAGCGTCTGCGACAGATCGGCCGGCAGCTCAGCCTTCCTCCTCGCGCTCGCGCTGGCGCTCCTCGATCAGCTTCTGCTGCACCTGCTTGGGCACCTCCTCGTAGTGCGAGACCTCCATGTGGAAGCTGCCCCGGCCCTGGGTCATGGCGCGTAGCGACGGCGCGTAGTCGAGCATCTCGGACATCGGCGCGACGGCGGTGATCACCTGCGTGCCGTTCTTCGAGTCCATGCCCTGGGGACGGCCGCGGCGCTGCGACAGGTCGCTGATGATGTCGCCGGTGAACTCCTCGCTGGCGGCGATCTCCACCTTCATCATCGGCTCGAGGATGGTCGCGCCGGCGCGCTGCATGGCGTCCTTGAAGGCCAGCGAGCCGGCGATCTTGAAGGCCATCTCCGAGGAGTCGACGTCGTGGTACTGGCCGTCGACCAGGCGGATGCGGAAGTCCACCACCTTGAAGCCGGCCAGGTAGCCGCGCAGGCGCGCCTCCTCGATCCCCTTCGCCACCGCCGGCCGGTAGGTCTGCGGGATCGAGCCGCCGAAGATCTCGTCGACGAACTCGAAGTCGCCGCCGCGCTCCATCGGCTCCATCTTGATGCGGCAGTCGGCGAACTGGCCGCGGCCGCCGGTCTGCTTCTTGTGCCGCCCGTGGCCGTCCGCCGGCCGCAGGATGGTCTCCCGGTAGGGCACCTTCGGCGGGTGCAGGATCACCTCGACGTTGAAGCGGTGCTTGAGCTTGGAGACGGCGATCTCGGCGTGCCGCTGGCCGGTGCCGGAGAGCAGCCACTCGTGGGTCTCCGGATCGCGCCCGGTGTGCAACGCGACGTCCTCCTCCATCAGCCGGTGGAGCGCCTCGCCCACCTTCTCCTCGTCGCCCTTGGACTTCGGCTCGATGGCGAAGGCCATCGCCGCCTCGGGGACGTCGAACCAGGCCAGCTTCACCGGCTGGTCCTTGGCGCACAAGGTGTCGCCGCTCAACGTCTGCTTGAGCTTGGCGATGCCGCCGATGTCGCCGGCCACCAGCTTGCCGATCTTGGTCGTCTGCTTGCCCTGGACCTGCAGCAGGCCGGGCACCTTCTCGGTGTCTTCGAGGCGCGGGTTCCACAGCGGACCGTCGGCGGTCAGCGTGCCGCGCACGACGCGCAGGATGGAGATCTTGCCGCTGAACGGGTCCTGCAGCGTCTTGAACACCAGCGCCGCCACCGGACCGTCGGCACCGGTGTCGATCTCCACCGGGTCGCCGCCGACGTTGGTGGCCGGGAAGCTGCCGCGGTCGAGCGGCGACGGTGCCGCGTCGACGATGCTGTCGAGCAGCGCCGACGGCCCGATGCCGGTGGCCGCCGACGAGGCGCTGACCGGGAACACGAGCCGCCGGGCCACCGCCTTGCGCAGCCCGCGGGCGAGCTCCGGCTCGTCGAGCGTGCCGGCCTCGAAGAAGCGCTCCATCAGCATGTCGTCGGTCTCCGCCACCGCCTCGATCAGCTTGTTGCGCCACTCTTCCACCGCGTCGGCCATGTCGGCCGGGATGTCGATCGCCTTGCCCTTGCCGTTGCCGCCGGCGGTGAAGCTCCACGCCTTGCGGTGCACCAGGTCGACGACGCCGGTGAAGCCGGCCTCGCTGCCGATCGGGAGCTGTACCGGCACCACCTCGCGGCCCCAGGTCTCGGCCAGCGACTCCACCATGCGCGCGAAGTCGGCGCGCTCGCGGTCCATGCGGGTCAGGTGGATGAGCACCGGCAGGTCCATCTGCGCCGCCGCCGACCACACCTTCTCGGTGGTCACCTCGATGCCGGAGACGGCGTTGACGCAGATCAGCGCGGCGTCACAGGCGCGCAGGGCGGACAGCGTCTCGGTGAAGAAGATGCCGTAGCCGGGGCAGTCCACCAGGTTGACCTTGACCTCCTGCCACGGCACGAAGGCGGCGGCGAGGCCGATCGAGATGCCGCGTTCGGTCTCCTCGACGTCGAAGTCGGTCACCGTGTTGTGGTCTTCCACCCGCCCCAGCTTGTCGGTGGCGCCGCCGGCATAGAGCAGGGCCGAGACCAGGGTCGTCTTGCCGGTGTCGTTGTGACCGGCCACGGCCAGGTTGCGAATCTTCTCCGGACTGTCCACCTGCATCGATCGGTACCCTCCTGACAATCGTCAATGAGCGGTGACTATAGCACAGGGACCCGACCCGCCGGCCCCCTCCCGTGGGGTGGCTAAACAACGCCAAAGGCTGGGGTTATGGGCGTTTCGGAGCGTCTGGGGAGGGTTTGACTCGCCCTCCCGGCACGGCCTACAATACGAAGCTCACCGGAAACTCCAGCCATGCCATCCGCCAGCCCTAGCCAGCTCGGCCGCTACGAGATCCAGGCCGTTCTCGGCAAGGGGTCGATGGGCGTCGTCTACCTCGCCCGCGATCCGCTGATCGGACGACTGGTGGCGCTGAAGACGTTCCGCCCCAACCTCGGCGGCGACGACGACGAGATGGAGCGCTTCCGCTCCCGCTTCCTGCGCGAGGCGCAGAGCGCCGGCATCCTCTCCCACCCGAACATCGTCACCGTCCACGACGTGGTGGAGTCGAGCGCCGACGGCACCACCTTCATCGCCATGGAGTACGTCCAGGGCACCAACCTGAAGGAGGTGCTGCGCTACGGCAAGGCGCTCCAGCTCCACGAGGTCGCCGACGTCGCGCGGCAGGTGGCGGACGCCCTCGACTACGCCCACGCCAAGGGGGTGGTCCACCGCGACGTCAAGCCGGCCAACGTGCTGCTCACCCCGCAGCGCCAGGTCAAGCTCACCGACTTCGGCATCGCCCGTTTCGACGCCTCGAACCTCACCCACGCCGGCCAGCTCCTCGGCACCCCGAACTACATGTCGCCCGAGCAGGTGCAGGGGCGCGAGGTCGACCACCGGACCGACCTGTTCTCCTTCGGCGTCGTGATCTACGAGATGATCACGCGCCACAAGCCGTTCGCCGGCGACAGCCTGACCGCGGTCACCCACCGCATCGTCTACGAGCCGCCGACGCCGCTGGAGCAGTTCGTCGGCGGCTTGCCGGACGGGGTCGCCGCCATCCTCGACCGCGCCCTGGCCAAGAACGCCGAGGACCGCTACCCATCGGCCGGCGAGCTGGCGGCGGACCTCGCCCGGGTGGTGACGGTCTACGAGCAGCAGGTGGCGCTGTCCGAGACGCAGAGCATCTCGCAAGCCGCGGTGCCGGCGGCGGAGGGCAGGGCGGGGGAGCCGCGCGGTGACGAGACGCGGCCGGGGACGCCGCGGCCGCCCGCCGGTCCGGACGGCGCCGCCGCCGTGCCGCCCGCCGCAGCGCCGGGGACGGCCGCGGGCTTCGGCTCCGCACCGCCACGTGCGTCCGCCGGCGGCCGGCTCGCCGGCTTCCGCCGCTGGCTGCGCCCGCAGCCCGGCTTCGGCAGGCCCGACTGGCCGCGCCTCGCGGCGGCCGCGCTGCTGGTGGCCGTCCTGGTGGCCGGCATCGGCTTCCTGCTCCTCGCGCTGGTCGAGCCGGAGCCCGGTCATCTCGCCGAGTACGATCCGCAGCACCGCTTGCAGGTCGAATACCTCGAGCTGCTGCGCGAGGGGCTGCGCGCCAACCAGGCCGGCGATCCGATGGCGGCGGCGGTGGCCTTCCGCCGCGCCGAGAGCCTGAAACCGGAGGATCAACGGGTGCAGCGCCTGCGCCGGGTGGCCGAGCAGCGCGCCCGCATGCTGGAGATGAGCGAGCTGCGCGACCAGCAGCTCGCCTTGCAGACGGTGGCGGCGCAAGCGGCGCTGGCCGGCGGTCGCTGGCAGGAGGCGCTGTCGACCGCCAGCGTCGTGCTGGAGGTCGACCCGGACAACGAGGAAGCGCAGCGCGTCGCCAGCGGTGCCCGCAGCGCCCTGCGCCGCGAGCAGCAGCGCCGCCGGGCCGAGCTGGACCGCCGGTCGCAGCAGGCCGAGGCCGCCGAGGCCGCCGCCGAGGAGCCGCCGCCGCCGCCACAGGAGGCCGTCGCCGCCGAGGACGCCTCGCTCAGCGTCTTCATGGTGAGCGAGGGGGAGGGACGCCTGGTGATCCGGGTGGACGGCACGCTGATGGCGGACGTCGGCTACCAGCACTTTGACCGGGTGGGCCTGTTCCGCCGCAAGAAGGCCTACCGCGGCACGACCCAGATTCCGGGCATCGCCGTCGAGGCGGGCACCCGCCAGATCCACTACGAGCTGCGCCCGGTCGACGGCCCGCCGCAGACCGGCAACCTGGAGGTGGAGTTCCCTCCCGGCGAGGTGCGGACCCTGAAGCTCGACTACGTGCCCGGCAGGACCCTCGCCGCGCGCGTCGAGTGACGGCCGTCCCGCTTCAGCGCGGCCGTCCTGCCTCAGCGCAGGTCGGCGAAGGCGGGTTCCAGCTCGCTACGCGGCCCCACCGCCACCACCACCAGGTCGTGGGGGTGCAGGTGCTCGCGGGCGACCCGCTGGACGTCCTCGACGGTCACCGCCCGGACGTTGTCGGGCAGGGTGTCGTAGTAGTCCGCCGGCAGGCCGTAGAGCGCCAGGTTCTCCAGCCGGTCGACCAGGCCGGAGACCGTCTGCAGGGTGTAGGGGAAGGTGCCGATGATGTAGCTCTGGGCGTCTTCGAGCTCCACCGCCGACACCGGTTCGGCGACGATGCGCTCCAGCTCGCCGAGCACCTCCCGCGTCGCCGCCACCGCCACCGCCGTCGCCACCGCCGTGTGGACCAGGAACGGCCCGGGTCCCCGGCGGCCTACGAAGGAGGTCTGGGCGCCGTAGGTGTAGCCGTTGCGCTCGCGCAGGTTGAGGTTGATGCGGCTGGTGAACTTGCCGCCCAGGATGGCGTTGAGGACGCTCAGGGTGAGGAAATCCGGGTGGCTGCGCGAGACGCCGGCGTGGCCGATGCGCAGCTCGGTCTGGGCCGCGTTGGGGCGGTCGACGATCTCTACCCTGCGGCCGCTGAGGCGCGGCGGCAGCAGCACCGGCGTCGGCTGCGTCTCGCCCCCCGGCAGCCGGCCGAGCACCTCGGCGGCCAGCGCCGTGAAGGCCTCGGGGTCGAGATCCCCGGCCGCCACCAGCACGGCGCCGGAGAGGGCGTAGCCGCGGCGGTAGAGGGTGAGCAGGCGGTCGCGGTCGACGGCAGCGACGCTCGCCTCGTCGCCGAGCAGGGTGTGGCCGTAGGCGGTGGCACCGTACACCGTGCGGTTGAAGCGTTCCGCCGCCAGGTGGGACGGATCGCTGCGCTTGCGCAGCAGCTCGGCGAGGCGGCGGCGGCGCTGGCGGTCGAGCTCCTCGGGCGGCACGGTGGAGGCGGTGGCGAGCTCGGTGACCAGGCGCAGGGCCTCGCCGGAGTGGCGGGAGAGGACCTGCATCGACAGCGACCCGGCATCCCAATCGGCGCCGGTGGTCAGGTGGCCGCCGAGCTCCTCGACCGCGGCGGCGATCTCCAGCGCCGAGCGGTCCGCCGTGCCCTCGTCGAGCATGCCGCCAAGCAGGGTGGCGGAGCCGGCGGTGGCGTCGGTCTCGCACTCGGCGCCGGCGGCGAAGAGCAGGGAGAGCTCGGCCAGCGGTCCGCGCTCGGCGCGGGCGGCCAGCACGGTGAGGCCGTTGGCGAGTCGGGTGCGCAGGTAGGCCGGGAAGCGGAAGGGCTCGACGCGGCCGGCTTGCGGCGGCGCGTCGCGGCGCACCGAGAGGCCGCCGCCGGCGGCGCCGGGTGGCGTGAAGGCCATCGCCGGAAGGCGGTCGTCGGTGCTCATCCGGCCTCCCCGGCCATCGGCCCCGGCACGTCGACGGCGTCGCCCGCCTCGACGGCGGCCTCGATCGCGGCCGGTTGCCCGTTCTGGGGCACCACCGTCACCAGCGCCCGCTCGTCGCGCCGGCACCAGGTGGCCACCAGCTCGCGCAGGTCGTCGAAGGTGACGTCGCGGTAGCGTTGCGGCTCGTTCGCCAGGCGGCCCGGATCGTCGAACAGCGTGGTCATCTCCGACAGCAGATCGGCGACGCCGTCGACCTTCTGCATCTGCACGAAGATCTGGTGCAGCATCTGGTTGCGCGCCCGCTCGAGGCGAGCCTCGTCGAGGCCGTCCGTGGCGCAGCGCTCCACCGCCGCGGTGAGCGCCTCCTCGAGCTCCACCGGATCGACCTGCGGGCGCGCCGTGGCGGCGATGTAGAGGGTGCCCGAGAGCTGGGTGGGGTAGACGTAGGCGGCGACGTCCTGGGCGATCTGGCGGCGGTAGACCAGCTCCTCGTAGAGCAGGCTCGCCTTGCCGGCGGCCAGCAGGTGGCTGAGCACGTCGGCGGCGTACCACAGGCGCTCGCCCACCGGCGGCGTGCGGTAGGCGAGGTAGACCCGCGACAGGTTGACGTCGTCCGGTATCTCCTGCCGCCGCTCGCCGCCGAGCGGCGGGCACGGGGCGTCGACCGGCGGCACCTCCGGCCCGCGCGGGATGTCTCCGAACCAGTGCTCGATGCGCTCCAGGGCCGCCGCCGGGTCGAAGTCGCCGACCAGGGTGAGCACCGCGTTGTTCGGCGCGTAGTAGGTGCGGAAGAAGGTGGCGACGTCGTCGAGGGTGGCGGCGGCGATGTCCTCCATGTAGCCGATCACCGGCCAGTGGTACGGATGGCGGTCGGGGTAGAGGAGGGAGAACAGCGTCTCGCCGGCGCGCCCGTAGGGCTGGTTGTCGACGCGCTGGCGGCGCTCGTTCATCACCACCTCGCGCTGGGTGTCGAGCTTCTCCTGGGTCATCGCCGGCAGCAGGAAGCCCATGCGGTCCGACTCCAGCCACAGGCCGAGCTCCAGGTAGTGGGCGGGCAGCGTCTCGTAGTAGTTGGTGCGGTCGTACCAGGTCGAGCCGTTGCACATGCCGCCGGCCTGCTGCACGTAGCGGAAGTGGTCGTTGGTGCCGACGTGCTCGCTGCCCTGGAACAGCATGTGCTCGAACAGGTGGGCGAAGCCGGTGCGGCCGGGGCGCTCGTTCTTCGAGCCGACGTGGTACCAGACGTTGACCGCCACCAGCGGCAGGCGCCCGTCGCGGTGGAGGACGACGCGCAGGCCGTTGGCCAGGGTGTGGCGATGGAGGTCGAGGTCGAGGGTCGGGGCGATGGTGGTCGGCGGCATCGGAGCTGTCGCGTAGGGGCGCTGGGTGGTGCTCGGAGCGACGCAGGCCGGCCCCGGTGCGGAACGGCCAGTGTAGTGACGGCCCTCCGAGGGTGTCAAGGAACGGGCGTCTGGGGGCTCGTTCCGTTACCGCTTGACATACGCTCGGTTACCGCCTAAGCTGGCATCACCATGGCCAAAAAGACCGACAAGCCGGCGTATCTGACCGAACGGCAGCGCGACATCCTGGAGTTCATCCAGCGCTTCCAGGCCGCCAAGGGCATCGCACCGACCCACCGCGAGATCTGCGAGGAGTTCAACTACTCCTCCTACGGCACGGTGTACAAGCACCTCAAGCTGCTGCAGGACAAGGGCTTCCTGCGCAAGGACTGGAACCAGAAGCGGGGTATCGAGGTGCTGCGCCGGCTGCCCGGGTCGCCGGCGGCGGAGGACGGGGCCAAGGAGCTGCCCTTCTTCGGCCGCATCGCCGCCGGCCAGCCGATCGAAGCGGTGGCCAACCAGGACACGCTGAACGTGCCGCACCACCTGCTCGGCCGCCGCCGCGGCGAGCACTACGTGCTGGAGGTGGTGGGCGACTCGATGATCGGCGAGGGGATCTTCGAGGGTGACCTGGTCATCGTGCTGCAGCGCGAGCTGGCCGAGCCCGGCGACATGGTGGTCGCCCTGGTCGGTGCCGACGCCACCCTCAAGCGCTTCTACCCCGAGGGAAACACCATCCGCCTGCAACCCGCCAACCCCACCATGCAACCGATCCGCGTCCCCGCCCACGACGTCCAGATCCAGGGCATCGTCGTCGGCCTGATGCGCCGCTTCTAGCACCGGGCACTAGTCGACGGAGACGCCTTCGAGGCGCAGCAGGTGGCGTTTGCGGTCGAGGCCGCCGGCGTAGCCGCCGATCGTGCCGTCGGCGGCGATGACGCGGTGGCAGGGGACGACGACGCCGATCGGGTTGCGGCGGTTGGCCTGGCCGACGGCGCGCATCGCCCGCGGGCTGCCGACGGCACGGGCGAGATCGGCGTAGGAGCGGGTCTCACCGTGGGGGATCTCGAGGAGGGCGCGCCAGACGCGGCGTTGGAAGTCGGTGCCCTCGGGGGCCAGCGGAAGGTCGAAGGCGCGGCGGCCGCCGGCCAGGTACTCGTCGAGCTGGCGGCGTAGCGTGGGCAGCGGCGCCGCCCGCGGGTCGCGCACCGCCGCCGGGTGGTTGCGCCGGCGCCACAGCTCGGCGTCGTCCTCGTCGTCGAAATGGGAGAGGGCGACCAGCCGTCCCTCCCGGGCCACCCCCACCGCCCAGCCGATGTCGTCGGCGAAGACGTCGTAGGCTGAGCCGTCCGGTTGTCGTGGAGAAGTCGCCATACGCGAATTCTACGCCGTCCTGTACAATCCCCGCGCCGAGGACCGATTCCCATGGATCTTGATTCACTGCTGCGCCTGATGACCGAGAAGGGTGCTTCCGACCTTCACCTCAAGCCGGCCCGCCCGCCGTTGATGCGGATCAGCGGCCGGCTGATCCCGCTGGAGGTCGATGCGCTGGCGCCGAACGAGGTCGGCGACATGCTGCGCGACATCCTGACGCCGACGCAGAGCCAGCGCCTGGAGGAGCGGATGTCGGTGGACCTCGGCTACGGCGTCCACGGGTTGGCCCGCTTCCGCGGCAACGTCTACATCCAGCGCGGCACGCTGGCGGCGGTGTTCCGGCGCATCCCCTACGACATCATGAGCCTCGAGGAGCTCGAGCTGCCGCCGGTGCTGCTCGACTTCTGCGACCTGCCGATGGGGCTGATCCTGGTCACCGGCCCGACCGGCTCCGGCAAGTCCACCACCCTCGCCGGGCTGATCAAGCACATCACCTCGCGGCGCCCGGTCCACGTCATCACCATCGAGGACCCGATCGAGTTCCTGTTCACCGACTCGGTGGCCTCGGTGTCGCAGCGCGAGGTGGGTACGGACACCATCCACTTCGCCGAGGCGCTGCGCAACGCGATGCGGCAGGATCCGGACGTCATCATGGTCGGCGAGATGCGCGACCCGGAGACGGTGAGCACGGTGATCACCGCCGCCGAGACCGGCCACCTGGTGTTCTCGACCCTGCACACCAACAGCGCCACCCAGACCGTCGACCGCATCCTCGACACCTTCCCGTCGGACCAGCAGTCGCAAGTCCGGGCGCAGCTCGGTCAGGTGCTCAAGGGCGTCGTGTCGATGAAGCTGGTGGAACGCCAGGACGGCTCCGGCCTGGTGGCGGCGATGGAGATCATGAAGGCGTCGCCGAAGGTGGCCAAGATGGTGGAGAAGGGGGAGACCGCGGGGCTGCTGGAGGAGGTGGAGTCGTCGGTCGGCTACTACCGCATGCAGTCGCTGAACCAATCGCTGCTCGCCCTGCTGGTCCACGGCACGATCACCTACCAGGAGGCGATGCGCCAGTCGCCGGACCCGGAGGACCTGTCGCTCAAGCTGCGCAAGATGTTCCCGAAGATCGAGGAGCGAGGAGGGGATATGAGCCCGACGACGTCGGATTTCTCGCAGATCGTGGAGCTCCAGGAGTTCCGCAAGCTGTACGAGGAGCAGGAGGAGAAGGTCAAGCTGCGCATGGAGGAGAAGGAGCAGGAGATCGAGCAGGTGCGCGGCCTGGTGGGCGAACGGGACCAGCAGCTCCAGCAGCTCCAGGAGCAGATCCACCAGCTCTCCGAGGAGCGCGAGAAGATGCGCGCCGACTACGCCCGCCTGCGCCAGGAGGCGCAGGAGAAGATCGACAAGCTGATGGAGCGCATCAAGGAGCTCAACAGCCGGCTGGTGCAGGAAGAGAAGAAGGGGATCTTCCGCTAGCCGCCGCCAGGCAGCATCAGGCGCCGAACTGCCGCCTGAGCAGGCTCTCCGCCTCCGCGCGGCTCGACACCTCGCCGTCGACCTGGGCGCGTTCGACGGCGGCCAGCGCTTCTCCCACCCGCGGTCCCGGCTGCAATCCCAACAACCGCTGTACGTCGCCGCCCGACAGCAGTCGCGGCGGCGCCAGGATGCACGGCCCGTCGCGGGCCAGCAGCGCGGCCAGCTCGTGCACCTCGCGGCGCCACGCGGCACGCTCGGCCTCGCCGTCGCGGCTCCCGGCGCCGAGCAGGGCGACGGCGCTGGGCCACAGCTCGCCGAGGCGGTGGAGGAAGCGGCGCCGTTCCCGCTCGTCGCCGCCCGGCGCCGGCGGGATGGCGGTCTCGGCGACCAGGCGCCGCACGCGGTCGGCGAGGTGGCGGGTGAGGTAGCCGGCGTCGCGCAAGCGGAGCACGGCGTCGGCGGCCTCGGCGGCGCGGCGGGCGGCGTCGCCCTCCTCCCGCGGCAGGTGGACGAAGGTGGCGGCGAAGCGCGTCGCCAGCCGGTCGACCGGCGGCGCCGCCGGTGCCAGGTTCGCCACCTCCCGCGCCCGTGCCGCCAGGCGCTCGAGGTGGAGGAGGGCGCGGCCGGCGCGGCGCTCGCCGGCGGCGGTGGCGGCGACCCCCGGCTCGCCGCGCCACAGGCCCGGGTAGAGACCGAGCGCGGTGAGCAGACCGAAGGCGTGATGGGCGCCGGCGGGTTTGAAGATGAGCACCAGCTCTTCGCGCACCCGCTCGGCGGCGACGGCGGCGAGCCCGGGCGCGGCCCGGCGCGCCAGCTCGAGGGTGGCGGGGTCGGCGGCGAAGCCGGGGAGCTGGACGAGCAGGCGGGGCAGGCGCAGGACGCGCAGCGGGTCGCCGGTGAAGCTGTCGGCGGTGGTGGCGCGCAGCAGACGCTGGTCGAGATCGGCGAGGCCGCCGAAGGGATCGAGGAAGCGGTGGTGGCCGCCGCCGTCGCCGTCGGCGAGGTCGAGGGCGAAGGCGTTGACGGTGAA
>Ga0210095_1000328_pt1 | contig 12895 bp, 10 predicted proteins | sample China_Galinas_PW_FD_184861 | JGI IMG/M metagenome (GOLD analysis project Ga0210095, IMG submission 184861) | Wetland microbial communities from San Francisco Bay, California, USA, that impact long-term carbon sequestration - China_Galinas_PWA_D1... | ecosystem: Environmental > Aquatic > Marine >...
TGGTGGATTTTCTACATCCATTTTTATCATTTCTGTCTGACGATCAAAATGTTCGAGTAATATTTTGTCTTTTTCAGGAACTAGGTATTCCGGGTTATATAGATCTAGAACAAATTTATTCCCAAGGACGTGATCTATGTGGCAATGAGTATTAAGAAGATACTTTACTGTAAGATTATTTCCCTCAATAAAATTTTTTAATACACTATTTTCTGAATCATTGTAACAACCCGGATCAATAACCGCACATTCGTTTGTTTCGTCACACCACACCAGGTAAGTATTTTCCTGGAAAAGGTTGAACATAAAACTTTTAATTTTCAGCATAAGTAGAACTATCTCTTAAAATTTTTTCTGATTCTGTTATTTAATTTTTTATTATAATTGTTGTAATTATCCTTTGTCTCTTCTATTGAATCCCCGCCAAACTTATTCAGAAAGTGTTTTGCAATTACCCATGCAAGCATTGACTCTGCAACTACCGCACAGGCCGGCACAGCAACAAAATCACTTCTTTCTCTTCTTGCTTTAATGCTTTTCATAGTTGCAAGGTCAACCGTCTGAATTGGGCTCATCAAAGTTGCAATCGGTTTCATCGCTCCTCTTATGATCACAGGCAAACCGGTTGAAATTCCTCCTTCTATTCCGCCTGCCCTGTTGGTTTTCCTGGAAAAGTTATTTCCCTTTAGAATAATTTCATCGTGAGATTCCGAACCAAATATTTCTGCTGATTGAAAACCTGTTCCAATTGAAACCGCTTTTACAGCATTGATTGACATTATTGCAGCAGCAATATCGGCATCAAGTTTTAAATCGTAGTGCGAAAAGCTTCCGAGTCCCACCGGCAAACCAGTAGCAACTGTTACAAACGTTCCGCCAAGAGTGTCACCTTTTTTCTTCGCAGATTTTATCTTAGAAATTATCCCTGATTCCTGTTTCTTATCAAAAACTCTTACTTCACTTTTATCTGATTTTTCAGAAAGGCTCCACCCGGTAAAGTTTTTAGAAAATTTATTCAACAATAATTTCTCTGTAAAATTATTTTTGCTGTATACACCACCAATACTTTCAACATAACTGCCAACAGAAATTCCGAATTCTTCAAGAAATTTTCTGGCAACAGTACAGGCTGCAACTCTTGCCGCAGTCTCCCTTGCGCTCGATCTTTCTATAGAATTCCTGATGTCATTAAAATTATATTTTGATATTCCTACAAGATCAGCATGTCCCGGACGTGGGATTGAAATTTTATCTGTTTTTTTGATCCTGTCAGGCAACATTTCATCTGACCAGTTTTCCCAGTCTTTATTCCTGATAAGAAACGAAATTGGAGACCCGAGCGTTTCCCCATTTCTGATCCCAGATAAAATTTCCGCGGAATCTGACTCAATTTTCATTCGTGCGCCCCTTCCGTAACCGGCCTGTCTCCTCTTAAGGTGAAAGTTTATATAAGAATTTTCAATCTTAAAATTTGATGGGAAACCCTCAATAATTGTAGTAAGAGCTTTTCCGTGTGATTCACCTGCTGTAAGAAATCTGATCATAAATTTTCCGGTTAATAATAACACAGCAAATATAAAAAAAACGCCCGATACTTCGGGCGCTTATAGAATATAATTTACGGTTCTTATTATTTGCTTTTCTCAGGTACTTCAAGACCAATAAACCTTGTGTTACCTTTGGAATCCTGTACTTTTATAAGTACAGCTGAACCTCTTTTATCTTTTATTATATTTTTGAATTCGCTGACGTTTTTCAATTGTCTCTTATTGGCTTCAACAATTACAAGATTAGGAGACAATCCCTGATCATCTGCGCTTGTTAAAGGCTTAACTTCAGTAATCAGCACACCATGTTCAACATTATACTGTTTCTTTTCCTGCGAGGTAAGATTCTTAACTGTTAGTCCAACCTGATCAAATGTTGCCGTAGTAGCAGCTGATGCGCCTTCATCATTTGAACTGGATTTATCAACTACAGGTTCGGAACTCTTACTTTCTTCCCTTGCCTTAAGCGTTACCGTCTTGTCCATCTTTTTTCCGTCTCTGAAAATCGTAAGCGTAACCTTGGTTCCCGCAGGTTTTCCGGCGATGTAAGATTGTAGTTCATTCGGTTGGCTTACTATTTTGCCATCAACATCCAGAATCACATCACCTTCTTTAATACCTGCTGATTTTGCAGATCCGCCATCAACAAGTTTCTGAACCATTATTCCCATAGGTTTATCGAGTCCAAGTGATTTTGCCATAGCATCATCAATTGCACTGATTTCAATTCCTATATATCCTCTTGTTACTTTACCGTGAGCAATAAGATCTTTTACAACTGATTTTACAAGATTTACCGGGATTGCAAATCCATAACCGATGTAAGTATTTCCACCGTTCGGTGAAACTGATATCGCGGAATTTATTCCAACAACGGCACCGGAAAGATCAACAAGCGCTCCGCCGCTGTTTCCCGGATTAATAACAGCATCTGTCTGTATAAAATTTTCAACTCCGTATCTGTCTCTGATCAAACCAAGCTGGCCTCTTCCCTTTGCACTTACAATTCCAGCTGTAACTGTTGATGTAAGTGATAATGGATTTCCAATTGCCATAACCCATTGCCCAACTTTAAGAGCATCCGAGTCACCAAGATATGCTGCCGGCAAATTGTTTGCATCAATTTTTATTACAGCAAGATCTGTTAAAGGATCAGTACCGATAACTTTTGCATCATAGGTTCTTCTGTCTGATAAACCAACTGTAATTTTTGTCGCGTTTTCAACAACGTGATTATTTGTAACAATATAACCATCAGGTGAAATTATAATTCCGCTACCCGAGCCTTTTTCTTCTCTAGGCATATCTTTGAACGGAAAGAAATTAAAAAAGTCACCGTGTGGGTTTTTACCGGGATCTCTTTCTGAGACTACTTCTATTTGTACTATCTGTGGAGTTACTTTGTCTGCTACTTCTATAAAAGCTTTACTGAAGGATGTTGCATCCGCGTCTAAATTTACCGGGGGATTACTCGCACCCATTTTAACATCTGCCATACCCGGTCTTACCAATCCAAATCCTGAAACAAGCACTGCGCCAAAAATTATTCCTACCGCAAGAAGTGCAAGCGCACCAAATAATTTTTTCGATTTCATATCATTCCCTCTGAATTATTTAAACTAATTTTCTGTTGCATATCTGCATCTTGAATAATGAATTTTTATTTAAAAAGTTGGAGTGACTGTATACCTTTAAAATCTGCAACATGGTATTTCAAATATTTTTCCATAAATATCAATGTATTATCTACAGTCTGGCTACCAATATCATCAAGATTTTTGCTGGTTCTTAGACTAACCAGGCAATTAAAAAGTTCCTGATTTAATGCAAAAGATTCTGCGTAATTTGTTTTACAGTCCTCACATAAAAGCCCAACTGCAAAGTTATAAGATAAATTCTTATCTAAAAGATCTTTTTTTCCGCAAACCGAACAATCCACGAGGTGAACTCTATAGCCTATTTCCTCCAGGAAAAACATAAAAAAACGGGCAAAAATTACATTAAGTCTCTCATTTGATGTTTCGAGCAACTCAAAGATTCTTATTATTCCGTTGAATAATCTTACATGTTGCTCGTGCTCCACAGTAAGATTTTTGACTAATTCAAGCACAGATTGAGCAAACTTTAACTTATCAAGATCAGATTTTATAGACGGATAATATTCCATTAAATCAGCGGATGAAATTATCTGAAGGTCACGGGATTCTTTATTGTAATAGACAATTTCAATATAATTTAATGGATCGATTTTCAGACTGGTTTTTGATTTTGGACTTCTGGCACCTTTCACAATTGCCGAGATCTTCCCCTGCTCTTTTGTAAAAAGAGTAACAATTAAACTTGAGTCTCCGTAATTAAGTTTACTTAAAACTACGGCTTCAGTTTTTTTTATTTCACTCATTGAATAAAATTATATGGGAAAGAAAAAACTTTTTCTTCTGTAATTATTCCAGTAATAAGATGAGACGGAGTTACATCAAAAGCGGGTGAATACGTGGAATAATTTTCTGGTGCTACCTGTATACCGTTAAAATTTAATATCTCATCTTTGCCACGGTATTCAATTTCAATGTCTTTACCGGAAACCATTTTACGGTCTATCGTAGTTGTTGGAGCAGCTATATAAAATGGAATATCGTGGTGAGCGCAAAGTACGGCTAAATTGTATGTGCCAATTTTATTTGCTGAATCTCCGTTCAAAGCAATTCTGTCTGCTCCGGTAATAACAAAATCAATTTTATTTTGCTGCATTAATGATGCTGCCATAGAATCAGTTTGAATTGAAAATGGTATTCCGGATCTTTCAAGTTCAAATGATGTTAAACGTAAACCTTGCAACAGCGGCCTGGTTTCATCTGCATAAACGTGTTCTACGAGTCCGCTTAGAAATCCCGTTTTAATTACGCTGAATGCCGTACCATCTCCGCCTGTTGCCAGTTTGCCGGTATTGCAATGTGTAAGTATTGAAGATTTCTTTTTGAATATTGCCAGACCATTTTTCCCGATAGCCGCACACTTCTCTATATCTTCGCGATGAATTTCCTTGGCTTTTTCAAGAAGCAAATTATAAATATTTTTCCTGTTGTTGTTTGATTTGTCAAATACTTTCTGCATTTCATTTAACGCAAAAAACAAATTAACGGCAGTAGGACGTGTTTTAAAAATTCTTTGATATGCTTTTTTGAATTGCTCTTCAACTTCCGTTTCCGGAATATCTTTAACTGACAGAGCAATTCCATATGCAGCAATAATTCCGATAAGCGGAGCGCCCCTGACTTCAAGTTTTTCTATCGCTTCCGCAATTCTCCGGTAATCATCAGTTTCGATGTAATTTTCCTGCAGGGGCAGTTTTGTTTGATCCAGGAAAATCAGTTTATCGTTTTTAAAGTCTACTGAAAAGTATTCTTTACTATTCATCAAATTTGGAAAGATTAAGAAATTCTCTGTAACGATCGTGAACTCTCAGGTAATCCAGTTCTTCAAGTCCCTTTGTACTGAATTTTTCGACACAGAAAGATGCAAGAGAAGAGCCGTAAACGACCGCTTTTTTCATATTTTCTACGCTTAAATCCTGGGTCTTATGCAGGTAACCGATAAACCCTCCGGCAAAACTATCACCTGCTCCTGTTGGATCATAAATCATTTCGAGTGGATATGCGGGCGCAGAGAATACTGTGTCTTCTGCAAACAATAAAGCACCGTGTTCGCCTTTTTTAATAATCAGAAATTCAGGACCGAGTTCGCGAATTTGTCTTGCTGCCTTAATTAAATTTGGTTCGTGCGCTAACAGGCGTGCTTCCGAATCATTAATAATTAGTACGTTCACTCTTTTTAACAGCTTCAGTAATTCTTCACGCTTTCCTTCAATCCAGTAATTCATTGTATCGCATACAACAAAATTCGGATCGTCCATCTGGTCCAGTACCCTGATCTGCAAAACAGGATCGATGTTTCCGAGAATTACAAATTTTGATTTTTTAAATTTATCGGGAATAACAGGATCGAAAGATTCAAAAACATTCAGTTCAGTTAACAGTGTATCGCGCACATTCAGATCATAATGATATTTACCTGACCAGCGGAAAGTTTTTCCACCTTCAACAACCTGCAGGCCTTCAAGATCTATGTTGTGATCTTCAAGAAGATTGATATACTTTTTAGGAAAATCATCCCCAACCACGCCAACCATGTATGTTGGACCGGTGAAATAACTTGAGGATAAAGAAATGTAAACAGCTGAGCCACCGAGAGCGTTTTCCACCTTGTCAAAAGGTGTTTCTACAGTATCAAGACCAAGTGAACCTACAACTAGTAAACCCAAAATTCTCTCCTGTTTAACTGATAGATTAGAACTTTAAAAATAAGTAAAATGATAATTAAAGCATAATTTCAACGAATTCAAGGAAACTAATTTCCTTTGTGAAATACTCTGTAATTACATCAACCGATTTTCTCTGTCCAGGCCACGCCAGCAGTTTTTTGGCCTCCTCCGGCTCAGCCCATCTGTAATCAGAGTGTTCAATGCTGATTATGACCGAAGCATTTTCTGAAACTTTTGCGGCAAAAACCGGGAGCATTGAGATATAATCTCCATCGGGCGAGTAAAATGAATTTACATTCGGCGCCACCCAGAATTTTTCAGGAATTAGCCCTGTTTCTTCCTTGATTTCCCTGAGAGCTGTTTTGAATGCCGGCTCGTTCGCATCAATTTTACCGGAAACCATCTGCCATAACCCGGGATAAATTTGATCTTCTGCTCTTTTCAGCAGAAGAAATTCAATTCCGTTTTTCTTTTCCCTGAATATGTGAGCTTCAATTAAATTTGATTTTATTTCCATATTATTTGTCCTAAAAATATGCTCTGAATTCTGCGGTCATCGTATGAATAACTTTCCCGCTTCCCTGCCATCTGCCATTGTAACCAAGAGTTGATTGTAAATTCGCCCCGATCCTGTAATCGAAATTTACTCTCCAGTAATAATTTTTGCCAACAAGATTTCCCTCGGTGATTTCAAAAGGTAATACATTTCCGTTATCGTTTCCATTCAGTTCGTCCCTTTGTATTTCAACTCTCAACCTGCCGGAGCCGGCAAAAGAAAGATTCATTCTCAATAATTCAGAATTAAGATCAAGAACAGTAGGCACTGCCGGGAAATTATCTGTGCTCCTGCCGACTTTAATTGCAAAACCAACTTCAACATTATTTTGCGGCCTGTATGAAAATTCTGTTTTTACAGAATTGCTCGTTACAAGCCTTCGTCTGTTTGAAGCTGACAGTGGATTTGTAGTAAGATTATCATTTTTATTCACAAAATCAGTCTGATTTGAAATTTCCGGAACTAATCTAATTCTAAGTCTTACACTTCGTTCACGGTTATAAGTTCTCACAGCTCCGTCATTAAACTGGTTGAGACTTTTGGTTTGTGAAAATCTAAAGCGGAGTGAAAAATCGTTGCTGTTTTCAAAAAGGGAAAGATCCTGCTGAAAATAATTTGAACCGCTTATCGTCTTCTGTTCGTTTTGAAAATCAGAGAAATGTAAAAGATATATTTTCTTAAAATCCTCCTCCCTGCTGTTTTCTTCAACTCGCCAGAATGTTTCCGCTGAAACAGGCGTTAATATTTTACCAAGCAGAGATTCTTTATCAAATATTTCTCCGAAGTTTATCCGCCAGTTTGTACTTATTTTCAGATTGATTACAGGGAATAATTGCTCTGTGGGAACTGTTATTTCAATATAATCACCTTCATAAAGAGTCGGTGCAAATTCATTTTCGTCTGCTATACCGTTGTGATTAAGATCACCAAGGTATTTATAATTTCCCGTTCCTGCCTGTACTCTTACAAATACCTTCTGCAATTTTGCTGACTTTTGAGTTGAAACTTCATAAAAGATATTTCCGTTCAGAACAGGATCCCATAATTTCAGGTTTGTTCTCGAACGAATAAGAATTGTTTCATTATTCAGGTATCCCTGCTTTTTAAAAGTCTGTGTATAATTTTTATCCCTCAGCGTAACACTTAATGTTGAGTTTACCGATCTGCTTCCGTTATATGCTACATCAAGTGATTTAGTCTGGGACCATGCCTGTTTTAACATTATTCCATTTAAAGGCAGGTAATCATTTCGCAATGAATATTTTAAAGATATATTAAACCCGCTTAGTCCGACTACAGAAACAAACGGGCTGATTTCATAATATTTTAGACTGCTTGAAAGCAGAGAATCGGCAGATAAATTATTTTCTTCTTTATTCTCAGCAAGAAAATCCACACCCGGTTTAAATTTGCCAATATAATAATAAGCGTTTCCGTTTTGTCTTATCCAGTTACTTTTAATTGCAGTATTCCGCGAATAAACATAATCGAAGTTGTAATTAAGTCCGTAAGTTTTGTTGTCTGTCCATTCCAGTGTATTATTATATCTGTCTGATTTAAATTGCTCGCCGCGACTCAAAAATCCGAAAGATGAATTTATTTTCATATTTTCAACCGGCTGGTAATCAAGTTTTAATTCCCGCAGGTGTTCGTCCACACTTTGATTTGGATCGGTGATATTGTAGTACCTGTCAAACTCAACCTGGTTAAAACGATCGAGAGTTGTAAAACGACTTTGAATAAACCTGTCTTTGTAGGAAAGTCCCGCTTTTCCGAGGTTTACGCTGCCGAGAGAAATTTTCTGTGGACTAATTTGAAGGTTTAAACTTGTTGCCGCTCCAAAATTATCGTTATTATCTTTTGTTGAAAATCTGTTTTTGTCCCACAAACTTCCTGCAAATTCAAAACTGATGCTTATATCATCGTTAGGTGTGAAGTCTAGGACAAGATTTCCGAATTGTTTTAACTCCGGCAAAGGCAGAAAAATAACAGGTGAATAGCTCCCCTGACCGATACCTACCCATGTATAATTTCCGAGACTCTCTTTTGAATAATCGCCGTTTCCTCCTCCTACAAAACTGAATGAAACATTGTAAAGGGCAGTTGAATCGCCGGGATTATATTTATAATAAGTATAATTATTCCCGTTAATAAGCGTATCAACTTTAGTATAAATTCCCTGGATTTTTCCAGTTGCTGAATCAGGAGGAGCAAGCGACACGCCGCTTTTTGTTGCTTTATTCCTGTCATCCCCTGCGTTCTTCAGGATATTCATATCCTGTTGTGAAAGTGAAATATCAATCGGGGAATTTTCATCATCGCCTTCTCTCATGTACTGAAATTTTATTCCGAATTTATCATTGAACAATCTCGATTCCACACCGGCTGCTAAAAAATTTCTCTGGTAACGCCTGTCTGTGTATTCAAAATCTACTGAGATTCTGCTGGCTGATGTAATTAACCTGTTCGGAGTAAAAGTAATTTCAGCATTGGAATATTCAATAACATAATCATTTCTTTCTCCCCTTTTCATTTCAACGCCGTCAACATAAACTTTTTCAGTTCCCGCTATAATTATAATATCCGGCTCGCCGTTTTTACCAGATAACCTGTACGGACCCTGCACGCCATCCTGGCCCGAAAATTTATTGGTGTTAAACTGTCCTTTTGAACTTGCGAGAGAAAAATATGCGCTTTGGTCAGCGTAATTATATTCACCCATCAGTCCCTGCAGTTTCCTGTTTATCACACCGAATTCGCCAATCCGTTTATTTAGATAATAATCACCAAAAGTTCCGGTTGCACGCGGATGTTTTATCTGTATAAATACCTTGTCGAGTTCATCAAGTTTTTCCGTGTTGCCTTCTGGTTGTATCGGGGTGTTTTCATCAGTCAGTGCGGCTACAAGTTCAATTTCATCAGAAAGCCTGCCGGAAAGCTGAAGCCTGAATCCGCTGTTCAAAGAAAAATCTTTGTTTGTACCGATTGTAAATCCGCGCACCAGTGTTCCGCTTCTTTCAATTCCGCTTCCGAAAATAGATTCCGCAGTAAACCTCCCGCTTTCTTTTTTTACAACTTTTATAGTGTCGTTAGTTTCCTCATCGTAGCGTGTAACGAGAGATCTTAATTTATATTCTTTTTTTAACGACAGACGAATTGTCTGGTAGGAAATTATCAACGTATCAAAAGCTGAATATTTTAAAGAATCAGAAAGAGAGAGCTCCCCTTTAGAATACGAAATTTTATAATCTTTTTTTGATAAATGTTTTCCCTCAAGTGTAATGTTTTCAGAAAACGGGATAATTGATATGGCGGAAATATTATAATTATTGTTGAAATTAATTGAGAGCGTGTCCGAAACATTTTCCAGGTAGTACTTTGATTGTGCAGAAACTCCGATCTGCAGGCAGAACAAAGCTAAAATTATAAATGAGATTTTTGTTTTGAAATTCAAACGCCGCCGGTTATATGTTTTTATATTTCTTTGAGTAGAATTCCAGATTCCGGATAATATTTCATATCATAAAGATAATATCTAAAAAGTTCGGAATTTGCCCAAAATCTACAGAATTTTTACATAGAAAATCGTGCTAATTTTGTTATTTTTGAATGACAAATTTAAGCCTAAAACTTTAGAAAGTTTATATGATTGAGAAAATACGGGAAGCAGCAAAAAAGAGGATTCTCTATTCCCCGCACGCACTTACGCAGTCTACCAGCCCCGATAGAATGATTGGACCCGCAGAAGTAAGAAACACGATTGAAAACGGGGAAATAATTGAAGACTACCCCTATGATGACCGCGGACATACTGTTCTTATTTCAGGTCAGAGTTCCGGCAAACGAGTCCTTCATGTTGTATGCATACCAACCGATTTTTACCTGATGATTATTACTACCTACATTCCTTCTGATGAAAAGTGGAGTTCTGATTTCAGAAACCGGGAGGATATATGGTCTGTATAAAGTGTTATAATGATACAGAAAGAAAATTTACCCCATTCACAATTAAACGCGTCGGTTATGAGTTAGTATTTAAAGAAGTGCCCGCGTGGATCTGTCCTAATTGCAAATACACTTATTTTGAAGAGTCGGATGTTGAGATACTGCACAAGACAATTACAACACTGGATGAGAACTCACAAAAATTAAAAGATGCTATTGTTTACTGGCCGGAAACTCTAAAATAACTTTCTAAAAGTTTTTTCTAAACAGATAAAAAATCCCCGCGAGACACTTAAAATCTATGCGGGGAATCTTAAAATTTTATTTATTTTCTTATTCGTGTCTAAGCGCTTCAATCGGGTCCATATTTGCGGCTTTGTAAGCAGGATATGTTCCGAAGACGACTCCGACAAAAACACAAAGGCCGAGACCTATTGCGACCCAGTCATAGGGTATTGCAGATTTGGCATTTAGAAAACTTCCCGCAAAATTTCCTATCCCTACGCCCAGTAAAATACCAATTACACCACCGACGAGACATAGCGCAATTGCTTCAATAAGAAACTGTGTGAGAATATTTTTTCTTTTTGCGCCAACGGCTTTTCGAATTCCAATTTCTCTCGTTCTTTCAGTAACCGAGACGAGCATAATATTCATAATACCAACGCCCGCGGCAAGCAGCGCAATAATTGAGACAACAAGCGCCCCTATTTTAATTCCGCCGGTAATTCCGTTAATCTGTCCTATTAAAGATTCGTTGCTGAAAATTTCAAAATCGTTTTCGTCACCGGGAGCAACTTTTCTTATCGTTCTTAAATAACCAATTGTTGATTCAATTAACCGGGGATAATCATCTTTGCTCTTTGCCATAACCATTATGTTTACGCTTGTATGGTACTTTCCGTAAAAAGACTGGAAAGTTGTAATTGGCATAACAACAAGGTTATCCTGACTGTCTCCAAACATAGCCGGTCTTGGTTCCAGCACGCCAATAACTCTTAACGGATGTCCGTCAACTTTTACAGTTTGGCCAACGGGATTCAGGCTCGGGAAAAGTTTATCAACCACATCTTTTCCCAGCACACAAACGTACCCGGAATTTTCTACATCATTAGGCCTTAATCCTCTACCGTAAGCGGGAATCCAGTTGTTGGTTTTTAATCCGCCGACTGTTTCCCCGTACACTCTTATATTCGGATTGGTTTCAACACTTCCGTATTTAACAACTTTTCCGCCGTGCCTTTGTTCAGCAGCAACTTCTTCGGCTCCGTTCAGCAAATCTTTCAATCTTTTGTACTCTTCCAGTGTAATATCGTGCCTGTTCCTGTATTTATTCCTGTCACGGTGTCCGCCTACTCTGAATGCAGGATATTTCTGAACCTGGAAAGTGTCCTGCGCAAGATCAGACAAACCGCCTTCTATACTTGCCTGGAGCATTGTGATAATGGTCATTATTACAATAATGGAAAATATACCGACTACTACACCCAGAACAGTTAATAATGTTCTTAGTCTGTTTCCTTTAATTGATTGGTAGGATATCTGAAGAATTTCGAAAAGTTTCATTTAGTAGCCCTGTATTACCCCTGTGGTTTTCAAATTAGTGCTTAAAATAATAGAAATGTTTTTCACTTCAAACAAAAAAGTGATGAATAACAGTTAACCGGAGTTAGACAATAATAATTTATTAAAGGTTTAATTTTTGTAAATTATCCATACCCGGGCGCTACTATAGGATCGAGGTTTTAGGCTTTGTAAGCCGGGAAGGTCAATACTGATTTTACCTGATAAAAATTTTATTCGTAATGCAAAGCTTCAATAGGATCAAGATTTGCTGCTTTGTAAGCCGGGTATGTACCAAAAAGAACGCCGACAAAAACACAAAGTCCGAGTCCTATTGCAACCCAGTCATATGGAATTGCCGTATCCGCGTTAAGGAAAGTTCCCGCCATATTTCCTATACCTATTCCGAGAAATATTCCGACAATTCCTCCAATTATACAAAGAAAGATTGCTTCAACAAGAAACTGGTAAAGAATATTTTTCTTCTTGGCGCCCACAGCTTTTCTGATTCCAATTTCTCTTGTTCTTTCAGTAACTGAAACCAGCATAATATTCATTATGCCAATACCTGCTGCGAGTAAAGCTATTACTGAAACTACCATTGCCCCGATTTTAACTCCGCCGGTTATATCTGCAATCTGGCCAATAATGGACTCGTTGCTGAAAATTTCAAAATCATTTTCCTTACCCGGAGGAACTTTTCTTATTGTTCTCATATAACCAATTGTTGATTCTATCAGCCTGTCATAATCTTCATCGCTGTAAGACATAATTGTAATATCTACGCTGCTGTTTTTGCCGCCGTACATAGAGTGAAAAGTTGAAATCGGGATTGCCAGGTAATTATCAAAACTCTGACCGAAAAATTCCGGGCGTTTATCAAAGACTCCAATTACACGTAAGCGTTTACCGCTTACAGCAACTGTTTGCCCGACTGGATTGATACTCGGGAAAAGCTTTTCA
>Ga0210095_1000329_pt1 | contig 12853 bp, 9 predicted proteins | sample China_Galinas_PW_FD_184861 | JGI IMG/M metagenome (GOLD analysis project Ga0210095, IMG submission 184861) | Wetland microbial communities from San Francisco Bay, California, USA, that impact long-term carbon sequestration - China_Galinas_PWA_D1... | ecosystem: Environmental > Aquatic > Marine >...
CGGCGTCGGCGGCCAGATGGACTTCGTGCGCGGCGCCTCGCTGTCGCCGGGCGGCAAGCCGGTGATCGCCCTGCCGTCGACCACCCGCCGCGGCGACTCGCGCATCGTGCCGGTGCTCAAGGAGGGGGCCGGCGTGGTGACCACCCGCGCCCACGTCCACTACGTGGCCACCGAGTACGGCGTCGCCAACCTCTACGGCAAGAACCTGCGCCAGCGCGCCGCCGCGATGGCGGAGATCGCCCATCCCGACCACCGGGAGGCGCTGGCGCGGGCGGCCCACGAGCGCTTCGGCACGCTGTAGAGCTCCCGGCCGACGCCGGGCGGGAAGGTCCGAACCCTGCGGTGCGTTTGTGCGTATACCGGGTAACCCAGCTTCATCCGGCAACCCAGGAGGTCCCATGCACGCCACGCCGCCACCCTCGAGCGCCCGCCGTTCGCAGCACTCCGCTCTCGCCACCGCACTCGCCACCGGCCTGGCCCTGCTCGTCGCCGGCGCCGTGGTGCCGGTCGCCGTGGCGACGCCGGGACCGCTGGCCGGCGACCCGGTGGCCTCGGCCGTCGGCGACGCCGCCGCCGCGCCGCCCTCCCCCTTCGCCGCCAACGCCGCCATCCGCGCCGCGGGCGAGCGCATCCGACACATGCCGGGCGGGGTGCGCGACAAGGCCGACGCGATCATCGAGTACATCTTCGACGGCGCCCGCGGCCTCGGCTTCCACTACCAGAGCTATCCCACCCGGTCCGCCATCGAGGCCTTCGAGACGCGCAGCGGCAACTGTCTGTCGCTGGTCAACCTCTACCTCGCCCTGGCGCGCAGCGCCGGCCTCGACGCCTTCGCGGTGGAGGTCGAGGACTTCCAGGTGTTCAGCCGCCGGGCCGGCACCGTGGTGCGCGCCACCCACGTGGTGGGCGGCCTGTGGGTCGACGGCGTCGTCTACACCATCGACTTCCTGCCCGACAAGCCGAAGACCTACCGCCGCATCGACCGCATCTCCGACCACCGCCAGGCCGCCATGGTCTACAACGCGATGGCCACCGAGGCGATGTTCGGCGGCGACCGCGGGCGCGCGGCACGGCTGTACCAGGCCGCCCTCGACATGGAGTCGACCAACGCCGAGGCGTGGAACAACTACGCGGTGCTCGCCAAGCGCGGCGGCGACCTGGCCACCGCCCGCCAGCGCCTCGAGCGCGCGCTGGCCGCCGACTCCCACTTCCTGCCCGCGCTCAACAACCTGGCCGCCCTGGAGCGCATCGAGGGCCACCCCGCGGCCGCCGAGGTGCTGGAAGCCGAGGCGTTGAAGCAGAAGGCGCAGAGCCCCTACTTCCTCACCGAGCAGGCGTTGCGCGAGATGCAGACCGGCCACCTCGACGAGGCGGAGTCGCTGCTGCTGCGCGCGCGGCGCATCGACCGCGAGATCCCGGAGATCCACCTCGCCCTCGGCCGCATCGAGCTGGTCCGCGGCCACGAGGACCGCGCCGAGGCCTACTTCGCCGAGGCGCGCAAGCGCAGCCAGGAGCTGTCCGACGCCTACCGCGACAAGCTCGACTCGAAGATCAGCAAGCTGACCCAGCTCGCCGCGGCGCGCTGACCGCGGGGCGCTGACCAAGGCGCGCTGACCAAGGCGGTGCGGCCGCGGCGGCGGCGCGGGCGGGATACGATGGTCGCCCGATGCACTCCAAGCGCTCGCTGCCGCTGGTCGCCACCTTCGTCCTGTCGCTGCTGGCGACCATCGCCCTGCTGGTCGCCTGGGTGGTCTACATCGTGCGCTCCAGCACGCGGCTCGAGCAGCTCGCCGGCCGCCTCGGTTCCAACCTCGGCTCGGCCAGCGTCAACTGGTGGCTGCTCGGTATCGGCTGCGCCCTGTTCAGCCTGGTGATCGGCGGCATCACCTACCAGCTCGCCCAGGCGCTGGCGGCGCGCCGCTACCTGGTCAAGCAGGACGAGTTCATCTCCAACATCACCCACGAGATGAAGTCGCCGCTGGCGGCGATCCGGCTGCACGCGCAGACCCTGGAGCAGCCCGGCCTGGACGAGGAGGACCGCCGCCGCTCCACCCGCTTCATCGTCCAGCAGGCCGAGCGCATGGGCATCCTGGTGGACAACGTGCTGGAGTCGAGCCGGCTGCAGGTGCGGCGCACCCGGCTGGAGCTCGAGCCGCTCGCCCTGGCGCCGTTCCTCGAGCGCTACCTCGAGCGCGAGGGGCCGCGCTTCGAGGCCCGCGGCGTGCGGCTGGCACCGTCGCTGGCCACCTCCGCCACCGTGCTGGCCAGCGCCGACGCCCTGCACCGCGTGCTCGACAACCTGCTCGACAACGCGGCGCGCTTCTCCGATCCCGGCGGCGAGGTGCGGCTGCGCGCGGTCGACGACGGCGGCGACGTGGTGATCGAGGTCGAGGACGACGGCATCGGCATCCCGCGCTCGGAGCTCAAGCGGGTGTTCGAGCGCTTCCACCAGGTGCGGCGCGGCGACGACGGGCGGCGCGTCGGCACCGGCCTCGGCCTGTCGATCGTCTACGGGCTGGTGCGCGAGATGGGCGGCGCGATCCACGCCGTGTCGCAAGAGGGGCGCCCCGGCACCCGCTTCGCCGTCCGCCTGCCACGCCACCGCGAGGCGCCGCTGGCCCTGGGGGCGATGCCGTGAGCGACCTCGAGGGGGGGCGCATCCTGGTGGTCGAGGACGAGGAGGCGATCGCCCGCGGCCTCGAGCTCAACCTGGGCCTGAAGGGTCACCGGGTCGAGCTGGTCGGCGACGGCGAGACGGCGCTCGAACGCGCCCGCCAGCCGGGCTGGGACCTGATCATCCTCGACGTCCGCCTGCCCGGCAAGGACGGCTTCGAGATCTGCCAGACGCTGCGCCGCGAGAACGTCTTCACGCCGATCCTCATGCTCACCGCGCGCAGCCAGCCGGACGACGTCATCTTCGGCCTCAAGCTGGGCGCCGACGACTACGTGGTCAAGCCGTTCGACCTCGCCGAGCTGCTGGCGCGCGTCGACGGCCTGCTGCGCCGCCACGCCTGGGCGCGGCGCGACAGCGGCGAGGCGACGCCGGCGCGCCGCAGCACCGCCGGCCGCGTCGAGTTCGGCCGCTTCTGGATCGACTTCGACACCTGGCAGGCGCAGACGCTGGACGGCGTCAAGGAGCTGTCGCGCAAGGAGATCGCGGTGATGGAGGTGTTCACCTCGCGGCCCAACCAGGTGGTTTCGCGCCGCGAGCTGCTGGCCGAGGTGTGGGAGCTCCCCCATCATCCCAACACCCGCGTCGTCGACAACGTCATCGTCGCCCTGCGCAAGGCGTTCGAGGAGAACTCCTGGCGCCCCCGCCACATCCAGACCGTGCGCGGCGTCGGCTACCGCTTCGTCCCGTAGCCCCCTCCGCCGGGGGAAGGCCTACTCCGCCACCTGGATCGAGCGCAGGTAGGCGAGCAGGCTGTCGATCTTGCGCGCCACCTCGACCTCCCGCACCTCCGGCGGCTCGTCCTCCAGGACGTCGGTCTTCTGGAAGGCGTCGCCCCACACCGGCATGTCGGAGGAGTGACCGGCGACGTCCTCGCGGCCGTCGATGATCTGGGTCACCCGCTCGGTGGGAAACTCGCCGTCGTTGCGCTCGGCGATCCGCGTCAGGTCGCTGGGCTTGACGGTGAGGTAGTCGGCCAGCTTGCCGTCGCCCTCGGCCGACACCCCGTGGCAGCTCGCGCAGTAGACGCGATAGATGGTCTTGCCGTAGGCGGCCTTCGCTCCCTCCGAGGCGTCCGGCGACTGCGGTCCGCCGAACGCCAGGCCGGCGAGCAGGACGAGCAGCCCGGCGATTACCAGGCCGGCGAACGCACCGGCCCTTCCCGCGCTACGAAAGATCGAGATCCTGCTGAGGTCGCTCATCACACGCGCTCCTTTCTCCCGGTTGCCGCTGCCTCGACGCTATCGCCAGTGCCGAAACGTCACACCACCCGCGAGGGTGGCGGCGGCTCCGATCCCCCGCCGGCCGCCCTTGAAGCTGGCTCTTCAACGTCATATCATCGCTCATGAGTTTGCGCATGCTCTTGTGCGCAGAAGATTTGTGGTGGCTTGGACGGGCGTCGTGATGGGGCGGCCCCGTCCGTCGGAAGGACCGTGGCGAGATCGCCTTCAGGGCATGCGACCGATGCGAACCCGGACCTGCGGGTCCGCCTGCTGAGCTTCGCCTCGCGACCCGAGAACACCCCGGAGGGGCTCGCCCAGCTGTTCCTCGATCTCGTTCGCCGCCAGGCCGGCGACCGGTGCCATGTCGGCCTCGACATGGTGGACGCCTGGAGCGAGAAGAGCTCGGTGCTGGTGTCGGCCCGGCGGGGGCCGCAGGCACCGGCGGCGGCGGCCCGGGCGATCACCGCCTGGCTCCACGACGTGGCGGGCGACTGGCGGACCACGGAGCGCCTGCGCCGCAATGCCCGCTATCCCCGCCGCCGGCGGGCGGCCCTGCGGGACGGAAGCAGCCTGTGGATTCCGCTCCGCGAGGGGACCCGCACGGTCGTCGGCGGGCTGCACCTGCACACCTCCGACACGGTGGACTGGAGCGACTCGCTGATCGCCGAGCTGGTCGCCCTCGCCGAGTGCGGGCTGCCGTCGTTCCACCGCGCCGTCCTGGTGCAGCGCCTGGCCGAGGCCGGCTGCACGACGGTGCCCCTGGGTTCCAGCGACAGCTTCCTGCGCTTCGAGGGGCAGATCCGCCGTACCGCCCGCCACGCCGGCGGTACGGTGCTGATCACCGGCGAGCGCGGCACCGGCAAGGAGCTCGCCGCCTGGAGCCTTCACTGCCAGAGCCCGCGCTGGCATCACCCGTTCGTCCCGGTGCTGGTCTCGGCCCTGCCGGAGACCCTCTCCACCGCGGAGCTGTTCGGGCACGAGCGAGGCTCCTTCACCGGCGCCTCGGAGAGCCGCCTCGGGCGCTTCATGGCGGCCGACGGGGGCACCCTGTTCCTCGACGAGGTGGCCGACATGTCCCTGGCCGTCCAGTCGATCCTCCTGCGCGTGGTCGAACGCGGGGAGGTGATGCCCGTCGGCCGCGACCTGCCCCGGCAGGTGGACGTCCGGGTCGTCGCTGCCACCAACCTCGACCTGCGCCGGAAGGTGGACGACGGTTCGTTCCGCGCCGACTTCCACGACCGCCTGAGGGTGCTCGAGATCCGGGTACCTCCGCTGCGCGAGCGGACCGCCGACATCCCCTTGCTGGTCAATCACTTCCTGCGTCAGTTCTGCCGCCAGCTCAGCCGCGACCGGGTGCTGCGCATCGACCTCGACTGCGACCGGTGTCACTCCCGGAGCGAGTTCCCGTGCGCCACTCCCGCCTTCTACCGGGCCCTCGAGAGCTACCACTGGCCCGGCAACGTCCGCGAGCTGCGCAACGTCGTCCTGCAGGTGCTGGCCTCAGCGCCGGACGACGTGCTCGACGCCCGGCATCTGCCGGCGCGGATCCGCCGACGGCAGGGCTCGCACGAAGATGCGCCGGGCACCGGCGACCCTTCCCTGGCGCTCGATGCGGTGCTGCGCCGGCACATCGAGCACGTCCTCGCGCTCACCGACCACAACATGTCCGCCGCCGCCCGGCTGCTCGAGATCCCCGACTCGACGCTGCGCAGCAAGGTGCGCAAGCTGGGCATCCGCTCTTCCGGCTCGCAACGTGCCGGTGCGGGCCGCCCGGCGCCGGAGGCCCGCCCGTAGCGCGGCCGCGCTTTCCCCGGGGGCCGTCAGGCGCCCACCGCCAGCGCCGGCCGGGCCTCGTCCGCGGGCCCCTCCGCCGGCATCGCTCCATCGGCATCGGCCTCGAGCTCCGGCTCGAAGAGGTTGCGGAGGCGCTGGGAGGCCCCCTCCAGGAGCTCCGGTCCTCCCTCCTCCACCACCCGCCCGCCGTCGAGCACCACCACCCGGTCGGCCAGGCGCAGGGTGCTGAGGCGGTGGGCCACCAGGAACACCGTGTGGTCCTCCCGCAGGCTGCGCAACGCATCCTGGATCAGGACCTCGGAGCGCGAGTCCAGGAACGCGGTCGCCTCGTCGAAGATCAGGATGGGAGCGTCCTTGACCAGTGCCCGGGCGATGGCGATGCGCTGCTTCTGGCCGCCGGAGAGCCCGTTGCCGCGCTCGCCGATCGGCGTCCGCAGTCCGTCCGCCAGGCCGGCGATGAACTCCATCGCGTTGGCCGACCGGGCCGCCCGCTCCACCTCCGCGGCGCCGGTGCCGGGGGCCCCGTAGCGGATGTTGTCGAAGATGGTGCCGTCGAACAGGAAGGCCTCCTGGAACACCGGCGCCACGGCGCCCAGCAGCGACCGGCGGCGCAGCTTGCGCAGGTCGATGCCGTCGATCAGCACCCGCCCGGCGGTCGGGTCGTAGAGCCGGAGCAGGAGGGCCATCAGGGTGCTCTTGCCGGCGCCGCTGCGCCCGACCAGCGCCACCACCTCGCCCGGTCGCGCCTCGAGGTCGATCCGCTGCAGCACCGGCCGCTCGCCGTCGTAACTGAAGCTCACGTCCTCGAAGCGAACGTGTCCCACGGCGCGGGTCAGGGAGACGGCGTCCGCAGCGTCCTCCACCGCGGAGGGGGCGTCCATGATCTCGAAGACGCGCCCCAGGGCGCCCAGCGCCTCCTTCACTTGCAACCCGAAGTCGGCCAGCTTCTTGGTCGGCCCGAAGAGGTAGCCGAGGTAGCTCAAGAAGGCGACCATCGCACCGAGGGAGAGGTCGCCCTTCATCACCTGGCTGCCGCCGTACCAGAGGACCAGCAGCGGACCCAGCGAGCCGATGAGGGCGGTGGTCCCGGTCGACAGGAAGAGCAGGCCGGTGAGACGGATGCGCTCGCGGATCGCGGTGCGGGCCAGGCGCGAGAACTTGATCATCTCGCGCCGCTCGCGCCCGAAGGCCTTGACCACCGGGATCCCCGACAGGCTCTGCTGCAGGCTCCCCATCACCCGGCTCATCGACTCCTGGACGCCGATGGACGACTCCTTGAGCCGGCGACCGAAGACGACCACCGAGACGAGGTAGAAGGGCAGCAGGGCGACGCACAGGAGGGTCAGCTTGAGGTGGAAGAACGCCATCACCCCGAGCCCGAACAGGAAGGTCAGGACATCCAGGAGGAGCTCGAAGGCCCCCTGGGAGATGAGACCCTCCACCTTGCGCGTGTCGCTGACCAGCCGCGAGGTGAGGTAGCCGCTCTGGTGCCGTTGATGGTAGGCGGTGGAGAGACCCAGGAGTCGGCGCAGGACGTCGAGCTGCAAGCGGTAGGTGACCTTCTCCTTGAGGCCGACGAGGAGGAAGCCCTTGACGACGTGGACCACCTGGTTGACCAGGTAGTAGCCGAGCAGGACGAGGCCGAGGAGGTTGAGCGTCCGCAGGTTGCCGCTGGGCAGGATGTCGTCGATCAGGTACTTGGTGGCCAGCGGCACCGGCAGGCGCAGGAGGGCCAGCAGGGTCACCCAGAAGGCGAGGTGGGCCACCCGCTTCCAGTAGGGTTTCAGGTACCCCAGGAAACGGCCGAGCTGCCGTCGTTCGATGGTTGCGTCGTGCATCGGCTTCTCCTCGTCAAGCCGTCGCCTGCTCCGTCTTTCCCCACGCGAAGTCGGTCCAGAACCCGAGCTCGTAGTAGCGCTTCATCCAGGCGCAACCGGGATCGCAGGACCCCAGCCCCTCACCCTTGGTCATCGCACGCGCCCGGCAGCCGCCGCCGCAGAAGTACTTGAAGTCGCAGCTCCGGCAGCCGGCGATGTCGTGGTCGACCCGGATGTTGCGGCAGCGCTGGAAGACCTCGGAGCCGAAGTAGATCTCCGACAGCTGCTGCTCGTAGAGGTTCCCCGCCTTCCACTCTTCGGAGTGCAGCCAGTGGCACGGGTAGACGTTGCCGTCGGCGTCGATGCTGAAGGTGCCCGAGCCGAAGCCGCAGTTGATCTTGCGCATGCCGTAGGCGGTGCGGGTGGGCAGCAGCGAGGTGACGTCGCCGTTCGCCAGCTCCGCCGCCTGCGCCTCGTCGACGCAGCCGTTGTCCATCGGCTGTTGCATCACCAGGTCGTAGAAGTCCTCTTCCGGGATGTCGAGCTCGGCGCCGTGCTCCTTGCCGCGCCCGGTGGCGTAGAACTTCGCGAAGCCCAGGTGGTTGAAGCCGGGGCGAAGCTCCTGGACCAGCTTCTTGATGTTGCCCAGGTCGTGGATGTTGAGCTTGTTCACCGTCGGGTAGAGGCGCACGTCGAGGTCCTGGGCGATCAGCAGCTTGGCGCCCCGCAGGGCCTTGTCGAAGGCACCCTCGCCGCGGATGCGGTCGTTGACCTCGGCGCAGCTCCCGTCGAGGCTGACCTGCAGCCGCCAGGGACGGATCTCGCCCAGCCGGTCGGCCACCCGCTCGTCGATGAAGGTGCCGTTGGTGATGATGTGGGTGCGCAGTTCGCGCTCTACCAGGTAGGCGATGATGTCGAGCGTGTCGCGGCGCAGAAACGGCTCGCCGCCCGACACCACGACGTAGGACACCCCGAGCTCGGCGATCTGGTCGATGACGTCACGGATCATCGCCAGGGACATCTCGTTGCGATAGGACGTGCCGGCCGCCTTGAAGCAGGTGATGCAACGCAGGTTGCAGGCGTTGGTCACGTTGAGCCAGATCTCCTGCGGGTTGAGCACCGAGGTGGTCTCGAGGAACGGCGGCGGCGTCTCCCCTTCCCGGTAGAGCAGCTTGTGGCGAGCCAGCTTGTCGACGAAGGCGACCGTGTCGTTCGCCACCTGCGACGGCGCCGCCTGCGGAAAGCGCTCCCGGACGAGGCCGGCGAGCTGCTCGACGGTCCGCACGCCGTCGATCTTCCGGGCGAGCTGGTAGCCCATCTCGTTGAGCATCGTCAGGCTCGAGTGCGCGAAGTTGATGGCCCGGTACTTCGAAGGATCGCCGTTGTCGTAGCTCTTCTCCTCGATGCGCGTGCCGGGGGTGAGGCGGGGCACGCCTCCCAGGATGTCGCGGCGCCAGCGGTTGAAAGTGCTGCGGCTGACTCCGTGCTCGGCGCAGAGCTGCGCGACCGAGGTGCCGGCATCGCAGCCTGCGGCGACGACTCGGACCTTGTCGTCTCTCTCCCATTTCTTCTGGGTCATGGAACTGGCCTCCAGGTGGTGATGGCGGACTGCCGGTCGAAGGTTGGGGGCCGGCCGGCGAGCTCCCGGGTTTCGGGGGCGACCCGGCGTCCCACTCGGCGCGATGCGAGGAGCGGGACGCCGGGCCGCGATCAGCGGATGCTCGGAGTCCGATCCGCTCAGGCGTCGGAGTCCGAGTCGCCGTCGGCGATCGGCGAGCAGAAGTGCTGATGCGAGTGCGCCGCCGGATCCTTGCTGATCTCGATCGGGTTGTACGACGTGATCATCTCCAGGTCCGACAGCACGCTGGGGGCGAGATAATCGCTCACGGTTCTCTCCTTTCTTGGTCTGTGACGGAAGGCTCCGTCGGTGAACAGGCGCCTGATGTCACCCCTCGGAGAGCAAGGGCCGAGCCAGTCGGAGAAGGTTGCCGCGCGCGGCGACCCGGTGTCGCGCAAGTGCTTTCGAATCAAGGAGAAACGGGGACCGAGGGTGGGACCGGAAGGTCTTCCGCCGCCGCCGCCAGCGTTCCGAGGGTCGCGATATTTCGCCAGCTTCGCGATATTTCGCGAATGCATCCTGTCGCAAGGGCGCTAGAGCTGGCGCAAGGCTTCCATCGCTTGTACCCGGGTGGCGCGGCGCGCCGGCAGGTAGGAGGCGGCGACGACCACCGCGGCGAGAACCAGCAGGACGCCGGAGACGGTGAGCGGCCCCAGGCTCTGGATGCCGAACACCCCGCGGCGAAAGACCGCGACGACCAGGGTGAGGACGGCGAGCCCCGTCACCAGGCCGGTGGCCCCGAGGCGGAGGCCCTGGCGCAGGACCATGGCCAGCAGCGAGCTCCGGGTGGCCCCCAACGCGACGCGGATGCCGATCTCATGGGCGCGGCGGCGCACCGAGTAGGCCATCACGCCGTAGATGCCCACTGCCGCCAGCAACAGCGCGGCCACGGCGAAGAGGTCCATCAGCAGCATGGTGAACCTCGGCCGTGCCAGCTCCCGGTCGAGCAGAGCCCGCACGCTGGCGACCTCGGTCACCGGCAGGCCGGGGTCGATGGACCACACCCGCTGGCGCACCGACCGCGCCAGGTCGAGGGGAGACCCGGAGGTCCGCACCACCAGGCTGAAGGTGGGCCACGGCCACGGCATCGCCGCGAAGTGCTGGTAGATCTCAGGCTTCACCTCGCCCTCGAGGCCGAGCTGGTGGACGTCGCCCACCACGCCGCGGACGGTCAGCCAGCTCCCGTCGGCGCCGGTGAAACTGATCCTCTGGCCGACCGCGTCCCGCCCCGGCCAGTAGCGCTCGGCCAGCGTCTCGTTGACCAGGACCCAGGGTTCCCGGCGCGCCGGATCGTCCGCGCCCCGGCCGTGTAGCAAGGGGATCCCGAGCGCCGCGAAGTAGCCCTGGCTGACCAAACGGTACTCGGCATACTGCGCCTCATCGGGCCGGGCGGCCGGGCTCTCGGCGACCTCGAAGCTGCGACTGGCCCAGGTGCCGCTGAGCGGCAGGCTGCTGGCCACGGCGGCGTCCTCGACGCCGGGAAGGCTCTCCACCTCGGCGAGGATGCGGCTGAAGGCGTCGACCATCTGTGGCGGCTCCCGGTAGCGGCCGAGGGGAAGCGAGACGTCCATCTTCAGCACCTGGTCGGTGCGGAGCTCGGGCTCCACCGCCTGCAAGCGCAGGAAGCCCTGGATCAGCATGCCGGCGGCCACCAGCAGGACGAACGCGAGCGCGACCTGGCCGGCGACCAGCACCGAGCGCAGCCGGGCCGTAGCCCGTCCGCCGCCGTGCTCCCCTCCCGATCTCAGGAGGTCCCCGGGCCGCCCGCGGACGCCGCCGGTCAACGGCAGCACGGCGAACAGCAGCGAGGCGGCGAGGGCCACCGCCAGCGCGAATCCGACGACCGGCGGATCGAGCGCCACGGCTTCGGCGCGCGGCAGGTCGGGCGCCAGGTCCGGCAGCACGGCGACGCCGCCCGCGGCGAGGAGCAAGCCGAGGACCGCCCCGGCGAAGGTCAACAGCGCACTCTCCGCCAGCGCCTCGCCGAACAGACGGCCACGCCCGGCACCCAGCGCAAGCCGCACCGCCAGCTCGCGGCGCCGGCTGATGCCGCGGGCGACGATCAGGTTGGCGACGTTGGCGCCGCCGATCAAGAGGACGAAGACCACCGCCAGGAAGAGGGTGAGGAGCAGCGGCCGGGTGTCGCCCACCACCTCCTGGAGCAGCGGCAGCAGTTTCACCGAGCGGCCCCGGTTGGTCGCCGGGTACTCGCCGGCGAGCGCCCGGGCGCGGGCCGCGAGCACGCTGCGGGCCTGCTCCAGGTCGACGCCGGGAGCCAGGCGCCCCACCACCTGCAGGTCGTGCCTCTTCCGCTCCGCGCGGCCGGGGTCGATCACGCGCGGGATCCACAGGTCGAAGCGGGGATCCGGAAAGTGGAATCCCGGCGGGGCGACGCCGACGACGGTCCGCGACTCCCCCTCGACCAGCACGGTCGAGCCGACCACCGCCGGATCGGCGCCGAAGGCGTCCCGCCACAGGCGCTGCGACAGGATCACCGTCGCTGCCCCGCCGGGCCGACCCTCCCGAGCGGTGAAGGCGCGTCCCGGGTGGGGATCGGCCCCCAGGGTGCGGAAGAACCCCGGGGTCACGGCCGCCCCGATCACCCGCGTCGGCTCGCCGCCGCCGGCGAGGTTGAAGTAGTTCGGCTGGTAGCCGGCGAGATCCAGGAAGACGTCGGTCCGCCGCCAGTCGGCGAGGTTGGCCGCGGCCACCGCGCCGCGCTCCTCACCGCGCTCGGAGTCCGTCTCCCACACCCGCACCAGCTCCGCCGGCCGCGGGTACGGCAGCGCCTTCAACAGGACGCCGTGGACGACGCTGAAGACCGCCGTGGTGGCGCCGATGCCGAGCGTCAGGGTGAGCAGGGCCGCCAGGGTGAAACCCGGATCGCGCCGCAGACTGCGCAGTCCCTGGTGCAGCTCCCGTCGCATGGTCTCCGTCTCCGAGATTGCAAACTAACGAGACAGCGCGATCTCTGCACCACCCTTTCGGGTGGCTCCGGTAGATTCCCCACCTGGCCGGCGACCGGCCGCGAGGAGAGGAACGAACCATGACGACCCGGCAGAACGAGCCCGCCAGCGCCCCGGGCCGCGGTGACTCCCCGCGCCCGCGGATCCTCGAGCTCTACTGCGGCATCGGCGGCATGGCGGCGGCGCTCGCCACGATGGGCACGGGTGGCACGGCGGCCACGGTGGTCGAGGCGGTGGACCTCGATCGCGTCGCGCTCGGCGTCTACGGTGCCAACTTCCCGCACCCGACCCGCGTCGGCACCCTCGACTCGGCCGGCGCCGAGGAGCTCGCCGCCCGCGGCGCCGACCTGTGGACGATGTCGCCGCCCTGCCAACCGTACACCCGGCGCGGCAAGGGGCGCGACCTCGACGACCCGCGGGCGGCGAGCTTCGCCAACCTGCTCGCCCGCCTGCCCGCGGTGCGGCCGCGCTGGCTGTGGCTCGAGAACGTGCCCGGCTTCGCAGGAAGCCGCGCCCACGCCGCGCTGCACCGGGCGCTCGACGGCGCCGGCTACCGCCGCGCCGAGACCCTGCTCTGCCCCAGCGAGCTCGGCTGGCCGAACCGGCGGCGGCGCTTCTATCTCGTCGCCGCCCGCGGCGACGCCGGCGGCCTGCTGCCCTTCGCCGAACCACCCCGCCCCGACCGGCCGACGGTCCCCCTCGCCGGCTTCGTCGATCCGCATCGCGACGACGACCCCGCGCTCGCCGTGCCGGCCGAGCTGGCG
>Ga0210095_1000332_pt1 | contig 12772 bp, 13 predicted proteins | sample China_Galinas_PW_FD_184861 | JGI IMG/M metagenome (GOLD analysis project Ga0210095, IMG submission 184861) | Wetland microbial communities from San Francisco Bay, California, USA, that impact long-term carbon sequestration - China_Galinas_PWA_D1... | ecosystem: Environmental > Aquatic > Marine >...
GGCGGTGTCCTCCATGAGGTCGTAGATCGCCGCCGCGCCGGTGCCCAGCAGCCAGGCGTTGACGTACTGCAGCGCCACCGCCACGTTCTGGCGCACGCCGGCCTCGGTCACCTCGCCGCCCTCGACGCGGAAGTCCAGCAGGTCGGCGGCGGCGACGTCCACCTCCTCGCGCAGGCGGTCCTTCTGATGCGGCAGCTTGCCGAGGTGGCGGTCGAAGACCTCCATAGCCACCGGCACCAGGTCCGGGTGCGCCACCCAGGTGCCGTCGCAGCCGGAGGACGCCTCGAGCTCCTTGTCCTCCTGCACCTTGGCGATGGCCCGCTCGGTGACGTCGGGCTGGCGCCGGTTGGGAATGAAGGCCGCCATGCCGCCGATGGCGTGGGCGCCGTGGCGGTGGCACACCTGGATCAGGCGCTCCGTGTAGGCGCGCATGAAGGGCACCGTCATGGTCACCTGGCCGCGGTCCGGCAGGATCAGGTCACGGGCGCGGAACTTCTTGATGATGCTGAAGATGTAGTCCCAGCGCCCGGCGTTGAGGCCCGCCGAGTGGGCGCGCAGCTGCCACAGGATCTCCTCCATCTCGAAGGCCGCCAGGACGTTCTCCACCAGCACCGTGGCGCGCACCGTGCCGTGGGGCAGGCCGAGCTGCTTCTGGGCGCGGGTGAACACCAGGTCCCACAGGTGCGCCTCCTGGTGGTTCTCCAGCTTCGGCAGGTAAAGGTAAGGACCGCTGCCGCGGGCCAGTAGCTCGTGGGCGTTGTGGAAGAAGAAGAGGCCGAAGTCGAAGAGCGACGCCGAGGCCGGCTCCCCCTTCCACAGCGCGTGGCGCTCCGGCAGGTGCCAGCCGCGCGGTCGCACCATGAGGGTGGCGGTCTCGTCGTTGAGGGCGTACTCCTTGCCGTCCGGGTTGGTGAAGCGGATCTCCCGGCGCACCGCGTCCTTCAAGTTGACCTGGCCCTGGAGGACGTTGTCCCAGGTCGGGGAGTTGGCGTCCTCGAAGTCGGCCATGAAGACCTTGGCCCCGGAGTTGAGGGCGTTGATCATCATCTTGCGCTCCACCGGGCCGGTGATCTCCACCCGGCGATCGAGGAGGTCCGGCGGCGTCGGCGCCACCTGCCACTCCGCCTCGCGGGCCTGCGGCAGCTCGTCCGGGAAGACCGGGTCGATGCCGTTGTCCAGGTCTTCCTGGCGCAGGGCGCGGTCGCGCAGCAGGGCGCGGCGCGGCGGATCGAAGTGCGCCAGCAGGTCGGCGACGAACTCCAGCGCCTCGGCGGTGAGGATCTCGTCGTAGCGCTCGCCGAGAGGGGCGTCGATTTTCAAGGGGCCGGCGGTCAGGATGGTCATTTCAGGCTCTCCTTCATCGGCTCGTCCTCCTGGAACTGCTCCTCCTCGGTGGAGCCGGCCAGGGCGGTGGTGGAGGTGTGGCCGCCGGTGATGACCTGGGTGAGCTGGTCGAAATAGCCGGCGCCGACGAAGCTCTGGTGCTTGACGGCGCGGTAGGTGCCGGCGTGCTCGGCGGCGAATTCCTGCTCCTGCAAACGTGAGTAGGCGGCCATGCCGCGCTCGCGGTAGCCGAGGGCGAGCTCGTACATGCCGTGGTTCAGGACGTGGAAACCGGCCAGGGTCACGAACTGATAGCGGTAGCCCATGGCCGCCAGCTCTTGCTGGAAGCGGCCGATGGCGTCGTCGTCGAGGTAGCGCTTCCAGTTGAAGGAGGGCGAGCAGTTGTAGGCCAGCAGCTTGCCCGGGAAGCGCTCGTGCACCGCGGTGGCGAAGGTCCTGGCCTCGTCGAGGTCCGGGTGGGCGGTCTCGCACCACAGGACGTCGGCGTAGGGAGCGTAGGCCAGGCCGCGCTGGATCGCCACGTGGAGACCGCCGCGGATGCGGAAGAAGCCCTCGTCGGTGCGCTCGCCGGTGAGGAACTCGCGATCCCGCTCGTCGACGTCGCTGGTCAACAGGTGGGCGCCGTTGGCGTCGGTGCGGGCGACGAGCAGGGTAGGCACGCCGAGGACGTCGGCGGCGAGGCGGGCGGCGGTCAGCTTGTCGATGAACTCCTGGGTCGGCACCAGCACCTTGCCGCCCATGTGGCCGCACTTCTTGGCCGAGGAGAGCTGGTCTTCGAAGTGGACGCCGGCGGCGCCCGCCGCCACGTACGCCTTCATCAGCTCGAAGGCGTTCAGGTTGCCGCCGAAACCGGCCTCGGCGTCGGCGACGATGGGGGCGAACCAGTACGGTCCCTCACGGCCGGCGGCGCAGTCGATCTGGTCGCAGCGCTGGAAGGCGTTGTTGATGCGGCGCACCAGCTGCGGGCCGCTGTCCGCCGGGTATAGGCTCTGATCCGGGTAGGTCTGGCCGGCGAGGTTGGCGTCGCCGGCGATCTGCCAGCCGCTGACGTAGATCGACTCCAGCCCCGCTTCCACCTGCTGCACCGCCTGGTTGCCGGTCAGGGCGCCGAGGCAATGGACGTAGGGGCGCTCGGCGAGGAGCTTCCACAGGCGCTCGGCACCGAGGCGGGCCAGGGTGTGCTCGACGTGGACGGTGCCGCGCAGACGGACGACGTCCTCGGCGCCGTAAGGGCGTCGGATGCCCTTCCAGCGCCGGTCGTCCGTCCACGCGGCGGTGAGCTCGGAAGCCGTCTTCGCAGCCATGGTGGGTCCTCCCGGAGCGTTTCGGTGAGCGAAAAATCCCCTCTGGTCAGTCTATCGCCGCAGTGCGGCAAGGGCAAGGGGGTGATCGCCGCATCGCGGCGCGCGGCGGCGTATCCAGCCTCGTCAGGGTTTGCCGGCGTCCGCTTTCGGGCGCATGGTGCGCAGGGCGGCGCGCTGGGCGATGTTGCCCAGCAGGTCCTCGCTGACCGCCTGCCACTCGCTGGGGGTGAAGCGCTCGGACGGGCTGCTGAGCTCCACCGTGCCGCGGCCCTCGGCGTCGAAGAGCTTGATCCGCAGGTCGCCCCAGATGAGGGCCCAGGATTCGGTCACCTCGACCCGCGGATCGAAGGGTCGGTCGCCGAGCTGCAGGGTGTCGAGGACGGCCGGCAGCAGGGGGCCGCGTCCGCCGTCGTAGCGGACGCCGAAGGTGCGCTGTGCGGTGTAGGCGCCGAGCGGCGGGCGGTAGGCGTCGGTGGAGAGGATCTCGAGGAAGCGCCGGTTGGTGGTCAAGGCGGAGAAGTTGGGGTCGGTGCGGGCGCGCAGGCGGGAGCGTTCGTTGCGCTCGATGGCGCGGCGCAGATGCTCGATGGCCAGCGCCGCGTAGCCGGCCAGGGCGTAGTTGCTGGCCACCAGGTAGTAGCCGTCGGCGGAGTCGCCGGCGCCGTCGAGGTAGCGCTCGAAGCGTTCCGAGGCGGCTTCGAGCTGGCCCTGGAGGAGCAGCACGGTGCCGATGTTGAGGTCGTTCTCGGGCGCCGCCGGCTGTAGCGTCTCGGCGCGGCGGAAGGCGGCGAGGGCGTCGTCGTAGCGCTCCTCGCTCACCGCCAGGGCGGCCAGGTTGAGCCATCCCTGGTGTTGCGACGGGTCGAGCTCGAGGGAGCGCTCGAGGTCGCGACGCCCGGTGTCGACGCTGCCGAGCATGAAGCGGGCGGTGGAGCGCAGCAACAGGGCGGCGGCGTCGTCCGGATTGCGCTTGAGATGCTTGTCGAGCAGCGTCAGCGCCTCCTGCGGCCGCTCGGCGTCGATCATCTCCTGCGCCCGCGGCACGATCTCCCTTTCGGATGCGGCAGGGCGCCCCTGGGCCGTGGCGTGGCCGGCCGGGAGGAGGAGGGCGACGGCGAGGAGGAGGGCGGCGGGGAGGGCGGCAGGGGCGGTGGGCCGGAGACGATCCATAGCTACGGAGGAATCTAGCATGTAGGCGCTGTATTCCGCTGGACGCTGGCGCCGCGCTGGCGCCGCGCGGGCGTGTGGGGGCGGGCGGGGTAGGTGGCGGTCGAGGGGATTGGACCGCAGGCGATCTGCGCACGCCCGCGCGGCGTGCGCGCCCAGCAGGTAAACTCATTCCGTGACCGAGCCCGCCTCCGCTGCCGCCACCGCCGCGTCGACGCCTCTGCCGTCGCCGCGTCAGATCGCCGCCGCTCTCGCCGAGCGGGTCATCGGCCAGGAGACCGCCGTGCGCGAGATGGCGGTGAGCCTGGCCAAGCACCTGGCCGGCCTCGCCTCCGGCAACGTGCTGATGATCGGCGCCTCGGGCACCGGCAAGACCACCCTCATGCGGGCGGTGGAGGAGTACCTGGCGGCCCACCCGCGCCTCGAATCCCGCTCCACCCTGGTGCGCATGCACGCCAACGTGCTGGGCGAGGAGGCGGCGCGGGGACGGCCCGGCGAGGCGGTGCTCACGCGGCTGCTCGAGCGCACCCGGGAGCAGCTCGGCGAGGAGACGCCGGTCGAGGAGCTGCTGGCCCGCGCCCGCCGCGGCCTGGTGTTCATCGACGAGGTGGACAAGATCCGCTCGCGGGTCGGCGACCGCCCCAACGTCGCCGGCATCCGCGCCCAGGAGGCGCTGCTCACCCTGATCGAGAACGAAGCGGTGCCCTTCCGGCTGCCGGAGTGGGCCGGCGGCGGCACCCTGAGGGTGGACTCCTCGCGCCTGCTCTTCGTCTGCGCCGGCGCCTTCGAAGGTCTCTACGACTCGGTGTACGACCGGGTGACCATCGGCCGCGACCGCGGCATGCTGAAGACGGTGACCACGGTGGAGGACGGCCAGGTGCAGGAGAAGCTGGACTTCCGTCTGCGCGACTGGCTCACCGCCGAGGACCTCTTCGACTACGGCATGAGCCCGCAGTTCCTGTCCCGCTTCGAGGGGGTGGTGCTGCTCGAGTCGCTCAGCGTCGAGCAGCTCATGCACATCTTCCTGGAGAGCCCGGAGTCGGCCTATCTGCAGAGCCGCGCCTTCTTCGCGAGCCGCGGCATCCGCCTGGCGGTCTCCCCGGCGGCGGTCCGCGCCGTCGCCCGCCAGGCCCACGCCCAACCCCGCCTCGGCGCCCGCGCCCTGAAAGAAGTCTTCCGCCGCGTCATCCGCGACTACGAGTTCGAGCCCGAGCGCTACGTCCAGGACGGCGCCCTGGTGATCGACGAGGCGGAGGTGGCGGCGGGGTTGGGGTGATGCATCGACTCGTCCGCAGGGTCGGCCAGGGATGCGGACTTGGGCTGAGAAGCCCTCAGGTGGAAAGCTCTGCTGCGAGCTCCCGCGGCGTCACCGCGCCCACCGGGGAGCCTTGGAAGTCGTCCACGTTGCGGGTCACGATGAGGTCGCAACGGGCTTGCTCGGCGGTGCTGGCGACGACGGCGTCCTCGAAGTCGGCGAGAGGCAGGCTGCGGGCGCGAAGGAAGGTGCTCTTGCGCTGGGGCACCACCGCGAACCGGCCGAGAATCCAATCCGCCGCCAGGTCGGCCACCTGAACGCCCTCGAAGCGGGCGACGACGTAATGAACGGTCGTCAAGGCGTGTCCCGGAACGGCCCCTTCGAGATCACCCTCCACGATTCGGGTGAGGACTGCGGCCGAGTGCAGGTAGTGGGGCTCGCGTCGCTGGATGACGTCGAGGAGGACGTTGAGGTCGACGAGGACCTTCATCGACGATGCTTTTCGAGCAGGTGCTCGTGGTAGAGGGCGCGGGCATCCACGTCGGCGGGCACCAGGCCCGAGATCTTCTCGACCTCCGGGTGGATGGTGCGGCCCTGCGCTCCCTCCCGCAACCGGGTGAGAAAGCGGTCGAGAACCTCCGTCACCGTCAGACCGTGCTCGGCGGCGTACTGCTTGAGGTAGCCGAGGTTCTCTTCGGGGAGACGAACTGTGAGCTTGCCGCGCGTGGTCATCCTGGCCTCCTGTACGGCCAGTTTAGCACGTATGTATGGCTGCCCCAGCGTCAGGCTGTCCCCTCGCCTGACGTGGACCGGGGCGCCGGGCAGGGCAAGAGGCTCATTCCGGCTCCTTTCCACCCCCCCGCCCCAACCACCGCGGCAGGAAGGTCAGCAGCAACATCCCTCCCAGGGCGACGGCGAATTGCAGGCCGACGATGCCGGCCCGCTCGGGCTCGCTGGCCAGGCGGTAGAGGGCGGCGGCGAAGTAGGTGTAGACGGCGATCGCGGGGGCCAGACCAAGGGCGGTGGCGGAGAGGAAGACGGCGGGGCGGACGCCGGCCAGGGCGGCGGCGTAGTTGACCAGGGCGTAGGGGATGGGGACGAAGCGGATGCGCAGCAGGGTCCAGAAGCCGTGGCGCGACACCATTTCTTCGAGCACCTTGAGGCGGCCGCCCAGCAGGTGCTCGATGAAGTCCTTGCCCAGCAGACGACCCACCGCGAAGGTGACCGCCGCCCCCAGCCAGGTGCCGGCGACGTTGAGCACCGAGCCCCAGGCGAAGCCGAAGACGAGACCGCCGGCCAGGATGAGCGGGCTCACCGGCACCCCCAGCGGACAGAGCACGACGTAGACGGCCAGGAAGGCCAGCGGCGCCCACGGGGAGCGGGCGAGGTCGCGGAAGGTGGCCAGGAGCTCGCCGGGGTCGACGTACTGGGCCAGCGGCCCCCAGCGCAGCAGCACGGCGCCGGTCGCCACCACCACCACCAGGAAAAGGAAGCGCAGCAGCGGACCGCGCCAGGGCGGCGGACCGTCGGGGCGGGTCGTTATGCGTCCTCCGGCACCGGCATGTCGCCGCCTTCGCCGTCCAGGAAGAAGAACTTCCGCATGTGCTCGTCGAGGACCTGCTGCGCCTCAGGGTCCATGAAGTTGAGCCGCAGCTCGTTGATCACCATCACCTCCATGCCCTGCCACTCGGCCCAGCAGTCGGCGCAAACGCGCTGCTGCAGCTCGGCTCCGAAGGCGCCCGGCACCGGCGGTTTGGGCAGGCGCGGTTTCTCGTTGCCGCAGCGGCTGCAGGTCACGGTGTCGCTCATCCCACCTCCCCGGGCAGCACGATGCGGCTCCCCTGGCGTTGCAGAACTTCCTTGGGCACCCGCACCAGCAGCACCAGGTCGCCGTCCTCGGCGCTGCCGCGGACCGATTTCACGATGTCGTCGGGCACCGCCAGCTTGACGTAGGCCGGCCGCTTCGCGTTCTCCCGCGCGCTGTCCAGCAGCACGCGCCGCAGGGGCACGGCCTCCACCTGTTGCGGATACTTTTCGAGGGCGAAGGTGAGGGCGCCGACGGGGTCTTTCCGTTCCGCGATCATGGTGCGGATTCTACACGCCGCAGGGTCGCGGCCGCGTCGCCGGCGGAGCCGCCGTGGCGCGCCGTCACCTCGTCGCGGAAGTAGCCCACGGTGCGCCGCAGACCCTCCTCCAGAGCCACCTTCGGCTCCCAGCCCAGCACCCGCCGCGCCAGCGCGATGTCCGGCTGGCGCACCTTGGGGTCGTCCTGCGGCAGCGGCTCGAAGACGATGCGGCTCTCGGTGCCGGTGACCTTCAGGATGGTCTCGGCGAACTCCAGGATGGTCATCTCGTGGGGGTTGCCGAGGTTGACCGGCTCGCCGTAGTCGCTCTCCAGCAGGCGGTAGATGCCCTCGATCAGGTCGTCGACGAAGCAGAAGGAGCGCGTCTGGCTGCCGTCGCCGAAGACGGTGAGGGGCTCGCCGAGCAGCGCTTGCTCGAGGAAGGCCGGCACCACCCGTCCGTCGCCCAGCCGCATGCGCGGGCCGTAGGTGTTGAAGATACGCACGATGCGCACCTCCAGGCCGTGCACCCGGTGGTAGGCCATGGCCATCGCCTCGGCGAAGCGCTTCGCCTCGTCGTAGACGCCGCGCGGGCCGATGGGGTTGACGTTGCCCCAGTAGCTCTCCTTCTGCGGATGCTCCAGCGGGTCGCCGTAGACCTCGGAGGTGGAGGCGAGCAGGTAGCGGGCGCCCTTGGCCTTGGCCAACCCCAAGCTGTTGTGGGTGCCCAGGGAGCCCACCTTGAGGGTCTGGATGGGTAGCTCGAGGTAGTCGATGGGGCTCGCCGGCGAGGCGAAGTTGAGCACGTTGTCCACCGCGCCGTCGATCTCGATGGGGTCGCACACGTTGTGCTCGACGAAGCGGAAGTGCTCGTCCGCCTCGAGGTCGGCGACGTTGCTGCGCCGGCCGGTGATGAGGTTGTCGACGCAGACCACCCGGTGCCCCTCGCCGAGCAGGCGCTGGCACAGGTGGGAACCGAGGAAGCCGGCGCCGCCGGCGACCACCGTGGTGGGTCGCTGCGGTGCGCTCACGCCCCCACCTCGCGACGCCCAAGGGAGACGTAGCGGAAGCCCGCGGAGCGCACCTTCTCGGGCTCGTAGATGTTGCGCAGGTCGATGATCAGGGGATGGCTCAGGGCGCCCTTGAGGCGCCCCATCTCGAGCTTGCGGAACTGGTTCCACTCGGTGAGGATGAGCACCGCCTCGGCGTCCTGGGCCGCCTCGTAGGCGTTGTCGCAGTAGGTGACGTCGGGGAGGACGGCGCGGGCTTCCTCCATGGCCTCCGGATCGAAGCAGCGCAGCACGGCGCCGCGCTCGGCCAGGACGGTGGCGATCTCCATGGCCGGGGACTCGCGGATGTCGTCGGTGTCCGGTTTGAAGGCGAGGCCGAGGACGGCCAGGGTCTTGCCGGCGACGCCGCCGAGGGTCTGCTCGACCTTCTCCACCATGCGCTTCTTGGTGAGCTCGTTGGCCTCCAGCACGGCCTCGATGATGTGGAAGCGTAGACCGCTGTCGCGGGCGATTTGGGCCACGGCGCGGGTGTCCTTGGGGAAGCAGGAGCCGCCGAAGCCGGGGCCGGAGCGCAGGAACTTCGGCCCGATCCGGTTGTCCAGCCCCATGCCCTTGGCCACCACCTCGACGTCCGCCCCCAGCGCCTCGCAAAGCGCCGCCACCTCGTTGATGAAGGAGATCTTGGTGGCCAGGAAGCCGTTGGAGGCGTACTTGATGAGCTCGGCGCTCTCCACGTCGGTGATCACGAAGGGCACGTCGGCGACGTAAAGCGGCGAGTAGATGTCGAGCATCATGTCGATGGCGCGCTGGTCCTTGCTACCGACGATCACCCGGTCGGGGCGCATGAAGTCCTCGATGGCGGACCCCTCGCGCAGGAACTCCGGGTTGGAGACGACGGCGAACTCGTGGCGCCCGCCGGAGGCGGCGCGGATGGTCTCCTCCACCATCTGGCCGGTGCCGATGGGGACGGTCGACTTGGTGATCACCACCTTGTAGCCGTTCAGGTGCTCGCCGATGGACTGCGCCACTTGGCGCACGAAGGTGAGGTCCGCCGCGCCGCCCGGCAGCGACGGCGTGCCGACGGCGATGAAGACGCCCTCGCAGGCCTCGATGGCCGGTCCCAGGTCGGTCGAGAAGGTCAGGCGCCCCTCGTCCATGTTCTTGCGCACCAGGGTGCGCAGACCGGGCTCGTAGATGGGAATCTCGCCGCTGTTCAAGGCCGCCACCTTGGCGGCGTCCTTGTCGACGCCGCGCACGTGGATGCCGAAGTCCGCCAGGCAGGCCCCGGTGACGAGGCCGACGTAGCCGCTGCCTACGACGCAGATGTTCATGACGTTCCCCGCTCGATTGCAGTGTGGGCTATGGGAAGACGATGGGCCGTGGCGCCGGGCCGCCTCACTCGGCTCCGCTACCGCGCCGGTTCTCCCGGTACCAGGCGACGAAGCGGCGCAATCCTTCGCGGATGGGGACCTTGGGCGAGTAGCCCAGCAGCCGGTGGGCCTTGCTCACGTCGGCGTAGGTGATGGGCACGTCGCCGGGCTGATCGGGAAGATAGTCGATGCGCGGCTCCACCGCAAGCTCCGCCGCGATCCACTGCACCAGGTCCTTGAGAGCGGTGGTCTCGGCGCCTCCCAGGTTGAGGATCTCGAAACCCGGCGCCAGGTCCATCACCGCCACCAGGCCGTCGACGATGTCGTCCACGAAGGTGTAGTCGCGGCGCGACGAGCCGTCGCCGTAGAGCGGCACCGTCTCGCCGCGGGCCAGCAGGTCGGTGAACTTGTGGATCGCCATCTCCGGGCGCTGCGCCGGTCCGTAGACGGTGAAAAAGCGCAGGCAGGAGACCTTCAGGCCGTAGAGGTGATGGTAGTTGTAGCACAGCAGCTCGCCGCTGCGCTTGGTGGTGGCGTAGGGGCTGATGGGCTTTTCCACCCGGTCGTCCTCGGCGAAGGGCACCTTCTCGTTGACGCCGTAAACCGACGACGACGAGCCGAACACGAAGACCCGCGGCCCGCAGCGGCGCGCCGCTTCGAGCAGGCGCAGAGTGCCGATGCAGTTGACCTCCTCGTAGAGGATCGGCTCGCGCAGGCTGGGGCGCACGCCGGCCCGCGCCGCCAGGTGGACGACGGCGGTGTAGTCGTTGCCGCTGAACAGGCTCTCCACCAGGCCGGCGTCGCGGATGTCCCCCTCCACCAGGCGGTAGCCGTCCTGCTCGAGGAGGGGGGCTACGTTGCGGCGCTTGATGGACGGGGCGTAGAAGTCGTTGAAGTCGTCGAGCACCGTCACCCGGTCGCCGCGGCCGAGCAGCCGCCGCGTCAGGTGGGAGCCGATGAAGCCGGCGCCGCCGGTGAGGAAGACGTGACCGCTCACGGCGCCGACCCTCCATTCTCGGGCTCGCCGCTCCCCGGCGGCGCCACGGGGGCGTCTGGCGGAAAGTCCCGCACCGGCGGGATCGGAGCGACCTCGCCCTTGCCCACCGCGTCCTCGTAGCGGATCTCGATGCCTTTCTTCTGCCGGTTGCGGATCAGCCAGCGCAGGATGCGCGAGTCGTTGATGCCCACCAGCACGTCCTTCAGCGCCTGGTAGACCTGCGGGTCCTCGATGAGCTGGGCCACCGTGCCGTCACCTTCGCTGAGCTGTTGGGTGATGCGGTCGATGCGGTCGATCAGCTCCTGCACCTGGTCCGAGACCTGACGGCCGTACTCCTCGTCGGTGAGCAGGCGTTGCAACAGGCCCTCGGAGGACTCCACCTCGCCCAGGAAGCTGGACAGATCCGCCGACGCCTTCTCCAGGTTGGCCAGGGTGGCGTCGATGCGCTCGGCCGTCTCGGCGTCGTGGAGCAGCTTGGGCAGGGCGCCGTCCCCTTCCTCGACGCTGGCCAGCACGCGTTCGAGGCGTTCCACCGAGGTGGCCACCCGGTCGGCGAGCTGGCGGTCGTTGAGCAGCCGCGGCAGGGCGCCGTCGCCGCGGTCGATCTTGTCGGCGATGGTCTCCACCGTGGTGACGATCTCGTGCACCGAGTCGATGAGGCTCTGCGCCTCCGGCGTGTCGACGGTGAGGCGGCCGAGGATGCCCTCGCCGCGCTCCATGCGGCTGAGCACGTTGCGCAGCGAGAAGGAGATGGCGATGACGTTGTCCATCAGGTTCTCGCCGGAGGCCAGGAGCTGGTCGATGGAGGTGCCCGGCGAGGTGGCGATCTGGCCGCCGTCGGGGATGGCGGCCATCTTCGGCGAGCCGGAGGACAGCTCGACGTACTTGTCGCCCAGCAGCCCCAGGGTCTTGATGCTGGCCAGGGAGTCCTCCCGCACGCGGCCGCCGTAGCGCCGGTCGATGGAGATCTCGACCCGGATCTCGGCCTCCGTCGGCGCCGTCGGCAGCACCACCGTGTCCACCCGTCCGACGTCGACGCCGTTGAGCTGCACCGGGCTGCCCGGGTCCAGGCCGCTGACGTTGGCGAACAGGATGTAGTAATGGTTCTTACGCGTGAAGAGCTGGTTCTGCTCGCCGATGAGCAGCAGCCCGACGACGAGCACCGCCAGGGCGGCCAGCACCAGCAAGCCGACGCGGACGACGTTTACACCTTTACGCGGCATCGACGGTCTCCGTCTCCTCGCGCCCGGCCAGGAAATCGGCGAGCAGCGGATCGTCCGAGCCCTCCGCATCCTCCCAGGTACCCAGGAAGCGGAAGCGGCCGGCGGACAGGAAGGCCAGGCGGTCGGCGACGCGCCGGGCCAGGGGAATGTCATGGGTGACGACGACGGCGGTGACCCCCAGCTCGCGCTGCGTGCTGCGGATGAGCAGGCCGATGGTGGCCGAGGTCACCGGGTCGAGGCCGGTGGTGGGCTCGTCGAAGAGCACCGCCTCCGGGTCGAGGACCAGGGAGCGGGCAAGGGCGACGCGCTTCTTCATGCCGCCGGAGAGATCCGCCGGCATCTTCTCCTCGACCCCCGTCAGGTGGACCAGTCCGAGCTTCTCGGCCACCCGCCGCTCGATCTCCGCGTCGTCGAGGTCGGTGTGCTCGCGCAGCGGGAAGGCGACGTTCTCCAGCACGTCCATGGAGTCGAACAGGGCGCCGCCCTGGAACAGCATGGCGATGCGGGTGCGCAGCGGGAACAGCTCGCGTTCCGAGAGCTGGCAAAGGTCGACGCCGTCGAAGCTCACCGAGCCGCGGTCCGGCGTCTCCAGGCCGTTGAGCTGGCGCAGGGTCACGCTCTTGCCGGAGCCGGAGCGGCCGAGGATGACCAGGCACTCGCCGCGCTGGACGTCGAAGTCGAGGCCGTCGAGGACGGCCTTGTCGCCGTAGCTCTTGGCCAGGTCGCGGACGATGAAGAGGGGTTCGGTCACGGGTCTTGGGGCTGCCGCGGTCAGACCAGCAGGTAGAAGAGCTTGGTGAGGAAGAAGTCGGAGACCAGCACCAGGATGGAGGCGAAGACCACCGTGTTGGTGGTGGCGCGCCCGACGCCGTCGGCTCCGCCCCGGGCGGTCAACCCATTGTAACAACCGATGATGGCGATGAAGTAGGCGAAGAAGACCGACTTGCCGACGCCGCTCACCACGTCCGCCACGGTGAGGGACTCGAGGACGTCGTTCAGGTAGAAGCCGGCGGACAGATCGAGCTGCATCACCGCCACC
>Ga0210095_1000336_pt1 | contig 12626 bp, 10 predicted proteins | sample China_Galinas_PW_FD_184861 | JGI IMG/M metagenome (GOLD analysis project Ga0210095, IMG submission 184861) | Wetland microbial communities from San Francisco Bay, California, USA, that impact long-term carbon sequestration - China_Galinas_PWA_D1... | ecosystem: Environmental > Aquatic > Marine >...
CGCGCGGCCGCAAGCCGCAACCGCCAGCGCAATCATGAGAGGCTATCTCCGCTCCGACGGCCGCAAGGGCATTCGCAACGTCGTGCTGGTCGCGTACCTCGTCGAGTGTGCGCACCACGTCGCCCGCATGATCGTGCAGGCGGCAGACGATCGTGCCGTCCAGCTCGTCGGCTTCCCCGGTTGCTTCCCAAACGAGTATGCATTCGCCATGATGCGCGCGGTGTGCACGCATCCCAACGTGGGCGGCGTCGTGCTGCTGTCGCTGGGTTGCGAAGGCTTCGACCGCGACAGCCTGGCCGGCGCGGTCGCGGCGACGGGGCGGCCCGTGGAGACGCTGGTGATCCAGGAAAACGGCGGTACGGCGCGCACGGTCGAGGCCGGGGCGGCCGCCGTCGCCCGTATCCGCGCCGCGGTCGACCGCGAGCCGGACGTCGACATGGACCTCGACGAACTCGTCGTCGGCACGGTCTGCGGCGGTTCGGACGGCACCAGCGGCATCTCCGCGAATCCTGCCGTGGGGCGTTGCTTCGATCGGCTGGTCGAGGCCGGCGCGACCTGCATCTTCGAGGAGACCGGCGAGCTGATCGGCTGCGAGGAGATCATGGCCGAGCGCGCCGCGACGCCCGAACTCGGCGCCGAGATCCGTGCGGCGGTGGCCAAGGCGGCGCGCTATTACGAGACGCTGGGCTACGGCTCGTTCGCGCCCGGCAACGCGGAAGGCGGCCTCACGACCCTGGAAGAGAAATCCATGGGCGCGTACGCGAAGTCGGGCGCATCTCCAATCAGCGGCCTCATCAAGCCGGGCGACGTGCCGCCCGCCGGCGGCCTGTACCTGCTCGACGTCGTGCCGGACGGCGAAGTGCGTTTCGGCTTCCCGAACATCTCGGACAACGCGGAGATCGTCGAACTGATCGCCTGCGGCTGCCACCTGATCCTGTTTACGACCGGCCGCGGCTCCGTCGTCGGCTCGGCCGTCTCGCCCGTGATCAAGGTCTGCGCCAACCCGGATACCTACCGCAAACTCGCCGGCGACATGGACGTCAACGCCGGGCGCATCATCGAGGGCGAAGGCTCTGCCGACGAAGTCGGTCTCGAGATCTTCGAGCGAGTGCGGCGTGTCGCCGAGGGCGAGCACAGCGTGTCGGAGGCGCTCGGCCATCAGGAGTTCATCCTGACTTACAAGCAGTTCGAGCCCATCGGCCCGTCCTGCCTGCCGGTCCGATGAAGCTCCTTCGATACGGCGCGCCCGGCGCCGAAAAACCGGGACTGCTCGCTGACGACGGCGGCATTCGCGACCTCTCCGGCGTCGTCGACGATATTGATGCCGCGGCGCTCGACGACGAAACCCTTGCACGCATCGCGGATCTCGACACCGGGCGCCTCCCGCACGTCGACGCAGCGATGCGGACAGGACCCTGCGTCGGCGGCGTGGGCAAGTTCGTCTGCATCGGCCTGAACTACGCCGATCACGCGCGCGAGTCCGGCGCGGCAATCCCGTCGGAACCGGTCGTATTCATGAAGGCCACGAGTGCGATCTGCGGCCCGAACGACGCGATCATCCGGCCACGCGGCTCCACCAAGCTCGACTGGGAGGTCGAGCTCGGTTTCGTTATCGGCAAGCACGCGGCGTATGTCTCAGAAGCAGAAGCCACGGACCACATCGCCGGCTATTTCGTGGTGAACGACGTCTCCGAGCGCACCTTCCAGCTCGAGCGCGGCGGGCAGTGGGACAAGGGCAAGAGCGCCGACACGTTCGGGCCCATCGGCCCCTGGCTCGTGACGCGCGACGAGGCCGGCGACGTCACCGATCTGTCGATGTGGCTGGAGGTCAACGGGCACAGGTACCAGGACGGCTCTACTGCCACGATGATCTTCAAGCCGGCGTTCCTGTTGAGCTACCTCTCGAACTTCATGAGCCTGCATCCCGGCGACGTGATCAGTACGGGGACGCCGCCCGGGGTCGGCATGGGACAAAAGCCGCCGGTCTACCTGCAGCCGGGCGACAGCGTCGAACTCGGCATCGCGGGCCTGGGCAGGCAGAAGCAGACCGTGGTACAGGCCGGCGAGGGACGCCGCTGAGTAAGGAACCGGCGCCGGGCTCTGCTGCCCGGCGCCGGCCATCGGGATATTACTGGAGGTTGTAGCCCTGCTCGTCGTGCAGCGCCAGGTCGAGGCCCATCTCTTCCGCCTCCTCTTTCGCCCTGAGGCCGATGACGACGTCGATGATCTTCAGGATGACGAAGCTGACGACACCGCAGTAGACGATCGTCGCCAGGACGCCGACAAACTGCTTGCCGAGCTGCGCCCCGATAGTGACACCGTCCGCGAGTCCTGCGCCGCCGAACCTGGCGGAGACGAACACGCCCGTCAACAGCGCGCCGACGATACCGCCGATGCCGTGCACGCCGAATGCGTCGAGCGAATCGTCGTAACCCAGCGCACGCTTCACCTTGACCGCCGCCAGGTAGCAGGCAACGCCTGCGGCCACGCCGATCACCAGCGCACCGACCGGCCCGACGAAACCGGACGCCGGCGTGATCGCGACGAGGCCGGCAACCGCGCCCGATGCGATGCCGAGGGCGCTCGGCTTGCCGTGGCTGATCCACTCGGAGAACATCCACGCGAGTGCCGCTGTCGCCGTGGCGATCTGCGTCACCGCCATCGCCATGCCGGCGGTGCCGTCGGCGGCGAGCTCGCTGCCCGCGTTGAAACCGAACCAGCCCACCCAGAGCATGCCGGCGCCGACGACGGTCAGCACGAGATTGCTCGGTTTCATCGGCGTACCCGGGTAGCCGGCCCGCTTACCCATCACGAGCGCCGCCACCAGACCCGCGATACCGGCGTTGATGTGGACGACGGTCCCGCCGGCGAAGTCGAGCACGCCCATGTTGCCCAGCCAGCCGCCGCCCCAGACCCAGTGGCAGATGGGCGCATACACGAACGTGACCCACAGGCCCATGAACCAGAGCAGCGCCGAGAATTTCATGCGCTCGGCGAACGCGCCGATGATCAGGGCGGGCGTGATGATCGCGAACGTGAGCTGGAACATCGAGAACACCGTCTCCGGGATGCTGCCTTGCACGGCATCCGTACCGACGCCGTTGAAGAACATCTTGCCGAGATCGCCGACGAAACCGTTGACGTCGTTACCGAATGCGAGGCTGTACAGATAGACCACCCACAACACGGTGACGACACAGGTAATGGCGAAACACTGCATCATCACCGACAGTGCGTTCTTGGCCCGCACCATGCCGGCGTAGAAGAGTGAGAGGCCGGGGATGGTCATGAACAGAACCAGTGCCGTCGACGTGAGCATCCAGGCCGTGTCGCCGGAATCGATTGCGTCCTGTGCGGCCGCAATCGCCGGCAAGGCGAGTGCGAGAGCGGCGCCGCCAGTGCCGAAACAAACCTTCTTCAATGCGAGTTTCATTTGTAGTATTCCTCCAGTAGGTCCGCACTAAAGCGCGGCGTCTCCCGTTTCACCGGTGCGAATGCGCGTCACGTTTTGAAGTTCGGAAACGAAGACCTTTCCGTCGCCGACCGATCCCGTTCTGGCCGCCTCGACGATAGCCTCGGTCGCCAGGTCGACTGCGTCATCGGCCACGGCGACTTCGATCTTCATCTTGGGAACGAAAGCCACTTCGTATTCGGCGCCACGGTACACTTCCGTATGTCCCTTCTGACGTCCGAATCCACTGACCTCGGAAACCGTCATTCCCTGTACGCCAGCTTCGCCCAGTGCCAACCGAACGGCATCGAGCCGGCTGGGTTTGATTACCGCCGTGATGAGCTTCATTTTCTCCTCCCGATTGCTGATTTCTTGTTCGATTGCGGGACGAGTTAAAAACTACTTCGGCAAATTTAGCAATGCAACAACCTGCATCGGTGCGCGATACGAGCGGGAGTTGCAGCGTTCGTCCGAATTTCGGAAAAGCATTTACGCAATGCAGACTTGCGCGCGAAAGGATGCAAAGAACTGTTGTTCGGGAGGTAACGCGTCAACGCATTCGCCGACGCGCAACCGTTCGAAAACTGCGAGTCCAAGTTTGTGCAGACAAGAAAATTTGCACTGTGTTGGTGCAGAACGAGGGTTTTCGAAGTTGCGATCCGGCGGCCGCGGGGAACTCGAAAGCGACGGGTTCAGGATCTGTCCGCAGCCTTCTGGAATTGCCGCGGACTCATCCCCGTCCAGCGCTTGAAGGAGCGTGTGAAACTCCCCTGTTCGGAGAAGCCGAGCAGGAACGCGATCTCCGCGAGAGAATGTTCGCCTCCGAGCAAATACGCTTCGGCGAGTTCCCGCCTCGTCTCGTCGAGTACGGATCGATAGGTGATGCCTTCGGCACCCAGCTGCCGCTGCAAGGTACTCGCGCTGCGATACAGCCTCGCGGCCACCTCGCCCAGGTCGGAAGATCCCCCGGGCAACATCTGCACGAGCTGCGTCCTCACGTCATACGCAACGGTGTTGCCTTCGAGCGAGGCGAGATAGCGGTCGGCGATCCGGGAGGTCGATTGAACGACGTCGGGAATCGATCCGATAAGCGGTGCCTCGAGATCGGATGAACGGAAATACATTGCGTTGTGCGTATCGCTGAGCTCCACCGTTCCGTTGAAGAGTGGCCGATAGATTTCCGTGGGCGTTCCGTGCGGCGCAAAGACTTCGAGTCGCGTCGGGCGCACGGGCTCGCCGCGGGCCCGCTCGCACAATTTAACAACGCTCGCAATCCCGGCATCCGCACGAAGCTTGCCGTGATAGTCCGTCGGATTCGGGTATGACTCTCGCAGGATGTATTGACCGCGTCCCCTGACGAATTCCAGGTCGGTGTCGCCGCTGTTCAGGATCGTCTCGTAACGCACCAGCTTCTGCATCGCTTCCACCAGGTTTGCGCTTGCCAGCCAGACGTGTCCAATGACGAAGAAATGCTGCGGTTCGCTGCTCAACCCGACCCTGATGCCCAGCGCGGGATCGCCGCAGGCCGCGAGCGCCTTCTCGAACATCGCCGCGATGAGACGATTGGGATGGCGCTCGCCGGCGGTCGACGGGCCCTTCGGATCGATCCCCAGTTCACGGTAGATGGGCGCCGGATCGATGCCGTACTCTGCTTTGAGCGTATCGCCCACGCGATACACCACCAGGGCCAGCGATGTCGGTTCGAGAAACATCCGCTACCGATTGAACTCCATGCCCGCGCAGCGCACAAGCGAACCCGCCTGACGTGAAATGCCAACAGCCTGACGCGAACTGTCAAGAAGTCCGGACTCTTCCGCGGATAGTCTAACCCTCGGATTCCGACATGGACGACTCGACGCATGGACCAAAACACAGGCCGCACAGGCGATTCGATCAACCGCGAAGTGCTCGACGACGCCGTCACCGACAATCTCGAAGGCAGGTTCGATTCCGACGGCGCCATGCGCGTGTATCTCGACCGCTGGACCCGGCAGCGAATCGCGCTGGAGAATCGTGCCAAACTCGACCTGGTGCTCGAAGCGAAAGATCCGGTGGAGCACTGCTTTCAGAACCTGATTCGCGAAATCGATTCGGAGGCCGAGCCCGGAATCTTCCTGGCAACGCCTGCGGGCCTCGCGGCAACCTTGTGTCGCCTGAGCGGCGAGGAAAGCATGTCCGGCCAGCTGCACCTGACGTTGCCCACGATCGCTCACTTCGTCTTCCCGGACGAATTCGAGCACTCGAAGCACGACCTGGACCTCGTCTGGATCGCCATCAACGCCCGCTACGACCGGGCGAACCTGGACGCCGAAATATCCGAACTCATTCTGATGCACCTGATGGGCGCGGAGGAGCATGCGTCCGATATGGCGGATGCGCTGCGGACCGTCTTCTATGCGTTCCACGAGGCACGCATCCGGCGCCGTTTCGAACTCCCGCAGATCATGGACCTGAAGGCGTCGCGTCACCTGACAGCCCGCGTGACTCAACTGACGCGGCGTGCCGGCGACTACGACGCGCGTATATCGGCTATCTCCCGCCGTGCCGGCACGTTGTGAGCGCCGGATGTGCCTTCGCACAAGCGTAGGCCGTGGTATTCTTCCCGCACCGTTACGACGAGAGAGGTTTTCTCAGGCGGAACCGCTGAGGGGGACCAGCGAAGTTCGCGAATAGCAACTCGATATTACAGCGGGGAAATGCCGATGATTCGTAGACTCCTGTTCCCGGCCGCCGCCGTGGCGGCCGCCACCCTGGCTTTTGCCGGTTGTTCCCGAACCGAACCAGCTGAAAGCTGGCGGGACCCGTCGATCGGCGTCGAACAACGGGCCGCCGACCTGGTCGCACAGATGACGCTGGAAGAGAAAGCCGAACAGGTCGGCCATACCGCGCCTGCGATACCAAGGCTGGGCGTCCCGGAATACAACTGGTGGAACGAAGGCCTGCACGGCGTGGCTCGCGCAGGGATCGCGACGGTGTTCCCCCAGGCGGTTGGCATGGCCGCCTCCTGGGACGTGCCGCTGATGCACGACGCCGCGGACGCGATCAGCGACGAATTCCGTGCCAAGTTCCTGACGACGGTGCATCCCGATGGCGGCACCGACTGGTACCGCGGCTTGACCGTCTGGTCACCGAATATCAACATCTTCCGCGATCCGCGCTGGGGACGTGGCCAGGAGACCTACGGCGAGGATCCCTATCTCACCGCACAGATCGCGATCGCCTTCATACGCGGCTTGCAGGGCGACGACCCGCACTTCTTCAAGACCATCGCAACGTCGAAGCATTACGCCGTGCACAGCGGGCCCGAATCGACGCGCCACACCGAAGACATCTATCCCTCCGCGCACGACCTCGAGGACACCTATTTGCCGGCATTCCACGACACGGTGATCGACGGCGGCGTCGATTCGATCATGTGCGCCTACAACGCGGTCGACGGGATACCGGCCTGCGCGAACGAGATGCTGCTGAAGACCCGGCTGCGCGAGGCGTGGGGATTCAAAGGCTACGTCGTGTCCGACTGCGGCGCCGCCGCGAACATCTTCCGCAAGGATGCGCTGGCCTACACGGACGACCCGGCCGAAGGCGTGGCGCTTGCGTTCAAGGCGGGCATGGACGTCATCTGCGGCGACTACCGCAACAACATGAGTACGGAGTCGGAGCACATCGTCGATGCCGTACAACGCGGACTGCTGGACGAGACGGTGCTTGATCGGGCCCTGCAGCGGCTGTTTGAGGCCCGCATCCGTCTCGGCCTCTTCGATCCGCACTACCCTTTCCCGGACATCAAGCCCGACGACTTTGATACCGAAGCACATAACGCCGTCGCGTTGCGTATGGCGCAGAAATCGATGGTGTTGCTGAAGAACAAGGGCAACCTGTTGCCCTTGCGCAAGGCGCCGCCGACCATCGCGGTCATCGGCCCGAACGCCGACAGCCTCGATGCCTTGCTGGGCAACTACAACGGGATCCCTTCGCACCCCGTCACCGTCGTGGACGGCATACGCGCGCGGTTCGCGGATTCGAAGGTCATTTACGCTCAGGGCACGGGGCTGATCGGCAAGGCGTCGCCGCAGGTGCCCGATGACGCATTATGCGTCGACAGCGATTGCAGCAATCACGGACTGACCGAGGAAGCGTTCGCGGACTCGACACTGTCCGGCACCGCCACGGAAACCAACGTCGAGCCGAACGTGAGCGTGATGTGGACCGGCACCGACCGCAACACCGCGACGCGCTGGACCGGGTTCCTGCGTGCACCGAAGTCCGGGAGCTATCGGGTCCGCCTCGACAGCGACAACGGGTACCGGATCTGGGTGGACGACAAGCTGGTGGCCGATACCTGGGACGTCGGCGAGGACGGCAGCTCCACCGCAACGGACGTCGAGCTGGAGGAAGGACTGACCTATGCGTTGCGCATCGAAGCGATCCAGTCCGGCCGGCGCGGCTACCAGCGTCTGCTGTGGGATCCGCCGGGCGACCGCGCGGAAGAAGCTGTCGCCGCCGCCGAAAGTGCCGACCTGGTGGTGTTTGTCGCCGGGCTCGATGCCACGATCGAGGGCGAGGAGATGGACGTCGAGGCGCCGGGCTTCTCCGGCGGCGACCGCACCAGCCTCGACCTGCCGGCGCCGCAGGAACAGCTGCTCGAGCGCGTGTATGCCACCGGCAAGCCGGTCGTGCTGGTGCTAATGAGCGGCAGCGCGCTCGGCGTCAACTGGGCCGACGCGAACGTCCCCGCGATCGTCGAGGCGTGGTACCCGGGCGGTTCGGGCGGCACGGCCGTCGCAGGGCTGCTGGCCGGTGATTACAGCCCTGCCGGCCGGCTGCCGGTGACCTTCTACAAGTCGGTCGATCAGCTGCCCCCCTTCGACGACTACGCGATGGCCGGGCGGACCTATCGGTATTTCGAGGGCGAGCCGCTGTATCCGTTCGGCTACGGACTGAGCTACACGGAGTTCGCGTATTCCAACCCCCAGGTGAGTCCTGTGGCCATCGGCGTCGGCGACACCGTGACGATCTCCGTCGACGTCGTCAACACGGGCGACATGGACGGCGACGAAGTGGTGCAACTCTACCTGAGCCATCCCGGCGCCGACGGCGCACCGATCCGCAGTCTCGAAGGATTCCGGCGCATCCATCTCGCGAAAGGCGAGATGCAGCGCTTGGAATTCCCGTTGTCCGGGCGCCGGCTCAGCGTCGTCGATTCCAACGGCGTGCGCCGCATCGATCCCGGCACCGTCGACGTGTGGATCGGCGGCGGTCAGCCAGTGTCGCGCGAGGGGCTCGCCGAGGCCACCGGCGTCAAGGCGCAGTTCGAAGTGACGGAGAGTTCGGTACTGCCGGAATAACCGGGTTCGCCTGGCGCCCCCGATTCGGGCGTCAGGCGGCCCCCGACCGGCGTCGGACCGCGGCGCCCCGCTCGTACCAGTGCTTCGTACGGTTCACGACACCGACGACCGTGAGCATGACCGGCACTTCGATGAGCACGCCGACCACCGTCGCCAGCGCGGCGCCGGAGGAGAACCCGAACAGACTGATCGCGGCGGCGACGGCGAGTTCGAAGAAATTGCTCGCTCCGATCAGGGCCGACGGCCCGGCGACGCAATGTTGCTCGCCGGCGGCCCGGTTGAGCAGATACGCCAGGCCCGAGTTGAAATAGACCTGGATCACGATCGGCACGGCGAGCATGGCGATGATCAGGGGTTGCTCGACGATCTGTGTGCCCTGGAAGCCGAACAACAACACGAGAGTGGAAAGCAACGCGATCAACGACAGAGGCTTCAGTGCGGCCAGCAGGGCCTCCAGACGCGGCGCGCCGCCCGTCGCCAGCATCCGATACCGGATCGCCTGAGCCAGGATGACCGGCACCACGATGTAGAGAACCACGGAGAGCAGCAGCGTCTGCCACGGCACGGTGATCGCGGCGAGCCCGAGCAGCAATGCGACGATCGGCGCGAACGCGAACACCATGATCACGTCGTTGAGCGCGACCTGGCTCAGTGTGAAATGCGGTTCGCCTTTCGTCAGGTTGCTCCAGACGAACACCATCGCCGTGCACGGCGCGGCCGCCAGGATCACCAGGCCGGCGATGTAGGAATTGATCTGCCCGGCCGGCAGGTACGGCCTGAACAGCACGCCGACGAACAGCCAGCCGAGCAGCGCCATCGAGAACGGCTTGACGGCCCAGTTGACGAACAGCGTCACGCCGATCCCGCGCCAGTGAGACCTGACCCCGGCCAGCGCACCGAAGTCGATCTTGAGCAGCATCGGGATGATCATCAGCCAGATGAGGGCGGCGACGGCCAGGTTGACCCGGGCGACTTCGAGCCCGCCGACGGACTGGAAGAAACCGGGGAACCAGCGCCCGAGCGCGATGCCCGCGACGATGCAGCCGGCGACCCAGAGCGACAGCCAGCGTTCCAGCGGCGCCATCGCCGGCCGGCGATCGTGCGTGGAAGTCATATCATCGCTCATTGTCTGTCGAGCCGATCGCGGCCAGTGCTCGCCGAAGCGCAGCCTCGTCCAGCGCCTCGATCGGCAGATGCACGAAGGCCTCGATGCGCTCCTCCAGACGCCGGTAGGCATCGGCGAACGCCTGGCGCTTCTCGGTATCGGAGCCGTCCACGGCCGCCGGATCGGGTATGCCCCAGTGTGCCGTCATCGGATGTCCGGTCCACACCGGACAGCTCTCGCCGGCCGCGCTGTCGCATACGGTAAATATGAAATTCATCGACGGTGCCTCCGGACCGGAGAATTCGTTCCAGGACTTCGAACGCGGCGTTTCGCCGCCGCCGAGGCGTCTGATCAGCTCCAGTGCATAGGGGTGGACCCGGCCGGTGGGCCGGCTGCCGGCGCTGAAGGCCCTGAACCGGCCGTTGCCGGCCTGGTTCAGAATTGCCTCGCCGAGGATGCTTCGCGCCGAGTTGCCCGTGCACAGGAACAGCACGTTGTACGGCGCCTGGTATTCGTTCATCGATGCCACGGTCCGGACACGTGCGGTCAGGCGCGGCCGTCGTTGCGGATTTCACCGGCACAGCAGGCGCGCTCGGCATGCATCTCGTCGGTGGACGGCCGGTCGCAGCAGACACCGGGTTCGCCCGGCTCCGGTTCGTTGCCGTAGACCGTACTCTCGCCGGTCGTCAGAAAAGTCTCCCAGGCAATGCCTTCCGGATCGTGCGACCAGTGCTTCTCGGACTTCGCGTAGCAACAGGTGACGGGACCCTGATCGATCAGTGGGGCACCGGCCGCCTCCATGCGCCGGTAGATCTCGCGAAGCTCGTCCCGCGTCTCCACCTGGATGCCGAGATGGTCGATGCCCTTGTTCGCACCGCGACATGAGATCGCGAAGTTGACGCGCGGATCGTCCAGCATCCACTTCGCATAGTCGTCCTTGACGACGGTCGGCTGATCGTTGAACAGCGTCGAATAGAAGCGGATCGACGCCGGAAGATCAGAGACACCGACGTTGATGTGCAGCCTTTTCATTTCCTGTCTCCCTCGGTCCCGCGGTCAGCCGCAGCACGCATTCAGAACGCTGTCGAGTGCCGGCCTGCATACGTCCGGCTTGCCCTGACAGCAGTCCTCCATCAGGAAGCCGAGCAGGCGCCGCGTCCCTTCGAACTCGACGCCGTAGATCACCGAGCGCCCTTCCCGCCGCGAACTCACCAGGCCCGCGTTCACGAGAATCGACAGATGCGACGACATCGTGTTGTGAGGGACCTCGAGATTCCGGGCAATCTCTCCCGCCGGCATCCCATCCGGCCCGCTGCGTACGAGCAGGCGAAAAGTCTCCAGGCGCGTCGGCTGAGATAGCGCGGAAAGGGCCCGGGTTGCCGTATTTATGTCCATATGTCGAGACTAATCGACATATTGTCTGCTGTCAAGCATTAAACTGCATCGGTCCCGTGTCGTCGGAGGAATTCCGTGAATAAGACCTATCGCGCTTTCGCTACCCTCCTGCTCTTCGCAGGCTCTGCGTGGACACACGCTTACGCCAGCGACCTCGTCATCCACGCTGGCACGCTGATCGATGGCGTAGCCTCGACGCCCCGCGCGAAGGTCTCCATCCTCGTCAGAGACGACCGGATCGTCGGCGTCGACGAGGGTTTCGTGACTCCCGAGGGCGCGCAGGTGATCGACCTCTCGTCCTCCACCGTGATGCCCGGTTTCATCGATTGTCATATCCACATGTCCGCCAAGTTGCCGCAGCGCAAGAATGCGACGGAGGACTGGCTCACGCATTCCACTCTCGATCGCGCTTTCGATGCGGCCGAGTTCATGCGCGCTATGCTGCAACAGGGATTCACGGGCGCGAGAGACGTCGGCGGCGGCGACGAAACGGTCGCCGTGCGCAATGCTATCGATGCCGGGAAGATCCCGGGCCCGCGGCTCTGGGTGTCGCTCGAGCCGCTCGGCCCCACCGCGGGCCATGGGGACCCTCGCAGCGGCCTCGACCCCGCGCTCTCGCACCCCGGCTGGGACAACGGCATCGTCGATTCGCCGGACGAGGCGAGGAAGCGCGTGCGCGAACACAAGCGCCGCGGCGCCGATCTCATCAAGCTGATGCCCTCGGGCGGCATCGCTTCGACGGGCGACGACCCGCACGCACAGCTGATGACGAACGAGGAGATGCGCGTCGCGGTCGAGACCGCGCACGCACTGGGCATGAAGGTGGCAGCGCATCTCTATCCGCCGGGTGCGATCGAAAACGCGGTACGCGCCGGCATCGATTCGGTCGAGCACGGCTCGTTCGCGACCGCGGACACGTTTGCGCTGATGAAATCGCATGGGACCTATCTCGTGCCGACGCTTTCGGTGTACGACGTGTTCTACGCGGTGGCCCGCGACCATCCCGAATTGCTGACGCCCGGCACCGCGCACAAGGAACTCGCGAACGATTTGTTGCCGAAGAAAAACTTCCCGCTGGCAGTAAAGTCCGGCGTCAAGATCGCTTACGGTACCGACCTCGGCGAGGGTGATCACGCGATGGAGTTCGGCCTCATGATCGCGAACGGCATGCGGCCGATGGATGCGATCTTCGCGGCAACCCGGAATGCGGCGGATCTGATCGGCGCTGCGGACCGGGTCGGATCGATCCAGGCGGGCCGCTACGCCGACATCGTCGCCACGGACAGCGATCCGCTCAGCGACGTGGCCGCATTCGAGCACGTCAGCT
>Ga0210095_1000337_pt1 | contig 12493 bp, 9 predicted proteins | sample China_Galinas_PW_FD_184861 | JGI IMG/M metagenome (GOLD analysis project Ga0210095, IMG submission 184861) | Wetland microbial communities from San Francisco Bay, California, USA, that impact long-term carbon sequestration - China_Galinas_PWA_D1... | ecosystem: Environmental > Aquatic > Marine >...
AAATTTCAACATGTTCTTTTTTTGCATACCAGGATTGTATTTCTTTGCCTGTTGCAATCCAGAATTTCTTCTTTTTCAAATCCTTAATAACATTATTTACCACTCCAATATTCTGAGGAGCACATTGATATTCAGTATGCATTTTGAATAAATATAAGCCCCCTTCAAAAAGCACTCTGTCAAGATCTTCCTGATATGTATATGTTTGGAAATCTGACTGTTTAAGTCCAAAATCACGAATTATTTCATAATCATCTCTAGCCGTTTTAGTAATTCTAGTTATCGCGTCATTCCCCAAAATAATATTATTTGGAACGGATCTGTCAGTTAAAGAATCAGTTATAACATATCTATAACCATCTTTAATAAGGGCTTTTAGTGTCTGCCTATCGAACAATCCATATAAGGGATATGCGCCGTAAACCGAATCTCCTGTTATTTGCTCAAGCGTGGCTTTTGCATTCGCCAATTTATGCATTTGTTTATTATAATCATTTAAAGAGTTTACAGTATCATTTATTGAATTCATATATCCAATGTCTACCAATGAACCAACTTCACCATATTTTGTTAAGGACTTAGTCAAACTTTTGTCTGATTCAGCTTGCTCAGGGGAAATAAAAAAAGTAGCTTTTACTTTTTCACTTTTAAGTATATTTAATAAATTTTTAATGTTTTCCGGAGAATTTGTAATTGCAGGAGCAATCATTGCTGCAGCATTATAACCTACTGGCCAATCTTTGGCAAATGCTATTGGCTTATATGTAAGCCATTTAATTGAATTGTTAAAAAGCCTATCAAAATAGATGTAATCATCCTGAACACCAATTACAGAATTAATTTCAAAACCCATCCAGACAAATCGTCCTTGTCCGTAATTTCCGTAAACAATTCCAGCACTCTTTTTAATATTATCCCTTACCAAACCATCTTCGAGGCGATAATTATACCAAAAACTTGCCTGTGTTGTTCTTGGATCCATAACTTCTACAGATATTGGTCTATCCCAGGTGGCAACTCTTAATGGATAACCAGTGGGGATACCGGCAGTTATTGAAAGCCCACCCCTTAATGTATGAATTTTTGTAAAAGTATCATTTTTAATTTCTTTAGAAAATTTTAACCCAAAAACCTCAGAGATAAAGTCCCAGCCTCTCCAGTTACCATTATCGGAAAAAGAGGCAATACCGCTAGTTGCAAAAATACTTCCGCCTTTGTCAACATATTTCTTAATCTCCATAATCTCTTTATCACTAAGTGATTTTGAACCGGCCAATATTAAGAGGTCATATTTATATTGATGACCCAATTCAATGGTACTATCAGATACGATATCGTACTTTAAATTCGCATCATCAAGAAATTTCTTCCAGGTTGCAATATTATCGTTTAACCAGGTGCTTCCCTCAGGAAGCATATTTTCTGTATACTTGGAATATAGGATACCAATTTTGACTTTACTCCCCGAAATTGCTTCTTTTACTGTACCAGCATCAGGTACTAATTCGCTAATACTAAATCCTCCGTAGACACCACGAAGTACAAAGAAATAAGTTAGAATTCCACCAACTATAATAATCAATCCGCTAAAAACAATAAGAAACTGGTTGATACCTATTGTTCTTTGTTTTTTCCGTGTTGCTTTCGAATTTACCGCCACTTTAATTCACCACTGCTTTTATCGTCTTGTGTAGCTACATATCCTTCATTCGTATATTTTAAAAATCTTGTGTCAGCATATTTTCTTCCCTGTTCCGAAATATTAGTATATCCTTGACCTGTATACCTTTGTCGTGATGCGTATTCAGTTCCTCTTACGGGCGTTTTAACTTTGTATTGCTGTGGCTGGGGATTATATAGGGAAGACATTGGCTGCCTTTGCTGAACAAATATTGGCTGACGTTCTACAAAGGTTGTGCGTCCAGGAGTCCTAACTGTAGAATTTTTTCCCTTCTGCTGTGGTGCTGTTGAAGGCGTAATTAATTCTCCATAGACTTCTTTCTGCTGGGGGTATGAAACCTGCTGTCCCTTAGCCTCTCTTACCTTATAGAGAATATATGCGCCAATTGCCAATATAAATGTGCATATTGTAGCAACCAAAATGATAGTTGATAAAATCGGAATTAGTTCCATTGTGCCCTCTTAGTTTTACTTTCCAAATAATTTTAAGTTTTTACTCCTACTCTTTCAAGTTTTCCCCAAGTCATTTTGATTCCTAAAAACTCTTCTACAGTCGACATAAGTTTACAAACATCTATAATAAGGATGAAAAACATTCTATAAATAAGTGAATATCCCACAAGTCTAAACTCTTCTTTTTCCACAGCAATACAATATAGCGCGGTTACAAGATCAAGTAATGCAAGACCTGCCCACCAAAAGAAAATCAAACTTGTGAAACCAAAAAAGATTGCCGCGATAATAAAGAATAGGTTTGTGGCAATATTCATAGCTGGCCAAATTAATGCTTCGAATGCCATAGTCCATAGAATAAATGTATCACCAAAATTAATTGATGGATTCACCATTAATCTTTTATGTTTCCTTATAGCCTGAATAATTCCCCGCGTCCACCTGTATCTTTGTTTTAAAAGCTGATTTAGTTTTTCCGGTGCTTCAGTAAAAGATATAGAATTCGGTTCGTAATATACTCTCCAACCATCTGCTAGTATTTTTAATGTTAAATCAGCATCTTCCGCAAACGTTAGGCTAGAATAATATCCAGCACCCACAATTGCTTTTTTTCTAAAAAGCCCAATGGGTCCTGGAATAATATTTACCAAGTTAATCAAACTCTGTGCGCTACGCCCTAGATTTAAACCTTCTATATATTCGAGCGCCTGAAGATCTGTATATAATTTCCCTCTATTTAAAACTTTTACGTTTCCTGCAACAGCACCAATTTCGGGATTCGTAAAATGACGAACCGCGACCTTAATTGAATCAGGAGAAAGTTGGCTATCCCCATCCATGCAAAGGACAAATTCTGCTTTTGAATATCTTATTCCAGCATTCAGAGCCTGTGATTTTCCTCCATTAGGTCTATTTATCAGCGAAACCTTAATATCATTGTGTAACCCTTTTTGATAGCCAACTAATTTTTCAGCTACATTTTTAGTTTTATCAGTAGAGCCATCATTAACTATTATTATTTCATAATTTGAATAGTCAAGTGCAAGTAAGGACGAAACCGATTCTGCCACCACTTTCTCTTCATTATAAACTGGTATGATTATCGACAAAAATGGATAAAATCCACTTCCTGATTTATAGGTATATTCATTAATATAAAAATATGCTAGCACAAGAATAGCAAAATATCTGAATAGCAATACAAATAAAAATATAATAAGAGCAACAATTGTTGAGTACTCAATTAAAGAGGAGGTTGTTAAAATCGTTCTTGGCATTGAGTAAATAATTACAATAATGAGGATTAAAGAAATAACACCGGAAAATGCAATTCTACGAAGGTATTTTTTCCCATTTTCCTGCTCAATATCATTATTATCAGCAGGGGGCAGGATAATTTCTGCTTTAATAGTTGACTGTCCGGTTTTCATAATCTTTTAGTGCTTATTTATGCATTATGGTCAAATTTGGTGCCATCAAAACATTACTAAATCCTTAAAAATAAGGCATTTCCGTACTTAAACTTGTTACAGTTTAAGATATAAAAAAATGATGTATCATTATTATACAAGGCCTGCTTTTGTGACTTTTTGAAGTGTTTATGAAAAAAATATTTAGAATAATTAGATGTCCCATGTTTAGTATCATGATGAAAGCAAGGTTTTTGATATTGATTCTTCATGCCCTGAGCTGCAAATGTAATTTCACATTGAGTTTAAATAAAAAAAACAGCTTATAAAAAGCTGTTTTTTACCCTCTATAGTTATAATTTTAAAGTGACCAGTATACTGAGAGGTAGCTGGAAACAGAGTTATACCCGAAATTATTTTGTGCTGTGCTTCCAAACCTCAAACTACCTTGGATTGAAAATGCGTTTGTAAGCCTTAAATTTGTAAGCCCATATATTTCGCGTATAATTGTATCTGAATTAGATATCATTCCTATTCTTCCCCCAATAGTAACTGTTGCATTTTCATTTTTAAATAAGTCCCAGTCTGAATAAATACTGTGAGATGAAAAGCCCTGCGGGGAATAATATTCAGCAACTGTACGTGAAAAGCTTGAGGAATAATAATCATAACCTATTATTAATTCCGAATAGAAATATTTTCCGATTCTAAAATCAAAATTTAGTCCGCTGTTATCAAGTGGTAACTTTAAATAACTAATATCCGATGAAATTCTTATTCCACTGGAATGAAGGTAGTTTGCGCTTACACCATATGTAGTAGCATACTGTCTAGTACCAACAAGGGTTGGTGAAAACACAACTAGGGCTGCATCAGCTTTTGAATACGTAGCATTTATAGAATACAAATTGGGTTCTTCAATTCGGATATATCCATTAGCAATTGGTTTTGTATCATTATTTTCATAGTAAGAACTTCCAAAGCCCACTCCCATAGTTACATTAGGAGTTAATCTCAGACCAATATTCCACCTGATGTTATTATAATTTGCAGACAGCGTATTGCTTTTTAATGTATTCCTAAATGCCTCAGCGCCAAGAGAGAGAAATTGAGTTACCCCCAGATCAATTCTTAATCCTTGTGTAAAATATTTAAAACCAAAGTTATCCCCGTAATAACTAGCATAAGGAGAAATCAAAGCATAGTATGGAAAAGTGTCCAATATACCGCTAAAACCTGTTACGGGTAGCCACCCTTTTCTCTGTACTATCATTGCCGTTTGTGAGGAGTCCAGGCTCATATTTTCAAGGATATTATTGTATGTATCTCTTGCATTGCTGTAATCTTTCATCCTGGCATATGAATCACCGAGATACATATTTACGTTAAAATCTTTTGGATTATCTTTCTGTAATTTTTCAAACGCTGCTAAGGCTTTTAAAGAATCACCCATATAATAAAATGTTTTTGCTCTTTGTATTGCAACATCATTGTCATAATTTTGATTAAGGATTTCATCATACAACTGAATTGCTTTTTCATAATGAAGAGCACATACATTTGCATCAGCATATTCCCGTGTTATTAGAATATTAGGCTGAGCCATTGCTCTATATTCTTCATACTTAGACAGTGCTTCCTCGCATTTATTATTATAAGCCAAATCTCTTGCTTCATACAATATTGCAAGTATTTTTTCCTGCTCGTACCTTGATTTCTGAAGTTCAAGATCATTTTGCAACTGAATTACAATGTCATTACCCGGATCTATTGTTTTTATCTGGTCTATAAAAATCTGTGAACTATCAAAGTTATTCTTTTGCATTTCAAGTGATGCTTTACCTACCAGTGCATCAATATTATCAGGCTGATTTGAAAGTATGTTTTCTAGATAATTGTCCGCTAAATCAAGATCTCTATGTAACCACACTGCCATTTGTGCGCGAAGTAATTGATATTTTAGATTATCAGGTTTTTTTGCAAGTAATTCGTCAAGTAAAGGAATGGTCTTTTCAAATTCTCTGTCCCAGCTTAGTACTTGTGCATATTTAAATAAAACATCATCATCATTAGGATAAAAAGAAAGATACTTTTCATAAAGAGGAATTGCATTATCATATTGTTCTAATCTTGAATAATAATCCGCAAGTTTAAGCATTACATCGGTATCACTTGGATTGGCAGCAAGTTTGGCTTTAAATTCTTCTATTTTCAGATTATAAACACTATCCTTGGAAGCTGTAACATTTGAAAGGTATTGTTGATATGTTTCAGCATTGGTAGTATCTTTTAATATTAATATTTTCAATTGGTCGCTTGCTTCCTGGTACCTGTTTGCCTTGACTAATTCCTTAACTAATCTAAATCTCACAACATTATTATATGGATTTCGTTTCAGTAATCTATAATCCCTGTCAATAGGATATTCATATCTTTTCGTGAGACCATAATTATACTTAACCGAAGTATCATTTATAGTATAGATATAGCCTTTACCTCTGGCCTGATCAAGTCCATCAAGGGCTTCCTTAAAGTATGGTTTTAGAGCTAGAGCATGTTCAAATGCATCAATTGCAAGATGAGATTTTCCAAGCCACAATGAAAAATAACCAAACCTAGACCATAGCCTCTGATCATTTGGGTATTTCTCTGTATATTTTTTTAGGATCGGCCAGCCTTTAGCTATCTGGCTATTCTTCGCAAGTATTTCAGAATAGCGTATTATTTCATCAGCAGATGCTTCTTCCATACCAAGATATTGATCATACCAGTCCTCAGCCAGATCCCAATCTCCAAGTCTCTTATAATCTTTACCAATTTCTAGATAATTAATAGCAATTCTAGGATTAATTGCAATTTCTCTTTTATGTCCTTCAATATTATTATATAAAAGTGACTCCCAGGCAGCTGTTGCTCTTCTTAGGTTTGAATTATATTCTGAGTTGTCGGGCTCAAGCTTCAAAGCAGATTTATAATCATAAACTGCATTTTCATAATCTTTTCTTTTTTCATAGCAAATTCCCCTTAGATTAAAGCCAATAGCTTCCTGAGGACGTGCAGTTATAAACCGGTTTAAAAGGTCAATAGCTTCACCATATCTACCATACTGCATCTGCTGAAGACTCTGAGTTTTTAATGCATCAACGTTTGACTGTGCTTTTATTACAGTTACTAATGATATTGTTAGAAAAAGAGCTATTGAAAAGATTAATCTATTTTTCATAGTTCTTATTTTATTGAATTTCTAGTTTGTTTTTATCCTGAGGTTCTTCGGATAATATTTTTTCAAAAATATCATCAGCATTTTTAACTGTTTCATCAACTTTTACTGCGCATACAGACATATATTTTACAACTTCAACAAGATATTCTTTATTATGGCTTGGAAGATTTGATTTTATTCTGGCGATCAAACTTGCAATTCCTTTCCTATCTTCTTTAATTAACAACACAATAACTTTATTATTAAGGACACAAATTTTATCTTTTTTATCAGTTGAAAGTCGTATAGCATTCTGTAGCTGTATTATAGTTAGAAGGCCTTTTTTTTCAGCTAGCGTGTCAAGGTGAAATGACAATATTGTAAAAACCTGCCCTGTACTATTAAACATTGCAATCTGATTATTCAAAATCAATTTAAAATCATTTAGGCTGTAATAACTGTTGAACGCAGTTGTATCTATTGGAATATCCATATCTGCAAGCGATTTATATTTGGAAGGAATATTTTCAGGCTGTTCCATCTTATTTTCAGCTGTTTTAGTCCTAAGTATTGTATCAGTAGCTACAAAATCAACTGTAATTCCTTTATAAGGTTCTATCTGGTAATTAGATGTAAATTGACCTTCAGTGTGACCTATATTAGGATTAATGGTAATCTCCCCTGTTTTACTCATGCCGCTGGAATCTTCATATTTTTTTAGATATATCATTCCTGTAGATAAAGACGCAATTGAATCTACAATGGACTGAGTTGTTGGGGTAGCTGGATCACCTAAAAGGAACAAACTTGTTATTCCTGCTTCCTCTATTTCTTCACAGGTCCTTGAAAATGACTGCTGAAGAAGTCCCAGATCAAGAAAACCGACAAATGGTGTTAATTCATCAAAAACAATTTTATTAGGCTGATATTGTTTAACTACAGTAATGATATCGTTCATGTATTCAACTAAAAAATCATCCGGATTATTTACTTCATATAAATCTGATGGAGGTGCAACCCTTACAACTATAATTTGATTCTGGTTCATATAATTCTGGAGATCAAAATCTATTGATGCAGCTTGTATCATTAGATCTTTTGGCCGCATGCTTGTAAAGTAAAGGCAAATTTCTTTCTGTCTTGCACATTCCATAGCATATTGCAAGCTGAGTAATGTTTTTCCCGATTTGTGCGCGCCTAACAACAAATAAGTACCACCCCTGTAAAAACCGCCCCAAGCTCTATCAACAAGAGGAATCCCAGATTGCAAAAGTTGTATTTTTTTGTCCATAACTCAATCTTAATTTTCTTTTGGTGCAGCGAATTTTATGCCGAAGTTAATTCTTAAGGAAATGATGAAAAATGGAATAATTTGAGCAGTTTTTGGATTAAACAGAGACAAGGGGCGTTTTATATGTCTTATTTTGCAACAAATCTTTAGCAAAGTTTCCTTCATATCTATTTAGAAACAAAGCATTTCCAATAGATATTATAAAAGACAACATCAAAAAATCCTTCAACTACCTAGTCGCCTTCCTGTTTGAATAAAAACCAAATACAAAAATTGCAGTAGCATTACAGCCAATAGTTGGTTCGTTGGTTATATAATCATTCATATCGTCATAATATTTTATATCGGGTGTATTAAAATAATTATACTGATAATTAGTTCTTTTTATATCATAATCTTTTAATACATTTTCTGGTGCTGGCCCTGCAGTCAAAGCGCCGGGTAGATATCCATTATTAAAATAAGCTATCTGGGAATGAAGATGTTTTGGAAAGACGGAACCTATGTTATAAATAAAGGAAATTCCCCAGGGATTTCTTCCAAGGACGTAATCTCTTTCATAAACTGCGAGGGAATCAAAATCATTTTTGCGGGTTAATCTTTTATGTAGAATTTCCTGCAATGCAACACCCAGGAAAGAATTTGTTGTCCCCCACGTAAAAGCCATTCCTTCCTTAAAAACTGACTTATTCTTATATGCATTAAATGCCAATAAATTATTTAGGATATATTTACCAAAGCGTGGAATATATTTAGCGATATTATAATCGGCCAAAGAATTTATATTACCCCAACTCCACCAATAATCTGAGCCTGCACTATCTCCATATATTGTTGCATCATCAAGATAACTTTTATTGTGGGTAGTTTTATAAAGCTCAATAGCTCCAAGTGCTAATTTGCCCAGGAATCTGGAATCCTGATAAAATCCGGATTGGCTACTGTCAATGTCGGGTACCTTATTCCGAATTGAATATAAATTTTCAGCAGCATCAAGACATTTTTGGGAAAAATGATCTGCCTTAAATTCCTTTTTCCAAATTCTAGAAGCAAGTGACATAGCAGCAGAAAATATTCCAATTTGGTTTTTCCCAATTCCAACATAACCTGGTCTGTCATATCTGAGAGCATCATTTTTCGGAAGCCTCCAACCAACTTCGTGATCGCGAAGGTCCTGTACCTGGGTTACTAATTTGTATTTGGCATAATTAGCACGGAGCATCCAGTCCAATCCAACTTTTGCTTCTTCAAGAATATCCGGGACACCATTATTGTTATCATCAAAACCAAACTTTTTATTATCGAACTCGTACGCAAACATCATCATATACGTTGTATAAGCCGTAGTGGAAAGAAATTTGATATAATCACCAGCATCATGCCATCCACCTGTCAGGTCAACCATCCCGCTGATAGTTGAATCACCTACAACCCTTGATACATCAGATAAGTGGCATGGTGCGTGCAGGATAGGATTTGTGGGGCCGCATCTTTGCACTTTGTAGAATAGCATCAATGAATCTACAACATTGTTGTAAATATCATTCCCTATTTTAAATGGAGTTGATCTCCTTCCCCCCAACTCAACAACGTAACTTCCTTCTTCCTTAACTTTTGAAAAATCAAATGAATAGCAGTATTTGAATTTATCGTATTCATAAACAGAATCAATAAATTTTCCCTGGTAAATGTCCTTGCCACTCTTTATGTTTTTGATAACAAAATTAATATTTTCTATTGGACCTTCGGAAAAAGCCACTCCGGTTTTAAGATCCCCGGGCAAAAAGCCAAGCTGGTTAACTCTTATAAATACAGGATCATATTTTGTAGCTTCGCAATTAAAACTAGTGGAGGCTAGTAATATAACAACAAGTAATTGTACTAAGGAAATCATTTAGTATTTATTTAATTTAGAACTATGATAGTCTATTATACAAAAAGAATAAATTAAAAAAAATTTTTTGTGACAATATTCAGGTAAGATTTAGTTTCGGGAAGAAATAATTTGGGTTACTTTATTCATAAAGTCTTCTTTATTTATCGGCTTAGGTAAATAATCATCCGCACCTTGAGATAAAAATTTCCTCTTATCAGTCTTCATAGCATAGGCAGTTACCACCAGTACAGGGATTTTTTTATCCTGGAAATTATTTCTAATCTCATCAAGAATTATGCTGCCGTTTATTTTACCCGGTAAATTTATATCAAGGATCAACAGATCGTATTCGTTTTCAGTTAAACGTTTTAATCCACTGTCTCCAGTACTGCAAATATCTATTTCATATAATTCTCTTAAATAGACTTTATAAATAAGTTGTGTGTCCATATTATCTTCTATTAAAAGAATTCTTTTTTTTGTTTCAACGGATACTGCATCATTCATAGAAGCGCACATAAAATTATTGTTTCAAAAAAGAGAGCTTTAAGATCTATAATTTACTCAGGATTTTTTAGGAAAATTTGTTCCCATAATTTCATCCCAAAGAGGCGAACTTACACCATACCCTTTTTCAGGATTTTCAAAATGATGCCTGATATGGTGTTTTTTAATGGCAAGCCAGAACTTGCTGTGCATATTAAAATGATGTACGGCATAATGGCTCATATCATAGACAAGATATCCGGCAATAAAGCCCACAAAGAATGGGGCCACAAGTATATTTCCAAAGATTGACTCAAATAGGAAGTAGAATAATAATGCCAGAGGTATGCTTACCGATGGAGGCATAACAAGTCTTTTGGAATCGCTCGGATAATCGTGATGAACACCGTGAAATATAAAGTGAATTTTTTTGCCAAATTTTGATTTTGCGGAAAAATGGAAAATAAAGCGATGTAACGTATATTCAGTTATAGTCCAAACAAATAATCCAACAAATATCAGAGAAATAATGGTATCAGCACCAAGGACATAGTCAGCTATTGCTTTGTAAAGAAAATATGCAATTACCGGTATATAAATAAATAGGGGTACTGAAAAATGTACCTTGGATAAAGATTCCAGAAAATCATTTTCAAACATTCTAACTGTTTCATCTTTGTTAGATACAAAATTCTTGGCCATACGTCTCAATCTCCCACTTTATCTTTAATTTGGGGGTAAATTTAACAATTATAGGTTAAATGCAAAAGTCTGATTTAACAAATATTAACTCAATTAAAAATACACAAATATAACTAGATTATTGCTATTCCAGGTAACTCTTGTTAAAAATTCTTACAATTTCGGCATTATTTAGCTTCTTCTAATAATTCTATAATAACTTTTTCTTTTGTAAGAAGAAATGCTATTAACCGATTATCAAAAGCAATTGCCGGAACCGGTCGGACAAATAACATACCACCATTTCGCTTTAGATAATCAATCCCTTTAATAATATCTTCAACCTCATAACAAAAATGTTGTAATGAATTCCCCTTCTCCAGCCATTGAGCAGATGGAGAATTTTCGTCCAAAGGCTGTATTAATTCATAAACCAATCCATCAATTTTCTGATCCTCAACAAATAATAAATGAACTCTTTGCTTCGGGTCATAAATAACTTCAGTAATTTTTTCCATTTTCAATACGTTCACATAGAATTCCGCACTCTTTTCAATATCCTCTACGACAAGTCCTACATGATTAAATCTCATTTCCATTTTACCAAGTCCAACAAATTTTACTAACAGTTCAATTTAGTCAAATTGAGTCTATTTTCAATAATAATTTTTTGATGTAAATTTTCTACTAAGAACAATTTTGTAATATTTAGAAAAAACTAAAAATGGAATTCTATCAGTAATATGAAGCCAATTAATATTTTCAGATTTGTTTGCTTTTTATCTATAGGCAAATAATCCAATTATGCTGGGAATGTTTGATTCTTTCTATTTTATCCAATAAAAAGTATATTACATGGAAACGATTAGCGTAAATTAACATTCTTTTCTAATCTATTAACAGCTATAATTTAGATAGCATAATCATTGCAACAATTGGAGTCCCACCTATGGATCAATTCAAAAAATTGATTGCAGAAGCTTTGGAAATAAACGAAAGTGAAATTTCAATGGATGCAACTTTGGATAGTTTTCCAACATTTGATTCACTAGCGATGGTAATTATTTTGGCAAAAATCGATGAAGATTTCGGTAAGCAATTCAAAGCTGAAGAATTCAGGGAAGCCAAAACAGTAAATGATCTATATAAATTAGTGGAGAAAGCATAATGAAGGTCAAACTTTCCGGACTTTCTATTTCCGCTATTGCATCAACAATACCCAAAAACTCAGTTGATTTTTCCGATCTCATTGAAAAATTTGGCGAAACTGAAATAAAAAGAATCACAGTCAGTACTGGAATATCCAAACTCAGAGTAGCTGAGAAAGGTGTTTGCACATCAGATTTGTGTGTAGCGGCAGCAAGATTTCTTTTTGAAAAACTGAATGTTGCCCCGCAATCATTTGATGGTATTGT
>Ga0210095_1000338_pt1 | contig 12458 bp, 10 predicted proteins | sample China_Galinas_PW_FD_184861 | JGI IMG/M metagenome (GOLD analysis project Ga0210095, IMG submission 184861) | Wetland microbial communities from San Francisco Bay, California, USA, that impact long-term carbon sequestration - China_Galinas_PWA_D1... | ecosystem: Environmental > Aquatic > Marine >...
AAGACTAAATATTTAGCTATCTTCGTAATCGAAATCAACAAAATAAAACACTTTTGGAAATTAATTTAGTTAAATATTTCACTCTCAGGCGTGCGATAAATGTCCTGAAAATAGTAGGTTCGTTTGGTATTGCAAGAATTACCAGAAAACCTGTTGTCTGGGGAATGCCGGTTTCATATTCCATAGAACCAACCAATCATTGTAATCTAAAGTGCCCGGAATGTCCATCCGGACTGGGTGTATTAACCCGGCCGCTGGGCTTGCTGAAATTAGATGATTTTAAAAACTGGATTGATCAGATAAAAGATACCGGGTTTTATGTACAACTTTTTTTCCAGGGAGAGCCTTATATAAATAAGCAGCTTCCCGAAATGATCAGATACGCCCAGTCTCAGAATGTTTATATAAGTATTAGTACAAACGGGCATTTTGTAAACGAAAAGAACGTAGATCTGGTTGTAGAAAACGCTCCCGATAAGTTAATTTTTTCTGTGGATGGATTGGACGAAGAAAGTTACCAGAAATACAGGGTAGGGGGAACATTTGCCCAGGCTGATGAAGGGTTACGATTACTGGTAAAAAGAAAAAAAGAACTCGGTAAAAAGAAACCTTTTATTGAGTTTCAATTTATAGTTATGAAGCAAAACGAAGATCAGCTTGATAAAGTTCTTGAGTACGGAAAAGATGTTGGTATTGATAAAGTAGTATTTAAAACAATGCAGATTAGCTCTTATGATAACGCTCTGAAATTTTTACCGAAAAATAATAAATACAGAAGATACATTGTTGAAGACGGAACGTACCGTATTAAAAATAAATTAAAGAATCATTGCTTTGCTCTTTGGCGGACTTCAGTTATTACGTGGGATGGGAAAGTTGTGCCTTGCTGTTTTGATAAAGATGCAGAGTTTGAACTTGGTATGCTCAATGGCAAATCGTTTAGTGATATCTGGCATTCAGAAGAGTACAATACTTTCAGACGGGGAGTACTGGATAACAGGGAGGGACTTGATATGTGTACAAACTGTACGGAAGGACTTAAAATAAATATTATGGAAATTGAGCAATAAATGATTTCTGCTCCCACATTAAATAGCACAGGCAGGGTTAAAGAGTTTTATGAAAAATATAAATCCATAATTATATTTGTACTAAAATTTATCATTGCCGGCGGTCTCCTTGCTTTTATTATTAGCCGGATCAGCCTTTCTGAAATTATAACTGCAATTCAATCTGCAAATCTTACCTTGATAGGGGTTGCATTTCTATTAGTAGCAATGAACCTGTTTTTACAATTCCTTAAATGGAAATTGGTTTGCGGAAAAATTCTTGATGTCACGGATAATAAAAAAATTCTAATCTCACTTTTCCATGGTATTACAGCGGGCTCATTTACACCGGCGAGAGTTGGTGAATATTTCGGCAGAGCAATGATGTTCAAAGATAAGCCGTTTATACAGGTAACAATGGCCACAGTTGTTGATAAGTTTTTTATGTTGATTGTAGTTGCTTTTGTCGGTGCCATTTCATCGATACTGTTTTTATACTCCTATTACAATTTAACTCTTCTTACTGCTGTGGGATTAATTATTTTAGCAGTCTCAACTCTGGGCTTTTTGCTTTTTCTTGCAATGCATCCGCGTTTGTGGGAAAATGCTATAATTGAAAAGCTTTCAATTTCAAAGAAAGTAGCTTCCTTTATTGAGAAGGTTTCCATTCTGAAAAAAATGGATCTGAAATTTTCTTTAAAACTTTCACTTATTACCTTGCTGTTTTTCATTTGTATAATTTCACAATATGCTATACTTGCTGCTGCATTTTCAAATCATTGGAATTTTCTTGATTTTGCCTGGGCGGGGATGCTGGTAATGTTTGCAAAAAGTATTGTCCCGCCGGTTGCAATTGCAGACCTGGGAGTAAGAGAAGGGGCGTCAGTATTTTTCCTGTCAAAATTTGGTGAAATTCAGTCCGTTGGATTCAACAGCTCAATATTTATATTCCTGATCAATATTCTTTTCCCCGCAATAATAGGTTTATTCTTATTTTTTAAAAAAAATGATGCCTGAAAATTTACTTTACTCTGTATTTTTCTTCCTGCTTTTATATTACCTGTTCTTTTTATCAAATATTTACAGGGGACTGGGGAAACTCAGGAGAACGGATAAAACAAATACTATCCCGGAATTCATATCTATAATTATTCCCTTTAGAAATGAAAATAAAAACCTGCCCGGTAACCTTAAAGGACTAATTTCTCAAAATTATCCTAAAGACAAATATGAAATTATTTATGTAAATGATTCGTCCACTGATGATTCTGTTGAAGTTCTTAAAAAGTTAATTACAAATGATAATGTTTCGGTTATTTCTGTCCCTGATGAATTTTCTCCAAACGCGCACAAAAAAAGAGCTGTCAGGTATGGGATTCAATATGCAAAAGGCGATCTGATTATTACAACTGATGCAGATTGTTTACACGAAAAAGAGTGGCTGCAAGCCATGGTCAATTACCTGGATGAGAACACAGCATTTGTTTCCGGACCGGTTGAATTTATTGAGAAGGGAAATGTTTTCAGCGATTTGCAAAAAATAGAATTTGCAGGACTTGTAATTACAGGTGCGGGATTAATCGGCATAAATAAGCCAACAATTTGTAATGCTGCAAATATCCTTTACAGAAAAAAAGCGTATGATGAAGTAAAGGGTTTTCATGACAACCTTAATTTATCATCAGGTGATGATGAATTGTTGATGCAGAAAATCCACAAAAAGACAAAGTATAAAATTAAATTTTGTCCTGAGAGAAAAGCAGTTGTAAAAACAGAAGCCAATAATTCAGTTGAGCAATTTTATCAGCAAAGAAAAAGATGGGCAAGTAAAGGGCTGTTCTATGCCGATAAATTTTTAATCGCAAAACTAGTTCTAATTTTTTGGTTTTATCTTGGTTTGGTTTGCCAGCTTATTCTTGGAATATTTTATTCATCAGGATTCCTGGTTTTATTACTTCTAAGTTTTTTACTAAAAATATTATTTGAATATCTTGTGATGAAAAAGGGAGCAGAACTTCTGTTTGATAAAAGAATAATGAAGTATTTCTTGCTCACAGAAATTGTTCATATTCCCTACATTGTTATAGCAGGTATTTCCGGCATATTTGGCAATTTTACCTGGAAAGAGCGAGTTGTTAAAAGATAAGAATTCTGTATAGTTTTAACTCTGAATCGTCCACTAATCTGCACACAAACCTTTAAAAACCCTTCAAAATCAGCAATTATGAACTTATTTTGATGGCATAATCATTGGAACTATTTAAGTAAAACCAATGAGGCATATCATGAAACGTATAATAATTTTAACAGCACTTTTGGCAATTATAATTGCTTTCCCGAAAGAATTATCTGCACAAAATATATATAATCAGGATAACGGTGTTTACTTCTATTCTTCGCTTTCTCCTTACGGAAGCTGGATTGAGTTTAGTGCTGGAGTAACAGTTTGGCGTCCGGGACGCGTTTCCCCTGGATGGGCTCCGTATACTGAAGGTTATTGGGAATGGACAAATGACGGCTGGTACTGGGAATCTAATGAACCTTTTGGATACATCACATATCATTACGGCAGATGGTACTATGATGATTATTATGGCTGGGTATGGATTCCTGATAATCAATGGGCACCTGCATGGGTTGAATGGAGATACGATGATGACTATATCGGCTGGGCACCATTACCACCTTACGCCGGGTTTTCAATTAGTTTTGGAATAAACTTCACTAGAAGATATGATAGCCCTTACGGACACTGGCATTTTCTCAGGTACAGCCATATGTGTGATCCCTATGGATATCAATATTATATACCTTCGAGAGAAGTTTACAGATTTTACAGCCATACAAAATACAGGACAAATTATGGATATTCTAACGGAAGAGTAATCAATCGGGGAATAAATATTGACTTTGTCAGAACCAGAGGCGGAAGGGACATAAGAGAAAGAACAATAGAAAGAGTAAGAGATCCAAATCAAATCAGGAATAATGATGGAAGAAGTTCCGGTAGGATTAGAACATATTATCCGGGACGAGAAAATATAAGCAGAGAGAATATTGATCCAAGGAAGATTGAAAGATCTGGCAGAAGATCAAGTCTTGAGTATGATAAAATTAGTATAGGCAGAGATCGTACATCGGAGAGGAATAATATGCAAAGAGATTTGGTCAGGGACAGAGCAGGTGTTAGAAATGATGTTCAATTAAGAAAAAGACAAAATGACAATAGAAATCAAATAGACAGGCGATCAGGTAAAAATAACCCGTTAGACAGCAGAGACAGAAATGTAGAAAAAAGGAGTGGAAATGATCGACCGACTATTGAAAGAAACAGGACAACTACTAAGCCGAGGAACGAAACTCCGAGGGTTAGGAATAACCAGAGCAGGGAAAAACCACAGGTCAGGACACAACGAAATAATAGTCGAAAAACTGAAAAGAAACAGAACGATAAAGGGAGGAAAAGAAGAAGATAATCCCTGATGCGTTGTGAATGCTCAAAGAAGGCGGTACCAGTCAGCAGGTACCGCTTTTTTTATTCTAACAAATAACAAAGTGTTTCCAATATTAAGAACAAAATTATTTTTTCAATCTCAGCAAAGAATCAGAAAACCTTATTTATCGTAAAAATATGGACTATTTTTAAAAACTTCGATCTAAAAAATCGCTATTTTTAATGGTACAATTTATGGCAGTAATAGACTGTTTTGTACTCAATTAAAAATAGCATTTAAGAATAATCATATGATTTTTCTAAGGAGAAAGAATAGATGAAAGTAAATAAAAAAGAGGCGCTCGAATACCATAGCTCGTCTCGAAAGGGGAAAATTGAAGTTGTCGCAACTAAACCCTGCCTAACTTCAAGGGATCTTTCACTCGCGTATACTCCGGGTGTAGCCGAGCCTTGTCTTGAAATAGCAAAGGACGAAGATCAGGTTTATAATTATACGGCAAAAGGAAATCTTGTTGCTGTAATTTCAAATGGAACAGCAGTTCTTGGATTGGGAGATATCGGACCCGCCGGAGGTAAACCTGTGATGGAAGGAAAGGGAGTTCTATTCAAAAGATTTGCTGATATTGATGTTTTCGACCTTGAATTAAAGACTAAGGATCCGAAAGAAATAATACGCGCTGTAGAATTACTTGAACCGACATTCGGCGGAATAAATCTTGAAGACATTAAAGCACCGGAATGTTTTGAAATTGAGGAAACTCTTAAAAAATCAATGAACATTCCTGTATTTCACGATGATCAGCACGGTACGGCAATTATTTCCTGCGCTGCCTTGATTAACGCTACAGAAATTGTAGGCAAAAAAATGGAAGACCTGAAAATCGTTGTTAACGGTGCGGGCGCTGCGGCAATATCCTGTTGTAATTTATACATAGCAGCAGGTGCTAAACGTGAAAACATTGTAATGTATGACTCCAAAGGTTGTATCCATAAAGGAAGAAAAGACCAGAATAAATATAAAATGATGTTTGCGTCAGAAGAAGATCATGGAAAACTTGGTGACGGAATGAAAGGCGCCGATGTATTTGTTGGTCTTTCTATTGGCGGAGTTGTAAGCAAAGAAATGGTCAAAGGTATGGGACCGAATCCAATAGTTTTTGCTATGGCCAACCCTGATCCGGAAATTACATACGAAGACGCTACGTCTGTCAGAGATGATATTATTATGGCAACCGGAAGAAGCGATTATCCAAACCAGGTTAACAACGTACTAGGATTTCCTTTCATCTTCCGCGGTGCGCTCGATGTAAGAGCTTCTGCTATTACAGAAGAAATGAAAATGGCTGCTGTTCGCGCACTTGCAGAACTGGCAAGAGAAAAAGTGCCTGAAATGGTTCTTAGAGCCTACGGCGGTGAACAGTTTGAATTTGGAAGAGATTATATCATCCCAAAACCATTTGATCCACGCGTACTGTGGCACGTTGCTCCTGCTGTTGCTAAAGCGGCAATCGATTGCGGAGTATCCAGAACTTCTATCACAGATTGGGATGCATATAAAGAAGAATTAAAGGACAGGCTTGGCTTATCAAAAGAAGTTGTTCGTACGATGATCCATAAAGCCAAGAAGAATCCTAAGCGTGTGGTTTATCCTGAAGGAGAGGAAGAAACTATTATCAGGGCCGCGAATTCAATTATAAATGAAAATATTGGTAAACCTATTTTGCTGGGTAACGAAAGAGTTATTCGCAAAATGATTGAAGAACTTGGATTCGAACAGGGAGGTTTTGAAATAATTCAGCCTGAAGTAAATCAAAAACTTGAAGCGTATGCAAAAGATTTCTATTTGTCACGCCAGAGAAAAGGTACAACAATCTCCGAGGCAAGGAAACTTATGCGTAAGCGAGTTTATTTCGGTTCTATGATGGTTAAAATGGGCGATGCCGATTCTATGATCAGCGGGTTCTCAACTCATTACCCGAATACAATTAAACCTGCTCTTCAGTGCGTTGGTATAAGAGATGGATTCAAAGTTGTATCCGGTCTCTACATTGTTGTTGCTAAAAAAGATGTTTATTTCTTTGCTGATGCAACGGTTAATATAGACCCGACCGCGGATCAACTGGCGGAAATTGCAATCTCCGCTGCTGATACAGTCAGAGAATTCGATGTTGAACCGAGAATCGGAATGTTATCATTCAGCAATTTCGGAAGCTCTGTAAATCCTCAGTCAATTAAAGTCAGAAAAGCTACAGAAATAGCAAAGGCTTTAAGACCCGAATTAATGATTGATGGCGAAATGCAGGCTGATACTGCCGTTATGCACCAGATCATTGAGCAGGATTTCCCGTTCAGTTCACTAAAATCAAGGGCTAATGTTCTTATTTTCCCTGATCTTAATTCCGGAAATATTGCTTATAAACTAATGGCTAGAATAGGGCAGGCAACTGTAATAGGCCCGATACTAATGGGTATGAAAAAATCTATTCACGTTCTGCAGAGAGGTGCAACTGTTGATGATATTGTAAATATGACTGCAATTGCAGCGGTGGACGCCACACATAAGAAATAATTCATCCTATTCTGATGAATATATTAAATCACCCCGAAACCCGGGGTGATTTTTTTTTAAGTCATTACTAGTTCCTGATTTTACTCTGGTTTCCTAATTTCAATTACTGTCATCCCGAACTGGTTTCGGGATCGGTTTTTTTTAGATTCTGAAATAAATTGTGAATGACAGTTAGGTCCTTGTTTGCAAATAATGGAATTACGACGCCACGATTTTATCCTTAGCTATAACTTTTACTTTTTATATCTATATTTATTATTCCCCAATATAGTCGAAGGTATAATTTATACAGATGTAATAAAATTAGTCAATTATCAATTAATTTATAAATTAGAATATCTCAAAGATTATTTTGATTATATAAGTATAAGAAATGAAATACAGCATTAAGAAAATATGGATTTTTATCTCGGAAGTTTTTGAAAAGTTTGTCGATGACAGAGCTCCAAAATACGGAGCGGCGCTTTCTTTTTATACTATATTTTCACTTGCTCCTTTGCTGGTTGTTATTATTTACCTTGGAGGATTAATATTCGGCAGAGCAGCTGCAAGAGGAAGAGTGCTGATTGAAATCCAGGAAATTATGGGAAAAGAAGGAGCGACACTAATACAGACAATTTTAAAAAATGCTTCATTTAGTATTAACAGTCCGCTTGCTATAATAATTAGCGCAATTGCAATCTTGATCGGTTCAACGATTGTGTTTGTCGATATCCAGGAATCTCTCAACCTGATCTGGAAAGTTAAACCGCAGCCTGGTAGGGGAATGATAAAGGGATTTATAAAAGACAGGCTGATTTCATTTATAATGGTTCTTGGTACCGGCTTTTTGCTTGTGTTCACGCTTATAATAAGCGCTGTAATTTCTTCGATTAATGATTTTGTAAGTGAAAGATTATTCAACCTGCCTGCTTCATTTTTACAATTGCTGAATATCAGTATTTCCTTTGTCATAATTTTTATCGCACTAATGGCAATATTTAAATTTCTGCCAAACGTTCTTATAAAATGGAAGGACGTCTGGGTAGGTTCTCTGGTAACATCTATCATGCTTCTGCTCGGACAATATTTAATAGGACTCTATCTTGGAACCAGCTCTCTGAGTACAACCTACGGCGCCGCAGGCTCCCTGGTTGTATTTTTATTGTGGATATATTATTCCTCTCAAATCCTCTATCTTGGAGCTGAATTTACGCACGTATACGTGGAAAAATTCGGTGACGGCATCCGTCCTAAAGGCAAATTTGTGAAATTCGAAGATGCCTCAATCCCGCTGAAAAACTGATTCGACCCGATTTTTTACCGTTAACTCAATGAAACATACCTTTAAGTAAATAGTTTCCCGAAATTCTTGACATTTTTGCCAGATTATTATAATTTGAATTAGTGCTCACATAGTATATTATTAATTATCAGGGGCAAAAATGCAAAGAAACAATCTGCTTGTACTAGTTGCTTCACTTATAGTGATATTACTATTCAGCTCGTGCAAGAGCGACAGCGTGGTAAACAGCAACTCTCAGAATGATGAAATAAAGAATGAAGTGTTTGCTAAATATACATTCTTATCAACAGCTCCTTTCTATAGACAGAGCACAATTTTAACCGAGTATAACGGCAGCCTGTATAGATTTGGTACCCTGGATCCGGTCCAGGTTTATAATTTAAATAGTAAATCCTGGACCAGTCTAGCATTGCCTGATTCAAGTGACGCCAGGTGGGATGGGGCGGCTCTCAATATTGACGGTACGATTTATATAGTAGCAGTCTTTAATTCAACCGGTTCTAATTCGTCATATGATATTCTGAAATATGATCCGTCTAAGAATAAATATGAACATACTGGTGTAAATCTTCCTCAATTATTTGGTTATCCTGCATATTGTAAATACAATAAAAAGATATATTTCTTTTCAGCTGTCACCGATAGTGTGTCCCAATACGATGTTTCTTCCAATAAACTTATAAAAATAGCTGCAAATCCTTTTTATGATGGTGGTAAGTATGTCTCTAATACTTTTTCATCAAGTGTGTATCAGAATTATTTTTATGTATTTAATAATCATAATCCTAATAGATTTTACAGGTTTAATTTATTAAGCAATACCTGGGAAAAATTATCTGTGCCGGTGACTTTACAAAATAAGATAATGTACGGGGCTTCACTGGGTTCCTCTATGGTATTTCTTTGCGATAGCCTGTCAACCTATAAATATGATTATAACAGTGGCGTTTGGACGGTAGATACTTCACAAGCACCGCTTCTTAACGGAGCTTTTCATGAATTTAGCTTTTGCTCAAGAGATACATGTTTATATGTATCGGATGTATCTACCCAAAGTCTCTTTAAGGTAACACTAAAATAGTTCAGAGTAAGATTACTCTGCTCAACAAAATTTAATTATTGGTCAAAATAAAAAAAGCACCCTTAACAATCAGGGTGCTTTTTTAAAATTGCAAGACTAAAAGTTATTTATAAAGTCTTATTTACTTTAATTATCTTTGCGCCTTCAATCATTACATCGTACGAATAACCAGCGCCGAAATCTTTATTGGTTACTACCTTACCTTCAAAAGCTACAACATCACCAACCTTTGCTGTCTCTTTTGTGGTGACCAAAAGATCGTATTTACCATTACTGCTTGTTCCGTCCTGAATATGAATCCAGTTTCTGTCCATAATGCCTTCGTTTACTTTTGCTACTTTCCCTCTGATCTTTACTACTTTACCATTCAGAGAAGTTTTATCAGCAAAAATATCTTTTACAGTTTTTCCACCCGGAAATGGAGTAACGTTAACATTTTCTTTTGCTTCCTTGCTGATTTCAGGATGTTTAAATCCTTTATTAGCCTGATCTTTTGAAGTTGCAATTCCATCTACAAATAACACACTATCGAATGTTCTGTTAAGCTCTGTGCTATGAAAATCTTTCATTTCCATACTTTTTGAAAAATAAAGTGTCTGTCCTTTATTAACATCCATCTTTGTAACTGCAATCCAGTAATCTTTCCCGTTTTCTTTAACCTGTACGTAGGTATAATTAGATGTGTTAATAAAATCTTCCACAGTTACGGTATGCAGAACTGCATCTTGAGTAGTTGATTGACCCATAACCTGGGGTTCAACAGTTTTATTTTCTGTCTTATTATTAAATGCGACTATCCCCAAAATCAGAATTATTACTACGGCTAATCCACCATAAATATACTTAGACTTTTCCATTCTCTTTAGACCTCAACTTTTTAGAATTAATTGAAATAAATAGTTTCTTAGAATTGGCAAAAAATATACCATTCACCATTGGGATATCAAAATTACATTTTTACAGAAAAATCAAATATATATCCCAATTTTTCTAATAAAAAGGAATAAATCATCGATGTTTTTCCCATTTGTGGCAAAGATAATGAATTAATTGTTAAGAATTTGAACAATATTTAAATGATCTGGAATGGTATTGAAGTTGTGCGATTTTATGAAAAAACGTGGGGTCCAATATGTTTGCTCATACCGGATTAAGAAAAATTACTGATTGGGTTAAAAATTACAATGTTCTATTGTTTATAGGATTTATTAGTTTGGGGTGGTTAGCATCCTGGCTGATATTTGTAATTTTTGCTCTTATTTTCGTAAGCTGACAAAATATAATCAAATTTAACAGAACTAATTTTCCCTGAATCTGAGATCACTTAAAATTTCACCGGAAATCAATTGCTTAATGCGCCATCTATCCTGACGAGATGGAATGCTTTGTACATTCCTAAATATTTTATACTCTCCGTTTAATTGGCCAGACCCATTTGTTTTTCTGTAGATTATAGTTCCGGAATTATATATTTCATAATGCCCATTCAAACCAATAAATATTTTTGCCATTTAATCCCTCCACATTTAGAATCTCAATCATTGTGCCTGATTTTTTGACTATTATTGCGCATTTTTAAGGAATTAAATCAATCAAGTGTATTAGAATTGGATTTTAATCTAATTATAGTACAAAGGAAGGTTTAGTTTAAGTCTTTTATTATCTTTAAATAGTCTAAAATTTGCGGAAAACAAGATGAATGGAAAATTCATTTCGATAATATTTGTTCTAATATTACTTGTGACAAAAGCATCTCCACAAGTAAAAACTAATTATTTAAAATCTCAGAATCTGAATTTGGTCAATGAAAACCCCACTAGTTTATTAGGGAATGCCGTCCGATCCAGCAATTATAATTCGAGGTTTATTCAATACGGAAGCACAGCAACTAGAGATAGTTACATTTTTGCAAATGGGGATCGGAAATCCATTGACTCAACTGAAGGAATTTTTGTTACTAATTCTTCAGGTGGTTGGGGATATTTTAATCTTAGATTGGGGATTGTTAGAAATCTAAAACCAACTTTGGATTCAAATATTTGGGAATACGGTATTTCTGTAAACGCAGATCTTAATTACCAGGTAGGTGATTTTTACTCTGTTGGATTTTTGATTGGGTATAATGAGATCAGTATGAATAGTTCGAAGTATTTAGAATCAGTTGGTCTCAATTCTTCTAAATTTAACGCTACGGGCGGTAAATCATACCAGCTAATACTTGGCACCATCAACAGGTTTTGGTTTTTCCCTTCGTCTTTTGTGTCACCGGTAATTTCACTTTTTGGTGGATATGAAAACCTTATTTTCTCTGACATCGAATTGAATAATTCTGGTAAGATTGCTACAGTTCCGGGATTTACGAAAGACGGATTTCTATTTGCCGGGGGAGTTGGATTAAAGTATTCAACCGGTGAAAAAAGCGGGTTCCTGCTTACTAGTGATTATAACTGGTTCTTTAGCAAAACGGATAGATATGAGTATTTAACTTTCCATTTGGGTTATGTCTTACCGATTAATTGAAAAATTAAAGATTTGAGTCTAATGGAAAAATTATTAATTAAATAGCATAATTAGCTGATAAAATAAATAATATTAGTGCAGGTATTAATTGCCTGATTATAGATGTATGTCTTAATCTTCCACAGTCCGCTGCTTCCCATAAACGTTTTCCAAGATGTGATAACTCTATTGATTTTACTTTATATACGAACCCAAATTCAGCCTATTTAAATGGATCCTCAACCTTATATATTTTCCTTAATGCTCTTTCATTTTCTTTAGCAATTTCGAACCAATTTTCTACCCCCTCTTTTGCTGCTAATAAATAATTTGAAACAATTATTTTCAATCTCGTGAGTTCCTTAAGATCTTTTTCAATATCTCCAATATTTGTCAATTCCAGAACAGATAGATAAATACCTCTAATATCATCCTTGATACTTCTAGGGACATCAGAATTTATTATAATTGCGCCAGTTGTCAAAATAAATGAATAATTACCTTTATAAAAAGCTTCATTA
>Ga0210095_1000339_pt1 | contig 12450 bp, 10 predicted proteins | sample China_Galinas_PW_FD_184861 | JGI IMG/M metagenome (GOLD analysis project Ga0210095, IMG submission 184861) | Wetland microbial communities from San Francisco Bay, California, USA, that impact long-term carbon sequestration - China_Galinas_PWA_D1... | ecosystem: Environmental > Aquatic > Marine >...
GCGCCTACAGCGCGCCGCGCACCCCCGGCGAGCGGCTGCTCGCCGACCTCTTCGCCGAGGTGCTCGGCGTCGAACGGGTGGGGATCGACGACGACTTCTTCCGCCTCGGCGGCCACTCGCTGCTGGCGGTACGGCTGGTCCGCCGGCTCGCCGGCGCCGGCCCCTCCGCCGATGCGGAGCCGCCCCTCACGGTGCTCTTCCAGCACCCCACCGTGCGCGGTCTCGCCGCCGCCCTCGCCGCTCCGGACCGCGTGCCGGCGGCGCGGCGCTGCCTGGTGCGGCTCGCCGACGGCGACGGGGAGCCGCTGGTGCTGGTGCATCCGGGCGGCGGCGACCTGCTCGGCTACGCCCCGCTGGTGCGCGAGCTGGCCGCCCAGGGTGCCGCGATGCCGGTGTGGGGGCTGCGCGACCCGGCGCTGGACGGTGCCGAGCCGGCCGCCGGCGTCGAGGCGATGGCCGAGCGCTACGTCGCCGAGCTCGCCGCCGGTCTCCCCGAGGTGCGCCGGCAGCCGTTGCACCTGGCCGGCTGGTCGCTGGGCGGCCTGGTGGCGTTCGAGATCGGCCGCCGGCTCGCCGCCGCCGGCCGCGCGCCCGCCTCGCTGACCCTGATCGACGCGGCGCCGCAGGCGCGGCCGCCGGGCGATCCCGAGCTGACCGTGCTCGCCACCTTCGCGCGGCAGATCGGCGCGCCGCTGCCCGCCCTCGGCCTGCGACCCGGCGACCTGGCGCTGCTGTCGCCGGAGGAGCGCTTCGAGCGCTTCCTCGCCGCCGCCCGCGCCACCGGCGCCCTGCCGGCGGAGCTGAGCGACCGCGAGCTGAGCCGCCGGTTCACCGTCTTCCACGCCCACGCCGACGCGCTGGAGAGCTACCGGCCGCCGTCTCGCGCCGCCGCCGGCTGGCGGCCGGAGGCGCTGTTCGTCGAGGCCGTCGAGCCGCTGCCCGGACGGCCGGCGCCGAGCGCCGCCTGGCGCTCGGTGCTGCCGCGCCTGCAGGTCGAGAGGGTGCCCGGGGACCACTTCTCGCTGCTGCGCGGCGCCGGTGCGAAGCGGGTGGCGGAGCTGCTGCGCCGCCACCTGGAGGCGGTCGCGGTGCCGGCGGGGGGGGCGCAATGAGGCTTCCGGTGCCCTGTCGCCACCCCCGGGATGTCCCGATCCCGTGGGGGTCCGACACTTGCGGAGTGTCCGCTGTGCACATCGAATGTCGTAACCCTCGATTCCGTCGTGGGCGCCACCGGCGCGTGCGGCAACGCCGAACAAGGAGGAACCCCAGTGACCATCAAGACCGCTTCCGTCCTCGCCGACCTCGCCGTCGGGCTCGACCACGTCGCCGTCGCCGTGCCGGACCTCGAGACGTCGATCGCCTTCTACCGGGACGTCCTCGGCTTCGAGGTGCAGGAGCGCCGCGAGACGAAGGGCGCCTTCACCGGCATGGTGTCGGCGGTGATGAAGGCCGGACCGATGATCCTGGTGCTGGTGCAGGGCACCAGCGCCGAGTCCCAGGTTTCGCGCTACGTCGCCGAGTACGGCGCCGGCGTGCAGCACATCGCCGTCGAGGTCAAGGACCTGCCGCAGGTGATGGAACGCCTGCGTGAGGGCGGCGTCAAGTTCGACACCCAGCTGATCCAGGGCGCCGGCATCCGCCAGGCCTTCACCCACCGCGACCCGAGCTCCGGCATGATGTACGAGCTGATCGAGCGTCAGGAGCCGGACGGCCACTTCACCGACGAGAGCGTCGCCGACCTGTTCCGCCAGCTGGAGGAGAGCGGCTCCTACTGATGGCGGGCGGCACGGCAGCGGCGGCGATGGCGGGGCGGGGCGTGCGGGTCGCGGTACGCGGCTCGCTGGCCCACCCCTCCCTCGGCGTCATGAACTTCCTCAACGAGGTGGTGTCGCACTACCCGGACGCCGTCTCCTTCGCCCCGGGCCGTCCCTGGGAGGAGCTGTTCGACGTCGAGCAGGCGCTCGGCGGCATCGGCCTGTGGGCCGACCACCGGGCGGCGGTGGAGGGGCGGTCGCGGCAGCGCGTGATGGCCGACCTGGGGCAGTACGGGCGGACCAACGGCATCCTCGGCGACGCCATCGTGCGCCACCTCGAGGCCGACGAGGGGATCCGCGTCCCGGCGTCGTCGGTGATGGTGACCTGCGGCTGCCAGGAGGCCATGGCGGTGCTGCTGATGGGCCTCTTCGAGCCCGGCCGCGACGTGCTGCTGGTCAGCGACCCGACCTACATCGGCATCACCGGCCTCGCCCGCGTGCTGGAGGTGGAGGTCGAGCCGGTGGCCTGCGGCGACGACGGTCTCGACCCCGCGGCGGTGGCCGCCGCCGCCGCGCGGGTGCGCCGCGCCGGCAAGCGGCCGCGGGCGATCTACGACATCCCCGACTTCAACAACCCGCTGGGCAGCAGCCTGCCGCTGGCCGCGCGCCGGCGGCTGCTCGAGGTGGCGCGGGACGAGGACCTGCTGGTCTTCGAGGACAACCCGTACCGCATGTTCGCCTACGACGGCCCGCCGCTGCCGACCTTGAAGGCGCTCGACGAGGACGGCCGCGTGCTCTACCTCGGCAGCTTCTCGAAGACCCTCTTCCCCGGCCTGCGCCTCGGCTACCTGGTGGCCGACCAGCCGGTGGCCGGCGGCGGCGCCGGCGACACCCTGGCCGAGGCGCTGTCGCCGATCAAGAGCCTGGTCACCGTCAACACGCCGGCGCCGATGCAGGCGGTGGCGGGCGGCATCCTGGTCGAGGAGGGGTTCTCGCTGCGCCGCCTGGTGGGCGAGAAGATCCCCTTCTACCGCCGCAACCGCGACCGCATGCTGGCCGCCCTGGAGGCGCACCTCGCCGGCTCGGCGGTGCGCTGGAACCGCCCCGGCGGCGGCTTCTTCCTCACCGTCACCCTGCCCTTCGTCTTCGACGAGGAGTGCCTGCGGCAGGCCGCCGGCGAGTACGGCGTCATCGTCTGCCCGATGTCCTACTTCGCGCTGCTGCCGGGGCGCGAGCGGCAGGTGCGCCTGTCGTTCAGCTACGTCTCGGAGGCGCAGATCGACGACGGCGTGGAGCGCTTCGCCCGTTTCGTGGCGGCGCGGAGCGCGGCGTGAGGTGGGCCCGATGAGCGGGGTGAGCGTGGAGACGGAACGCGCCGCGGCGATGGCGCAGCGCGTTCCCGTGGAGCAGCTCGACCGCCTGATCGAGGCGGCGCTGGAACGCCGCGGCGTACCGGAGGAGCACCGCCGCCTGGTCGCCGACGGCCTGCTCTCCACCTCGCTGCGCGGCGTCGACACGCACGGCGTCCGCCTGCTCCCCACCTACCTGGCGGAGCTCGACGGCGGCCGGGCGCGGGCCGAGCCGCGGCTCATCTGGTCCGCCGGCGGCAAGGCCGCCCGCCGCCTCGACGCCGGCGGCGCGCTCGGCCTCGTCGCCGGCACCGTGGCGGCGCGCGAGGCGGCGCGGCTGGCCGGCGAGCACGGCGTCGGCGCGGTGGTGGTCGCCGACTCCAACCACTTCGGCGCCGCCTCGGTGTACACGCTGGAGATGGCGCGCCGCGGTTGCATCGGCCTGGCCTTCACCAACAGCGACGCGCTGGTCGCCCCGTTCGCCGGCGGCCGTCCGTTCTTCGGCACCAACCCGCTGTCGATGGCGGTGGAGGGGGACGGCGGCGAGATGCTGTGCATCGACATGGCGACCAGCCAGGTGTCCTACTCGCGGGTCAAGAAGCAGCGCCAGCGCGGCGCCGCGCTGCCGCCGGGCTGGGCGGTGACCGCCGACGGGCGCGACGCCGCCGAGGCGGCCAGTGAAGGCGCTGCGGCGGCGGGCGACCTGGCGCTCAAGCCGCTCGGCGGCCACAAGGGGCAGTGCCTCAACCTGATGGTCGAGGTGCTCTGCGCGCTGCTCGCCGGCGAGCCGCTCGACCACGAGCTGTCGCACCTCTACGTGCCGCCCTTCGACGCGCCGCGGCGGGTGGCGCACCTGTTCGTCGCCTTCGACCTCGCCGCGTTCACCGATCCCGCCGGCTTCCGCCGCCGGCTGGCGGGTCTGCTCACCGCGCTGCGCGAGCAGCCGCCGGCGGCCGACGAGCCGGTGCTCGCCCCCGGCGACCTCGAGGCCGCCGCCACCGTCGACCGCCGCCACCGCGGCATCCCTCTCGACGGCGAGGAGCTCGCCCGCCTGCGTGCCGTCGACGCCGAGGCGCCGCCCGAGCGCCGGGTGGGGCTGTGAGGAGCTGACATGGACCGCTTGCTGCGTGACCTCCGCTACGCCGTGCGCATGCTGCGCCGGCGTCCGGCTCTGACCCTGGCCGCGATCGTCTGCCTCGGCCTCGGTCTCGGCGCCACCACCGTCGTCTTCAGCGTCGTCGACGCGGTGCTGCTGCGCTCGCTGCCCTACCCCGAGCCGGATCGCGTGATGGTGGTGTGGAACCAGTTCCTGCAGCGCGGCTTCGACAAGATGCCGTCGTCCGGCGAGGAGTTCCTCGACCATCGGCGCGACGACCGCGCCTTCGCGGCCATCGCCGGCCTGATCCCGTGGGACTACAACCTGACCACCGGTGACGGCGAGCCGCAGCACGTCATCGGCGGCCGTGCCTCGGCCGCCCTGTTCGGCATCCTCGGCAGCGAGGCGCGCCTGGGCCGCGTCTACAGCGAGCAGGAGGAGAGGGACCAGGCGCGGGTGGCGGTGCTCGGCTACGACCTGTGGCAGCGCCGCTTCGGCGGCGACGAGGGCATCGTCGGCCGCACCCTCGACCTCGACGGCGAGCCCTACACCGTGGTCGGCGTGCTGCCGGAGGACTTCCGCTTCCCCCTCGTCGAGGCCGACCTGTGGGTGCCGTTCACCCCCAACCCGGCGGTGCCGCGGCGCCTGCGCGGCGTCACCCTGGTCGGTCGGCTGGCCGACGGCGTCGGCGTCGAGCAGGCGCAGGCCGAGCTCGACCGGCTGGCGGGCGACTGGCAGCGCCGCTTCCCGGACGTCTACCCGCAGGACAGCGGCTGGGGGATGCGCCTGGTGACCATCCACCGCGAGGTGGCCGGCGACGTCGCGCCGCTGCTGTGGACCCTGTTCGCGGCGGTGCTGCTGGTCCTCGCCATCGCCTGCGCCAACGTCGCCAACCTGCAGCTCGCCCGCGCCACCGAACGCGGCAAGGAGATCGCCCTGCGCACCTCGCTCGGCGCCGGCCGCGGCACGCTGGTGCGCCAGCTGCTCACCGAGAGCGTGGTGCTCGGGCTGGCCGGCGGCGTCCTCGGCGTCGTGCTCGCCTTCTTCGGCATCCGCGCCCTGGTCGCGCTCGATCCCGGCCAGGTGGGGCGGCTGGCGACGGTGGAGCTCGACGGCCGGGTGCTGCTCTTCACCCTGCTGGTGGCGGTCGGCACCGGGGTCCTGTTCGGCCTGGCGCCGGCCTGGCGCGCCTTCCGTCCCGACCTGGTGGGCTCGCTCAAGGAGGGTGGCAGGACCTCCCTCGGCGGCGGCAGCCATCCGTTGCGCACCGCCCTGGTGGTGGCCGAGATCGCCCTCGCCCTCACCGTGCTGGTGGCGTCGGGACTGATGATGCGCAGCTTCCAGAAACTGAGCGCCAGCGACCCCGGCTTCCGCACCGATCGGCTGCTCACCGCCGAGCTGATCATCTCGCCGCGCTCCTACCCGCGGCGCGACCTGCTGATCGGCTTGCAGCGCCGTCTGCTCGAGCGGTTGGCGGCGGTGCCGCAGGTGCGGCGGGCGGCGGTGACCTCGAACCTGCCGTTGACCCACGGCGTGCAGGGCTCGCCGGAGGTCGCCGGTTTCGAGCCCGGGCCGGGGGAGGTGGTGCCGGTGGTGGCCTACCAGCGGGTGAGCCCGGACTACTTCGAGGTGATGGGCCTGGAGGTGGTGGACGGCCGCGGCTTCACCGCCGGCGACGACGAGCGGTCGCCGCGGGTGGCGGTGGTCGACGCCGAGCTGGCACGCCGCTGGTGGCCGGACCAGACGCCCATCGGCCGCCGGGTCCGCGTGCCGATCCCGGTGCCGCCGGGGGAGTGGATGCGGGTGGTCGGCGTGGTCGAGAACCTGCACATCGCCGGTCTGTCGCAGGAGCCGGAGCGCCGCCTCTACATGCCCTTCCTGCAGGTTCCGACGCCGCAGACCACGGTGGTGGTCGAGACCGCCGGACCGCCGCTGGCCGCCGCCGAGGCGCTGCGCCGCACCGTCTGGTCGCTCGACCCCGACCTGCCCCTCGACCACGTCCAGACCATGCGCCAGGCGGTGGAGGGATCGCTGTCGCGGCCCAAGGTCAGCTCGCTGCTGTTCACCGTCTTCGGCGTCGTGGCTCTGCTGCTGGCGTCGATCGGCGTCTACGGCGTGATGGCCTACTCGGTGGCCCAGCGCACCCGTGAGATCGGCGTCCGCATGGCCTTGGGATCGCGGCGCGGCCGCGTCCTCGGCCTGATCCTCGGCCGCGGCATGGGTCTCGCCGCCCTCGGCCTGGCGCTCGGGCTGGCGGTGGCCCTGGGGCTGGCCAAGTCGCTGGAGGCGACCCTCGGCGAGCTCGCCTTCGGGGTCAGCGCCACCGACGTCGCCACCTTCGTGGCGGTGCCGCTGCTGCTCGCCGCCGTCGCCCTGCTCGCCTGCTGGCTGCCGGCGCGCAAGGCCACCCGCATCGATCCCACCGAAGCGCTGCGCTACGAGTAGAAGCCGGGGGCGGCGGCGCGGTGGTGGAGGAATGTCGGTGCCGCGGCGAGGGTTGCTATCCTCGGCTCGCCGCCGGGATTCGGCGGCGCCCGGCCCCGCGAACCCGAGATCCGATTCCGACCTCCAGGACGATTGCGATGAAGCGACCCATGCCGCCCTCCCTTCCGCTGCCCGCGATGCTGCTGCTCGCCGCCCTGCTCCTCCTGCCTCTCCTCGCCTGCGCCGGCGCGCCGCCCGAGGCGGCGTCCCCGGCGGCGGCGAGCTTCCGGCTCACCAGCCTGGAGGGCGGCGAGGTCGGCCCGGCGGACTACGCCGGCAAGGTGGTGCTGGTCGACTTCTGGGCCACCTGGTGCGTGCCCTGCCATGCCCAGGCGGAGGTGCTGAAGGGCCTCTACCCGCAGCTCGGCGACGCCGTCGCCTTCCTCGCCGTCGACGTCGGCGAGGAGGAGGGACAAGTGCGCGGCTTCCTGGCCGACCGGCCCTTCCCCTACCCGGTGCTCCTCGACCCCGAGTCCGAGCTCGCCGACTCCCTCGGCATCAACGGCCTGCCCACCCTGCTGATCCTCGACGCCGACGGCCAGGTGCGCTACTTCGACGCCGGCGTGCTCTCCGAGAAGGAGATCTGCAGCGAGCTCGCCGCGGCGGGCAGCACGACGACCTGCTGACGGCGTGACCGGCTGACCGCGGAGCGCAAATGAAACGGGCGGCCGAGGTGATCGGCCGCCCGTCTTGCTGTAGCTGCCGGATCGCGAGCGCTACGCCAGCACCACCAGCGCGACGCGGCGGTTCTGGGCGCGGCCGTCGCGGGTGCCGTTGTCGGCGATCGGGGCGCTCTCGCCGTAGGAGATGACGTTCATCCGGTGCAGCGGGATCTGGTGCTGCTGGTTGAGGTAGCGGCGCACCGCCTCGGCGCGCTCGAGGCCGAGCTTCTGGTTGTAGTCGTCCGAGCCGGTCGAGTCGGTGTGACCCTGGATCTCGATGTAGACCGCCTTGTTCTCCTCCTTGAGCTGCTCGGCGAAGGTGTCGAGCGCGGCCTTGGCCTGGTCGGACAGCTCGGACTTGTCGAAGCCGAACTGCACGTCGTTGTCGGTCAGCACCGTCTCGTAGAGGAGCTTGCCCTCGGCCAGCTTGCCGGCGGCCACCGCGCGGTCGAGCGCCTCGCGGGCGGTCTTCGACGCCTCCTGCGCCTCCTCGCCGACCTGGTTGATGCGCTGGTCGTGCTCGGTAAGCTGGGTCTGGTTCTGCTCCACCTGCTCCTCGACGTCGTCGACCCGCTGGTGGATCACCGCGGTCTCTCCGGCGACGTAGTCCTTTGTGTACTTCTTGGTGGCACAGCCGCTGGTGGACAGCACGGCCACCAGGGCCAGCGACAGCGTAAGGCTCATGAGCATCCTGGGCTTCATGGTCAGCCTCCTCATGGGATCCGTGGACGGCGAGCCCCCACAGCGGGAGCTCCCTCGGGTTGGTTTCACGAAGGTCCACCGGCAGGTGGGCCACCTCGGTAGCCGCGCCGGTGGTAGACGGTGAGACGTTCGGGCTTGGTGACCTCCACCCGGATGCGCCGGTACGCGGCGGCGCCGGCGCGGGTGGGGAAGGCCAGCACGTACTGGCGGCGGAGCTGCTCGAGCAGGTCGGCCGCGGCGCGGAAGACCTCGTCGCCGGGCTCGACCGGGAAGTAGTGGCCGCCGGTGGCCAGGGCGAGGTCGGTGAGCAGACGGGCGTAGGTCGAGTCCGCATCGGGCGCCGCGGTCTCGCGACCGAGGCCGATCACGTAGACCGGGAGCTGCGCCTCGCGCACCACCTGGCGCGCCATCTCCGGCGTCACGGTGCTGGCGTTGTCGACGCCGTCGGAGATCAGCACCACGGCGCGCTTGGCGTGCCGGCCGGTGGCGCTGATCTTCGGGATCCACGCCACCGCGTCGTGCAGGGCGGTGGTGCCGTAGCCCTCCCACAGCTCCATCGCCTCGGCCAGCACCTGCTCGTCGTGGGTGAACGGCACCTCCACCGCGAGGCGGTCGCCGGCGAAGGAGGCGAGGGCGAACTCGTCGTCGGGGCGCGCCTTGGAGAGCAGGTAGGCCAGCGCGCGGCGGCTCTCGGTGAGCTTGCCGCCGTTGGCCATGCTGCCGGACAGGTCCTGCAGGAAGACCAGGCTGACCGGCGCCGTGGCACCGGACTCGAAGTCGGCGATCGGCACCTCGCGGTCGTCGACCCAGAGGCGGAAGTCGGTGCGCCGCAGGTCGTCGACGTAGCCGTCGTGGTCGCGCACCAGCACCGGCACCAGCGCCCACGACACCGAGACCTGCTCGTCGAAGGTGCCCACCGGCTCGGTGCCGGGGGCGCCGTCCTGCGCCGCCGGGGCCGCGGGTGGCACGGCAACGGCCGCCAGCACCAGCGCGGTGGCAGCAGCCAGGGTCACCGCCAGCGGCGGCGGGCCGCGGCGGGGCCGGCGGACGGAGGAACGGGCGGGCATATCGAGCATTGTCTATCCTTTGCGGCTGGTCTTGCAAATCGGGGGCCGGACGGGGCGGGTCGCCGGCGCTCTGCTACGCTTCCCGGGCGATGGCCGACCAGCTCGATCCCAGCACCGCGGGCATGATCAACATCCGCGACCTGTCGATCAAGTGCGGCAACTGCGGCACCTACCAGACCCTCGCCGCCTTCGCCCGCCGCGACGACTGGAACGTCTACACCTACGAGTGCGAGAACGACGTCTGCGACCCGGAGGTCACCCGCACCTTCGTCGAGGTACCGCGCCAGCTCGACGCCTTCGCCCGCCGCGATCCACAGTGGCGCGGCGGCCGCGTCCACGGCGGCGGCGACGGCTGATCGCCGGCGGCGAACGTGTTAGCCTGAATCGCCCCGGGGAGCGCGCCGAGACCTCGTGCCGGCAGGGGCATCTCCCTTCACCCCCTTCGGGTTGCTGAGCCCTTTTCCGAGAGAGGACCGCTGAACCATGAAGAACATCGTCCACGTCGTCGGCACCGGCACCATCGGCGAACCGCTGATCGGCCTGTTCGCCGACTTTGGGGACCGCTTCGGCATCGACGAGGTCACCTTCCACAAGCGCACGCCGCTGGAGAGCGACCGCGCCAAGCTCAACCACCTGATGACGCGTGGCGCCAAATTGGCGGTCGACGCCGACGTCAAGAGCGACTTCGAGGCCCTCGGCCATGAGGTGACCTACGACGGCCAGGAAGCGATGGAGCGCGCCACGGTGATCCTCGACTGCACCCCGGCCGGCAACAAGCACAAGGAGATGCACTACGCCAAGCTGAGCGGTCCTCGCGGCTTCCTCGCCCAGGGCAGCGAGGAGGGCTTCGGCAAGCCCTACGCCCGCGGCGTCAACGACGAGGCGCTGGTGCCCGGGGACGACCGCTTCCTCCAGATCGTCTCCTGCAACACCCACAACATCACCACGCTGATCCGCACCCTGGCCCACGACGAAGGCGGCTTTCATCTCGACCGCGGCGTCTTCGTCTGCATGCGGCGGGCGAACGACGTCACCCAGGTCGAGAGCTACGTGCCGGCGCCGCAGGTCGGCCGCCACGAGGACCCGGAGTTCGGCACCCACCACGCCAAGGACGCCCACCGGGTGTTCGAGACGTTGAACGAGGACCTCGACCTGTTCTCCAGCGCGGTGAAGCTCAACACCCAGTACATGCACTCGATCTGGTTCAGCCTCCACCTCGGCCGCGACACCGACATGGCGCAGGTCGAGGCGAAGCTGCGCGCCAACCAGAGGGTGGCGGTGACCAACAAGCGCTACGCCAACCTGATCTTCTCGTTCGGCCGCGACCACGGCTACTACGGGCGCATCCTGTCGCAGACCGTGGTGGTGCTGCCGACGGTGATGGTGCGCCGCCGGCGCGAGATCAACGGCTTCTGCTTCACCCCCCAGGACGGCAACTCGCTGCTCTCCTCGATCGCCGCCACCCTGTGGCTGATCGACCCCGACGCCGACTCGCTGTCGCGCCGCCTGGAGCCGATCCGCCGCTGGCTGTACCGGGAGATCTAGCCGCTTGAAGCCGCAGACGCTCCGTTTCGGCGACCTGCGGCTGGCCGGTGTGTCGCGCGCCGGGGTCGAGACCTGGCTGCGGGTCAACCCGCCGGGCCTGGCGTTCGACGTCGGCCGCGGTTCGCTGCGCCTGGCGGGCACCCGTGACCTGTTCGTCAGCCACGGCCACCTCGACCACTGCCTGGGCGTGCCCTACGTCCTGTCGCAACGCTCGCTGCACCAGATGGAGGCGACCCGCGTCTTCTGCCCGGCCGAGATCGTCGACGACCTCGGCGCGCTGGTCGAAGCGGCGGCGCGGCTGGAACGCGTCGACTACGACTACGAGCTGCTGGGCCTCGCTCCCGGCGACCGCGTCGAGGTGGGCAAGGAGATGGCGGTCGAGACCTTCCGCACCGACCACGTGGTGCCCAGCCTCGGCTTCCACCTGCTGCAGCGCCGCCGCCACCTGCGGCCGGAGCTGCGCGGCCTGGAGGGGACCGAGCTGGCGCGCCGGCGGGCGGCCGGCGAGGAGATCACCGAGACGCGGGAGGAGGTCGCCCTGACCTACTGCGGCGACACCGGCCCGGGGGTCTTCAGCAGCGAGCCGCGAGTGCTGGCGGCGCGGGTGCTGGTGGTCGAGTGCACCTTCCTCGGCGGCGAGCTGCGCGACAAGGGCTCGCGCTACAAGCACCTCCACGTCGACGACCTGGCGGACGTCGCCACCGCGCTGGCGTGCGACGAGCTGGTGCTGATCCACTTGTCGCGGCGCCACCGCCCGGAGGAGCTGCGGCGCGAGGCGGAACGCCGCCTTCCCGCCATGGCCGGGCACATCCACGTGCTGATCGGAGAGGGGGACGACTGATGGCGGACGACGCGAGGACGGGGAGGGGGGATCGTCCGGGGGGCGGTCGCGGCGGTGGCGGCAAGCAGGGCGGCGGTGCCAAGAAGGGTGGAGCGGCGAGCCAGGGCGGCGGCGGGAAGAAGGGTGGCGACGGCGGGAAGAAGGGCAAGCGCCCACCGCAGCGCGGCACCAAGGCCGGCCCGCCCGGCAAGTCCGCCGCCGCCGGCAGGCCCCGGGGTGCCGGCAAGCCCGGCGGTGCGGGCAAGCCGGGCAGACCCGGCAGACCCGGCAAGCTCGGCAAACCCGGAAAGCCCGGAAAACCCGGAAAGTCCGGCAAGCCCGGCAAACCCGGCAAACCCGCCCCATCCGCCAAGCCCGGCAAGCCCGGCGGCCGCCGCGCGGGCGGCCCGGCGCGAGCCCCGGGGCGAGGACCGGCCCGGGGGGCGGGACGAGGTCCGGACGGCGGACCGCGGCACGGCGCGGCCCCGGCCGCGGCGCCGCGGCCGGTCGAGCCGCCGGTGCCGCCGCCGGGCGTGCGCCTGGTCGACGTCGAGGAGGTCGAGGTGACGGTGGAGAAGCTGGTCGCCGGCGGCGACGGGCTGGCCCGCTTCGCGGGCGTGCCGCTGTTCGTGCCGCGCTCGGTGCCGGGCGACCGCCTGCGGGTGCGCCTCACCGACCGGCGCCCCGACTACGGCCGCGCCGAGATCGTCGAGGTGCTGGAGCCCGGCGCGGGCCGCCGGCGGGCGCCCTGCCCCTACTTCGAGCGCTGCGGCGGCTGCGACCTGCAGCACATCGACGACGCACTGCAGAGCCGGCTCAAGGCCGCGGCGGTGGTGGAGACGCTGGAACGCCTCGGCCACCTGGTGCTGCCGGAGCCGCCGCAGGTGCTCACCGCCGGACACTGGGGGTACCGCCTGCGCACCCAGCTCCACACCCGGCGCGCCGCCGCGGCGGCCGAGACGCAGGCCGGC
>Ga0210095_1000341_pt1 | contig 12400 bp, 10 predicted proteins | sample China_Galinas_PW_FD_184861 | JGI IMG/M metagenome (GOLD analysis project Ga0210095, IMG submission 184861) | Wetland microbial communities from San Francisco Bay, California, USA, that impact long-term carbon sequestration - China_Galinas_PWA_D1... | ecosystem: Environmental > Aquatic > Marine >...
GGCAGCGGCCAGGCGGCGATGGCGCTGGCCGGCCACTTCGACGTCGTGGTGGCCACCGACGCGGCGCCGGCCCAGCTCGCCCGCGCCACGCCGCACCCGCGGGTGGCCTACCGCGCCGCCCTCGGTGAGGCGTCGGGCCTGCCGGACGGCTGGGCCGACCTGGTGACCGTCGCCCAGGCGGTGCACTGGTTCGACCACGACCGCTTCTGGCCGGAGGTGCGGCGGGTGCTGGCGCCGGGCGGCGCGGTGGCGGTGTGGACCTACGATCTGGCGCGCGTCGACCCGGCGGTGGACGCCGTGGTGGAGCACTACTACCGGGAGGTGGTGGGGGCGTACTGGCCGCCGCAGCGCAAGCTCGTCGAAGGCGGCTACCGCGAGCTGCGGTTCCCGTTCGCCGAGATTGCGCCGCCGGCCTTGTCGATGCGGGCCGAGTGGGACCTGGAGCACTTCCACGGCTTCCTCGGCACCTGGTCGGCCGGCCGCGCGTGGTCCGAGGCGCACGGCGGCGCCGACCCGCTGGCCGCGATCGCGGGCGACCTCGGCGCCGCCTGGGGAGCGCCCGCGCGGCGGCGCTCCGTCACCTGGCCGCTGGCGATCCGCGCCGGCCGCTGACCGTGGCCGGTCGCCCGGCCCGGCGGACTATACTGCCGGTAGGGCGCCGCCAGGGTGGCGCCAGGGCCAGACGGCGAGACTTCGGGCCGACGTAGAGAGGGGTTTCCGATGGTGCGGAACGGCTATACACAGCAGTTCGGGTGGGCGCTGGAGCGCCTGCGCCGGGAGTTCGGCGAAGATCGGATCGAGGTGGAGGTGGCCGAGGACGGGCACCGCGTGGTCGCCGAGGTGGCGCCGCCGGACGGCGACCGGCGGCCCTACCGGGTGGTGCTCAACGACCCGATCCTCGGCGACGTCAACCGGGTCTCCGACCCGCGGGCCTTCCTCGCCGCCGAGGTCGGCTTCGCCCGCGCCTGGTTCGAGGGCAAGTCGAAGCGCTTCCGCACCTGGGGCTGAGAGCTTGTGCATCAATCCCCGCCCTGCTGCGCACGCCCCCGCATCCCGCCTCGCGGCGTTGCGGCTCCTCACCGTAGGCCCCCGCTACGCCTGCGTCGCCGCGCCTTGCGAGGCGGGCGCGAATGACGTGCTCGCGACGGCCGGCGATTGATTCACGAGCTCTGAGGCGTCAGGCGGCGGCGTCGTCCGCGGCCGCCAGGTTGATCTCGAGCTCGTTGACCAGCTCGTTGTCGTACCAGACCTCGCCGCGGTATGTGCCTTCGGCCCAGCCGGTGGTGTCGACCTCGAAGTTGAGGTAGCGGGCGTCGGCCTGGATCGCCTTGTTGTCGCTGCCGGCCTCCATGCCGTCGGGGCCGTACCACACCAGCTCGACGTTGGAGCCCGCGGTGGCGTCACCGACCTCCATGGCCACGTAGACCGTGTCGCCCGGGGCGAAGTCGTCGTCGTTGGCCCCGGTGGCGATGGCGCCGTCGGCCCCGAGCTCGTTGCCGGTGGAGACGTCGTCGATCGCCATCTGGGCGGTCATCGCGTCGCCGGCCGCCGCGGTGTCGCTGCCGTAGGCATCGGCGGTATCGCCTTCGGTCGTCATGGCGGTGCCTTCGTCCGCCTGCGGGGAGGACTTGGCGCAGGCGCCGAGTGCGGCCACCAGGATCAGCGCCAGCAGGAGGGCGAAGCGCTGCCCCCAGGTCGTCTCGTGGATCTTCATCGTGGGTCTCCTTCGTCTCTCGAAAACACTCCGGGCGAGGCGATCGGCTGACGCCGTATCGGGCCCGCCCGCTCGGCCGATCGGCCAGCGGTGTACCCGTTCCTCAGGCTGCAAGGCCAGTGCCACCCGGCAAGGCCAGTGCCACCCGGCCCGCACCCCGAGCCCGTCGAAGGGCGGGGTGCCGAGCCCGGGTAAGCTCCAACCATGGCCCTCGACGTCCCGCGCCACCTCTCCGGCAGCGCCCAGCTCGCCGCCATGGCCCTCGACGCCCTGCTCGCGGCGCGGCAGCCGGCCGCCCCGGCGCCGCGCCTGCTGGTCGCGCAGCCGGTCGAGCCGGGCTTGCCGCGCCTGCTGGCCCCTGCCCTCGGCACCGCCGGCGCGCCACCGGCCACCTTTCTCTACGACGACTGGTCGGTCTACCGGGCCGATCGCGAGACGGCTTCGCTGCCCGGTGTCGCCGCCTCCCACCTGCTGTTCAGCGCCGAGCTCGCCCCACCGCTGCCGCCGGCGAATCTCGCCCTGCTCTTCCTGCCCAAGGGCGGCGCGGCCATCGAGCGCGCCCTGTCGCGGCTGAGTCACCTCGTCGAGCCGGGTGGGCGGGTGCTGGTGGTGGGGCCGAAGAAGAGCGCCATCGCCTCGTCGCGGCCGTTGGCCGAGCGCTACCTGGGGGCGCGGGAGGCCTCCCGCGCCGGCCGCCACGCCAAGCTCTTCGCCTACCGCCGCGGCTCCGAGGCGCCGCCTCCCGTCGACGGCGAACGCCGCTTCACCGTCGACGCCTGGGAGCGCCGCGTCGCGGTGGTGAGCCTGCCCGGCGTCTTCAGCCACGGCCGCCTCGACGACGGGACCGGAGTCCTGCTCGCCGAGTGGGAGCCGCCCGATGTCGCCACCGCGCTCGACCTCGGCTGCGGCTCGGGGGTGCTCGCCGCCGCGCTGCGCCTGGCACGGCCGGACGCCCGCGTCGACGCCGCCGACGTCTGCGCCGAGGCGCTGGAGGCCACCCGCCGCACCCTCGCCGCCAACGGCCTGGTGGCGGGGGGAGCGGGCGGCGAGGTGGTCGCCAGCGACGTCTTCTCCGAGCTGCCGGGGCGCTGGGACCTGGTGCTCACCAACCCACCGTTTCACCGCGGCGCGGACGGCCACGGCGCCGACTTCTCGATCACCGAGCGGCTGATCCGCGAAGCCGGCCGGCACCTCACTCCCGGAGGCCGGCTGGTGATGGTGACCAACACCTTCATCGACTACCTGACGCCGCTGCGCGAGAGCTTCGCCGAGGTGGCGGTGCTGCACCAGACCGGCCGCTACCGGATCACCCGGGCCCGCCGCCCGCGCTGAGCCGCCGGCGGGTCGGCGGGCGCCGGTCCGCTCACTGCGCCTTGGCCTTGAGCAGGATGTCGACGCGGCGGTTCTGCTGGCGCCCGGCCTCGGTGTCGTTGGAGGCGACCGGGAAGCTCTCGCCGTAGCCCAGCGCCGACATGCGGCCCGGGTCGACGCCGCGGCCGACCAGGTAGTTGTAGACCGCTTCGGCGCGCCGCTCGGAGAGCTGCTGGTTGTGGACCTCGGTGCCGGTCGAGTCGGTGTGCCCCTGCACCACCACCGCGGTCTTCGGGTACTCGAGCAGCACGCTCGCCACCTGGTCGAGGGTCGACGCGGCGCTGCCGCCGAGGCTCGCGGAATCGACGCCGAACAGGATGTCGGACTGGAAGTGGACCAGCAGGGTGTCCTTGCTCACCCGCTCGACGGTGGTGCCGGGGATGTGGCCCAGCTTCTCCTCCTGGTGGTCCATGTAGAGACCGACGCCGGCGCCGACGGCGGCACCGATGGCGGCCCCGGCGAGGATCTCGTCGGCCTCCCGCTCGCCTTTGAGCACGGCGGCGGCGGCACCGGCGGCGGCGCCGATGCCGGCGCCCTTGACGGTCTTGTCGCGCGTCGTCTGCCGCGGCTCGCTGTTGCCCGTCGGCTGGTAGGTGGCGCAGCCGGCGAGCAGCGTGGTGGCGAGGAGCAGGGCGAGAGCGGGGATCGGCCAGCCGCGGCCACCCGGCCGGCGGGTGCTGCGGGCGAGGATGTCGTGCAGTGCTTGCATGGTGGCGTGGTCCTTTCTCAGGTTGGGGGACGGCGCCGGTCGAAGATTCCGTTCGTTGCGACCTTGCCGTACGTGGGGCGCCGCCGGTTCGTGCTCGGGGAGACTTTCAAGCCGTGTGCCAAACGGCTTCCCGCGCTCGCGGCTCCTAGCCGGCCGCCGCGGTGAGCCGCGCGAGCAGCTCCGCCACCTCCGCCGGCGAGGCCAGCGACCACTCGGCCGCCGTGTCGGCGGGATGGTCGGCGACGCGGATGGCGAGGCCGCCGCCGGGGCGCTCGGCGAGGGCGCGGAAGGCGTCCTCGTCGGTGAGGTCGTCGCCGACGTAGACCGGCAGCACGTCGGCTCCGTCGAGCCCCAGCTCGCGCAGCAGGTAGAGCAGCGCCTCGCCCTTGTCCCAGTCGAGGGCCGGGCGGATCTCGTAGACCTTCTTGCCGCCGGCCTGGACCAGCCGCGGCTGCGCCGCCACCGCGCGCTCGACCGCCGCCTCCACCTCGCCGGCGCGGTCCTCCGGCACGCGGCGGTAGTGCACCGCGACGGTGAAGCGCTTGGGCTCGACCTCGGCGCCGGGGACGCCGGCCAGCTCGCGGGAGAGCGCGGCGCCGACCCGTTCGATCAGCGGCGGCAGGTCGCCGCCCACCTCGTGGCGCACCCCGGAGCCGGCCGGGCCGGCGATGTCGAAGCCATGGCTGCCGGCGTAGGTGAGCTGCGGCAGGCCGACCCGCGCCGCGACGTCGCGGCGATCACGGCCGGAGACCACCACCACCGGCACCCGGCGCGCCAGGCGCTCGACGGCGTCGCGCACGGCGGGCAGGATGGCGGCGTCGCCGGGGCGTTCGACGATCGGCGACAGGGTGCCGTCGAAGTCGAGGAACACCGCCGGCCGCCGCCCGGCGAGCCGGCGGCGCAGCTCGGGCCAACGGGCGAGGGCGGACGGCGGCACGGTCATCGGGCTCGGCCGCGGCGCCCTAGACGTCGACCCACGACTCGCCGGTGTCGAGTTGCGGCACGAAGTCGCGCGGCGGTACCAGCTTGTCGAGGTCGCCGCCGTCGAAGGCCACCGAGAGGTAGCGCTCGACCCACCAGAAGATGTCCTGCTGGGCCAGCACCTGCTGCATCGCCTGCATGCGCCGCCGCCGCTCCTCGCCCGGCATGTCGATGGCGAGCTGGAGCGCGTCGGCGGTGCCCTCGACGTCGTGCGGGTTGACCAGGATGGCGCCGCCCTCGAGCTGCGCCGCGGCACCGGCGAACTCGGAGAGCACCAGAGCCCCCTGGAGGTCCACCTGGCAGGCGCAGAACTCCTTCGACACCAGGTTCATGCCGTCCTTGATCGAGGTCACGAAGCCGATGCGCGCCATGCGGTAGAGCGAGATCAGGTCGCGCCGCGGGATGCCGCGGTAGTAGTACTGCAGCGGCACCCAGCCGGCGGAGGAGAACTTGCCGTTGATGCGCCCGACCAGCGTGTCGATGCGCGACTTCAGGGTCTGGTACTCCGCCACGTGCTCGCGGCTCGGCACCACCACCTGCACCAGGATCACCCGCTCGCGCAGCTCCGGGTAGCGCTCGAGGGCGTTCTCGAAGGCCAGCAGGCGCTCCGGCAGCCCCTTGGTGTAGTCGAGGCGGTCGACGCCGAGGATGACGTCGTAGTCGCCCAGCTTGGCCCGCAGCTCGCGCATGCGTTGCTCGGTGTCGGCGGAGGCGGCGGTGTCGTGGAAGTCCTGGTAGTCGATGCCGATCGGGAAGGCGCCGGCGTGCAGGGTGCGGCCACCGAGCCGCAGGGTCGCCACCCCCGGGCCCTCCTCGACGTCGATCTCCGGCAGCAGGTGCTCGAGGCAGGAGAGGAAGTTGCGCAGATCGCGCGGGGTCTGGAAGCCGATCAGGTCGTAGGCCAGCAGGGCGGCCAGCACCTGGCCGCGCCACGGCAGACGCAGGAAGACGTCGAGCGGCGGGAACGGGATGTGGAGGAAGAAGCCGATACGCCGCTCCTCCTCCTCCTCGCGGATGAATTCGGCGACGTGGATGAGCTGGTAGTCCTGCACCCAGATGAAGTCGCTGCTGCGGGTGTGTTGCACCACCCGCCGGGCGAACTTGCGGTTGACGTCGAGGTAGGCGTACCAGTAGGCCGGGGCGTAGGTGCAGCTCGCCGCCTGGTCGTGGAACAGCGGCCACAGCACGGAGTTGGAGAAGCCGTAGTAGAAGCCGTCCACCTCCTCCTCGCTGAGCACCACCGGTACCAGCTCGTAGCCGCGCTCGCGGAAGCCTGCCGCGAGCACCTCCTCCCAGGCGCCGCCGGGCTCGACGGCCAGCCCGGGCCAGCCGATCCACATGCCGCCGCGATGGGAGAGCACCGGCGCCAGGGCGGTGACCAGACCGCCGGAGCCGGCCTTCAGGGTCCAGCCTCCCTCGCCGTCCGGTCTGAGGACGACGGGCAGGCGGTTCGAGACGACGATCAGTCGCCGGTTCTCAGGCACGACGGGCTCCTTCTCTCGGATGACGTTCACCACGCGACTTCCCCGAGGATACAGGGAGCACGAAGCGTGCCGAGAGACGGAGCGTCGAGAGTCGGGACGGCCGTCCCCCGCGGACTGTCCGCGAGGGTCGGCCGCCGACCGCATGGGGCTAGCTGTAGCTCGGCCCCTTCTGCGCTTCACCCGATTCGCCGGGTCCCGGCGGAAGGCCGCCGGGCGGTTCCTGGCCAGCTGCGGCCGCGCCCTTCTGCGTCAGCCATGCGTGGTATCCGACGAGATCGCTGCGGAACCGCGCGAGCTGCCGGTTGTGGTAGGCGAGCTGCTCCTCGCAGGCGCGCCGGCACAGGGTGATCACCCACCACAGGATGAAGGCGCCGGAGGCCAGTTGGAAGATCCCGAGCAGGAGATGGAACAAGGTCGACATCGCCAGCAAGGCGGCGCCGGTGGCCATGAGGATCGTGCCCCCTGCGGCCGCGGCCTTCATCGAGCTGGACGTGGTCGGCGGAGTATCCGGCGGATCGGGTATCAATGGGTCTTGCATGGCTCCCTCCTCCTTGAGACGAAATCAACGTTGACAGCATCGTCACGAAGCCGGCCTCGGCGGGCCGGCGGTGATGATCCCCGATCCCCGGACGGCCGGAGCGCCATCATGGCCTGGTTCCGAGGAGCGGTGATTCGGACATTCCCAATAGGGTGGGCGCGTCGGCGCCCCGATCGTTACCGCGCTCGCCGTCCGGCGCTCCGAAGACGACGAACGGGGCCCAGAAGTATGGGTGGATCCACTCCCCGTCGGCGGTGAGAAATGAACGCTTGGCGCGGCTCAGGGCGGTGATCGGCGCCTCACCGGCGAGCAGGCCGCGGTACATCGCGACCATCAGCGGTGCGGTCGAGCGGTCGGCGACCTTCCACAGGCTCATCACCACGGTGGGGACGCCCGAGTAGAAGAAGGCCCGGCTGAGCCCGATCAGCTCCTCTCCCCAGACCTGCTGGCCGAGACCCGTCTGGCAGGCGGAGAGGACGACGAGATCGGCGTCGAGGTGGAGATCGTGGATCTGGCGGGCGTAGAGCTTGCCGTCGGCGAGGATGAGTCCCGACAGCGAAGGGTGCTCGGCGTCGAGGTCGCCGTGCACGGCGAAGTGAAGCCAGCGGCCGCGGCCGGCGCTGCGCACCTCCTCACGGGTTGCATCGCGGCCCTCGAAGACGCGAACGCGGTCGTCCGGGAAGAGGGAGGCGATGGCGCGCACCTCGTCCCGGGCACCGGGCAGGGCACCCCAGTCGTTGCTCGGTTCCGGGGCGCTCCGCTTCTGTGCCACGGTGCCGTTTCCCTCGCCGCCGCGCGAATCGGCGAAGGCCACCAGGCTCGGTGCTGCGGCGGAATGCGGAGCCCGGTCCAGGTCCTGGAGCTGGGCCATCACCGTGGCCGAAGGTGCGTAGCCCACCTCCCAGCGCGTCAGCAGGTAGTGCGGGGCGAGCTCGGACGGATCGGTGAGGTCCGCCGGCACGCCGGCCAGCAGGGTCTCGAAGGGCAGGTAGAAGAGCTCGCGGTCGGGGACGACGATCAGCCGCCGGACGCCCGCCAGGCGCGCCTCGGCAGGGGCCACGAGCTGTCGATAGAGATCGGCGCTGGAGCGGATCAGGTGTCTCCACAGGGCGCGGTCGGGACTCTGCAGGCCGCCGCGAACCGCGGAGACGCCGGCGGCGAGCTCCTCGGCTGGCGGCAGGGGGTAGACGTCCAGCGAGTCGCGCCGCACGACGAACAGGAAGGACCGCTTCTTGCCCAGAGCGTACTCGAGCAGCGCCTCCTCGGTTCCCAGCCGCCGCCGCACGGCATGCGCCGACAGCGGATCGCGGGGGCCTTTCTCGAGTGCGGGGCGGCGGACCCGCCACTCGAGCTCGCCCAGCTTCGCCTCCACCTGGTGAATCTCATCCTCCAGGCGGGCCACCTGCGCCCGGTTCGGGCTGCTGACGGTGAGTCGATGCACCAAGTCGTTGAGGCGGGCGGTCAGCTGGCGCTGCTCCGCTGCGAGCGCCGGCGGTGCCTCCGATTCGGTGTCGCCGGCCTCGAGAAGCAGCTCCTGGAGGGTGCGGGCGTGGGCCCTCTCGCTGACTTCGAAGGCACGCTCGACGGCGCCGGCGCCGCCGTCCGCCGACGAGCGGAGGATCAGGTCGATCCACAGGCTGAAGTCGTCCCGCCAGCGTGCCAGGTACGAGGCGCGCAACGTCGCCGGTGCGACGCTGGAGCGTAGCTCCTCGCGCATCTCGATGGCCTTGCGGATGTTCTCGATGCCCTCGTCGACCCGCCCCGCCGCCGCATCCAAGCGGGCCATCTCCTGGTAGGTCGCCCCCGCCTGGGAGACGTTGTCGCCGGCTGCCGCAAGGGACCGGTGGAGCGCCTCGCGAGCACCATCCAGGTCGCCCTTGCGGCGGCGCAGGCTGCCGATCTGCCGCCACACCTCGGCCTCGCCGAGGCGGCTCTCCGAGGTGTCGTAGAGGCGCAGCATCGCTTGGAACCGGGCCAGTGCCTCGTCGGTGTGCCCGAGGTCGGCGAGCGCGCTGCCGATGCCCTTCTCGATCTTGATTCGGTTGGTGGCCGTGAGCTGGTCGCCGTACTCGGCGAGCAGGTTCTCGAAGCGGTGCAGGCTGGACTCGGCGTCCCCCTGGGCCTCGGCCAGCCAGCCGAGGTGGATCTCGGCGGTGATCCGGAACTCGGCGCTGTCCAGGTGCGGCAGGGCCTGCTCGAACGCCGCCTGGGCTCGCGGATACTCCCCCAGCTCCGCCAGGATGGAACCGATGTGGACCAGGGCGGCGGCGGCAACGGTCGCGTTCCCCTCGTCCTCGGCCTGGCGTCGCGCGTCCTGGAGGCTCGCCATGGCCGCTCCGAAGCGACCGGCCAGGCGCAGGCAGTTGCCCAGCGAGATCTTGAGGCCGGGCCTGGAGAAGCGGATCGCCTCGGCCGTGTTCGCCGCCTCCATCACCGCCGGGCAGCCGGATTCGCTGCCGGTGGCCCTCAGGGCGACGCCGAGGTTGGTCAGCGAGTTCGCCTCGTCGCGCAGGTTTCCGGCTCGCAGATGCAGCGCGACGGCGGTACGCAACAGCGGTACGGCGTCGGACAGTCGGCCGAGGAAACGGACGTAGATCAGGGCGATGACGTTGGAAGCGCTGGCCACCACGTCGGGCTCGTGCTCGGCGGACACCAGGGCCAGGGCAGCCTTCGCGGCGGCGAGAGCGTCGTCCGGACGCATGAGGTTGGCGAGCACGCTCGCCTCACCGGTCAGCGCGATCGCCTCGCCGACCCGATCGCCGCGCCCGCGCTGCAGCTCGCGCTCGCGGACCAGGTGGTCCAGAGCGGCCTCGGGGCGGTCGTTCTCGAGGCAGGCGTCCGCCAACTCGTGGAGCAGCGTGGCCTCGCGGAGCGTCTCCCTCCTCTCGCGGAGCCAGTCGACGGCTTCCTCCAGCGTCGCGATGGCCCGGTCCAGGGCGACCGGAGCCGCTGTATGGCGGGCCTGGTAGGCCTCGCCGATGCGCCTCTCGACGCGCAGCCGCTCGTCGTCGCCCGGCTGCCGCGGGCGCAGGGTCTGCAGAAAGACCTGATAGCGACCCTCGCCGGTCTCGCCGGCGGTCGGGCGGATGTCGACGACGAAGTCGCCACCGCCGTCGGTGAGTGCCGCCAGGCTCTCGCGGCTCCAGCGGCCACCGGGGCCGTCGGCGACGGCGACCACCGCGCCGCCGGGTGCCTCGAGGGCGATGCGCAGGTCGATGCCGTGCTGATCGACGTCGAGCACCACGAGGCCGGGACCGTCGAGATGCAGCGGGTAGCGATCGACGGCGCCGGCGGCGATGGCGACGAACGGCGGCGTCGCGGTCAGCCACCCCGCCGGAACCGAGGGCCCGGCGACGGCCGCTTCTCCGCCGGGCGGGGACGCCTCCGCGGCACGCCCGCTCACCAGGCCCGGCCCGACCGACAGGGCGATGCACAGGGTGAGCGACAGCACTGGCATAGGGCCCGACCACATCTCCTGCCCTCCCGGGGGCAAACCTCCTTCGGCACTAGGTTTCTCTGCCGCAAGGCTAGCACTATCGGCAAGCCGGTCCGATTTGACTCACCGGGGCGTTTCCGACAGCATGCCGCCGTGGCGCGGCAGACGGGGGAAGGCTCGGCAGGCGGTGGAACCGGCGAGGGTGGAGACGAGGCGATCATCTCCGGATTCCTCGCCGGCGACTCCGCCGCGGTGGCGCGGGTGGACAGCTGGCTGGAGCGGGCCGCCTCGTCGTTCCGCCGGCGCCTGCGCGAGCAGTGGGACGACGTGCTCCAGGACGTGCGGCTGGAGGTCACCCGCCTGCTCCAGGACGGCAAGTTCCGCGGGGAGTCGAGCCTCAAGACCTACCTCTGGCGGGTGACCAGCCACACCTGCCTCGACCGCCTGCGTGCCGGGCAGCGCTGGAACTACGTGGAGCTCGACGCGACCGACGCGGAGGTGGACGCCGCCCTCGGTGAGCGCCCGCCGGAACGGGTGTGGAGCGCCGAGCGCGACCTGCTGCTGCGCGTCCTCGCCGAGATGGGGGAGGAGTGCCGGCGCCTGTGGAGGATGCTGGTCGACGGTTTCAGCTACCGCGAGATGAGCGAGCAGACCGGGGTCAGCGAAGGAGCCTTGCGCGTGCGGGTGCTGCGCTGCCGGCGCAGAGCCGTCGAAGTGAGATCTCGCTTGCTGGCGAATGGAAATGCGTAGCTACCCAAGTGCTGTTCAAGCGGCCTGTAACGAACGCCCGCCCGCGACGCCTCTACGAGCGAGATGACTACCACGCCCCACGACCGCACCCTGGAGCTGCTTCCCTGGTTCCTCAACGGCACGCTGGACGCCGCGGAGCGCCGGGAGGTGGAGGCGCACCTCGCCTCCTGTGACGCCTGCCGCGAGGAGCTGGCGGCGACGCGCCGCGCTTTCGAGATCTACGCCGCCCACCTGCCCGTCGAGGCGCTCACCGCCTACGTCCTGGCGCCGGACGCGCCGGCCTGGGAGGTGGACGGCGTGGCCGTCGAGCGCCGGCGGCTGGAGAGCCACCTCGCCCAGTGCGCGGCCTGCCGCGACGAGCTCGCCCTGCTGCGCGAGGGTCATTCGGCGGTGGACGAGGCGGTGCCGGAGCGGGTGGCCGAGGCGGCGAGCGTCGTCCCCTTCGCCGGCCGCCGGACCGGCGTCCCGCAGGCGGTCGCCGCCCCGCGCTGGCTGCCGGTGGCCCTGGCGGCGTCGCTCCTCTTCGTCGTCGTCACTGGTGCCGGCTGGCTGAGCACGCGGCAGCAGGTGGGCGAGGAGCAGCGGTCGGTGGCCCGGCTCGAGCAGCAGCTCGACGAGGCGCGGGCCGCTCGCCAGGCGGCGGCCGCGGCGTCGCCGGATGGAGCCGCCGCCGACCCGCGGAAGGTCGATGCCCTGGAGAGCACCGTGGCCGAGCTCGAGGCGCGCCTCGGGGAGATGCGCGGCGAGCTGGAGCGCGAGAGCGGCAAGGTCGAGGAGCTGCGCGCCGCCTACGACGCTGCGGTGTCGGCGCCGTACGGCGCCAGCCCGGTGATCGCGACGCCCTTCCTCGACCTCGTCGAGCGGGGCGAGGGCGACGAGGTGGTCGCCGTGCCGGGATCGGCTCTCGTCTTCAAGATCCTGGTCAAGGACAGCGACTTGCCGTTCCGCGCCGCGCCGCGCTACCGCGTCGTCGACGGCTCCGGCAAGCGCCTGCAGGCGGGGAGCCTGGAGCTGCGTCCCGCCCGCGATGCCTTCGACCAGGCCTACCTGCCGGTCGCCCTGCGGACCGCCGGTCTCGCCTCCGGGGTCTACGTGCTGGAGGTCCTCGACGGGGACGAGGTGGTCGGCCGCTACCCGTTCCGCATTCCCTGACCGCCGCGCCGGAGGGTGGCGTCGCTTCCGCTATGATCGGTCCGTGGCGAGGCGAAAGCAAGGCGGAAGACCGGGTGGTGTGACGGCGCCGCCGGCGTGCGACATGACGCCGCTGGTCGATCGCCTGTGCCGTCACCCGAAGCTCGCCCACGAGGTCGTCCACCGCGCCTTCCTGGCGCCCTCCAGCGAGCGCTTCGGCGACCTCGACCCGCCGCTGCCGCCGCCGCTCACCGCCGCCCTGGCGGCCACCGGCGTCGAGCGCCTG
>Ga0210095_1000345_pt1:2500-12288 | contig 12288 bp, 6 predicted proteins | sample China_Galinas_PW_FD_184861 | JGI IMG/M metagenome (GOLD analysis project Ga0210095, IMG submission 184861) | Wetland microbial communities from San Francisco Bay, California, USA, that impact long-term carbon sequestration - China_Galinas_PWA_D1... | ecosystem: Environmental > Aquatic...
GCCGACGGATAGAATTGGGCCTCCATGAGCACTCCTTCCTCTTCGAAGTCGGGCCCGCCGCCGGAAGCGACGGTGGTCCCGGCCCGCAGCTCCGGCCTCGGCACCTTCGGTGGGGTGTTCACGCCCTCGATCCTCACCATCCTGGGCGTCATCATGTACCTGCGCTTCGGCTGGGTGGTGGGCAACGTCGGGCTCGCCGGATCGCTGCTCATCGTCACCCTGTCGACCGCCATCACCTTCGTCACCGCGCTGTCGATCTGCGAGATCGCCACCGATCAGCGGGTGCGCATCGGTGGCGCCTACTACATGATCAGCCGCTCGCTGGGGCTGGAGAGCGGCGGTGCCGTCGGAATCCCGCTGTACTTCGCCCAGGCGCTGTCGGTGGCGCTCTATACGGTCGGCTTCGCCGAGAGCGTGGTCGAGGTCTTCCCCGGCCTCGACCAGAAGCTGGTCGGCGTGGTGGTCACGGTGGGGGTCGCGCTGCTGGCGGTGACCTCGGCACAGACCGCCATCCGCGCCCAGTACGTGATCATGGCGGCGATCGCCCTGTCGCTCGTCTCGCTCGTCCTGGGGAGTCCCATCGAGGCCACCCGGGTCGAGATGTGGGGCGTGCCGCAGAGCGCCTCGGTGCCGTTCTGGGCCGTCTTCGCCGTCTTCTTCCCCGCCGTCACCGGCATCATGGCCGGCGTCAACATGTCCGGCGACCTGCGCGAACCGGAGCGCTCGATCCCCCGCGGCACCTTGTGGGCGGTGGGCGTCGGCTACCTGATCTACATGGCGCTCCCGGTGATCCTCGCCTCCCGCGCCGATGCCTCGACGCTGGTCGCCGACCCGCTGGTGATGCGGCGCATCGCGCTGTGGGGAAACGCCATCGTGCTCGGCGTCTGGGGCGCCACCCTGTCGAGCGCCGTCGGCAGCATCCTGGGCGCGCCGCGGGTGCTCCAGGCGCTCGCCCGCGACGGCGTGCTGCCGAAGCGCCTGCGCTGGCTCGGCCGCGGCAGCGGGCTCGACGACGCGCCGCGCGCCGGCACCTGGGCGACCCTGGCGGTGGCGCTGCTGGCGGTGTGGTTCGGCGACCTCGACCTCATCGCGCCGGTGCTCACCATGTTCTTCCTCACCACCTACGGTGTGCTCAACGTCGCCGCCGGCGTCGAGCGGTTCCTCGGCAGCCCGTCGTTCCGTCCCAAGTTCCGGGTGCACTGGTCGATCTCGCTGGCCGGCGCGCTGGGGTGCGTGGCGGTGATGCTGCTGATCAACGCGCTGGCGACGGTGGTGTCGGTGATCGTGGTCGTCGCCATCTTCATCTGGCTCGAGCGCCGCGAGATGACCGCCGCCTGGGGCGACGTGCGCCGCGGCATCTGGATGGCGATGACCCGCGCCGGCCTCCTCCGCCTGCGCGGCGCCTCCGTCGATCCCAAGAACTGGCGCCCCCACCTGCTGATCTTCTCCGGCGCCCCGACCCGCCGCTGGCACCTGATCGACCTCGCCATCTCGATCACCCACAACCGCGGCCTCGCCACCGTCGCCACCGTGCTGCCGGTGACGCAGGTGACCAAGGAGCGCCAGCTCAGCATGGAGGCGGTGATCCACGAGTACCTCGAGCGGCGCGGCGTGCGCGCCCTGGTGCGGGTGGCCCGCGCCGAGGATCCGTTCCTCGGCGCCGAGCGGCTGGTGGAGGCCTACGGGCTCGGCGCCCTGGTGCCCAACACCATCGTCCTCGGCGCCAACCAGGAGCCCGACCACCGGCTCGGCTTCTGCGCCATGATCGCCAACTTCCACGCCGCCCATCGCAACGTGGTGATCGTGCGCGACGATCCGGAGCGCGGCTTCGGCGAGCGCCGCCGCATCGACGTCTGGTGGGGCGGCCTGCAGCACAACGGCGGCCTGATGATGATCCTCGCCTACCTGCTCGGCAGCAGCATCGAGTGGCGCGGAGCCGAGCTGACCCTGAAGATGGTGGCGCGCAACGAGGCGGCGGCGGAGGGATGCCGGCGCAACCTCGCCGAGGTGGTGGCGAGCACCCGCACCGGCGCCCGTTTCGAGGTGCTGGTGAGCGACGGGCAGCCGTTCTTCGAGCTGATCCGCGACGCCTCCGCCGGAGCCGACCTGGTGATGATGGGCATCGCCGAGCCGGGCGACGATGCGGCCGGCTTCGCCGAGTACTACGGTGCCCTGCAGCTGCGCACCGAGGATCTGCCCACCACCGTCTTCGTGCTCGCCGCCGAGGACCTCGCCTTCGGGGAGGTGCTGATCCAGCGCGAGACGATGGTCACCCCCCGCGAGTAGCGGCCGTCGCCGCCGCCCCCGCTTCCATCGCGCCGCCCGGGTGGGCGCCCGGCCGGATGCCGAAGCGATCCGCCAGCGCCGCGCGCGCGGCGTGCAGACCGCACATGCCGTGGACGCCGCCGCCCGGCGGCGTCGACGCCGAGCACAGGTAGAGGCCGGGCACCGGCGTGCGGTAGGGCGTCGGCCGGGCGACCGGCCGCGCCAGCACCTGCCGCACGCTCTGGGTGCCGCCGCCGATGTCGCCGTTCACGTAGTTCGGGTTGTAGGCCTCCATCCCCGCCGCCGTGCGGCGGTGGCGCGCCACGATGCGGTCCCGGAAGCCGGGCGCGAAGCGTTCGATCTGGCGCTCGACGTTGGCGCTCAGGTCGAGGTCGCAAGCGGCCGGCGCGTGGCAGTAGGCCCACACCACCTGGCGTCCCGCGGGGAGCCGGCGGGGGTCGAGCCGCAGCGGATCGAACAGGCTGCACTGGGCGACCAGGACGAAGGGCCGCTCGGCGACCGCTCCCCGTGCCACCGCCGCCTCGCTGGCAGCGACCTCGTCCAGGGTGCCGCAGACGTGCACCGTGCCGGCCCGGCGGCAGGCGTCCGCGGTCCACGGGATCGGCCCGTCGAGCAGCAGGTCGAGCTTGAAGACGCCGGCGGCGTGGCGGAAGCGTCGCAGCGCCCGCCGGTAGCCGGCCGGCAGCCGCTCGCCGGCGAGCGCCAGGAACGGCCGCGGCGACAGGTCGCAGAGCACCGCCCGCGCCGCCGGCAGCTCGCCGAGGTCGCGCACCGGATGGCCGGTCTCGACCTCGCCGCCGAGCGCGGTGAGATAGGAGGTGAGAGCGTCGGCGAGCCGCTGCGCGCCGCCGGCCGGGAACGGCCAGCCCACCGCGTGGCCGGCGGCGCCCAGCAGCAGCGCCGCCGCCGAGCTCGCCAGGCTTTCGAGCGGCAGGATGGCATGGGCGGCGAGGCCGGCGAAGAGGGCGCGCCCGGCGTCGCCGGCGAGGCGGCTGGCGGCGAGGGTGCGCGCCGGAACCAAAGCCGCGAGCGAGAACGCGGCGAAACGGAACGGGTGGCGCGGCAGGCGCAGCATCGGCTGCAGCAGGTCCGGGACCAACGTCCACCAGTCCGCCGCCAGCGGCGACATCAGCCGCCGCCAGGCGTCGCCGTCGCCGCCGAGGCGGCGGGCGGTGGCGTCGAGCGAGCGCTCGAGCACCGCCGCCCGGCCGCCGTCCAGCGGGTGCGCCATCGGCAGCTCGGGATGGACCCAGGTGAGGCCGTGGTCGGCCAGCGGCCATCGCCGGAAGCAGGGCGAACCGATGCCCAGCGGGTACACGGCGGAACACAGGTCGTGGACCGCGCCCGGCGCGGTGAGCTCGGCGGAGCGCACGCCGCCACCCACCGACCCGGCCGCCTCGAACACCTTCACCGCCAGCCCGTGGCGCGCCAGCTCGATCGCCGCCGCCAGCCCGTTCGGTCCGGCGCCGACCACCAGGGCGTCGAAGGGCCCGCCGGTCATCGCTTCACGCCGGGCCTTCCTCGTCGGTCGCGGCGCCGAAGGCGATCGGGGCGAGCCACGGCTCGGGCACCGCGAAGGCGTCGACCAGCGGTACGGCGACCGTTCGCAGCTCGCCGCACAGGGCGAGCACCTCGTGGCGGATGGCGGCCGCCTTGGCAGCCTCGACGTAGCCGTTCTCCTGGAACCAGCCGACGTCCTCGTGCAGGCGCCACAGGCCCCACAGCGCCGCCAGGCGGCCGAGCACTGCGGACAGGGCGGGGTCCGCGGTCCCCGCCACGGCCTCGTGGAAGCGCTCCAGCACCACCCGCTCGACGTAGGCCCGGGCGAGGGCCAGCAGGTGGTCCTGGCACTCGTTGAAGGCCTGGAACGAGTCCATGCCGGCGTCGAGGCGTTTCTTGAGCCGCTTGGCGACGCCGGTCAGCAGGGTCTCCTCCCGTTGGCCGAAGGCGGCGGCGAGGAACTCGGGATCGCGCAGGTGGTCGCGGTCGGTGCGCCGGGTGACCAGCGGGTTCTTGTCGCTGATGTCGGACGCGGCGCGACGCAGCACCCAGCGCAGCAGGTGGAACACCCGCATCTCGCCGAACTGCTGCTTGTAGTCGGCGAGCCGGCCGCGGGCGACGAGCTGCAGCAGCACCGTGTTGTCGCCCTCGAAGGTGGTGAAGACGTCGGTGTCGTTCTTCAGGCGCCCGAAGCGGTTGACCGACAGGTATCCCTGGCCGCCGCAGCACTCGCGGCAGGTCTGCAGGGTGTCCACCGTCTGCCAGGTGGCGAGCGCCTTGATCCCCGCCGCCAGGGTCTCCACCTCGCGCGCGTCGGCCTCGCTGCGCGCCAGGAAGCGCTGCGCCAGCCAGCGGGTCGCGAAGTGGTAGGCGTAGGCGGCGGCGAGGCGCGGCAGCAGGCGCCGCTGGTGCGCCTGGTAGTCGAGGATCGGCGTCTCGGGCTCGCCGGCGGGTCCGAACTGGCGCCGATGGACGCCGTAGCGCACCGCCGAAGCCAGCCCCGACTTGGCGGCCGACACCGCGGCGGCGGCGACGCTGATCCGCCCGCCCACCAGGGTACCGAGCATGGTGAAGAAGCGCTTGGCGGCGCCGGGGATGGCGCTCTCGTAGACGCCGTCGGCGTTCACCGAGCCGAAGCGATCGAGGAGGTTCTCGCGCGGCACCCGCACGTGGTCGAAGGTCAGGCGCCCGTTGTCGACCCCGTTGAGCCCCTCCTTGTGGCCGCAGTCCTCGATCGACACGCCGGGCAGCGGCCGCCCGTCCTCGTCGCGGATCGGCACCAGCAGGGCGTGCACGCCATGGTTTTCGAGCTCGCCGTCGCTCGCCGCCGCGTCTACCGGCGCCGCCACCAGGAGCTGGGCGAACACCGTCACCATGCGGCCGTCGCGGGCGGCGTTGCCGATCCAGTCCTTGCGCGCCAGCCGGTGGGGCGTATGGACCACCAACTCGTCGCGCGCCGGGTCGTAGGTCGCGGTGGTCTCCAGGTCGCGGACGTTGGAGCCGTGGCCGGTCTCCGACATGGCGAAACCGCCGGGCAGCTCGACGCGGCCCACCGCGGCGAGGTAGCGGCGGCGTTGCGCCTCGTTGCCGAGCATCAGGATGGAGCCGCCGAAGAGGCCGAACTGGACGCCGAACTTGACCACCAGCGAGAGGTCGCCGAAGCCGAGCGTCTCGAAGGCGGCGATGAAGCGGCCGAGGTCGTCGGCGCCGCCGGCGTAGCGCGGGTAGGAGAGGGCGCCGAAGCCGCGTCGGGCGACCTCGTGGAGGCAGCCGAGGACGTGCCGGCGGTAGTCGTCGACGGGCAGCGGGCCGGGCGGTGCGAACTGCGGCTCGGCGAGCATGTCGCGCACCCCCTGGCGCACCTCGAGGTGCTCGCCGTCGAGCAGCAGGGTGAGGGCACCGACGTCGAACGGCGGCGCCGCTTCCGCCAGCGGCGCCTTCGGCCGCGACCGCTCGGCGCTGAGGATCTCCGCCGTCGCCTCCCGTCCGATGACGCCGAGGGCGGCCTCGAGCTCCGCCAGGGCGCGCCCGGTGTCGCTGGAGACCTCGCCACCGCCGTCGCGCCGCGCCAGGGCGAGCCCGAGCTCGGCGAGGCCGAGGCGGCGGGGCTCGGCCATGCCGGCGGCGGCGCGGCGGATCAGGCGCAGCATCGCCTGCAGCTCGCGGGGCGGCGGCGGGTTCTGCGGGTCGAGCCACTCGGCGAGGCGCCGGCGGCTGTCGGGGTCGAGGCCGCCGCGCACCTTCACCTGCTCGTGGATCGCCTCCAGCTCCTGCCGCGTCAGCTCGCCGTCGCCCCAGGCGACGTAGATCATCGGCAGGAACGCCAGCAGCGGCCGGTCCTCGCCACCGGCGGCGAGGGAAGGAGGACCGGCGCTGCGCGGGTGGGGGTCGGTCATGGCGGGCTCCTCGGCGTCGGGGACGGTCGGTGGATGTGTGGCGGGGGCGGCGGGTCAGGCGTGGCGGTGCGCCACCGCCTCGACCAACGAGCGCCGCTCGTCGTCGTCGAGGAAGGCGGCGGCCAGGGCATTCTCCTGCACGGTGGCCAGGGCGTCGTCGCCGAGCCCCATGCGGCGGCGGGCGACGCGGTACTCGTGCGGCAGGTCGATGCCGCTGATCGACGGGTCGTCGGTGTTGAGGGTCGCCGCCAGACCGCGTGCCAACAGCGCCGGCAACGGGTGCTCGGCGTAGCCCGGCACCGTGCTGGTCTGCACGTTGGAGGTCGGGCACACCTCCAGGGGGATGCCGCGCTCGGCCAGCAGGTCGACCACCGCGGGGTCCTCGACGGCGCGCACACCGTGGCCGATGCGCTCGGCCCCCAGCTCCTCCACCGCCTGGCGCACGCTGGCGGCGCCCGCCGCCTCGCCGGCGTGGGCGATGGTGCGCAGGCCGGCGTCGCGGGCGCGGCGGAAGTGGTCGACGAACAGCGCGCCGGGGAAGCCGGCCTCGTCGCCCGCCAGGTCGAGCGCCACGATGCCGCGGTGGCGCTGGCGGATCGCCGCGTCGACCTCGAGCCAGCCGTTCTCCGGGCCGTAGGTGCGCGACACGATGCCGATCAGCTTGGCGCGCACCGGCAGCGCCGCCAGCCCCTCCTCGAGGCCGTCGCAGGCCGCTTCCGCCACCGCCGCGGGGGCCAGGCCGTGCATCTCGCCCATGAAGTAGGGCGAGAAGCGCAGCTCGACGTAGTCGATGCCCTCCGCCACGGCGTCCTCGAGGTTCTCGCGCACGATGCGGCGCACCGCGTCGAGGTCGGCGACCACCGCCTGCAGCCAGCGGAACTTGGCCAGGAAGTCGAGCAGCGTCGGGGTGGGCGAGGTGATCTGGACGTGGGGCGTCAGCCCCTCCACCGTGTCGGCCGGCAGGCGGATGCCGTGGCGGCGGGCGAGGTCGAGCACGGTGGCGGTGCGCACGTTGCCGTCGAGGTGGCGGTGCAGCTCGACCACCGGCCGGCCGGGCAGCGGATAGGCGAGGCGCGGGTCGCCGGCGGCGTCGGGCGTCGGGTTCTCGGAGCGGGGGTTCACGGTTCGGGGTTTCCTCCAGCTTGCGACGCTCCCCAGGCTACTACGCGCCGCACTCCGGTGGCCCCGTCAGGAGGCGAAGTTCTCGTCGTAGCGCCGCCAGAACTCCTGGTGGCTGTAGCGGTGCGCCTGGGTGCCGTAGCACTCCACCGCGTACACCGCGGCCACCGACCCCATGCGGCCGGCGACCGCCAGGTCGGCGCCGCGCAGCAGGCCGGCCACGAAGCCGCCCCGGTAGGCGTCGCCGGCGCCGGTGGGGTCGACCACCTCGCTGGCCTTGGCCGCCGGGATCGCGACCTTGCCACCGCCGCGCCGGTGCACCTCGCTGCCCTCCTCGCCGTAGGTCACCACCCAGTGCTCGGCGAGCTCCAGCAGGCCTTCGAGATCGAGGCCGGTCTTCTCCTGGAAGACGGCGAACTCGTAGTCGTTGACGATCACCATGTGGGCGCCCCGCGCCGCCTCGCTCAGCGCGTCGCCGTCCATGGCGATGACCTGGAACGAGGGGTCGAAGATCACCGGGATGCCGACCTCGCGGCCCTCGCGGCAGTGGCGCATCATGGCTTCCGGGTCGTCCGGCGCCACCACCGCCAGCTTGGGCGCGCGGGCGCGCACGGCGCCGGCCAGCGACAGGTCGCGGGCGTGCTTCATGGCGCCGACGTAGAACCCGGTGATCTGGTTGTCGGCCATGTCGGTGGTGATGAAGCAGGAGGCGGTGACCTCGTCCGCGATCACCCGCACGTCGTCGACGTCGACCCCCTTGCGCAGCAGCCGCGCCCGGTAGTCGGCGAAGTCGTTGCCGGCGGTGGCGAGGATGCGCGGCCGCTCGCCGAGCAGCGCCAGGGTGTAGCCGATGTTGCCGGCGCAGCCGCCGTGCTGCTTGCGGAACTCGCTCACCAGGAAGGAGATCGAGATCATGTGGATCTTCTCGGGCAGGATGTGGTCCTTGAAGTGACCGGGAAAATCCATGATCTGGTCGAAGGCGAGGGATCCGGTCACCAGGACGTGGCCGCCGTCGGCGCTCGGTTCTCGCAGGGATGACGACATGCTCTCTCCAGGCTCGGGAGGGTGACGGACGATGGGCTACGGAGGTGGCGCCGCGTACCGCCGGGGCGCATCCGGCGCCGCGGCGCGCGACCGCTCATTGTTGCAGAATCGATGCAGGAACACAAAGCTACCAGGCGTCGTCCGCCAGGCGGAAGAACTGCTGCAGGATGCGGTAGGTCAGGCCCCAGATCTCGTAGCCGCGGTAGCCGATGGCCGGGAAGCGGAGCTGGTTGCCGTCGAGCTCGAACAGGGTCTCGATGCGCGCCGCCGGGTCGCGCAGCGCGGACAGCGGCACCCACAGGGCGGTGGCCACCTCGCGCGGATCGCGGGTGAGGGCGGTGTCGGCCGGCACCGCCGCGACCCACGGTGCGATGACCAGCGGCGGCAGGCGCGGGCTCGACGGCGCCAGCTCGTCGAGGCGGCCGAGCAAGGTCTCCTGCGGCAGCTCGACGCCCACCTCCTCGTGGGTCTCGCGCAGCGCGGTGGCCAGCAGGTCCGGGTCGGTCGCCTCGCGCATGCCGCCGGGCAGCGCCATGTGCCCCGACCACGGGTCGCCCTGCCGCTCGACGCGCTCGATGAGCAGCAGCTCGAGCTCCTCGGCGGTGCGCAGCACCAGCGCCACCCCCGCCTCGCGCAGCTCCGGCCGCCGCGGCGCCAGCAGCGCCTTGTGGCGCTGCAGCACCCGCTGCAGGGCGGCGATGCGGGGGTCCCGGGGCCCGGTCATGCGGTCGAGTCTACGCGGGACGGGCCGGGGCGCGTCACGGCCGGGCCAGCATCGCCGCCGGCAGGGTGGCGAAGCGCAGGTGCCCGTCGGTGCCCGCCGGATCGGGCTCGGTCCAGGCGAGCTGGAGGCTGCCGTCGGTCGCCTCCAGGCGCGGGAAGCCGCTGGCGCGCTCGGTGGAGGTGGTGGCGACGCGCCGCGGCGCGCCCAGCCGGCCGTCCGGCGACAGGTAGCGCAGCCGGATCCCGCCGTCGCCGCCGAGCCAGGAGATCGCCGCCGCGCCGTCGTCGGCCGCATCGAGGCCGCCGGTGAGCAGGGCGACGTCGACCCGTCCCAGCGGCTCGGCGCCGTCGACCTCCAGCGGTGCACCGAAGTGGGCGCCGCCGTCCTCCGAGATGGCGGCCCGCACCCGCGGCCGGCCGCCGGCGCCGGTGAACCAGGCCACCACCACCCGCTCGCCGTCGGCCGCCACCGCCGGTCCGTTGACCGGGCAGCCGGCGATCCTCCAGTGGTCGTCTGCCACCGGCACCGGCTCGCTCCACGCGCCGCCGCCGTCCGCCGCCGTCCGCCGTACTGCTCGCACGTCGCGCACCTCGTCCTCGCTGCGGTCGCGGTAGACCACCAGAGGGCCGCCGGCGGTGCGGGCGGCCGAGGTCTGGCAGCACTCGCAGACGCGGTCGTCGAGCACCGTCACGTCGCGCGGCTCGCCGTCGACCACGCGC
>Ga0210095_1000346_pt1 | contig 12245 bp, 9 predicted proteins | sample China_Galinas_PW_FD_184861 | JGI IMG/M metagenome (GOLD analysis project Ga0210095, IMG submission 184861) | Wetland microbial communities from San Francisco Bay, California, USA, that impact long-term carbon sequestration - China_Galinas_PWA_D1... | ecosystem: Environmental > Aquatic > Marine >...
GCCGCCGTCGCCTCCTCGCTGTCGAAGACGAACCGCTGGTGCAGAGCGGCGATCATCTCGTTGAGCTCGCCGCGGGCGAGCGGCGTCGGCGCCAGGCGGCCGCGCGCGTAGCCCAGGTACTGGGCGGTCAGCTCCCAGCCGCCGGCGGCGCCCATGCCGTGGCCGAAGGTACCCTTGCGCGCCGTCACCAGCACCGACTCGGGGAGCAGCTCGCGCAGGTTCTCGACCTCCAGGTAGTCGCCCGGCGTGGCGGTGGCGTGGAGGTCCCAGCCGGTGATCTCGTCGGGGCGGGTGCCGGCGGCGGCGAGGGCGGCGCGGATCGCCGCCTGCGGCCCCGCCTTCGACGGCGTGATGATGTGGTCGGCGTCGGAGGTGAGGCCGGCGCCCAGCGGCTCGAGCCCCAGCGGCTCGAAGCCGAGGGCGGTCATGTGCTCCCAGTCGCCGACGATCCAGATGGCGGCGCCGCCGGAGACGTGGGTGCCGCGAAGCTCGGAGAGCGGCTTCGAGACGCCGCCGTCGGCGGCCAGCACGCGGGCGTTGAAGAAGCCCGACACGGTGAGCGGGTGCGGCGGCGGATCGGCGGCCCCCATCACCACCGCCTTCGCCTCGCCGCTCTGGATGGCGTCCATCGCCAGCTTGAGGCAGACGCCGAAGGTCGAGCACGCCGCCACCGGCGCGAAGGCGGCGCCGGTGATGCGGCCGAGGATCGAGATCTGCGACGCCGGCGTGTTCTGGATGTTCCACAGCAGGTTGGGCGACACCGCCTCCCACGGCGGGCTGGGGGCGCCGTACTTCTCCTTGAGCCGCGCGTGGCGGCGCTGCTTCTCACGCAACAGCTTGCGCTTGCCCGACTCGACCTCGCCGGTGACCGCCAGCGCCTCGATCTCGCCGAGGTCGGCGAGGTACTCCTGGAGGCGGTCGGAGTAGCGCACCCAGAAGGCGTCCCACTCCTCCTCCGCCTGGGTCCGCCCCTGGCCGCGGACCAGCTGGCGGGGATCGGCCGGCGGCTCCTCGCCGTCCGGCAGCTCGCCGTGGTCGAGGTAGGCGGCGAGCGCGGAGCTCCTCTCCGGCTGGGCCCAGAAGTAGTTCCAGCGTCGCGACGCCCGGTGGTAGGCGATCGACTGGTCGTAGATGGTGGGCAGGGCGCCGAGGCCGGAGCCGACGTAGACGTGGGCCGCCGCGCCGAGCCGCGCCAGCTCCTCCTCGAGACCCGGGTTCTGGCCCAGCGCCTGGATGAAGGCGGCGATCGCGTAGAGGGTGGTGGGGTCCATCTTCTCGACCAGCCGCGGGTAGCGGTTCGGCGCGTGGCGCTGGTCGATCCACGCCTTGTAGTCGGCGAAGTCGCACTTCGGGCGGCCGACCAGGAAGTTGTTGGGCCCGAAGTCCTCGAACGGCTCCAGCCAGCTGCCGCCGGCGTCGAGGTTGGTCGCGAACTCGTCGACGGTCGCCGAGCGCGGGGCGACGATGCCCCAGCCGAAGATGCCGACCCGGCGCCGTGTCCCCGTCGCTTCGCCGGCGCCCTGCGGTCCGCCGTTCGAGTCCGTCATGCTCCTCCTCGTTGGCCTGCGGGTCGGCCCACACCCCGAGCCGCCGTCAAATGGCGGCCAGCCGGTCCACCAGATCGACCACCCGGTTCGAGTAGCCCCACTCGTTGTCGTACCACGACACCACCTTGACGTAGCCGTCGCCGACGGCGCGGGTCGACAGGGCGTCGAAGATCGACGAGTGGGAGTTGCCGATGATATCGGTCGACACCAGCGGCACCTCGCTGTACTCGACGATGCGCGACATCGCGCCCTGCGCCGCCCGGCGTACCGCGTCGTTGACCTCGGCGGCGTCCGGCGTCTGGCGCAGCCGGGCGATGAAGTCGACGATCGAGCCGTCGGGTACCGGCACGCGCATGGCGACGCCGTCCAGCTTGCCCGCCAGGTGCGGCATCACCTTGCCGACGGCGCGCGCCGCGCCGGTGGTGGTGGGCACGATGTTCTCCGCCGCGGCACGGCTGCGGCGGATGTCCTTGTGCGGTACGTCGGCCAGCCGCTGGTCGTTGGTGTAGGCGTGGATGGTCGACAGCAGCCCTTCTTCGATCCCGAAGGCGTCGTCGAGGATCTTGACCAGCGGCGCCAGGCAGTTGGTGGTGCACGAGGCGTTGGAGACCAGGCGGTGCCCGGGCTCGAGCACGTCGTCGTTGACCCCCAGCACGATGGTGGCGTCGATCGGGTCCTTCGCCGGCACGGTGAGGATCACCTTGCCGGCCCCCGCCTCGAGGTGCTTGGCGATCTGCTCGCGGTGGCGGAAGACGCCGGTCGACTCGATCACCACCTGCACCCCGAGGTCGCCCCACGGGATCTCGGCCGGGTCGCGCGCCTCGGTCATCGCGATCTTGGCGTCGTCGACGTAGAGGAAGTCGGCGTCGGTGGAAACCTTGCGCTTGAAGCGGCCCATCACCGTGTCGTACTCGAGCAGGTAGGCGAGCTGCTCGTTCTCGAACAGGTCGTTGATCGCCACCACCTCGAGGTCGTCGCGCTCGGCCATGATGCGGAAGACGCTGCGCCCGATGCGGCCGAAGCCGTTGATGCCGACGCGCACGCTCATCACGCCACCTCCTTCTCGCCGCCGGTGAGGCCGTCCATGCGGCGGAACATCTCGATCAGGTCGACCACCCGGTGGGCGTAGCCCCAACCGTTGTCGAACCAGGCCAGGGTTTTCGAGACGTGGCTGCCGAGGACCATCGTGGCCTGCGAGTCGAAGGTGCTCGAGAACGGGCTGCGCGTGATGTCGGAGGAGACGATGGGGTCGTCCTCGCACTCCAGCACGCCGCGCCAGCGGGCGCTGCCGGCGGCGGTGCGCAGGGCCTCGTTGATCGCCTCCACGGTCACCGTGTCGCGGTGCCAGCAGACCAGGTCGACCAGCGAGCCGTTGGGCACCGGCACGTTGATCGAGTGGGCGGTGAGCTTGCCGGAGAGCTCCGGCACCAGGTCGGTCACCACCTCGCCGGCATTGGTGTTCTGCGGAATGATGTTCTCGGCGGCGGCGCGGCCGCGGCGTGGGTCGCGGTCCGGCACGTCGGCCAGCCGCTGCTGGTTGGTGTAGGCGTGGACGGTGGTCAGGAAGGCGCGCTCGATGCCGAAGGCGTCGTTGAGCACCTTGAGCACCGGGGCGGCGCACTGGGCGGTGGAGGAACCGTTGGAGACGATGCGGTGCTGCGGCTGCAGGGCGTCCTCGTTGACCCCGCGCACCACGGTGATGTCCGGCGGGTCGGTCGGCGCGACGCAGAGGATCACCCGCTTGGCACCGCGGTCGAGGTGGGCCTGCGAGTCGCTGTGGTGCTTGGTGCCGCCGGTGGCGTCGACCACGTAGTCGACCCCCAGCTGCCGCCAGTCGACGTCGCCGGCGCCCTTGGCGGACAGCATCTTGGTGCGCCGCCCGGCGGCGAACAGGTAGCCGTCGGCCATCCCCACCTCGTCGGGGAAGCGCCCCATCAGGGTGTCGAAGCGCAGCAGGTAGACGAGGGCAGCGTGGTCGGCGACGTCGCTGATGGCGGCGATGTGGACGTCGTCGCGGCCGTGCAGGATGCGAAACAGGTTGCGGCCGATGCGGCCGAAGCCCATCAGGCCGATCTTCACCGGATCGTAGGTCATGGGTCGACTCCTTTTTTCGAGAGGGTGGGCTCGGTGTTTTTCGTGATGTTCCCCTTTCGAGACAGGCGATCAGTGTACCGGATCGGTTTGCCGCCGGTATACGGGCCGCGGCTCCGCCGGCCGGTAGACCCGCAAGCGCCAGCCGGCGGCGCCGAACCGGTGGTGGCCGCGACCGGTGAAGCGGTCGTCGGCGGCGGCGGCGGCGCGTAGCGGCGCGAGCGCGGCGGTCTCGGCGACGAAGATCCGGTAGTCCTCGGCGCGGCGCCCCAGCGCCTCGACGACCAGGATCCGCCGCCCCTCGGCGGCCGCGCGCGCCAGCACCGCCTCCGGGTCGCCCCCCGCGGCGAGGTCGCCGGGGGCCAGCGGCACGGCCGGTGCGCCGGCCGTGGCGGACGGCGCGCGCTGGCGCAGCCGCCATTCCGCCAGCGCCGGCGACAGGTCGTTCCAGTAACCCACCAGCACCGGCGCCGCGCCCGCCGCCGCGGCCGCTTCGGCCTCCGCTGCCACCGCGTCGAGCAGCGGCCGGGCGGACGGCTCCACCGAGCGCAGGGCGCGCTCGCGGCGCAGGCCGTCGCCGTCGACGCCGGCCGCGACGACCAGCGCCAGCGCCGCCAGCGCCACCGCCGCCCGCGGCCACGGCCGCCAGCGTGCCGGCAGCTTCCAGGCCAGCCGGTCCACCGCCTCGGCGACGCCGCCGGCGGCGGCGATCCAGGCCAGCGGCACGACGGTGAACAGGAAGCGCGGCTCCTTGTAGGGGTGGAGCAGCGCGGCGGCCAGGCCGGTGACCAGCGCCAGGCCGATCGCCCGCCGCGGCGCTGCCAGGCGGGGCAGGCGCAGCAGCGGCACCAGCGCCGCCGCCGCCACCGCCCAGGCGAGCGGCTCGGCGGCGTGGTACGCGGCCAGGAAGCTGCGCGGATAGGTGGCGACGTGGGCGGCCAGCGTGAGGTCCGAAGCGCGGTTCTCGACGAAGGTGAAGAAACCCTTGAGGTGACCCGGCGGCAACATCCACAGCGCCACCGGCAGCCCGATCCAGCGGCCGAGCACGCGCCCGCGCTCCGGCAGCGCCCGCCAGCGCGCCAGCGCCCGCCGCCGCGCCGCCGGCCACAGCGCCAGGCGCAGCAGCACCAGCAGGTACAGGGCGTAGAGCGGGTTGCCCACCGAGGTCGCCCGCACCTCGGCCCCGGCCAGCGTGAAGCGCCAGCCGCCGGACAGCGGGATGCTGGCGACCGCCAGGGCGTAGAGGAGCAGGAACAGGGGCCACGGCCGCCGCCACGCCCCCCCCGCCGCCGCGGCGCGCCAGCGGCGGCCCAGCGCGCGCAGCGTGCCGACCTCGTCCCACGCCTCGTGGGCCAGCATCGGCACCATCCACAGCAGGCCGTAGTTGTACTTGACGAAGAAGAGCAGCGTCGCCGCCAGGGCGGCCCGGCGCAGGTCGGCGAGCCGCCGCAAGCGCAACCAGCGGGCGTAGAGGGCGGCGGCGGCGAACAACCCCAGCGCGCCCGGCACCTCGAGCATGGTCAAGGTGGCGTAGAGCTGGCTGAACGGGCTGGCCAGCCACAGCGCCGCCACCAGCACGCCGGCGAGCGCCGCGCGTCCCGCCCCGGCGTCGCGCTCGACCTGCCAGCCGGCGGCGAAGGCGGCGGCGGCGGCGGCGGCGAAGAGGCCGGCGACCAGCAGCTCCGGCACCCGGAAACCGGGGCCGAAGGCGAGGAAGACGGCGGACTCGGCGAGCGGGAAGAGCGGCGGCCAGACGTCGTGGGCGTTGACCTCGGCGAGCCAGCCGAACGGCGCCAGCCGGCGGGCGGCATCGGCGAGGCGCAACCCCGAGACACCGTACTTCGCCATGTCCCACTGCGGCAGGTCCGCCGCCGAGGCCAGCTGCCCGACCAGGCTGCGCACCACCGGCACCGCGGCCGCCGCCACCGCCGCGAGGCCGGCGCCGAGGGCGGCGCGATCGGCGGGGAGGGCCGGGCGGGCGGGCTTCGTGGGCAGGCCGACCGGCTCCACCACCTCACCCGCGCTCGAGCAGCCGGCGCGTCCGCGCCTGGCGGTAGGCGAAGAGCAGCGGCACGCCGAGCCAGATCTGCAGGCCGACCGGCCCCCACAGCGGGTGGCGGCGCAGGCGGGCCTCCACCTCGTCCTCCACCGCGGTACGGCCGCCGGCCAGGGCGACGAAGCGGTGGCGATGCAGCCAGCTCGCGAAGGGGCCGGCGAGCTGGCGATCCTGAAAGCCGAGCGCGTCGTCCGGCAGCGCCTCGATGGCCGACTGCCAGGTCATCGGCAGCGGCCCCAACCAGGTGCGGAAGGCGATCCGCGAGCCGGCCTCGAGCACCTCGGGGACCTCGCCGAGCAGGCGCATCGGCAGCAGCTTCGGGGTGATCGCCACCAGGCTCTCGGCGCGGCGGTGGAAGGCCGCCACCCGCTCGACCGGAGCGGCGACCTCGAAGCGGTGGGCGTAGCGCATCGCCGCTCTCCCCCTCACCGCCCGCGCGCCGGCAGCACGTCGGCCAGCGCCGCGGCGAGGCCGGGGAAGCGGAAGCGGAAGCCGAGGCGCTCGAGGGCGGCCGGCACCGCCCGCTGGCCACCGAGCAGCATCTCCGCCATCTCGCCGAGCACCGCGTGGAGCGCGAAGGCCGGCGCCCGCAGCAGGCAGGGCCGGTGCAGGCGGCGGGCGATCTGGCGCGACAGCTCGCGGTTGGTGACCGGCTCGGGTGAGCACAGGTTGAAGGGACCGCGGGCCGCCTCCGTCTCGGCCAGGAAGCGGATGGCGGCGACCTCGTCGGCGAGGTGGATCCACGGCACGAACTGGTTCCCGGAGCCCAGCGGTCCACCGACGAAGAGCTTGAAGGGCAGCGCCATCTTGGGCAGCGCGCCCCCCTCCGCGGCGAGCACGATGCCGCTGCGCAGCAGGCAGCGGCGCACCCCGAGCTCCTCCACCGGCGCCGTCGCCGCCTCCCACTCGACGCACAGCTCGGCGAGGAATCCTTCGCCGGCAGGGTGCTCCTCGCTCACCACCTCCGCGCCGCCCGGACCGTAGTAGTCGACGCCCGAGGCCTGGAGCAGGAAACGCGGCCGTTCGGCGGCGGCGGTGACCGCGGCGAGCACCGCCCGCGACGAGTCGAGGCGGCTGTCGCGGATGCGCCGCTTGCGCGCCGCCGTCCACGGTCCGGAGGCGATCGACTCGCCGGCCAGGTGGACGATCCCCAGGGCGCCGTCCACCAGCTCGCCCCAGCCGCCGGCCGTCTCCCCGTCCCAGCCGGCGGCGCGGGCGCCGGCCGGCAGTCCGCGGACGCGCTCGGGGCTGCGCGACAGCACCACCACCGGGTAGCCGGCGGCGGCCAGCTCGGCGGTGAGCGCCCGGCCGATCAGGCCCGAGCCGCCGGTGATCAGGATGCGCCCGCTCTCGACACTGTTCACGACACCGCCTCGAGCTCCTCCTCGAGGAGCTGGCGCTGGTGGAGGTCGGCGTAGATGCCGCCGTGGGCGACCAGCGCGTCGTGGTCGCCGCGCTCGACGACGCGGCCGCCGTCGAGCACCAGGATCAGGTCCGCCGCCTGCACCGTCGAGATGCGGTGCGAGACGAGGAACACCGTGCGGCCGACGAAGACCTGGCGCAGGTTGCCGAGGATGCGCTCCTCGGTGTGGGTGTCGACCGCCGACAGGCAGTCGTCGAGCAGCAGGATGCGCGGCCGGCGCAGCAGCGCGCGGGCCAGGGCGACGCGCTGCTTCTGGCCGCCGGAGAGCGTGATGCCGCGCTCGCCGACCCGCGTCTCGAGGCCCTGCGGGAAGGCGGCGAGGTCGGTCTCGAGGCCGGCCATCGACGCCGCCTCCAGCACCTCCTCGTCGCTCGCCTGCGGGCGGCCGAGCGCGATGTTGTCGCGCAGCGTGGTCGAGAACAGGAAGGTCTCCTGCGGCACCATGCCGACGGCGCGGCGCAGTGGCTCGAGGCGCAGCCGGCGCACGTCCTGGCCGTCGACGAACACCGTCCCCTCCGGCGGCTCGAAGAGGCGCGGCACGAGGCCGAGCAGGGTCGACTTGCCGGCGCCGGTGCGCCCCACCAGGGCGACGGTGGTGCCCGCCGGCACCGTGAAGTCGACGTCGTGGAGCACCGGCGGCCCGTCGCCGTAGGCGAAGGTCAGGCCGCGCACCGCGACGGCGCCGTCGATCTCGCCGGGGTCCACCGCGTCCGGCGCGTCGGCGACCTCCGGCCGGCGGTCGAAGATGGCGCGCATGCGGCCCAGCGAGGCGGTGCCGCGCTGCACCAGGTTGATCACCCAGCCGATGGCGATCATCGGCCACACCAGCTCGCCGAGGAAGAGGTTGAAGGTGACGAACTGGCCGACGGTGATCGCCTGCCGCAGCACCAGCCAGCCGCCGTACCCGAGCACCGTCACGAAGCCCAGCCCGACCAGCCCCTGCAGCGCCGGCCGGAAGGCGGCGTCCCAGCGGATCAGCCGCCGGTTGCGCTCCACGTAGTCCTCGTTGGCGGCGGCGAAGGCGCGTTCCTCGGCCGCCTCGCGGGCGTAGGCGCGCACCACGCGGACGCCGGCGAGGTTCTCCTGCACCTTGGTCGAGAGGTTCGAGAAGCTCCCCTGGACCTCCTCGAACAGCACGTGGATGCGCTGGCCGACGTAGTGGGTGACCCACGCCACCAGCGGCATGGTGACCAGTGCCGCGAGGGTCAGCGGCACGTGGATCGCCAGCATGAAGGCGAGCGCGCCGATGGCGGTGAACAGCGTGTTGGCCGAGTACATGATGGCCGGCCCGCACAGCATGCGCACCGCCTGCAGGTCGTTCGTCGCCCGCGCCATCAGGTCGCCGGTGTAGCTGTCCTGGTAGAAGCCGAGGGGCAGCGTCTCGAGGGTGGCGAAGTAGCGGTTCCGCAGGTCCTGCTCGATGTCCCGGCTCATGGTCACCAGGATCATCCGCTGCAGGTAGCTGAAGATCCCCTGGCCGGCCACGATCAGCAGCAGCAGGCCGGCGTAGGAGAGGAGCGTGCGCATCGCCACCTGCTGGCGCAGCGCGTCGACCGCCCGTCCCACCAGCAGCGGCGAGAACAACCCGACCGCCACCGAGACGAAGATCGACGCCAGGCCGCCGACCAGCCGGCGCCGGTAGCGGCGGAAGTACGGGAACAGGAAGCGCAGTCGTTCGAACATGGGCGGCCCGCGAAAGGGGGGCACCTACATTATCAGCGGCGGACCGCGACCCTCGCCGCCTACTCGGCGCGCGCCGGGGTGGCCTGGGCGCTCACGATGGCGCTGCCGGCGGCGGGGTGGAAGAGCCGCGGCCGGTCGGCCGGGGCGGCCTCGGCGAGGGTGGCCCGGAGGCGCAGGATGGGGCGGCCCGCTTCGACGTACTTGGCCTCGTAGTTGGTGCGCGGACCGTCGGGCCACAGGCCGGCGAGGGGGCGCACCGCGAGGCCGGGGTAGGCCCGCAGGATCTCCACCACCAGCTCGCCGTAGTCGAGGAAGTCGGTGGCGAAGCACAGGCTGCCGCCGGGGCGCAGCAGGCCGAGCACCAGGTCCACCGTCTCGGGGTCGAACAGGCGCCGCTTGTGGTGCCGCGCCTTGGGCCACGGGTCCGGGAAGTAGACGTGGACCACGTCGGCGAAGGACCGCGGCAGCACCGCCGACAGCAGGTAGAGCGCCTCGCCGCGCAACGACATCCAGTTGGCCAGGCGGCGGCGGCGGGCGCGGCGGACCAGCATCCGTTCGTACTTGCCCACCCTCTCGATGCCGAGGAAGCGGTGCGCCGGCTCGGCGGCGGCGCGCTGCAGCAGGTAGCGCCCCTTGCCGAAACCGATCTCCACCTCCCACCGGCCGCCGCCGGGCACCAGGCGGCCGAGCGGCAGCGGCGCGCCGAGCTGGCCGAGCGGCCGCGAGCCGTCCAGCACCGAGACGACGGTGGGTCGCATCAGGCGGTTCGCTCGTCGTGCGGGAGGATCGGGATCACGGGCTTCGGGACGTCGGTGGCGCGAGCGTGGGGAGCGGGACCGCGGTCGATCGAGGCCGCGGGGCCGGCAGAGTATACGTCGGCCGCGGCTCGGCTCTCGCACCACAGCTCGCGCCCCCGGGCCGCGTGCTAGATTGCTCCCACCGTGCCGTCCCGCCACACCGGGCGCCCCGCCGGCGCCGCCGACCGCGCCGCCGACCGTCCCGCCGCCGCAACCCCGGACCGCCCCACCGCCGACCCGGGAGCCGTCATGCGCACCTGCCCGGTGTGCGGCAAGCAGCTCGCCGAGCGCAAGTGCAAGCTCTACTGCCCGGACCCGGTGTGCGGCTACTACCTGTCCTGCTCGGATTTTTACTGAGAGCTTGTGAAGAGCGCGCCGCCGGCCCGGTCCGCATGAGCCACGTCCACCTGCCGCCGAGCTGGCAGCTTTCGGAGCGTCTGGCGACCCCGGAGTCGGCGTGGCTCGACCGCCGCCGGCTTCTCGCCTCCCTCGGCCTCGCCGCCGCCGGCCTCGCGCTCGGCGGCGACCTGCTGGCCACCACCGGATGCTTCCGCGAGCCGTCTCCGGCGGACATCCTGCGGCCGGCCCTCGGCGCCCGCTTCGCCGGCCGCTTCCCCGCCCCGCGCAACCCCGCCTACGGCCTCGGCGACGACCGCGCTCCGACGCCGGAGATCATCGCCGGCAAGGAGAACAACTTCTACGAGTTCACCATCGACAAGTGGGCGGTGTGGGAGCTGGCGATGCCGTGGGCACGGCGCCACGGCGTCGACCCGTGGACGATCGAGGTGGCGGGCCTGGTGGAACGCCCGGCGCGCCTCGACCTCGACGACCTGTTCACCCGTTTCCCGCTGGAAGAGCGGCTGTACCGCTTCCGCTGCGTCGAGCGCTGGGGCATGCAGGTGCCGTGGACCGGCTTCCCGCTGGCGCGGCTGATCGACCACTGCCGGCCGCTCGGCGCGGCGCGCTGGGTGCGCTTCGTCTGCTTCGACCACCCTGACACCCTCCCCGGCCAGGCGTCGCGGCCCTACTTTCCGTGGCCCTACTTCGAGGCGCTGCGCCTCGACGAGGCGCGCCACCCGCTGGCCTTCGCCGCGCTCGGCATCTACGGCCACGCGCTGCCGATGCAACACGGCGCGCCGTGGCGCCTGGTGCTGCCGTGGAAGTACGGGTACAAGGGGCCGAAGGCGGTGGTGCGGATCGAGTTCACCGCCGCGCGTCCGCCGACCTTCTGGAACACCGTCGCGGCGAATGAATACGGCTTCTACTCCAACGTCGACCCCGGCCGCCCCCACCCGCGCTGGACGCAGCGCAGCGAAACCGACATCGGCACCGGCGAGATGCGGCCCACCTTGCGCTACAACGGCTACCCCGAGGTGGCCGCGCTCTACCGCGGCGACGAGGTTTGAGCCGGGGCGCTGCCCGCAGCGGCTGCGCTCACTCCGTGCCGCCCCGCTCCGGGCGTTTCGCCGCGGCGCGCGCCTCCAGCGCCAACCGCGGTGCCTCCTCCACCTCGACCGACCGTTCCGGGACCTTGAAGCCGAGGTAGGTGCCGGAGCTCACCCCCATCAGCGCCAGCAGGGTGGCGGAGAACGCCGGCATGGCCAGCTCGCGGTACACCGAGACGCAGAAGATCAGCCCCAGCACCAGGGTCCAGACGACGATCTGGAATCGGTGCAGGCTGATGCCGTCGGAGTCGGAGAGGACGTCGCGCCAGAAACCCTGGCCGCCGCCCTTCACCCCGGCGGCCTTGCGTTCGAGGCTCTCGACCCGTTCGGCGAGCACCACCTCCTCGGCCCGGAGGTCGGCGGCGCCGGCGCCGGCGGCCCGCGCCTCGAGCGCCCTCAGGTCGCGGCGCGCCAGCGCCAGCTTGCCCCGCGCCTCCGACGCCTCGGTCTGCTTGCCGGTATCGATGAACGAGGCGCCCAGCGCGGTACCGGAGCCGATGCCGAGCAGCACGAGCACCGACTGGGTGATGGTGTCGAGCTCGCCGAGCACCATCCACAGGAAGAGGTAGGCGCTGATCACCAGGAAGAACCAGAACGCCATCTGGCAGCGGGCGAGGCTGAACGGCCGCGTCTCGCCCGGCCCGACCTCGTACTGGCGATCGCGCAGCATGTTGGGCAGGCGGCTGCGGAAGAAGGCGACGAGGGCGACGCCGAGAAACGCCACGAAGGTCCAGAACTCCCAGGGCGGCACGGCGACCAGGTAGAGGTAGGCGTCGTCGCCGCGGGTGGCGCGGCGGCGGTCCGACAGGCCGATGCTCACCGGCACCCAGCGCGGCGCCCCGGTGGGGCTGCCGAGCAGGGTGCGCCAGGCGTCGCGGTCCTTCGCCGTGCGGACGAGCTGGAAGCGGATGTAGCCGCCCGGCGGATCGCACGACGACGGCGCGATGCCGCCGAGCTCGGTGCCGTCCATGAACAGGCGCAGGTCGTTGCAGGCCACCCCCTGCTCGATCAGGCTCAGCACGTTCTCGACGCGCACGGCCACGATGTCGCCGAGGGACGCGAAGTGCGAGTCCTCGGTCTCCGGGCATCCGGCGACCTCCCCCGGGCTCTCCGGATGGTCTCCGTCGACGTACTGCGGCTCGTACTTGTGCACGCAGATCACCTTCGCCGCCCCCGGCCCCCGCGGCACCGCCCCTTCCCCCG
>Ga0210095_1000349_pt1 | contig 12228 bp, 6 predicted proteins | sample China_Galinas_PW_FD_184861 | JGI IMG/M metagenome (GOLD analysis project Ga0210095, IMG submission 184861) | Wetland microbial communities from San Francisco Bay, California, USA, that impact long-term carbon sequestration - China_Galinas_PWA_D1... | ecosystem: Environmental > Aquatic > Marine >...
GCAGAACTGTATGATTCATCATTGGCATTAAGTGAAAAAGCTTTAAAGCTTAATCCTGATTTGCCTGAAGGTTACAAAGCCATAGGTTTAACACATGATAATTTAGGAAAGCGGGAACTAGCGTTAGTTGATTATGAAAAAGCTATAAAGCTGAATCCTAGTTTTGCATCGGCAATGCTAAACTATGCCCTGATAAAATTAGACTTGGGGAAGTATGACGATTCATTCTATTGGTTAAGAAAAGCAAATACCTTGGAGCCTGATAATGTGTGGGTAATTATGAGCATAGGTAATGTTTACAAATATTTATTATGTGATAATCTTGCAATTGAATGGGGCAAAAAAGCTGTTTCGCTGGATCCGGAAAATATTTTTTTGCAAATGTTGGTCGGGGGAATGTATCTTTATGCAGGTAAATTTGATGAGGCAAAAACAATTACTGATAAAGCATTTGATATCAATAATAGATTGTTGCTGGGCTGGTTTTTTAAAAGCCAAATAGAAGCGGTATTAGGCAATTATAAATTATCTAAAGAATACCTCGATAATTATATGAAGCAGGCAGGAACCGATAATCCCGAGTATTTTTATGCACATAGTCTTTTAAAGTTGAATAAAAAGAAAGAAGCAATGAAAATTTTGGAAGATGAAAAGAAAGAATATGTTGAATATTTGAGAGATTATCCGGATGATGCTTCTACAACAGACTATAATGCTTTGGCGGAAATTTATGCTATTCTTAATGAAAAGGATAAAGCCTTTGAAGCCTGGGAAAAAGCAATAGGGGAAGGATGGCTGGATATAAGAAGAAACACCTTGTATCCTTATTTTGAAAACCTTAAAGGTGACCCGCAGTATAAGAGGTTGCTAAGTCTTATGCAAACCAAAATTGCTTATTTAAGAACTAATATAAAAAAGAAGTATCCTATGTATGAAATTTGTGAATGAGAAGGTTAAGCTTAAATTGAAGTAAAATTGAGTTATGACACTAGCTGAGTCGGGATGTAGGTTTGATCCCATAGCTAACGGTCTGTCTGCAGAGCAACCAAAATCCGGATTTTATATCTTAAATCATTAAGTCTCAGACAAACTAAAAGTAGTTATTTCATAAAAAGCCGGACACAATTACTATCCGGCTTATAATTTTTCATTTCAGCATTAACATCTTTTGGGTTTGAGTAAAACTTCCGGCGGTCAGTTTGTAAAGATAAACCCCGCTTGATACATCGCTTCCGTATTTATCTCTACCATTCCAGTAGACAATATGATAGCCAGCATCTTTTTGACTATTCATCAACGTAATGACTTCTTTCCCTAGCATATCATAAATTTTTATTGATACGTTTGAAATTGTAGGAATATAAAACTTAATTTCTGTTGATGGATTAAATGGGTTAGGACTATTTTGCATTAATTCTGCAGTCTGGTTCTCCGTAAGTGTTACATTTATTGCATCATAAAATTTATAATTTCCATCGTTATCGATTTGTTTTAACCTATAGGAAAATTTTGTCCCGCCAGTTGGTTGATCTATAAAGGAATAATCTTTGGGGGAGTTGCTGTTGCCCGTACCAGGTACAAAACCAATTATTTCAAATACTGATTGCTGATCACTAATAACTTTTCTCTCAACATCAAATCCGTGATTATTTATTTCAGTTGCTGTCTGCCAGTTTAAATTTACTATCCCATTATTAACTACTGATGAAAAATCCGTTAATTCAACTGGTAATAATGATGTTGGAACAACTCCCCAGGCTGTTCCCCATCGTCCATCTTCAGTTGAATAAGCGGTTAATATACTCCCTCGGGTTAAGGCGTATTGATTAAAGATATAAAATGTCAAATCATCACCTGGGTCGACACACGACCCGGAGTAGTCTCCCCAACGATTTCTTGTGCCACCAAATTGTCGTACATAGTAGTCTACTCCTGTTCTTACTACTTGCGAAGCTAAAACGGTTTCTGCCGGTGTTGAAGAATATCTTCCAGCATAATAAGCCCCGGGATAAATACTTGGTCCTGAGGCCGCAAATCCAATTATTGCATCACCATTAGTATTCACTGAAATAGAAGGGAAAAAAGTATATGTACCAGTTGCAATATCTTCTCCTCCAATGTTTCCTTGATCCGCAACTGATAAGGAACTTAAAGTACTGGTATTTATTTTAACCCAATGGGCCGTAACCTGTCCTGCATCAGCACCTGAATTTGGTACAACTGTAAAGGCCATCCACAAAGCGTTGTTTCTCCAAACAGCGTTTTGAGTTCTTCTATCATTTGTACTTATTAAAGTGGACGTACCCTGTTGAGGTGCATCCAAATAAGATCCTCCTGTATTGTCAACGTTTCCGAGAGAAACATCTTGTCCAGTAAAAGTAGGATTGGTAAGAGAATTGCTTACGCGAATAACATTTATTGCCTCAATTCCACCACCACTTAGACCGCTATAAAGAACTAGAAAAGTTCCAACACCACTTTGTGCCGTACCAAACATTTGGGTTGGCTGATAAGTAGCACTATACCCACTACCCGCAGTTATTGCATCTCTGACTATTGAAGTAGCTGTTCCACCTGAATAGAGCGGAGTTTTATCAATTATCCATAATCTTCCACCAGTGTATGATCCAGAAGAGAAACCGAACATATTTGCAGTTATATATATTCCCGTGCTGCTAACAGCTAAACCGGGATAATCTACATAAGATAATTCTGACCCAACAGTAATTGCAGAATTTATTTCTGTGAACCACCAACCACCCGTTGGATCACTTGTTTTTGATACTGCAATAAAAATCTTTGATTTATTAGGTGAAGTTGTGGTTTCGAATGCTGTGACAATAAATCTTCCATTGTATTGATCATAGATTACTTTTGGATCAAATGTGCCTGTTTCCGGTGATAATGATTCAAAAAAGCTCCCTGTAGCGTCTGTACTATTCATTCCAAGCCTTTGGCTATTTAATTTTTCTCCGGTTGACTTTGAAAACCACTCAATAGAAGTATTTGTTACGGAAACCAAATGGTTTGGACCTACCGCTCCAATTGGATCAGGAGGAATATGATAGTAACCAGAATTCGAAGCATCTCCATCAAAATTGATTCCTTCATAGGTTGTAATAGCAGCATTATTGGCAGGCTTTTGCAACTGTGAAATCACACCATTAAATTCTAACGCTTTAGCATTGCCTAACAGTTTTTGTTTCTGCAAAAATTGAGAATACTCTGCACCAGCAGAAAGAGTTGGTGTTTCAACCGTTAATGTTTTTTGCTGAGCAAACAAGCCCTGTCTATTAAAAAGAAATATAAAGAAAAGCAATAGCTGGACAATAATGAACATTTTATCAGGTCTAAAATTCCCAATACTCATATTACACCACTTTTTAATTAGAAAATAATTTTTTGGCTAAAATTGTGAGGAGCAGGCTTGGATAAAGACTCATCCCTCATGAACCTTTCACTTTTTATACTTAATAAATATAAATATATAATTAAAAAATAACATCAGGGGACAGAACTTTTTTGGAAAACGTATGGACTACACGATAGCCCGCTTCTGCATAACATAGTCAAAGAGCAGTGCTATACAGCATTTATGAAATAGATGAAACAGTAGTTGTGAGGGAATACTAAAAAATATTTTTTACAAACTATACTAAGGCAGGTCTCCTACTGAAATTCGGTATACGATTTAACTTACATTTAGGGTTTTCAATAAAATAGGTCCAATTTCGTCTAGCTTGTGGAGCAACTAATTAAGCCTTGACTATCATCAAGGCTTTGTTACTTTCATTCACAATGATATTCAGAACTCCTTATAACCTACCCTTGCTGGATTGTTAATTCAGATTTTAGCTCTATGAATCTTAAGCAATATCATCACATTGTATGGACAGAAACTTGTGATATTAAATGAATAGCAAGTTAAAAAATACCCCGGCATAAATTGTTGAGAAGAATTTCGAGACGTGTTGTGTGCTTATTAAAAATTTCTGACAAAAGGGACTAGAAATGGCGGAGATTTAATCTATTTATTTGCAGAGTATAGGAACTTAGCTTCTCCAATTTATGTTTTATATTTACACCCAAATTTTTATAGCCTAATTCTTTTTTTTTATTTAAATTTTTATACAGTCCTTGGTAGCGTGCCATAATTTATCGGTTCAACAACACTCCGTTAAAATATTATTAAAACTCGGGGTAGGCGGAAGAATGATGTCTACCAATTCTATGATTTGTTTTAATTGAAAATAATACAAATTCAAAGGAGATAATATGAAATCATTACTTTCACGTACTTTTTTTTGCACACTATTTTCTTTTCTTTCGTGTACATTCATTTTTTCTCAGCAAGGTCCCCTTCACTGGACCCACCCCATAAAAGTTGAAGCGAATGACATTTACCTCCAATGGTTACAGAATGACAACGGTACGGTCCACAGTTACCAGAAAATTTACAATCTCAAAATTGCTAGTCTTTACGATTTACCTCAAGACAGCCTTGTTTCCGTTAAGCTGAGGCATCAGGACAGCAGGACCGGCGGCGGATCATTTACCGATGCTGCTTCCGGAAATTTTACCGTTAGCGTGCACGATGAGATAGTTTCAATCTGGAAGTCGCCAACAGGAATTAATATAATGATGCCAAAGCTTGATACGACTGATGGATTATGGACAAATACGGTACAGGACAGCATTACGGGAAATATTGAGAACCAGCGGATTTATGTAAGAGCGTTAGACATAGATAGCGACAGCTTGGATGAATTTATCGTGGCTTATGTAACTAATGATGATTCAGTGCATTTTAATTTGTACAACGTTGATACTACATTGCACCCAACATTAATATCGAGTTTTTGTACTGAAAAACTTGTTTCTGCTCTTAGTATCCAGTATGTAAGGTATTTTATCGAAACAGGGGATTTCAACGGTGATGGGTCTGATGAACTAGCTTTATTTGCAGTGGAAGTTCCGCCTCCTACTAACTCGGTCAGAGTTAAAGTTAAGCTATATGATTTTTCAGGAGGAACGTTCATAGCCAAAGCTCAAACAAATGTTGATGTCCCGCGGTTATCAACGATAGAAGATTTCACTATGGCCGCAGCTTCCGGACACTTTACAAATGATAATATGGATGAGCTTGCTTTTTCAGCATATCGCAGTTCCGAGGGAGTTCATTATTCATATAATTATATTCTCAAAAGCAATCAAAACCTGGATACATTAATCTTAGGTCCAAGATACAGAGTGACGCCTTATAAAGATGTAGTTGTTTTCTCAGACCTTGCCTTAACGTCTGGTGACCTTAACGGCGACGGCCGTGATGAAATTGTTTTTGCCGATAACAATGCTTTTTATATTCTGGAGCCTGATGATAATCTAAATTTGATTTTGAAAGGTACAGGTGGTGTTGCTTCCGGTGGCAATAACGATTATATGCAGAGCAACAATTTTATTAAGATAAGTAGTGTAAATCAGGATACTACAAACGATATAGTAATTGTTAAAAATTTTGTAAACAATCAGTTTCAGAATGGATTCTTTGTGGCGATGATAGAGGTCGATAGTTCTCTTAGCCAAACAACAGGAATTGGCAGATTATTCGGTGATGAGCCAGGGGTACATGATTACAAACCTTATTCAATTGCAGTTGGGAATTTTGACGGCTTTAATTTCACTATTGGTCAGCCGATTCATCATACACAAAATAACGTGGTACAAACACTCGTAAAACTTAACGCACCCCCCATCCATTTTGATGTATTCAATGGGCAAACATATGATGTAAACGGATGTTACAATGGGGGTAACTGCGACTCCTATTCCCAATATGTTAAGGCGGCTACCACGTCAGTTGAGGTAACTACCTCTGTCCACAGAGACTGGGAGGTTTCCGCAGGTGCTCATGTTTCAGGGTCAGTAGAAGTAGCTCCATTTGGAGTTGGAGCAACAATAGATTATAACGCATATTTCCTGCATAAATGGGGACATCATTTTAGTAAAGATTCAACTAATATTAAAGACTGGACAAATTATCAGGAAATCACGACCAGTGAAGATGATGAAATATATGCAACAGTTTCAGATTATGATCTTTGGGAATATCCTTTCTATTACGGAAACGAAGATTTTCCGCGAGAAACAATAATGACGCTCGTTCCTCATAATGTTCGCGGGCAATGGTTCCCGAGCAAAAGTTATTATGCGCTCTCATATTTGCCAGACCATGAGGTTGGAAACATCCTTTCTTATTATGATACCCTGGCTTATAATTCAAATATATCAGAGCCACTCGGGACTAATTTTGGTTCTGATAAATATACACTAACTTCAGGTACTAATGAAAACTGGAGCATCACATACAATGATTTTACATCGGTACAGGCCGATACAACCGTAGAAAATACAAATTCCTGGGGGGTTTCCTTTGTAGTCGAAGCTACAGGCGATTTTGGTCACACTAACTATTCAACCCAAAAGACCTCTGTATCACAAAGTATTAAATTAAATACGCATTTCGGAGGAATCAATTTGGGGATTGGTGATGTTAAATATGCTGTTAAGCCTTATGCATATTGGGGAGATGATGGTACACTAGAAATAAATTATGCTGTGAAACCTGAACTTGCTCCACAGGGTTTTACAAAAACTTGGTGGCAGAATCACTATGGACAAAATTCTGATCCGACTTTCATTCTTCCGTGGCTCCTCGATCCTGAAAAAGGATACACGCTGGATGATCCCGATAAGAGATTTCAGACTAACGACATTATTTTGAGTCCAAAGAATCCCTCACCTGGTGATACTGTGACAATTACTGCAAAGGTTAGAAATTTCAGTCTTATTTCCACTCCGTCTACTGTAACCGTCAGTTTTTATATCGATGATCCCGATTCAGGAGGTACACCTATCATAGGAATTAACGGTACAAACGATGTAAGCACTAATGGAGTGGTTCCTAGTCGCCAGGAGTCAGATGTTGAGCTAAAATGGATCCTGCCTACCGGTCTTCCTCAATACCCAAGAATTTATGCAGTGCTTGATAAAGGAAATTCGATTTCCGAAATTCACGAAAACAACAACAAGGGTTTTACGGTTTTAGGAGTGCAAAACTCGTTAACAGGTATTGGAACAAGCCATAATACTAGACCTACTAATTATTTATTGTATCAATCTTATCCAAATCCTTTCAATCCGTCGGCAACAATAAAATACGCTATACCAAAGGATAGTAAAGTAAGTATAAAGGTTTATGATATCCTCGGCAGAGAAGTGACTACTCTTGTTAATGAATTTGAGAGGGCCGGTACTTACAAAGTAAGGTTTGATGCTAGTGCATATGCAAGCGGCGTTTATTTTTACAGGATCCGTGCGGGTAATTTCATTCTAACCAAGAAGATGGTATTGTTGAAATGATAATATAAGCCGAGATATTTCTCGGCTTATTTTTATTATCACTATTCAATATCAGTTGTGAGATACTTTATTTATGTAGTTTTTAGTAGAAGCTGTATAATTAATGATCCTTTGCTAAACAGCATTTATGAAAAAGACGAAATTGCCGCTGTGAGGGAGATAATAAATAACCCGGTTCTTTTACCAAGAGATTGCGATTCCATAGCCCTGGCTATTAATAAAAAGATAAACTATGATTGGTGTGCTATGTACATTTAAAGGGTTATACAGGAAGCAAAAACTGCCCAAACCTTAATCGTCGCAACATTTCTACCAACACAGAAAAATATATCCAAAGTACGGTTCCGAATTTTCTTGACAAAAAAAGATTAAATTCATAGATTGAAATTAAAAGGGAACCCTCGAATTACTTTTTTTATCAGCAGCCTAGTTTCATCCCTATTGCAAAAAGCGAAATAAAACTTATACATTAACCATAAAAGAGGTAGTGAAATGCCGATTTATATGGATATACATAATACATCTGGAGCAACACCAGAGGATATTGCTGCTGCCCATCAAAATGACTTAGCGCTACAGGATCAATTTAAATGCAAATTTGTTTACTTCTGGCATGACACTCCGAATAGTACAGGTTTTTGTGTGTTTGAGGCCCCGGATAAAGAATCTGTAATTAATTTGCATAATAAAACTCATAATATCATCTTACCCAACCAAATAATAGAGGTAGAACTTAGCGAAGTAGAATTTTTCTTAGGTAAAATTACTAATATAGCTTGGTCAAAAAAAAATCCTCCCTTTGATGGCTATATTGATGGAACCGCTCATCGGACTATAATGTTTTTGGAAATTGTAAATCCGATTTTCTTCAATCTACAACTCAATAAAAGTAAATTTATAGATTTATGTGAGTTGCAAAAAAAAATGATTAGGGACTCTTTTTTGAAATATGAAGGTAACGTAGTTTCCTGGGAAAACAACTGTATTCTAACTTCTTTTCTATTAGAAAAAAACGCATTAAAATGTTCTTTAAATATACAAGACAAATTTGCAAACCTTTCAGAAGAAAAAGACATAAAATGCAATTTCTCAATGGGATTGAGCTCAGGTGCTCCTGTTACTAAAAGCGATAATCTATTTGGAGATGTTATCAGCTTGGCAAAAAAATTAGCAAATATAGCCGGAGAAAATCAAATTCTTATATCGTCAACATTGGGAAAAGCATACAACGAGATCAAATTTAGAACTGAGTTTAAAAATAGCTCTTTAAAAGTTTTAAGTTCACGATATGAAAATTTCTTAAATCAGCTTTTTGAGACTTTTGAAAAACATTGGAACGAAGAAGAATTAAACATAGATAGTTTGGTTGAGCAATTCGGCATAAGTAGAGCACAATTGTATAGAAAAATAACATATTTAACAGGATATTCACCAAATAATTTAATCAGAGAGATTAGATTAAAAAACGCTCTAAAATTAATTGAAATACAAAAAGGCAGCATTTCTGAAATTGCGTATGAATCAGGCTTTAATAATCCCTCATATTTTTCAAAATGTTTTAATAAAAAATTTGGTATCCCTCCTTCAGATTATATAAGCGGTTTAGCATAATTATTAACCTCCTACCTAAAATGAAATAATTGTTATAGCATTTGAATTAAATGTGGGAGCATTACTTTCAATTAAATCTTAAAGTAAAATCAGGAATTGGAAGAGAATTAATTTTGAATCAAGATACGGAGTATCTTCCAAAATAATTCATTCACAAATTTTTTGGAGGTTTATATGAAAAAGATTCCTTTTTTCTTTTTCTCTTTGCTATTTTTTGCGGCATTAATGTTGGGATGCAATTCAATGCCGTCAGATAATCCCGTATCTAATCAAAGTAATGATATAGGGAATTTAAGTAAACCCAGTTCTGAATTGCAGAAAGAATTAGCTCTAGCAAGATCTTCGACAGCCAAGTACCATGATATTGAAGAAGCTATAAAGGATGGCTATGTGGACATAAATGTTGTAGTTCAGGAAATGGGATATCATTTATTGAAAGTTGAAAATTGGGATGCATTTGATCCGGGGAAACCTGCACTGCTTGTATATTCCAAAAATGCGGTAACCGGTAAAATGAGATTAGTTGCTGTTGAATACGCTGTTCCCAATACAGGACAAGAACCTGAAGGGTTCACTGGGAGTGATGATAAGTGGGAATATGACTCAGATATTGATAAATGGGAATGCCATGCCTGGGTTTGGTATAATAATCCCAGAGGAATTTTTCATAAATATAACCCACGTGTGAATGTTGATGATTCAGATGTTAATCACATTTAAGAAACAACACCTATATGTTTAAGCCCTCAGGAAAGAGGGCTTTTATATTGACCCCTTATTAGATTCAGAACCTTTTAAATTATAAATATCCTATGGAAGCAAGGCACGTATAATGATTGGTTCAACAATCCTTCAATATAACATAATTGAAAAACTTGGTCAGGGTGGGATGGGCGTAGTCTATATCAAACTTGATAAAATAAAATCACAAGGGGACAGTATGCTTATCCAGGAATAAATTTAGTGAGAAGAATTGTTTGATCCATTCGGGTGCTACCCGATTGAAAGGGAAGTTTAGAATCCTCATTTAGCTGTTTTTTTATTGGCTAAATTTTATGATTTAATTCTAACCCATGGATTTAATTTTAAGTGGGAATACATATTCTCTTTTAGAGAAATCTTGGCTATCCCCAAACTCAAAACTTTTTAACGCCTGTTCGAGTGTATCGGAAACATTGAAAATATCAAAAGTTCCTGTCATTGCTAAAATAGTGTTTGCGAGGGACACAGGTTGAATAATACGAAGCTCACCACTTATTTTGGCTAGATCTTTTAAGGTAATAACCAGCACTCCAATAAATGTTGAATCAATAAACTCGCATTGACTCAGGTCTATAACTATTTTCCTAAATCCTTTCATAATATCTTTTTTCAGGAAAAATTTTAGCATCCCCGCTTCTTTGTAAGTTGCTCGGGTAAGATTTACGGTTTCTACAACGATATCCCCGAACATTGTTCTTTTGAAATCTTCCATTTTTGCCCTCGGAATATTGTAAATAATTATAGTGTATGAATTATATCTAAACAGTAAAATTAATTACAAATTATGAGATGATAAAAATCTATCATCAGCCTAATTATTATAAATTATTTATTATCATATTTCATCTAGATATACAATTACCATTCCAAACATTTAGCTATATATTGCCCATAAATGGGTTTATTTAAATAGGGGCCGTCTCAAAATGATAAATCAATTAAACGGTGACCAAATTCAGGACAGAACTTATTCTTTTTCTTGATATTGGGGCAAAAGGATAAACAATTAGCCAGATTATAGTTAAAAATTGGGCAGATGGAAAGAAATTAGTTTTTTCATTTATTTTGATGGTTGATTTAAATCCGAATATGATTATGATTTATAAATATTAAATTCTTATAATTTTAAAGCAACTTTTTTTTGCTCTCCGCAATAATGAACTCAAGTTAGTTTTTATAATCCATTAAGTAATTTTTATTATCTTGATCCCTTACTTTTTCGGCCTTTAATAAAACTGTAAGATCGCTGGCGAGAAACTAATTGTTAGATTTTAAATTGCTAATTTTTAGTTCATTTCATCTTAATAAAATTTTAGAGCTATCTTATTTCTACAGGTTATTTTAAAATTTAGCGATATGACCCAAAATCTAACATTGTTCCAAAGTGGACCATTAATCCCTTCTCTTTTCTCTTACTTTCATCGTTATAACCATTTATTAGCTGGCACAAAAGATGAATAATTAGTTTTTAAATACTATCTAATATTGCACTTTTAATTATCTGACAATTAATAAAAGGTGTTCAATGAAAAAGTTTCGTCTAAGGTTTACGTTTTATTTATTGAAAAAGTTTAAAAAACTAAAAAGAGCGGGAATCTTGGCACCCATTAGTTTTCCAGATAAACTATGGAAATTTTTAATTTCCAAAAATTTATTTAAGTTAAAAGTCCCGGAAGCCGCAAGCGGTTGCTGCGAAAAAGACTAGATGATATTATATTTATTAGTTAATATTTTGGGTAAATCTTTCACTGCTTCTTATTACTAATAAAAATATAAGCGGGAATAGCTCAGTTGGTAGAGCGCGACCTTTCCAAGGTTGATGTCATAGGTTCGAGTCCTGTTTCCCGCTCGATAAATTTGCCAAGTAGGCTGTACTGAGAATGCGAAACCAGTCTGTGTCTCCTTAAAATAAATACCCCTTAATATTCCGAAATTTTATAAAAGATGTTTATAATTCCTTTCAAAAAGCCTATCTTTCAGTGCAACTAATGTTTGGTTGGTGTGTCTAATAGAATAATAGTTAGGCAAGATTTCAAAAATGTCATCTTATAATAGAAATAATTCCGGGCAGGAATTTTCTGAAATTGAAATCATCTGGAAGATTCAGTCAGGGGATGTTAAAATATTTGAAGCTCTTTTCCGGGAATACTATTACAGTCTTTCCAGGTTTACAACGAGTATTGTAAAATCTTCCTCCGCTGCTGAAGATCTTGTGCAGGATATTTTTCTTAAAATATGGGAAAACAGGCAAACCTGGAACCCTCAGGGAACTATAAAAACTTACCTTTACCGGGCCTCCAAAAATCAGGCTCTTAATTATCTTAAACATTTGAATGTTGTAAATAACTGGGCAGAATTTTCCAGAAATTCATTTTCATCTATAAATCCTGAAGACGAATTTGAAAGAAAGGAATTATTAAATTCTGTAAACGGGGC
>Ga0210095_1000355_pt1 | contig 12060 bp, 8 predicted proteins | sample China_Galinas_PW_FD_184861 | JGI IMG/M metagenome (GOLD analysis project Ga0210095, IMG submission 184861) | Wetland microbial communities from San Francisco Bay, California, USA, that impact long-term carbon sequestration - China_Galinas_PWA_D1... | ecosystem: Environmental > Aquatic > Marine >...
GTGGCGGCCGGAATCGCCCGCCGACCCTGGAAGGTCGAGGACGTTGTCGCCCTCATCGATCCAAGAACCTGAAACTGAGCCACTACCGGATCGTGAAATGCGTGGAGATAGTGGCAGCGCGGGAGCTATTCTCCGGTCTCGTAGCCGCTCAACATCGCCTTGGTGATGTCCGCCCGCGCTACGGGCTAGCCAACGCGGCTGGCAGGTAGCTTTCGCCCCGCCGGCCAGCGCTTGCCCTGCTCCTATCCCTCGGAATCAAGCTGAGCCAACGAACAGACGCCGCCCGGCGCCGGGTCACAGCTCCAGGCTGCGCTCGCCGTCGCGCTCGCGGACGCGCTCGACGAAGTCGGCGACGGGCATGGCGCCGAGGTCCTCTTCGCTGCGCAGGCGCACCGCCACGGCGCCGGCTTCCTCCTCGCGTCCACCGACCACCAGCATGTAGGGCACCTTGGCCACCTGCGCCTCGCGGATGCGGTAGCCCAGCTTCTCGTTGCGGTCGTCCAGCTCGGCGCGGACGCCGGCGGCGGTGAGCTCCTCGGCGACCCGGCGGCCGTAGTCGTAGAACTTCTCCGACACCGGCAGCACCACCGCCTGCACCGGCGCCAGCCACACCGGGAAAGCGCCGGCGACGTGCTCGATGAGCACCCCCAGGAAGCGTTCGAGCGACCCCAGCATGGCGCGGTGGATCATCACCGGCCGGTGCTCGGCGCCGTCGGCGCCGACGTACTTCAAGTCGAAGCGCTCCGGCATCTGGTAGTCGAGCTGCACGGTGCCGAGCTGCCATTGGCGGCCCAGGGCGTCCTTGACCTGGAAGTCGATCTTGGGGCCGTAGAAGGCGCCGTCCCCCTCGTTGATCTGGTAGTCGATGCCGCGCCGGTCGAGGGCCGCCTGGAGCGACGCCTCGGCGCGCTGCCACATCTGCGCCGTGCCGAGGGACTTCTCCGGCCGCGTAGAGACCTCCACCAGCACGTCGGAGAAACCGAACACCTCGTAGACGCGGAAGATCATCTCCACCACGCCGAGGACCTCGTCCTCCACCTGCTCCTCGGCGCAGAAGATGTGGGCGTCGTCCTGGGCGAAGGTGCGCACCCGCATCAGGCCCGCCGTGACGCCGCTGCGCTCGTAGCGGTGCAGGCGGCCGAAGTCGGCGTAGCGCACCGGCAGGTCGCGGTAGCTGCGCAGCGACGTGCCGTAGATCAGGCAGTGGGTGGGGCAGTTCATCGGCTTGACCGCGAACTGGCGCTCGTCCTGGTCGGTGAAAAACATGGCGTCGCGGTAGTTGTCGTAGTGGCCGGAGGTGTGCCACAGGTCGACGTCGAGGATCTGCGGCGTGATCACCTCGCCGTAGCCGTACTCCTCGTACAGCTCGCGCACGAAGTCCACCAGCAGGTTGTAGATGCGCGCCCCGCGGGGGTGGAAGAAGGGCGACGCCGGTGCCAGCGGGCTGAAGCTGAAAAGATCCAGCTCCTGGCCGATGCGCCGATGGTCCCGGGCGCGCGCCTCCTCGATGGCGGCCAGGTAGTCGTCCATCTCCTGCTGCGAGCCGAAGGCGGTGCCGTAGATGCGCTGCAGCATCTCGTTGGACTCGTCGCCCTTCCAGTAGGCGCCGCCGGAGTCGAGCAGCTTGACGGCGCCCACCTGCTCGAGGCTCTGGGCGTGGGGGCCGCGGCACAGGTCCACGAAGTCGCCGTCCTTGTAGAGGGTGATGACCTCGCCCTCGGGGATGTCCTTGAGGCGTTCCACCTTGAGGTTCTCGCCCAGGCCGGCAAAAAGCTCCGCCGCCGCCTCGCGCGACACCTCGACGCGCTCGAAACGGTGCCCCTCGGCGAGGATCTGGCGCATCTTCTCTTCGATCTTCTCCAGGTCCTCCGGCGTGAAGGGGCGGGAGAAGCGGAAGTCGTACTGGAACTTCTCCGAGTGGTCCTGGCGCCCGGCGTCGATCTCGACCTCCGGGAAGAGCCGCTTGACGGCGTCCGCCAGCACGTGCTCGGCGCTGTGGCGCACGTACTCGCCGGACTCCGGGTCGCGCTTGGTGAAGAGGCGGAAGCGGCCGCCGCGGGAGAGCGGCAGGCGCAGGTCGATCTTGGCCCCGTCCAGCTCGGCGCCGACGGCGGCCTTGGCCAGCCCGGGGCCGATGGACTGAGCCACCTGCAGCGGAGTGGTGCCCGGCTCCACCGTGCGCACCGATCCGTCGGGAAGCGTCAGCTCCAGGGCTTGCGTCGTCGTCGTCATGGCAACCTCGTGGCTCGAAATCGTTGAACGGAAAAGCGTACCCGGCACGCGGAAACAAGTCGAAGGGCGGTGCGTCCGCGTCCCACGCCGGGAGCGAACAGCATACCGCGGCGGCGGGTGGGAGCCGCGCCGTCGTTCAGTGGCTAGTTCGGGGGAGGGGGAAGGCAGGATGGTAGGCGCTAGCGGACTCGAACCGCTGACCTCTACCGTGTGAAGGTAGCGCTCTAACCAACTGAGCTAAGCGCCTGCGTTCCATGCTCGTTCGTGTTGCGTGGGTCGTGGTGGTCGTTGGAGCTGGTAGGCCCGAGCGGACTCGAACCGCTGACCTCTACGATGTCAACGTAGCGCTCTAACCAACTGAGCTACGGGCCTCCGTGGTGCTCCGTCGAGCCCGGCGGCATGCCACCGGGAGCTAACGAAACTAGCAGGCCGGCACGGCGGGTGTCAACGCCATGCCGGCCGCCTCAGCAGTCGCAGCGGCGGCGCCGGAAGTCGAGCACCGTGCCTTCGCCGTCGATCTCCAGCTCGCAGCAGCGGCGCAGCTCGTCGCCGAGCATGCGCCGGGCGCGCTGCACCCGCGACTTGGCGCCGGACAGCGACAGGTCGAGGCGCTGCGCCACCTGGCGCTGGGTCAGGCCCTCGAAGTCGGCCAGCACCAGGGCCTGGCGGTACTTCTCCGGCAGCTCGTCGGCCATCGGCCGCAGCCAGCTCAACACCTCTTCGTGGACGCTGTGGTCGCCGCCGAAGGAGGCAAAGCCGCGGTGCGGGGCAGCGGCGGCCTCGTCATCGGCCGGCAGGGCCTCGACGGCGTCGCCCAGCGCGTCGGTGGGACGGCGGGCGCGGTAGTGGTCGGCGATGGCGCGCCGGGCGATGGCGTAGACCCAGGCTTCGGCCCGCGAGGCGTCGCGCAGCGTCGCCGCCTTCTGGTGCAGACGAAGCAGCACCTCCTGGGCCACGTCCTCGGCGTCCTGGGCCGGCACCCGGCGGGCCACGAAGGCCCGCAGCCCGTCGACGAAGGGCTGCCAGTGGTCGCTGGCCGGGTGCGCGGTCACGTCGCGCGAGGAGTCGGGGTCGAAGGGCATGGGAGGGGTCATGGCTGAGAGGGGCGAGCTCGTCGCGGCGTCCAGGGTCGGAGGCATCGTCGTCTCCCCGAGCTTACGCGCAGCAAGCCGCCGGGGCGACCTTCGGGGCGACCTCCGCGGCGACCTCCGGGGTGGCGTGCCGCGCCGCCTCGCCGTCCTCGTCGCAGCACTGCGGACCGCAGCAGCCGTCCGACGAACCCGCGGCGAAGGTCTCGCTCTGCCCGGAGGTGTAGAACGCTTCCCAGCCGACGCCCTGGCCGTCGGTGACCCAGGTCTTGTCCGAGCTGTGGTAGCAGCACACGGTCTGCCCTTCGTCGTCGACCTCGCCGCCGGCGCGGGAGATGCGCTGGCGCAGCTCCGAGAGCTCCTGCGGCGTCTCGGCCTGGATGCCGAGGTGGTCGAAGCCCGGCTCGTCGCCGCGGGCGATGAGGGAGAGGTTGACCCGCGGGTCGTCCAACATCCACTTGGCGTAGTCCGGCTTGCGCACGCTGGGCGGGCTGGCGAAGAGGGCGGAGTAGAAGTCGACGGAGGCGCCGAGGTCGGCGACCTTGAGGCTGACGTGGAGGGTTTTCATAGCTGGATCCTTTGCAGTTTCGGGGCGGCTCGATTGCTCGCCCTCGTCTCTGTAGTCGGAGACGGCGCCGAAAGGACGCAAACGGACGTCGGTGGCAGCGGGTAGGATCGGTGGCGTGACCTACTCCGACCTCGGCGGCGAGCCCGCCTGCTCGATGCCGCCCCTCGACGATCCGCTGCCCGAGATCTCCGTGGTCGTCGTGGTCGGCGACCTGCGGCAGCGCGGCGGCGGCTGCCTGCGCTCCCTGCTCGACCAGGGGCTGGCCAGGCGCATGGAGATCCTGCTCCTCGACCGCGGCCGGCCCGGCAGCGAGCCGGTGCCCTACTCCGATTCATCCCACGTGCGCCGCCTGCCGCAGCCGGCCGAGGCGACCTTCTCCTCCATGCGCGCCGCCGGCGTCGCCGCCGCCCATGCACCGGTGGTGGCCTTCGTCGAGGAGCACGTGCGGGTGCGTGCCGGTTGGGCCGAGGCGCTGCTCGCCGCCTACCGCGACGGCTGGGACGCGGTGGGCGCCGCGGTGGTGCCGGGCAACCCGGGGAGCGGCCGGGCGGACGCCGTCTGCCTGATGAGCTACGGCTTCTGGTACCCGCCGCTCCCCGGCGGCGAGGCGGACATGCTGCCGGGTCACAACGCCAGCTACCGCACCGAGCTGCTGCGCGCCCTGGGCGACGACCTCGAGCCCCTCTTGCACGGCGACCTCGAGCTGCAGCGGCTCCTACGCCGCCAGGGAGCGCGCCTCTGCATGCAACCCGCGGCGGTCATCGAGCACCTCAGCGAGACCACCTTCGCGCAGATCGCCCGCGGCATGCACCTGTGGTACCGCTGCTACGGGCCGCTGCGCGCCCGCAGCCGTGGCTGGGGCCGCCTGCGCCGCGCCCTCTACGTCGTCGCCACGCCGATCATCCCCCTCTATTTCCTCGCCGGCTTCGCCCTCCACCTGCGGCGCAAGAGATCGCCCGACCTCGGCCTGCTTCTGCGCCACGCCCCCGGCGTCCTGCGCACCCACCTGTGGGGCGCTGCCGGTCAGGCTCTCGGCCTGCTGTTCGGTGAGGGCGACGCCGCCGCCCGCTTCACCGACTACGAGCTCCACGAGCCGCGGCCGCTGTAGCCCGGCCGGGCGACCGTCCGCCGCCGGGCGACCGTCCGCCGCCGGGACGGATCGTCCGCCAGCGGACAGGGGTGGACGCGTCGGCCGAGCGGTGGGGGCTGCGCCCCGCCCGTTCTTCCAGCCTTTCCTCGCGCCGCGGCGCCTTGGCTCGCCCCGTGCAGTGACGGTTCCCCGCCCGACGCCGACGAACCTTCACCGCGCCTGCCGCGCGACACGGGAACCGAACCATGATCCACGACCTGCGCCTCGCCCTGCGCTCCCTCGCCAAGAGCCCCGCCTTCACCGCCAGCGTCATCGCCACCCTGGCGCTGACCCTGGGAGCGACGACCGCCGTCTTCTCCGCCGTCCACGGCGTGCTGCTGAGACCCCTGGACTTCGCGCAACCGCAAAACCTGGTGACGGTGTGGGAGAACCACGCGGCACGCGGCGGCCCGGAGAGAGAGTGGACCGGCCGCTCGACGCTGCGCGACTGGCGGCAGCGCAACAGCAGCCTGGCCGGCATCGCCGGCTTCACCGGTTGGGCGGCGGACCTCGTCGGCACGACCGACGGCCACGGCGCCGACGGTGACGCGGCACCGGAGCGCCTCCTCGGCGCCGCCGTCTCCCCCGGCTACCTGGCGGTCCTCGGCGTCGAGCCGGTCCTCGGCCGCGGCTTCCGCGCCGAGGAGGAAGAACCGGGGCGCGACGACGTGGTGATCCTGGGCCACGAGCTGTGGCAGCGCCGCTTCGCCGCCGACCCCGCCGTCGTCGGCTCGCAGATCCGCCTGTCGGACCATCCCTACACCGTCGTCGGCGTGCTGCCGCCGGGCTTCTCGGCGCCGCTGCAAGCGGGCGCCGAGATCCTGCGTCCGCTGCCGTTGCCCGCCGACATGGACGACCGCGGCGCCTACTACGTGCGCGCCGTCGCCCGCCTAGCGCCAGGGGTGAGCCGCCGCCAGGCGGACGCCGACATGGCGCGGGTGGGGCGCGACCTGGCCGCCGCCTACCCGGTGGACCTCGAAGCGGTGGACGTCGTGCTGGAGGGCTTGCGGGAGAGCATCGTGGGACCGGTACGGGCGCCGCTGACGGTGCTCCTCGGCGCCGTCGCCCTGGTGCTGTTGATCGCCTGCGCCAACGTCGCCGGCCTGCTGCTGGTGCGCGCCACGGTGCGCGAGGACGAGATGGCGGTGCGCAGCGCCCTCGGCGCCAGCCGCGGCCAGCTGCTGCGCCAGCACCTGGTCGAAGGGCTGCTCCTCGCCGCCGCCGGCGGCGTGGCGGCTTTCTGCGTCGCCGCCTGGGGGGTCGAGCTGCTGCGCAGCCTGGCGCCGCCGGGCACGCCGCGGCTCGACGGCATCGCCCTCGACGCCCCGGTGCTCCTCTTCGCCGTTGCGGCCACCCTGGCCACCGGCCTCGTCTTCTCCGCCGCCCCGGCCTGGCAGGCTTCCCGTCCTCGCCTGACCGGCGCCCTGGCCGGCGGCGGCCGGCGCACCGCCTCGCGGCGCGGCATCGCCCTGCGCCGCGGTCTGGTGGTGGCCGAGATCGCCCTCGGCCTGGCGCTGCTCACCGGCGCCGCCCTGCTGCTGCGCAGCCTGGACGAGCTCGGCCGCACCGACGTCGGGGTGCGCACCGAGGGCGTGGTGGTGGCCAGCGTCGGCCTGCCGGCGGACAAGTACGACGACGACGCCCGCATCACCGCCTTCTACGACGAGGTGTTGGAGCGTCTTCGCGCCGATCCGTCGGTGCGCGCCGCCGGCGCCGTCGACCCGCTGCCGCTGTCCGGCGGCCAGTCCGACGTCAGCTTCAACCTCGAAGGTGAGCCGACGGAGCCCGGCCGCGAGCCGGTGACCGACGAGCGGGTGGCCACCCCGGGTTACTTCGCCGCCGCCGGCATCCCGTTGCTGGCCGGTCGCGGCTTCGACGAGCGGGACGCCGCCGGCGCGCCGCTCTCCGTCATCGTCAGCCGCCGCTTCGCCGAGCGTTACCTGCCGGGCCGCGATCCGCTGGGCCGCCGTCTCAAGCTCGGGCAGGCGGACAACGAGCTGCCGTGGCTCACCATCGTCGGCGTCGTCGGCTCGGTGCGCGACAACGCCGTCGCCCGACCGCCGGACCCCGAGATCTACCTGCCGCTGGCCCAGAACACCACCCGCGCCCTCACCCTGGTGGCCTACGCCCCCGAGCGCCCGCAGGCGGCCATGCAGGCGTTGCGCGGCGCCGTGGCGGCGGTCGATCCGGAGCGGCCGCTGGCGGCGGTCGGCACCTTCGACGAGCTGGTTTCCCAGTCTCTCGCCTCGTCGCGTCTGCTCACCGTCCTGCTGGCCGTCTTCGCTTCCGTGGCGCTTCTGCTCTCGCTGCTCGGCATCTACGGCGTGACGGCCTACGCGGTGGGACAGCGACGGCGCGAGATCGGCGTCCGCATGGCGCTGGGCGCCGACCGCCGCCGCGTCGTCGCCCTGGTGCTCTCCGGCGGCGGCCTGCTGGTGGCCCTCGGGCTCGCTCTCGGCGTCGCCCTGTCGCTGCTTCTCGGCCGCGCCCTGGTCGGTCTGCTCTACGGCGTGACACCGGGCGACCCGACCACCCTGACCGCCGCCGCCTTGCTCCTCGCCGCCGCCGCCGCCGGCGCCTGCTGGCTGCCGGCCCGGCGGGCGGCGCGCATCGACCCGGTGACGGCGTTGCGCGAGGGCTGAGGAGCGGGCGGTCTACCCGCGCCCCGCCACCTCGCACCACCAGCCCTTGAGGTACTCGCCCTGGGGGTGGGTGATGGCGATGGGATGGTCGGCGGCGGCGGCCAGCGGGCGCAGCAGGCGCACGCGCACCCCGGCCTCGCCGGCGGCGGCGAAGAGGATCTGGCGAAAGAGCTTGCCGTCCACGGCGCCGGAGCAGGAGAAGGTGAGCAGGTGGCCGCCCGCTTCGAGGCGCGACAGGGCGAGGCGGTTCAAGTCCTTGTAGGCGCGGGCGGCGCGCTGCGCTTCCTGCTGCTTGCGCGCCATGGGAGGCGGGTCGCAGATCACCATGTCGTAGCGCTCCTGACGTTGCCGCAGGTCCTCGAAGACGTTGGCACGAACCCATTCGGTGCGCGAGGCGTCGAGGCCGGGGTTGTCCGCGTAGGCGGCCTGACCCAGCTCCAGCAGGCGCGGCGACGACTCCACGTGCACCACCCGCCGGGCGCCGCCGCGCAGGGCGTAGAGGCCGAAGGCGCCGGCGTGGGCGAAGAGGTCGAGCACCGAGCGCTCGCCGGCCAGTGTCTCCGCCAGGCGGCGGTTGTCCCGCTGGTCACAGTAGAAGCCCGTCTTCTGGCCCCCCAGCTCGGCGCGGAAGGCGAGGCCCGACTCGCTGAACGGCGCCTCGGTCGGCACTTCGCCCGGCGCCGCGCCGGCGATCACCTCGTCGCCCTCCGACTTCAGGCCCTCGGCGCGCCGCGCCGGCACGTGGTTGCTCTGCAGCACGGCGCAGCCGGGGAAGGCTTGCGTCAGCGCCGCGTAGGCTTCGTCGCGCAGAGCCTCCAGCCCGGCGGCGGAGATCTGCGACACCAGCACGTCGCCGAAGCGGTCCACCGCCCATCCCGGCAGTCCGTCCCCCTCCGCGTTGACCACCCGGTAGCCGGACGTCTCGGCCGGCACCACCGCCGCCCGCAGTCTCACCGCCTCGGCCAATCGAGCGGCGAAGAAAGCCCGGTCCACCGAAGCCACCCCGCCCTCCGTCTCCTCCGCCGTCGGCCCATAGCCGGCGTGCCGCCCCGTCGGTCCGCTGAGCAGGCGCACCCGGATCTGCGAACGCGGGCTCCAAAGTCCCGTCCCCAGCATCCGCCCATCGCTCCCCACCACCCGAGCCAGCGCCGCCCCCTGGTCCCCCTCCGTCCGCTCCACCGCCCCCGAGAACACCCAAGGATGCCCCGCCAAGATCGGCTCTTCCCGCCCCCGCTTCAGATGCACCGTCAGAGTTCCGCTCATCCGCCCATACTAGCCGCAACCCCGAGAGTCGAGGCGAAGCCGAGACGCGAGCAGCGTCCGACCCAAAGGCCTGTGGAGGCCGCCGCGCCCATGGAAAACGCTGCGCGTTTCCCACAGCCCCCACAGGCCCGGCGGCGAGGGGAGATGAGGAGGAAACCGCAAAGCACCAACGCCTCCCGCACCGGACGCCGAGAGTCGAGGCGAAGCCGAGACGCGAGGCGTCCCCCCCCTCCCCAAGTAGCGGAACGGATCGGCCTCCCGGTGAGGTGCGGGGGTGGGGCTCCTGGGCGGGGATGTTGGAAAGCGCCCAATCCCGAGCCCGGGTCGGAGGCCGAGCCCGGTGGCGGGCGATTTCCACCAAGCGGCGCGCCCCCCTCCGGAGGCCTAGAAGCGCGACGCGGTCCCCGCCCAGGAGCCCCACCCCCGCACCGTCGAAGCCACCCCCCCCCACTCCCCACCACCCCTCTGCTAAACTCGCCCAGCCCACAATGGACGAACCCCCCGACCCTGTTCCGCTACGCCCCCTCTGGACCTTAGGCGTCGTCCCCCCCGTCTTCGCGGGCGGCCCCCCCATGGAAGGGCTGCACATCGCCCCCTGGCTCGGCCTCACCCTGGGCCTGCTGCTGGTCCTGCTCAACGGTTTCTTCGTCGCCGCCGAGTTCGCCCTCGTCAAGGTGCGGCCGACGCAGATCGACCCCCACGTCTCCCGCGGCTCGCGGCGCGGCCGGGTGGCGCGGGTGATGATCCGCCACCTGGACGCCTACCTCTCCGCCACCCAGCTCGGCATCACCCTGACCAGCCTGGCCCTCGGCTGGATCGGCGAGCCGGCCTTCGCCTGGATCATCGAGCCCGCCGTCAGCCTGATCCCCAACGCCACTCCGGCGCTGCTCCACTCCATTTCCCTGACCCTCGCCTTCGCCCTCATCACCGTTCTCCACATCGTGCTCGGCGAGCTGGCGCCGAAGTCCCTGGCCATCCGCAAGCCGGAGGCTTCGACGCTGTTCGTCTCGCTGCCGCTGTTCGTCTTCTACAAGGTGGCCTACCCGGTGATCTGGCTGCTCAACCACGCCGCCAACGCGCTGCTGCGGCTGGTCGGCGTCGCGCCGGTGAGCGAGGACGAGGTGGGGCACGACGAGGAGGAGCTGCGCCTGCTGCTGGCCTCCAGCCACGCCTCGGTGCTGTCGAAGCAGAAACGCGAGCTGCTGGACAACATCTTCGAGATCTCCCACCGCGTGGCGCGCCAGATCATGGTGCCGCGGGCGGACGTCCACTACCTCACCACCCGGCGCAGCCTGGAGGAGAACCTGGACACCGCCCGCCGCAGCGGCCACACCCGGCTACCGCTGTGCGACGGCGACCTCGACCACGTGGTGGGCCTCATCCACATCAAGGACCTCTTCCGCACCGGCACGCCGATGACCACCCTGGAAAGCGTCGCCCGCGAGATCGCCTTCGTCCCCGAGACCCTCACCGTCGACCGCCTGCTGCGCCGCATGCGCAGCGAGAAGCTGCACCTGGCGGCGGTGGTGGACGAGTACGGCGGCGTCTCCGGCATCGTGACGCTGGAGAACGTCATCGAGGAGATCGTCGGCCAGATCCAGGACGAGTTCGACCGCGAGACGCCGGAGCTGATCAAGAAAAAGGACAACGTCTACGTGATCTCCGGCTCCCTGCTGGTGGACGAGCTGGAGCACGCCCTGGACGTCGAGTTCTCGGAGCGTGACGAGGACACGGTGGGCGGCGTGATCCTCTCCGAGCTGGGTCGCAGCCCGGCGCGCGGCGACGAGGTCACCCTCGGCCCCCTCACCCTGCGCGTGACCGAGGTGGACGAGAACCGCATCAAGCAGGTGCGGGTGACGGTCAACGTGCCGGCCGCCGCGCCGGCCGCGGGCTGAGCGCCGCCGCCGGACGTTCGCCGGTTCGTCCACCGCTTGCCCGCAACCTTCCTCGCACCGGCTCGTATATCGTGTTGCGATATAGATCGATCCACGATGCATCAAGCCGCGACTCAAGCGGGGAGCCCATGAGCCGAGACCCTGAGCAGCGAGACCTCCCAAGCCGCGCCCGCCGCTTCCTGCCCTTGACGCCCCAGATGTTCCACCTCCTGGTGGCCCTCGCCGACCGGCCGCGCCACGGCTACGGCATCGCCCGCGAGGTGGAGGAGCGCACCGGCGGCGCCACCCGGCTGGTGGCCGGCACCCTCTACGGCATCCTGCGTCGTCTCACCGAGGACGGACTGGTGGCGGAGACCGGTCCGCCCCCCGGCGAGGAGGACGACGACCCGCGGCGCCGCTACTACCGTCTCACCCCTCTCGGCCTGGCGGTGGCACGGGCCGAGGCGGCGCGGCTCGAAGGCCTGGTGGACCTGGCGCGGCGCAGCGACCTGCTGGCCGGTCCGGCTGCGGCCGGGGAGGGGTCGTGAGCCGTCGCCGACCCGCCTGGGTCGACCGCCTGTTCCGCGCCCTGCTGCGCCTCTACCCCTTCGACTTCCGCGGCGACTACGGCGACGAGATGGCCGACCTCTTCCGCCACCAGCGCCGCGACGCCGAGCGCGCCGCCGGCCGCCGCGGCGGCCTGGGAATCACCCTGCGCAGCGCCGCCGACGTGCTGCGTACCGCGCCGCGGCAGCACTGGGACCTGCTGCGCCAGGACCTGCGCCTCGCGTTTCGCAGCCTGCGCCGCAGCCCCGGCTTCACCGCCGTCGCCCTGCTCACCGCCGCCCTCGGCATCGGCGCCAACACGGCGCTGTTCAGCGTCGTCGACGCCGTCCTGCTGCGCCCCCTGCCCTACCCGCAGCCGCAGCGCCTGGTGCGGCTGTGGTCCGTCGACGAGTCCGGTTCGCGCGGCGGCGTGTCGCTCCACGACCTCGAGGACTGGCGGCACGGCGTGCCGGGTCTCGCCCACCTTGCCGCCTGGAACGTCGGCAACGCCACGCTGAGCGGCGAAGACGGCGCCGAGCGGGTACGCCAGGCCCTGGTCGGCCGCGACTTCTTCGCCGTCCTCGGGCGCCGTCCGGTCCTCGGCCGGACCTTCACCGCCGCCGAAGAAGCCCCCGGCGGCGGCGGCGCGGCGGTGATCAGCCACCGCCTTTGGATGCGGCGCCTGGACGGCGACCCCGGCGCCCTGGGCCGGGTCCTG
>Ga0210095_1000358_pt1 | contig 12012 bp, 14 predicted proteins | sample China_Galinas_PW_FD_184861 | JGI IMG/M metagenome (GOLD analysis project Ga0210095, IMG submission 184861) | Wetland microbial communities from San Francisco Bay, California, USA, that impact long-term carbon sequestration - China_Galinas_PWA_D1... | ecosystem: Environmental > Aquatic > Marine >...
AAATTAATTTATACTGATAAACTTAACTTGTTATCAATAAGGAAATTATAACAGGTAATGAATCTAAACTCAGATTTAGTTAGGGCTAATAATTTTAACATACGCCATTCATCAACGATAAACCCCCTTTTATAAACGAAAAAGAAAGCTTCACATCAATTAATTAGGGAAATAATTCCACATTTGATTAGATTGTAACCCTGATTAATATTTACCACTAATTGGGAATTATGAGCAGAAAGAACAAAAACAGGAGCAACGACCCACGCCTGGGAAGAACCCTGAGGGAGGATTTCAGGCAGACCGATTTTATCAGCGAGATGAAAAAGGAATTCCGCGAGCTAAAAAACTTTTATATAGATGAGCACAAGAAAGAACGTCTTCAGAATATGAATTCCATCAGCGGATTTTTTCATGTTCTTTTCTGGATCATTAAAAGTATGTTCTTTCACCTCACACCGCTAAGACGTATGCTAACAGTTACCGGTGTAATACTGGTGCTAATGGGAAGATTTACATTTAACAGTGACGGCAGCTCACTTGTGTTTGATAACAACACTTTTGGCGGAATATTGATTTTGTTTGTGTTAATGCTGGAGCTTAAAGACAAGCTGCTTGCAAAAACAGAACTCGAAGACGGAAGAAAAGTTCAGAAAGCGCTGCTGCCCGATGAGAATCCGCAAATACCCGGCTGGAAAGTATGGCTATATTCGCAACCGGCAAATGAGGTTTGCGGAGATCTTGTAGATTACCTGAACATTAATGATAAAACAATCGGTCTTACTATGGCCGATGTTGCCGGCAAAGGATTAAGCGCCGCATTGATGATGTCGAAACTTCAATCCACAATCCGTGCAATTGCTAATGATAAGGATACCCTTTCTGAATTCGCGGGGAAGGTAAATAAAATATTTAACCGCGATAGTCTGCCAAGTCTTTTCGCTTCAATGTTATATTTAGAGGTTGAACCCGGCTCGGGGAAAATAAATTATGTTAACGCCGGACACCTGCCTCCATTTATTTTGCGAGGAGAAAATATTGAAGAAACAGAAAAGGGGGATGCCGCTATAGGCATAATAAAGGATTCCCCGTTTACCGAAAGATCAGTTGAGTTAAATCCGGGTGAAAGTTTTATTGTATTTTCTGATGGGGTAACCGAAGCGATAAGTGAAGCGGGACAGTTTTTTGGAAAGCAAAGATTAATTAATACTGTTAAGAAGTTCCACGACAGATCAGCCGATAAATTAGGGGAAGCAATTACACAACAAGTAGAATATTTTACAGGGAACGCTCCAAGAAGCGATGATCTTTCACTGATAATTTTAAAAAGAGAATAATCCCCGCCCATAATTATACGGTAAAGGCGGGGAGTTATATTAATTCATAATCCGGAACTTATCGCTGATCTCCTTTCCGAAATGCTCTTTATACATCCTTTTATATTTTTGAAGCAGGTTATCCGGTAATCTTCTGCCGTTAATTTCCAGCTTATCTTTTGTGAAATTCATTTCAAAATTTTCATCGTCTCCATCCAGGTAACCATCGCTTATTAATTCTGATTTCATATCTTTCAAGAAGCTTTTAAGCTGTTTCATTTTTTCCCGCAGGTTGCTCATGTCTATTTTTATGTCCTTCATATGTATGCGGACGGTTTCCATGCTTTTTGCAATTGCATCGGCATCAATATTAACATGAATGTTTTTGGGAAGATCCTCCAGGCTTTTATGTACCTGCTCCATTGTTTCTTCTAGCGCATCTTCATCTATATAATCACAATCATCGAATTCTTTCAGGTTTTCTTTCAGCTCTTTCATTTGTTTCCTGAATTGATCTTTATCGAACTGGAAATCAAATTTCCTGATTTTTATATTCTTCAGGTTTTTCTTCAATTCTTTCATTTGTAAATTGAATTTATCAGAATCAAAATGGATATTTATATCCGGAATGTTTACATCAAAAGAATCAAAATTAAAATGTGAATGATGAGTGCGGTCAAAAACCATATCTTTATATTGATCTATATCGTCTTCAGAAAGTTCATCACCATCCTTTAAAAGTTTTTGTATTTCTCCATTGCGAATGACTGCTTTCCAGTGGACCTTTTCGCCATTTTCCCAGGTAGAGAAATAGTATTTTTTAATTTTTACCGTTGAATCTCTTTTTTCTACTGGCGCATAGTTATTATTAGGTTTAGGAGCTGGATTAAAACCTAAAGAAAACGCCACCAGCATTACCAGGGACGTTGCAACCGTAAACACTATTACTTTTTTATAAAATCTCATATTACCTCCGGGGTATTTTGTATTTCTATTATTATGACGTGCCCGGACGTTAATAGTTCTGCGGATATAGGGTAAATGTTGCGAAATACCGGTCAAGATTGATGAACGGTTTATAGAAGTGATAAAGTAAAATAAAAGTTTCACAGGTACTGATTTCAGACGGCGGAACTGCGGGTTTTCAGTTTTAGCATCATAGCAGCAGAAATTATACAGAATACAAATGCCCCGCTCCACAAACTGAAAGAACCAAAATTTTCAAGTACTAGAGCTCCGAGCCATGGGCCGGCCATAAAAGAAAGGCTGAATGACATCTGGTAAAAGCCCATATACTCACCGCGTTTTTTTGTCGGAGCAATTTCTGAAACATAAGTTGCGCTTGCCGGGAAGACTATCATTTCTCCAAAAGTCCAGATAACAATTGTTATTACTAAAAGTGGAATTGAATTTGCGATTGCCATTCCACCGAAACCAATTGCCGTTAATACTGCACCAATTGTAAGTGATTTTTTATCACTCCATGCGGACATATAATTATTAAGAGGAACTTCGATCAGAATAATTAAACCGGTATTAATAATTGTTAAAGCACCGTAGGTTGCTGTAGAAAACCCGAGATCGTGCACCATAAATAATGGCATTGTTGACATATGCTGGAAAAAAACCATAACAACCGGAATAAGTGCAATTAAAAAGTAAATCAGGTTTTTATCTTTTAGTGCCCCGAGGTGTTTTACTTCTGTTCCGGGAAGATGACTATCATCCGGTTCGACTATTCTATCCCACTTTGAAGTTATTAGAAAAAGCACGGCAATCAGGGACGTGATACCATCTACATAAAAAATAATTGAAAAATTTATAAGAGTAAGTAAGCCACCAACGACCGGACCAATACTCATTCCGAGATTTATTGCAAGACGGTTTAATGCATATGCTGTTCTTCTTTGTGGCGCCGGAACAACTTCCGAAATAAGAGACATATTTGCCGGGCGGAATGCTTCATTTATTACCGCCAGTAGGAATGTGAAAACAAGAATTAAATAATAATCCGAAACCAGTGTGTAAATAAAAAACATTATGCTTGTCGCAAAGAGAGAAAATTTCATTATTCTGAACGAACCAACTTTGTCTGCGACTTTACCAATAACGGGGGAAGTTACCAGCGCACCTATTCCATAAACAGCGAGGACTAAACCTGCTTCCGATTCGCTGTAATTGAAACGCTTGGTTACATACAAAGCAAGAAAAGGCAGCACCATTGTTCCGGAACGATTAATTAAAGTGGCCCAGAACAACACCCACATATTGTGGGGAAGGTTTTTTAATCCTTTCCAGGGGTTTATATTTATTTTAAGTAATGACATTATTATTAGCAGGATAGACGACAGCGAATTTAAGAAGAAGAGTGTAATTTACAAACTTAAATTAATAATCCGGATGATTAATTATGTACAGGCGAGAATGGAAGAAATACTGGATTAAAAATAGTTTTCTCCGGATTTTAAATAATGAAGCTATTCATATGATTTCACATCCACCAATTGATTTTTTCCGTCTGCATACAATGCATACTGGAATCCTTTTTTAATTGCGTAGCCTCCAACATCGCCGTTTTTATTTAAAGCAATAAAACCAACCTGGAGATCATCATACTTCATATTTTTTACCATAATTCTTTCAACAGCCATCTTGCAAGCCTCGCCGGGGGTTTTGCCGGCACGCATTAACTCTACAACAAGATAACTTCCACAGGTCCGCATAACTGCTTCACCAACTCCGGTTGATGCAGCTCCGCCCACTTCGTTATCAACATATAGTCCTGCACCTAAAATCGGGGAATCTCCCACACGTCCGTGAATTTTATAGGCAAGTCCGCTGGTAGTGCATGCACCGGAAAGATTTCCTCTGCTATCGAGTGCAACCATTCCGATTGTATCGTGGTTCTCCTCACCAACTGGAACGTAGTTGTTTTTCTTTTTCCAGGTTTCCCATGCCTTTTTTGATCCCTCTGTTAAAAGATTTTCTTTTTTGAAGCCGTTCTGCATTGCGAATTGTAAAGCGCCTTCACCGACAAGCATAACGTGGGGTGTCTTTTCCATAACAAGCCTTGCTACCGAAATAGGATTCATTATATGTTCAATGCATCCCACAGAACCACCGTTTAAGTTTTCATCCATTATGCAAGCGTCAAGAGTAACGTACCCGTCTCTGTCCGGCAGCCCCCCGTATCCAACGCTGGTTATTTTAGGATCAGATTCAGTAACACGGACACCTTTTTCAACTGCGTCAAGGGCGCGCCCGTTTTTACTCAAAATTTTCCAGGCTGCATCATTGGCGGGTATTCCGTGATTCCAGGTGGAAATCACTACTGGTTTTCTGCGGGGAGACATTTTAATTGAAGGAGTGTTTTCAGCTTTAGAAAGACCCGGACGTAAACCAAGCATAGCCGCTGCGGATGCGAGTGCAGAACTTAAAATAAATTTTTTGCGTGAGATCATTTTTGCCTCAAAAATAGAAATGGAAAATGTAAGCTGATTCTGATCTAAAATCAGAATGGCGATATCTACAAGTTAATTGTTTATTTGTGAAATAATTTCAGAAAGTTTTTCGTTACTTTCTTTATTGAACCAGGTTTCCAGGAGTCTAAATGCAATAGAATAACTTGTGGGGTTTCTTAGAGCTTTATTTTTTAATTCTTCTACAATATTTTTTCTGCTCATCCACTTTGCATCTTCAAGTTCATCATCGTGAAAAGTAATTTCCTCAGTTGTGGCTTTGGCAAAAAATCCCAGCATAATTGATCCCGGAAATGGCCAGGGTTGTGTGGAAAAATAAGTAATATCGTCCAGCTTTATACCGGTTTCTTCATAAGTTTCTCTTGCTACAGCTGATTCAAGGCTTTCACCGGGTTCTACGAATCCAGCCACGAGTGCATACTGGCCAGGCGGCCATTTAGATTGACGAACAAGCAGGCATTTGTCTTCTTTATAGATCAGGGTAATTATTGCAGGATCTGTGCGCGGAAAACTCTGGTGACTGCAATCCCGGTTTGAGCAGTCCATTCTGTGCCCGGTATATGCTAGCTGGGTTTTGCTTCCACATTTTCCGCAAAAAAGATGTCGTGATTGCCAATTGTTTAGGGCTTTAGCATAAGAAAGTAGTGCAGCTTCATCTTTGTCGAGAAGCGCAGCATATTTTCTGATAGGAACAAAACTGCCAAAACCTGAAAATGCTTCTTCTATGTCAGGATCTGAATTGTCAAGAGAAAGAGAAAAATAAATTTTTCCATTTAATTCGCCTATTAGTGTTGGCCGGTTATCAGCAGGTAAATACTTTAGCAACAGTTCTTTTTTCAAAAAACCAATTTGTGGATCAGAAGAAAGGTTAATCAGGTTCTTTTCCTGCCAGAGTGGAATAAACAAAGTCTCCGGATTTTCTAAGTTCTCTTTTATCCAGTTCTCATCATTCCTTTTTTCTGCAAGCCTGTTCAGGTTTTCAGAAGTAAAAAAATTATCAGAAGATTTGTTCCACATTATAAATACAAGAATTAATTAATAAATTTGCCGAGTAGTCCACCAGGTTTAATTATTTCTTTTATCTCTGAATAAGGAATAGTGATTTCAGGAGCGCCCATGGCATATGCTGCTACCTCATAAGGATTGAACTGAAAAGTTATTGCATATTCGCTGAAGGAATAATTATCATTCAACTTAAAAACACCGTTTGGAAAATAGAACCCGGCTTTCTCAAGGTTTTCATCTGCCGGTATTTTATAAAGTTTTCTAAACTTCTTTTCAGCAATTTTTGTTAGCACAGATTCATAATTGCCTTTGAATACGTCACTTAATTTTATTTCCCTTCCGTTGCGCAAATCAAAATTATTAAAATTGAAGTTAGTGTTTGGGTGCGCTCCTCCCTCGTATGTAGACACAGTTTCCCGTGTTGATAAAATATTATCAGAATTATTCAGGATATTTATTTCATACAAATTGTTGTAATAAATATCTCTTTCTATTTTCATTTTTTTTGAATCTTCATTGTCCTTGTTATACCGGTCGAAGAAATCAGTCAACATTTCATCATAATCATTAAAGGGTTTGGCATCCGGAGAAGAAGAACTGTTTTGTAGCAGCGATCTTGAAAGATATTTGTTTATCTCTTTCTGGATAGAATTATTTTTAGAATTTATCATTGTAGGGTGAGCAATTGTAATTTCAGCAAAGCCTTTTTTACCGGCCATTCCCTGCGGAATTTTTTTGTGATAGGAAATAATTGCAAACTCTGAGCTTCCTTCGGGATATTTTTCAACAAGATCGAAATTCTTTTTTACATCAGAACCCGGCGTATTCCAGATTCCCTTTATTTCATTTTCAGAAATAAAAGAGCCATTAAAAAATCCAGTTACGTGTGGGTCGTAATAATTATCAAATCCTTTACCGGCTTCTATAAAGAATTTCCCATCCTTGTTAATATTACTTTTAAATGAAAATGGTGCTGGTTGAAGTGAATCGGCATAATGATAATTTCCCAATAGTGTTGTATCAACTCTCATCATATTCATTACAATCTTCTGGTTTCCTATAGTACCTTCAAATCGTTTATAAAATGAATTCTGTAGTTGCACTCCGGAAGTTGAACCTTGTTTTGAATTTGCTGTGGCTGTTTTATTGCCAGGGGATTTCCTTTCGCAGGCAACGATTAATATTACTAATGAAATAAATACAAAAAATAAAAGCCTTGCTTTCATAACATGTCTCACGTATTGGGAATAGATTGATTATAAAAGATAATAAATATATTTAAAAATTATTGGTCATTATTAAATCATAATTCCAGCGTCATCCTGAAGACTTTTCTTTTATAAGAATTAGCTTCATTTTCAGGCACAGTTTCAAAACCGAGACTTTTGTAAAGAGTTATTGCTGAAACCAGCTTTCTGTTTGTTAATAGTGTAACGTATTTCCCCTTCTTAGACCATACAAATCCAATTACAGCAAGGGCAAGCTTTTTTCCAGCCTGCAATCCTTTGGCTTTATCCGCCACAGCCATTTTTGCAAGTTCGTAAGTATTTCGGTCAATTTTTATTGCGGCACATGTGCCGATAATCTCACCTTTAATTCTCGCAAAGAATATTTCTCCGCCTTTTTTGATAATCTCTTTTTCGGGGTTATTGAGTATTCTGTCATCCTCTGGTTCTACTTCAAAATATTTATTAAGCCATTCATAATTAAGTTCTTTAAAATAATCCCTGAACTTTTTGTTATACGCCAGTATTTCAACCTGTTTTATTATTCGCTCATTTCTAAAGTTTCTTATTCTATTGTTAAGAGAATTCTGCGACAGTGATGTTTCCAGTTTCTCCAGGATATCGGGTACGTCTAAACCGGAATCTTCCATTAGCTGCAGGTAAGCGTTTTCTATATCGCTGTGAACCGGTTTAATTTTTTCCAGCAGTTCAGTTCCCCCGGGTGTAAGTGAAATGATTTTTTTCCTCTTATCCAGAATATCAGAAGTAGAATGTACGAGATCTGCTTTTTCGATTTTTTTGATAAATTGAATTACAGCGGGATGAGATATGCCAAGGGAAGTGGCAATATCCTGAACAGAGCAGGCGCCATTTTCACTGATTGAGAAGAGTATTGTAAACCATGCCGGTTCGATCTCAGGGAAATTTTCCTTGTAGGTTTTTAGAACGTCACCATTTATTTTGTCTGAAAGTCTTTTCAGCCTATAGTGAATCCCCGCGGCTCCTATTTGTTTAATTATCTGCATAATTATGGATAAATATATAAGTGTTTATGTAAGTACTTATATATAATAACTAAATTATTTTGAATATTCCACTAATATTCCCTTGCTAATCGTGCTCTAATTCTGATAATAATTCGGGAAGATCGAGATGTTTTGTAACCATTGCGAGCTCACCTTTTTCATCACGCGGCCAGTCATAAACCGGGCGGTCAACATATAGTTCAACTCCGTTACCGTCAGGATCGGCGAGATAAATTGATTCAGAAACCCCGTGATCTGACGCACCCTGTATCGGGTATTTCGCTTCCCATAGTTTCTTGAAGGCTTTTGCCAGCTCTCTTCTTGAAGGATAAAGAATTGCGAAATGATAAAGTCCTATTTCACGTTTTGGAATCTTTGCAGATTTTTCATCGTACCAGGTGTTTAACCCGATGTGGTGATGATAACCACCGGCAGAAAGAAACACTGCCTGGTTGCCGAACCAGCTTGTTATCTCGAAACCGAGTAGGTCCTGGTAGAAAGCCAGGGATTTAACAAGATCTTTAACGGTTAAATGAACGTGACCAATTGAAACCTCAGGTGAAATTTTGTAGCTCATTGCTTGAATATATATGTGAATAAAAAATAATTACAGGTAAGAATATATAATTTAAATCTGACAGTTTTTATATGTGAACGATTATTTTTATAACTTCAAGCCGGAGAATTCAAACCTTCAAGCCGGCCTGTCCGGTAGGCAGGGTCACTTTTTAAGACCTTGAAGGTTACTCTTGCATAAACCAGGCAACCTCGGAGGTTTTTAAATGTCTGGGCGACTTTCGATGTTTTGGTAATTAGCTATTCAACTATAGCGGTGGCTTCAATTTCTATTAACATATCGGGTGAAATCAGCGATTTAACTTCTACCATTGATGTAGCAGGTTTTATATTTCCGAAGAATTCCCCGTGAGCTTTTCCGAATTCTTCCCACTTTGAAATATCGGTTACAAACATTCGTGTTCTTATAACATCGTGAAGATCTGCACCAGCCTGTTTTAAAGCCTTTTCAATAATCTGAATACAACATTTTGCCTGTTCATAGGCGTTTCCCGGTGAGTATGTTTTTCCATCTATTACAGGTGCGGTTCCTGACACTTCAATAATATTACTAATTCTAACGGCACGGGAGTAACCCACTAAGTTTTCCCACGGCGCGCCTGAGGAAACATTAATTCTTTTTGTCATAGTTGCCTCAATTTGAAATATTAATAAACTACGGGGATTTTTTGCTGGTTAAAAACCAGATTAAAATCCCAATCGCTATTCATAATGCCAGTCCTTCTCCAAGCTGAGATGTTTCAGCTCCAACCGCAGCACCGATGCCTGCACCAATTGCCAGCCAGAGGCCAAATTTTGATCCTCGCTTCATTTATTAATCTTCTGATATTAGATATAGCAGATTATCTTCTACTTTATAAAGCAGGGGTGCAATTAATATTTCAGGATATCTTGCTCTCAACCGTTTTACTTCACTTAGAATAAAATCAACCTCATTTCCGATTTCAAACATCGGGGCAAATTGATTAAAATGCTCCTCTGCCTTCTCATTCTCCCAGCCGGCATTTTTTACAAGATTTTCGATAAATAAATCTTTCCGGGCAACAAGATTAACCATTCCGCAGTTAGTGTGCCCAATAAGTGCGAGAGATTTTACTCCACCCACAGCAATAGCATATGAAACCTTGAATTCACTGTATCGCAGATTTGCACCGCCAGTACGGATTATGTAGGAAAAATTATCAGGAATGTTAAGATGTTTCCTGTTATCCATACACATTCCTACCAGTAGTTCCGCAGAAGAGTAGGTGTCATAATCAGCTTGTAAATTATGATAAGCAAATAATTTACTAATTGGCGTATTCCTGTACTTTTCAGGAATATCCTCTATTTTAGAGATTTTAATAAGTCTGTTCATAAATCACTTTAGTTTTAGAAAGGAAACACAAGATAATTATTAATTTACATATTATTCAATAGGCTACAAATTAAGACTCTACCTAAATTCTAAACACGCTAAATTTTGGCTTGTATAAATATCCATCTATCTATTTAATAGACCTTCTGCGTTAAAAAGCGTGCAAAGCTTGCATAAATAGGCTATTCTTAACTAACAATAATCTACAATATAATTGTAACAATTTTATCAATTAAAACGTCTTATAGTTAAAGATGCTTGATTCCTTAAAATTCGAAATTCTCATAAAGCAGTACAAAAATAACATCTACAATTATGCTCTTTATATGATGAAGAACAGGATGGATGCTGATGATATTACACAGGAAGTTTTTATAAAGATCTGGAATAATATCAACAACTTTAACGTTAAGTCAGCAAAGTCCTGGATATTGAGAACAACACACAACCTGTGTATAGATTATTTAAGGAAAAGACAGACATCGCAGAAAAGAGAGACTAATATTGATAGCAACATAAATATTTCAGGAGCTGGGACATTGACTGATACTGAAGTAAGGCTTAGAAAGAATTTATTGAAAGATAAAATAAAACAGGGGATAGAAACACTCCCAGATAATTTAAAAAGCGTTTTTATTCTGTATGAACTTCAGGGATTTAAATATAATGAAATAAGCGAAACTTTAAGTATGCCCTTAAACAGCGTTAAGGTTTACCTTATGAGAGCCAGGAAAAAATTGCAGGAAGAATTAAAAGAATATAAGAATGAAAACAACTGATAAAATAAACGAAGAATATCTTGAGAAGATTATTTCTGTAGCATATGGCGACGCCAGTTTTATCGATGAAATAAAAATTTATCTTGATTCGAAAAAGAATCCTGAAGTTAGAAAAGTACTTGACGAATACAGGGAAACAGCAAAAGGATTAAAATCTTATTCGTTAGAGGAATATAGGGGAAAGATTCCAGTAAACAGACCGGAAGTAAACAACTGGTTACTGTCATATTTAAATATTTTTATAAGGAAACCTGTTCTGGCAGCTGCTATGGCTTTTATGATTACAGCGGGAATTGCCGGTTATTATATTATTGAAAACAATAACCATAACTTAAACGGATATTCGCAAACGGAAATGATACTTGCTGAAAAACAGGCTAAAAAGTCTTTTGCCATAGTTGCTTCAATTATGGACAGAACAAAAAACACAATTGAGAAAAATGTATTCGGAAATAAAATCAATAAACCAATAAAGAAAAGTTTAACGATTGTTAACACTTATCTGTAGGAGGATAATAAAATGAAAAAGTTTCTGGGGTTATTACTAGTGGCAATATTATTTACGGCGGTAACAGCATTACCGCAGGATAAAACTGATTACACTAAATTTCCGGGGTATGTAGATTTTGGAAATATTACAAAATTTATGTCGGGTGACAGGGTAACCGAAATAGAGCTAAATGCCAACCTGTTAAAGATGCTTTCAAAGATGGGAGGCGAAAAAGATCCTGATTTTAAAGCTGTTATAAGTGGGTTAAAACTTATAAAAGTAAATTCATTCGGACTTGAGGCCAGTAATGAAAAAGAAATAAGGGATAAAATTGTTGATATAGATAATGCATTGATGAAAAAAAACTGGCAGAGAATTGTAAGGGTTAAAGAACATGGTGAGTATACAAACGTATATGTACTGCCTTCAAGCGATTATGAAAACTTTCTAGGTCTCTGCGTTACCGCAATAGATAAGGAGGGAAAAATGACTAAAGACGGCCCTGAGGCTACTTTTGTGAATATTGTCGGTAATATTAATATGAGCCAGATTGGGAAAATAGGTGATAGATTTCATATACCCGGGATAAACAAAAGTCACAAAGAAAAAGATTATAAAGATAAAAATGAAAAGAAATAAAGTTCTTATCGCATTAGTAGTTTTATTTTCCGGACTACTTTTTACGGGGTGTTTCGGTGTTAATGCCAAATTTCACAGGCTGAAACACACTGTATTTTCAAAAATCGGAGACGGGTATTA
>Ga0210095_1000359_pt1 | contig 12007 bp, 8 predicted proteins | sample China_Galinas_PW_FD_184861 | JGI IMG/M metagenome (GOLD analysis project Ga0210095, IMG submission 184861) | Wetland microbial communities from San Francisco Bay, California, USA, that impact long-term carbon sequestration - China_Galinas_PWA_D1... | ecosystem: Environmental > Aquatic > Marine >...
AGCTCGAGACGGTCCATTCGATGTTGCTGGGCGTCGCCGCCTCCTATCAGCAACAGGTCGAACAACTCAAGCTCGCCAGGACAAAGGCGGCTTTCAACAAGCGCGAATACGAGCGCAAGCAGTCGCTCCTGAAGCGGCATCTCGCCTCCGAGTCGGACGTCGACACGGCGCGCAACGACTACGAGGTCGCCGAGCAGCAGATCCCGATTATCGAGCAGGCGCTCGCGCAGCTGCGCGCACAGCTCGGTGGCAACGCGAACCTGAAACCGGAAGACCACTCGGCCTACCGCACCGCAAGGGCCGCGCTGGAGTCGGCGGAGCTCGACCTCGAGCATACGGTGGTGCGAGCTCCCTTCGACGGCATCGCGAGCAAGGTCCCCGAACCCGGCGCCTACGTGACGCCCGGCAGCCCCGTCATGGGCCTCGTGTCCGACAAGTCCATCTGGGTCGAAGCGAACTACAAGGAGACGGAGCTCACCCACGTCGCGCCGGGCCAGTCGGTCGAAATCCGTATCGACACGTACCCCGGCCAGACGTGGCACGGCAAGGTGCAGAGCATCGCCCAGGCCACCGGCGCGGAGTTCTCGGTGATCCCGGCGCAGAATGCGAGCGGCAACTGGGTGAAGGTCACGCAGCGCATCCCGGTGCGGATCGCACTCGACATCGGCGCCGGCGATCCGCCGCTGCGCGCCGGCATGAGCGCGGTAATCGACATCGACACGCGCTACGTGCGCACGTCGCCCAGCTTGCTGAGCTTCCTGGTCCGGAAACCGGCACCGTTACCGGAGGCCGTCGCCGGCCGGGATTGAGGATGTCCGCCACCCGGCAAAGCGGCGCGCCGGTGCATCGCGGCCTGGTCGCGATCTCGATCATGCTGGCGACGATCATGCAGGTCGTCGACATGACGATCGTCAACGTCGCGTTGCCGCACATGCAGGGCGCCATGTCGGCGACGCAGGACCAGATCTCCTGGGTGCTGACCTCGTACATCGTCGCCGCCGCGATCGCGACGCCGCTCTCGGGCGTGCTCGCCGCGCGCGTGGGGCGCAAACGCCTGATGCTCTGGAGTATCGCGACCTTCACGGTCGCATCGATGCTCTGCGGCCGGGCGGAGACGCTCGGGGAGATGGTTTTCTTCCGGTTGTTGCAGGGCACGGCCGGCGCATCGCTCGTACCCCTGTCCCAGGCCGTGCTGCTCGACACCTACCCGCGCGAGAAGCACGGCTCGGCGATGGCGATGTGGGGCATGGGCGTCATGGTCGGGCCGATCCTGGGGCCGACACTCGGCGGCTACCTCACCGAGTACTACAGTTGGCGCTGGGCCTTCTACATCAATCTGCCGGTCGGCATACTCGCCCTGCTCGGTACGACGGCATTCCTGACCGAGACGGTCCGCGACGCGAGCCGGCGTTTCGACTTCTTCGGGTTCGCGTTGCTGGGTCTCGCCATCGGCGCGCTGCAGCTCGCGCTCGACCGCGGTGAAACGCTCGACTGGTTCGCGTCGCGGACGATCATTATCGCGGTCATCGTGTCCGGGCTGGCCTTCTACATGTTCCTCGTGCATATGTTCACGGCAGAGAAACCGTTCATCGAGCCGGGACTGTTCCGGGACCGCAATTTCTCGACCGGCGTGCTCCTGATGTTCACGATGGGTGTCATGCTGTTTTCGACGATGGCATTGATGCCGCCTTTCCTGCAGACGCTGCGCGGATACCCGGTGATCACGGCGGGATTGTTGCTCGCGCCGCGGGGGCTCGGCACGATGCTCGCGATGAACGTGGTCGGCCGGTTGATCGGCCGCGTCGACACGCGCTGGCTCTTGTTGTTCGGGTTCTCGCTGATGGCCGTCTCGCTGTGGGAGATGGCCGGATTCAACCTCGACGTCGGCACCTGGCCGATCGTGCACACCGGGATTGTGCAGGGCGTCGGCCTGGGTTTCGTGTTCATCCCGCTGACCACGACGGCTTTCTCGACGTTGGCGCCGAAATTCCGCAATGAAGGTACGGCGATGTTCAGCCTGATGCGCAATATCGGCAGCAGTGTCGGCATCTCCGTCGTCATCACGATCCTCGGCCGCCAGGCGCAGATCAACCACGCGGACCTCGCGAGTGTAATCAACCCGTTCCGCCTGTCGACGCTGCCGACGGCCCTGCCGCGCGCGTGGGACCTCGCCGGGAGCACCGGCGCGCTTGCTCTGAACGGCGAAGTCGGACGCCAGGCCCTGATGATCGCCTATCTCGACGATTTCCGCCTTATGATGTACTTGACGTTGCTGGCGGTGCCGTTGCTTCTGTTACTGCGGCCGCCGAAGTACGTGCAGAGTGCGCCCCGGACCGCATGACGGGAACATCAGCCAATTTGGTCGTTCTGCTGGTCGCCGCTGCTGTTGCGGCCCTATTGTTTTCGGGAAAGATCGACAAGGCAAAAGCATGGAAAGCCACGGTGACGCCGTTGGCATCCATCATCGGCAGCGGATTCCTGGTATCCGTCCCGTTGCTCGCCCACGAAGTCGGCAACTGGGCATTGCCCGCGATGGGCGCCCTGATCGTTGTCGCCTACGTCGTGGGCGCGGCGATCCGTTTCAACATCCGCTATGCCGAGCCGATGTTCGCCGCACCGGCCGAAGACGAGGAAGTCCGCATCACCCAGTCGCTGGAGTATCTCTCGCACTTCGTGCTGGCGTTTGCCTATTTCATCTCCGTGGCTTATTACCTCGTCCTGCTCGGCCATTTTCTGCTGGACGGCATCGGCGTCACCAATGCCGTGGCGGCCAAGGGGATTGCCACGGGGATCCTGGCAATCCTCGGATCCCTCGGCCTGTTCAGGGGACTCGGTATGGTTGAACGCATCGAGAAGTATACGGTCGGCCTCAATCTCGCCGTCATTGCGGGGCTGCTCGGCGGCCTGCTGTGGTACAACGGGGCGACGCTGGTCGAGGGTGACTGGCAACTCGCCGCTGCCGCGCCGAAGTTCAGCCTGCATACGTTGCAGGTGTTGCTGGGTCTGCTCATCGTCGTGCAAGGCTTCGAGACGTCGCGGTTCATGGAGGACGAATTCGACGCCGAGACGCGGATCCGGACGATGCGCTACGCGCAGTGGATTGCCGCCATCGTGTATGTCGTGTTCTTCGCGCTGATGTCCGGCCTGTTCCAGTATCTCGGCCACAGGACCAGCATCACCGCGACGATCGCGCTGGTCGGGCATGTCGCTGTCGTCCTGCCGGTACTGCTGACGATCGGCGCCGTCGCGAGCCAGTTCAGCGCATCGGTCGCCGACAGCGTGGGTTGCGCCGGGCTTCTGGAGGACATTGCCTACGGGCACCTGAACCTGCGCCACGCCTACCCGCTGATCGCGACGATCGCAATCGCCATCGTCTGGAGTACCCAGGTCTTCGAGATCATCACCCTGGCTTCCCGGGCATTCGCGTTGTTCTATCTCGTGCAGACCTGCGTGGCGCTTTCGGTGGCGTGGGAGACGAAAGCCCTGCAGAACCGCGCGGGCCATATGGCGCTGTATTCGGTGGGCGCGGCGTTCTGCCTCTGCATCGTGCTGTTCGGCGTCCCGTCGGGAGGCTGAGCAGGGTCACTGCCCGGATGCGGAAGCGTCACACCTGTCGATCAGGTCTCTCTGCACGCGGTTCGGATCGCCGATGAGGCCGTAGAATCTCCCGACGTAATTCTTCGACCAGCGCATCGCGCGGTGCGCGGTCGAGGACGTCCCGGCGACCTCATCGATGACACGGAACACGGCGTCACGCCTGCGCTCGAAGAGTCCGATGGTGGCAGACAACAGGGCATTGTCGACGCACAGTCCCTTGTAGAAGCGATTGCGTACACTCGGTATCGGATACCGCGGATTGGGTTCCGCATACGGTGCGTTGACGAGGCCAGCGAAGTCGAAGTCGAAGGGCAGAGCGATGTAGGGTGGGCCGCCCGTCGAAGACAGGATATCCGAGTTGTGACAACAGCTCTTGTTCGGCTCCGGATTGACGAGTGAGTATTCGGTATTGCCGATCATGAACTCGAACAGGTCTACGAGGTTCCGCCGGGCAGGTTCGTGTTCGTCCTCGCTCGTGCGCTTCACTCTTACTCGCTTTAGCGCATTGCGTCTTGCCACCGCCTTCTCGCCCTCGATGACGAAGGCGAAACGCGTCATCCTGGTCCCCGTCTGCGTATCGACATACGTGATTTCCAACAGCCGCACACCATAGCTGATTTCCGTCAGTTCCTGGAACAGCCGATAGGCCAGGTATTCGCGGGGGACGACCTTCGTGTAACCGGCATCGGCAGGCATGCATCGCGTGACGAGCTTCAGCTTGTCCTGGCCGTCGAACAGCGTCCCGGCAACCTCCGTCTTCCTGAAATTCAGCCGGATCGGTGCAAAGTCGCAGTGCACCCTGTCGCGCCTGTAATGCCCGCGCGTGCGCAGCTTGACGGCAAGGGGCTTGCTCGATCCGTCGGCGTCCACATAGATCAAGTTGCCCGCGACATTGTCCTCGTCGGACCTTTCGTCCATGAGTTTCTTGAACGGTGCTTCGAGTGTTAACTGGAGAACCCCATGTTCGGCAAACAATGGAGCCGGGGGCAGGACGGCGGCCGGAAGGGTCAGCGGCAATGCCAATGACACCAGCGCCGCAAGTCCGCCAATTCTGAAGTTTCTCGCCATTCGCTCTGTGTTACTGCCCGGGACGAGTCCATTCGCCTGCGCCGGAATCGACCCTTCCCAGTCTGCTAGGGACGACCCTTCGAAGCCAGTGGACCTATTGCGGTCGTCGATCAGCAGAACTACCTATGGCCGGACTGCATCACGGCATAGAATGACGGCGGGCCCGGAGTAAGGTCAGTCGACAATATTGCCATTGGGGACACGATGGAAGGATTCTTATCGACGTACGGATATGCCGCGGTGATCCTCGGCGCCTATTTCGAAGGCGAAACGGTCGTCCTCCTTGCGGGAATCGCCGCGCATCTCGGCTACCTCGAACTGCCCTGGGTAATTGCCAGTGCCGTCGCGGGTGCAAGCGCCGGGGACCAGACCTACTTCCACCTCGGCCGGATAAAAGGCATGGCGTTGCTGGAACGTCACCCGTCCTGGAATGCAAGGGCACGCAGGGTGCTCGAACTCATTGGCAAGAACGAGAACCTGGTGATCCTGGCATCCCGGTTCCTCTACGGTATCCGCATGATTACGCCGCTGATGCTCGCGATGTCCGGAGTGAGGCCCGTCAAGTTTTTGATACTCGACCTGGTGGGTAGCGTGGCATGGGCCTCCATCTTTGTCGCGACCGGCTATCTTTCCGGCCAGGCACTGGAGATCGTCGTCGGCGACATCAAGCGTATCGAGATGATCCTCCTCGCGGCGCTGGTAGTGCTCGGCGCCATCGCCGTGGTCGTCCACTTTTGGTTGAAGCGGCGCCGGCAGCAAGGCTGACCCGGGAGAGATTTAGGCGAAAATTTAAGAGTCATTGAGGGGCCATGGACGGAGTGACGTCAAAGTGAGCCGATTTACGCCCTTCGTCGTAATGAGTTTGCTGCTGTCGCTGAACTCTGTTGAGGTAGCGCTCGAGACGCTGCATGAGTTCGACGATGGTGCCCTGCGGTCCGCCGCGGACTTAGTAATACTGGTGAGCGCCGCAGGGGACAAACACACGAATCAGGCGCCGCTCGAGCATCCCATGCAGGCCCCCCTTCCGGGACACCAGGGGCTTTGCGAACGTCTCCGGCCCGTACGGGATCAGAAATTCCATGTTGCGGTCTCAGCGCGACATTCGCGGCCTCCGTCATCTGCAGCAGCCGCGGAAATGCCGTAACCTCGTGTCCAGACATTGCAGGACGGAGACGAGCCGTCACGCTGCTAATCGTCGATCGAAGAGAGGACCAGGCCCATGTCGAAAACCGTTTCCGAGATTCTCGTGGACGCCCTGTTGCAGGCAGGAGCGCGGCGCTGCTACGGCATCGTCGGCGATACGATCAACCATCTGACGGACGCCGTGCGCCGGTCGGCGATGGAATGGGTGCACGTGCGCCACGAGGAAGTCGGCGCGCTGGCGGCGGGCGGCGAGGCGTACATGCGGCGCGAGCTGGCGGTCTGTGCCGGTACCTGCGGTCCGGGCAGCCTGCACTTTCTGAATGGAATCTTCGAGAGCCACCGCAACGGCGCACCGCTCGTGCTCGTCGCTTCCAACGTGGATCGCGCCGAGGAGGGGCTGGGGTTCCCTCAGGAGGTCGATCAGCGGAAGCTGTACGAGCAATGCTCGGTCTTCTGCGAGCGTATCGCCCATCCCGATCAGGCGCGGCGCATCGCGGTCATGGCCGCGCAGGCCGCGCTTGCCCGATCCGGTGTCGCGGTCATCGTCGTCAATGGCGACATGTTCCGGCAGAAATCGGAGGACGACCGGCCCTGGCGCATCCATCGCCCGCGGCCGGTGGTCCGGCCCGCCGACGAAGAACTCGACGATCTCGCCGCCGCGATCTCTGGAGCGTCGCGGATCACGCTATTTGCCGGCATAGGCGCCCGCGATGCGCGCGACGATGTCGTCGAGCTGGCCTCGCGCCTGAACGCACCCGTCGTGCACACGTCGCGATCGAAGGAGTTCCTCGAACCGGACAACGCCTTCAATGTCGGAATGACCGGAATCCTGGGTAACAGCGCGGGCTACCACGCTGTCGCCGATTGCGATCTGCTGATCTGCCTGGGCACCGACTTCGCCTACACGCAGTTCTACCCCGAGAAGGCGCAGATCGTTCAGGTCGACATCGACCCGCTCAACATCGGCAGGCGCAGCCCGGTCGACCTGGGTCTCGTCGGCGACGTATCGGCCACGCTGCGCGCATTGCTGCCGCGCCTCACGCAACGCAGCGACGACTCGCACCTTCGCCGTGTGCGGGCGCGGTGGGAAAAGGATCTCCAACGCTACGAGGACGATTCGGGTGGAACCGACGCCGAGCTGATTCATCCCCAGCAGCCGGTACGGCTGCTGGACAAGCTGGCGGCCGACGATGCCATCTTTACGGCCGATGGCGGTTCGCCCATGGTCTGGCTGTTGCGGCATCTGAAGGCCAACGGCCGGCGGCGCTTCCTGACCTCGCTCTCGCACGGCACGATGGCGAATGCGTACCCGCAGGCCCTCGGCATCGCGAGAGCATATCCGGGGCGCCAGGTAATCGCCCTGTGCGGCGACGGCGGCCTGACAATGCTGCTCGGCGACATCCTCACGCTCGTGCAGGAGGACATCCCCGTAAAGCTGCTGGTATTCAATAACGGGTCACTCGGATTCGTGGAGATGGAGCAGCGGGTCGAGGGTCTGCTCGATGCGTTTACGCATCTGCAAAATCCGGATTTTGCCGAGCTGGCGCGGGTCTGCGGCATGCACGGCGCGCGCGTCGAGACGAGCGACGCGCTGCAGAGCGCCATGGAAAGCTGGTTGCGCCACGACGGGCCGGCACTGCTGGACGTCAAGGTCAGCCGCCTGGAGCTCGTGATGCCCGGCAAGCTCGAAGTCTCGCAGGTCGCATCGAGCGCGATGTTCGGCGTAAAGGCCGTGCTGAGCGGACGCGCCGACGAGTTGCTCGATCTGCTGCGCGACAATTTTCTTCGCTGATATCGCCTCTGTATCGCTGCGAATTTGCGCACTTGCCTTGCGTTTTTGTGACCTGTGTCGGTTGGCTGGGCGTCTATTGGTCTGTATGCTCGGTCCGATGAGCGCCGGTAGACATGGGCAATACTCCTGAACTGACCCACAGGCCAGGGCCGGCGGAGTTCACGAGTGAACTCCCGGTTGCAGAATCCAAATCTTTCGATAAGCCAAGCGTGCCAGCGCCGGCGCTTGCACCGCGACCAGACGGCAGCTTATCGCGATTCGCGCAGGCGCGACCCTGGTTGGTCTGGATGTCGATTCCCGTCCTCGGCATGATGCTGGTCGCCCTGACGATCTGCTCTTTGAACAACTGGGGATTCGATCGGGACGGCTATTGGGTGGTGCAGCGCGACTGGTTCTTCGCGTTGAACGGCGCTTTCACATTTTTCCCCAAGCGAGTCTGGGCGGATATCGCCGAGCTCGGCTCAGGCGACGTGTTGCTGCTTCTGCTTTCGCCATTGTTGATCAGGTATCCGAGGTCGTGGGTGGCCATGCTGTTTGCCGCGCCCGTCGCGGCGATACTGTCGGCGATAGCCAAGCATCTTGCCGCGGTGCCTCGACCGGCCGCCGTCCTCGACCTGCAGCAGTTCACGGTGATCGGTGACGTACTGGCCGCGCATAACAGCGTTCCGTCCGGACATTCCATCACCATAGGGGCGGCGGGAATCGCGTTCCTGGCGACCAGGAGCCTCACACCCTCGTGCTGGCGGCAATGGCTCCTGATACTGGTGGTGTTGTGCATCGTCGTCCTGGTCTGCCTGTCCCGGGTGGCAGTCGGAGCACATTGGCCGCTCGACCTGGCGATCGGCGCGGCGTTTGGCTGGATAGCGGGCCTTTGCGGCGCAAGGATGGCGCGATGCTTCTCGAAACCGTGGCGGTGGTCGCGAGCCCCGCACAGCCGTCGCGCACTGGGCGCGGCCTTGTTGTGCGCCAGCCTGATCCTGTTGGCAGTCGCGCAGGGCACTTCCTACGCCACAGAGATCCTCTGGCTGGCCGTAGCCTGCGGCATGGTGACTTCGTTCTGGCTCGTCGCTGGCAAGGCTGACGCAATTTCACCCGGCGAATCGCGAGATCATTTAAAGCCCAATCCATGATCGAAGAAGAAGTCCGGGCCAGACCAATCAAGACCGATTGGCACACATGGGTATCGAACGTCAATAGCAGGTTGCGCTGGAACGCAAGCGCGGCCAGGTTCATCGTCGTAATCGCGCTGGTGAACGCGGTCGTCTATCAGAAGCCGCTGTATTCATTTGCTCTTGCGAACCTCGATCTGCCTTCCGCAGTCGGTTTCCTGACTCTGATCACCCTGTTCGTTTTGGTGTTCGCCGTCAGCGCCACGATTCTTGCGCTGCTGGCGCTGCTGACGCACCGCTTGTTGAAGCCGATCTGCATGTTGCTGGCCCTCGGCAATTCGGCAGGGCTGTATTTCGTCACGACCTATCGCGTGATACTGGATAAGTCGATGATGGGCAACGTGTTCAACACGGATACGTCCGAGGCGCTCGGGCTGTTCCATCCGATGTTGTTGTTGTATGTGCTCGTTCTCGGTGTCATCCCCTGCTGGTTGCTGGCGAATGCGCGCGTGCAAAAAACTCCCAGATTGCGTGTCGCGGCGCTCGCCGCCGCTGCCGTTGTCGCTGCGCTCGGCTGGAACTACGTGGCGTCGAGTACCTGGTTGTGGTTCGACGATCACGCGAAGAGACTGGGCGGCATGGTCATGCCGTGGTCCTGGGTCGTAAACGCAATGCGTCACGAGATAACGAACCTGCGCAGTAACCGGCAACCGATCCTGTTGCCGCCGGCGAGCTTCGAGGATGACGGCAAGACGGTGGTGGTCCTGGTGATCGGTGAAGCGGCGCGGGCACAGAATTTTTCACTCTACGGTTACGACAGGCCCACCAATCCGCTGTTGTCCGAATCGGGTGCCGTCGCTCTCAGGAACACGGTCGCTTGCTCGACCTACACGACGGCGTCGCTTCGCTGCATCCTGTCTCCCGAGGACACCAGTTCTCCGTTCGCGAAGAATCTCGAGCCCTTGCCGAGCTATCTGCATCGGTTTGGTGCGGATGTGATCTGGCGAGCGAGGAACTGGGGCGAACCGCCGGTGCAGGTGACGGATTATCAACGTGTCGGCGAGCTCAAGGCGCACTGCAAACGCGATGACTGCGATTACGATGGGGCCTTGCTGGCCGGCTTGTCGGAGCGCATCGAATCGTCGACCCGGAAAAAGGTCTTCGTGGTGCTTCACCAGAAGGGCAGCCACGGGCCGTCCTACAATGCCGAGTATCCCGCACGATTCCGGGTCTTCAAACCCGTCTGCGATTCCGTCGAATTACAGAAGTGCACGCGCGAGTCGCTGTTGAATGCCTATGACAACACGATCGTGTACACCGACTATTTCCTCAACGAAGTCATCAGGATCCTGTCCGACATGGGCGATACGCCCACATTGCTGATCTATATCTCCGATCACGGCGAGTCGCTCGGAGAGTACGGCCTCTACCTGCACGGCACGCCGTTTTCGATCGCGCCGGACGAACAGAAGGACGTGCCGTTCATCGTGTGGATGTCACCGGCGTTCATCGAGCAAAAGGGCATATCCATAGCCCGAATGGCAGGGCAGAAACAGCACTCGCAACTGAACGTCTTCCACAGTGTATTGGGCGCCTTCGGGGTGCACAGCGACGCGTACGACAGTCGACTAGATATTTTTGGCGGTGCCGACGACGATTTCCGGGATCAGCCCGGCAAGCATTGAGACTCAGCCGACTCAAAGCGAGGCGAAATTCCCGGATCCGTGAGTGTCCTTGAATCACAGGACGTCAGCCTCCCGATCGGAATCGCTGAGGGGCCGGGTTGCTCGTAACCGCTTTTCTATATAATGCGGCAATGCCGCCACTCTTCGAAGAGCTGAAAAGACGCAAGGTCATCCGTGTTGTCGTCGCATACGTCGTAGTCGGCTGGTTGCTGATCCAGATTGCCGAAACTACGTTTGCGCCGATCGGGTTGCCCGACTGGACACTGAGACTCGTCATCGTGCTGGTTGCTCTCGGCCTTCCGCTGGCGGCGGTTCTTGCCTGGGCCTTCGACATTACACCTGGCGGTGTCATCAGGACACCTGCAGTCGCGGCACCGTCAGCGATGTCAATCGCGGTGCTTCCGTTTCCAGACATGAGCGCCGAAAAGGACCAGGAACATTTCTGCGACGGGCTTACCGAGGAATTGCTCAACGCGCTCACACGCATACCGAAGTTGAGGGTCGCATCGCGCACGTCGTCGTTTTCTTTCAAGGGCAAGGAGGTGGATCTCAGGGAGGCCGCGGAGAAGCTCCACGTAGACCATATCCTCGAGGGCAGCGTCAGAACATCGGGAAACAGGATCCGGGTTACGGCGCAGCTCGTCGAAACTGCCACGGACTCGCACCTGTGGTCGGAGACCTACGACCGCGAACTCGACGATATCTTCGCTATTCAGGACGACATCGCTTCCCGGGTTCTCGAGGCCATGCGATGCCGGCTGGGAACCGACAAACTGGTCGATGCCACCACCGAGGATCCGAAAGCCTACCAGTACTTCTTGCGGGGGCTCGGCTATGCATTGTCCGGCAGCAAGCGAGACATGCAGTTGTCCATCGATATGGCCCAGAAGGCGGTCGATACCGACCCGGAATTCCTGCGCGCCTGGTTGCTCCTGGCCGAGCAGTGCTCACTGTATTCCCTGTTCTTCTCGAGGGAAGAACAGTGGTCTAAGAGAGCCTACAGGGCGGCGGAGGAAGCGACGCGGCTAGCCCCCGAACGCGCTGAAAGCTGCCTGGCGCTCGGCTATGCGCATGCGACTCGCGAGCGCTTCGGGGAGGCCGAGGCCGCATTGCGAAAGGCAATTGAACTCGACCCCAAACTGGGGCGTGCCTGGCATCACCTGGCGCGAGCACTCCAGCACCAGGGCAAGGTCCAGGATGCTGCGATACATTTTGAAAAGGCTGCTGATTTCGATCCTGACGATTTCGTCAGCCCCTTGCTGGCGACGACAATGTATTTTGCTCTTCATGACACCAAAGCGTCGGAGCGGATGGCCCGGATCGGTGTCGAGCGTGCGCAACGAGTGCTCGGTGATTACCCCGACAACCAGCGCGCCTATTACCTGGGTGCCGCGGGTTGGTACATGCTCGGGGAGAAGTCAAAGGCTTTGCAGTGGACCGACAAGGCGCTCGAACTGAACCCGAACGACCCCGCCACTCGCTACAATGCCGCGTGTTTGTTCGCGAAGTTTCCCGAGAAGCACGAGCAGGCGCTCGAACTGCTTGAAATGTCCGTCAAGTCGCGCAGTTGGATGGAAAATGATGCCGACCTCGATCCTTTGCGCGCTTATCCG
>Ga0210095_1000360_pt1 | contig 11981 bp, 19 predicted proteins | sample China_Galinas_PW_FD_184861 | JGI IMG/M metagenome (GOLD analysis project Ga0210095, IMG submission 184861) | Wetland microbial communities from San Francisco Bay, California, USA, that impact long-term carbon sequestration - China_Galinas_PWA_D1... | ecosystem: Environmental > Aquatic > Marine >...
TCGCCGGGCTCGAAGTCCCCCGCCGCCCAGCGCTCCATCCAGCCGTACTGGGTGACGGTGAGCGCCAGCTCGTCGATGGCGATCCCCTCGTACTCACCGAAGCCGTCGCCGTAGAAGGGCGGCAGCTTCGCCGGCTGCGGTGGCGGCAGCTCGCCGCGCGGGCCCGGCTCGTCCCACGGCGGCGGCGGCTGGCGGAACCAGGCGAAGACGCGCCGGCGCTCGGCGGCGCCCTTCCTGCCGGGGTCGGCCAGCTTGGCCAGCAGGTCGGGCTCGAGCAGGTCGCCGGGCGAGCCGGGACCGAACAGAAAGTACATGCCGCCGTTGACCCACTGGCTGTGGACCATGCGCTCGAGGATCGGGAAGACGTGCTGCCAGAACAGCACCGTCGGCGGTGGCTCGAGCCAGCCGTGGCGCACGTAGAGGTCGTAGACGACGTCGAACATCGTCACCACGCCGTAGAGCCCCGGCCCGAAGTTGGGCGGCGTCACCGCCACCATCGCCGGCGTCGCCTCCAGCTCGCGGCCGTCGGCGAAGACCACGGTGGCGCGCACCGGGCCGTCGGAGACATCGTCGTACCAGCCGTCGTTGTTGGCGAAGGTCACCGGCGGCTGGTTGAACGCGGAGGCGGAGTGGCCATCACCGCCGAGCACCAGCAGGCGGCCGGCAGCGTCGGTGCGCAGCTCGCCGAGCGGCACCGGGATGGGCGGCCCGTCATTCCAGCGCACGAAGCCCTGGTCGAAGCGGTAGCGGGGACCGTGGAGGCCGCGGCCGGCGATGCCGATCGGCCCCGGGTCGTTGACCAGCGCCTGGCGCGAGTCGCCGGTCACGTCGGCGTTGCGGTAGGTGGTGGACAGGGCGTACTGCTTCATGTCCATGGCGTTGGCGAACTTGTACCAGGCGCTCTTGCGGTTGGCCAGGTGGACCTGCCAGCGCACCTCGGCGGCATCGGCGGTGATCTCGCCCACCACCCGCCCCTCGGCGTCGTAGCCGTAGACGCGGAAGCGCGCCGCTTCCTTGCGCACCTCCCCCTCGGCGTTCTTGTAGCGGCCGCTCGGACCGGGATCGGCCGGCCGGCCCGGCACCTCGGGGGCGAGGTAGTACTCGTCCGCCGGCGCGTTGCCGACGCGGGCGACGCCGATCGCCGGATGGATGGCGCAATGCACGATTCGTTTCACCTCGGACAACTTCAGGGACGACTTCAGGGACGACTTCGGCGCGGGCATGGCTCTCCTTCCGTGGGGATCGTTGCGGCGCGGCCGTCGCCGCGCCGTCGCCAAGGAAGTGCCGACGGACCGAGAATCGTTTCGGCCGGCTCGGAAGGACAGGCCCTGCGGCCTGTCGCCTACTCGCCGGCGTGCTGCGGGTAGAGCTCGAAGCCGCCGGACGCCGCCGCGTGCTGCTTGGCGATCCACACGATCTGGCCGGTGTGGTAGCTCATGTGCTCGACGGCGTGGAAGACGGCGGCGCGCGCGTCGACGTCGTAACCCTGGAGGGCGACCGGGGCTCCGAGGTCGCTCTCCGCCAACCCTTCCACCAGCGCCGCGCACTCCTCGACCACCGTGCCGAGCCGGTCGAGCAGCTCGTCGCGCGCGGCGCTGCGGTCGGCGGCGAACTCGCCGGCGCGGTCGCGCTCGTAGGGCCGGCCGCCGACCCCCTGCAGCAGCCACAGCGACAGGTTGCCGGCGAGGTGGAGCAGCAGGTTGCCGGCGCTGTTGGTGCCGGGCGCCGGCCGCCACCACAGGGCGTCGTCGTCGAGGTGGCCGACGGCGAGGCGGATCTTGTCGAGGTACTCGGTGAGGTAGGCGGCGGCGAGCCCCTGGAACGAGCGACCGCGGCCGCGGCGTAGGGCGAGGCGGAGGGTTTCGTTGGAGACCGTCATGGCGACGATCCTAACGCGCCCTGGAATGGCGCTTGCAGTTTTCGCCAGGTGACGCGAGGCGCGGTGGCCGACCGACGCGCGGCGCGGCCACGGCCCTCACTCCGAATCATCGGGACACACACCCACGAGAGGAGCCGAAACAATGACCCAGCAGAATCGATGGTTCACCCTGGCCGCAGCCCTCTTCGTACTGCTGCTCGTCGCGCCGCTGGCGCACGCGCAGGGTACCGAGGTGCGGGCGCACATCCCCTTCCCGTTCACCGTCGCCAACACCTCGCTGCCGGCCGGCGACTACGTGCTGACCCAGGTCGACCCGGACAACCCCGAGGCCTTCGCTCTCACCGATCGCGCGAAGAGCATCGAGGTCCTCTTCGAGACGGCCAGTAGCGGCCGCCAAGAGACCGAGGCGACCGACGGCCTGACCTCGCCGCGCCTGCAGTTCGACGTCGCCGGCGGCAAGGCGTTCCTCACCCGGCTCGACCTGCCGAGCGAGTCGCTCTCCCGCGACGTTCTGACCGGCGAGCGCTACAAGGCGCTGGCCCAGGCGGAAGACATGGAGTGGCAGAAGAAGTTCGTCGACGTCGTGGTCATCGGCTGAACCGACGACCCCTCGACCCGACCCCGGCCGCCCCACGCCGGCCGGGCAACGAAAAAGGACGACCGGCTTCCACCGGTCGTCCTTTCCTGTAGGCACCCGGGGAACCCGGGCACCAACCGCGGCGGTCAGGCCGCCTCAGGCGCTCTCGCTCTCCGCCGCTTCCTCGTAGTCGACGAACTCCAACACTGCCATTTCGGCACCGTCACCTTGGCGTGGGCCGAGCTTGACAATGCGGGTGTAGCCGCCCGGCCGCTCTTCGAAGCGCGGGGAGATGTCGTCGAACACCTTCTTCACCAGGTCGCGGTCGGCGATCCAGCGGCGCACCCAGCGGCGCGCATGGACGGTGTCCTGCTTGCCGTGGGTGACCACCCGCTCGGCGATCGGCCGCAGCTCCTTGGCCTTGGGTAGCGTCGTGACGATGCGCCCATGCTCCATCAGCGACGAGACCTGGTTGCGGAACAGCGCCGTGCGATGGGCCGAGGTCCGGCCCAGCTTCCTGCCCTTCTTGCCGTGTCGCATCGTCTCTTCCCCTCTCTACGCCGCGCTCGACGCGGGCTTTTCGGGAAGCTCCATGCCGAGGGACAGACCGAGGCCCTCGAGCACGTCCATCACCTCTTCGAGGGACTTCTTGCCGAAGTTCTTGGTCTCCAGCATGTCCTTCTCGGTGCGCTGCACGAGGTCGCGCAAGGTGTGGACGTTGGCGTTCTTCAGCGAGTTGACCGAGCGGACCGACAGCTCGAGCTGGTCGATCTCCTTGGCCAGCAGCGCCTCCATCGAGGCGTCGAGGCCGCCGGTGGTCTCCTCCGCCGCCTGGCGGATCGACTCCTCGGCGCTGATGAAGATGCCCAGGTGGTCGCGCAGCAGCATGGCCGCCCGCGACACCGCGAGCTCCGGCGACATGGTGCCGTTGGTGAACACCTCGAGCACCAACCGCTCGTAGTCGGTGGTCTGGCCCAGGCGGGCGGCCTCCACCTTGTAGTTGACCCGCCGCACCGGGCTATGGGCGGAGTCGATGGGGATCCAGCCGATGCCCATCGTCTCGTCGAAGTTGCGGTCGGCGGAGACGTAGCCGCGGCCGTTCTTGACGTGGCACTGGAGGCGCAGCTTGCCCTCCTCGTTGAGGGTGGCGATGTGCACGTCCTTGGTGAAGATCTCGATCTGCGGATCCTCGGTGAAGTCACCGGAGGTGACCACCCGCGGACCCTCGGCGTCCAGCGAGAGCATGCGCGGCTCGTCGCTGTGCAGCAGGATCGGGACCTCCTTCAGGTTGAGGATGACGTCGGTCACGTCCTCGCCGATGCCGGGCATCGACGAGAACTCGTGGAGGACGCCCTCGATGTTGATCGCGGTGATCGCCGCGCCCTCGATGGACGACAGCAGGCAGCGGCGCATGGCGTTGCCGAGGGTGGTGGCGAAACCACGCTCGAACGGCTGCGCGATGAACCTGCCGTACGTCGGCGACAGGGTCTCGGGGTCGGTCTCGATGCGCTTGGGGCGCTGAAAGCCCTTCCAAAGCATTTGGGAACTCCTAACGGCTGTAGAGCTCGACGATGAGCTGTTCCTGGATGGGCAGCTTGATGTCTTCGCGCGTGGGGTGTCGCAGGACCTTGCCGGAGAAGCTCTCGGCGTCCAGCTCCAACCACTCGGGCACTCCGCGGCCGCGGGCCGTCTCGACGCTGGCGCGGATGAACTCGTTCTTCCGACTGCCTTCCTTCACCGCCACCGTCATCCCTTCGCGAACCTGGTAGGACGGGATGGTCACCTTCTTGCCGTCCACCAGGATATGTCCGTGGCGCACCAACTGCCGCCCCTGGGCCCGCGACGAGGCGAAGCCGAGGCTGTAGGCCACGTTGTCCAGCCGCCGCTCGAGCATGACCAGCAGGTTCTCGCCGGTGATGCCCTTCTTGCGGTCGGCCTCGTGGAAATAGCTGCGGAACTGGCGTTCCAGCAGCCCGTAGGTGCGCTTGACCTTCTGCTTCTCTCTGAGCTGCAGACCGTAGCCCAGCATGCGCCGGCTGCGCCGGCCGCCGTGCTGACCCGGGGGATAGCCGCGCCGCTCGATGGCGCACTTCTCCTTGAAGCAGCGGTCGCCCTTCAAGAAGAGCTTCATCCGCTCCCGGCGACAGAGCCGGCAAACAGGTCCTGTGTATCGTGCCACTGGTTGATTCTCCTAGACGTCCACTCCCCGAGGCTACGGGGACTCCTGTGAGAAGACGTTCGGCCGGCGCCGTGCTGCCGCCAGCCGGACCTCGCGATGTCGTCGGCGCTCGCCCCGGCTCACACCCGGCGCCGCTTGGGCGGCCGGCAGCCGTTGTGGGGGATCGGCGTCACGTCGCGGATCGACTTGACGTCGACGCCGGCCGACTGGATGGCGCGGATGGCGCCCTCGCGGCCGCCACCGGGCCCCTGCACCAGGACGTCGACGCTGCGCACGCCCTCGGTACGGGCCACCTGGGCCGCGTTCTGCGCTGCCATCTGGGCGGCGAACGGGGTTCCCTTGCGGGAGCCCTTGAACCCGACCTTGCCCGCCGAGGACCACGAAACCACGTTGCCCTGGGGGTCGGCGATGGAGATGATCGTGTTGTTGAAGCTCGCCTGGATGTGCGCCACCCCGTGAGGGACGTTGCGCTTCTCCTTGCGCTTCGTGCTCTTCTTGCGTTCCTTCTTGGCACCCGCTTTCGCCATCAGTCGCTAGCCTCCCGAGATTTCCTGCTCAACCTACTTCTTGACTTTCTTCTTGCCCGCCACGGCGCCACGGCTGGGCCCCTTGCGGGTGCGGGCGTTGGTGTGGGTGCGCTGGCCGCGGGCCGGCAGCGACTTGCGATGCCGCACGCCGCGATACGACCCGATCTCCATCAACCGCTTGATGTTCTGGGAGACCTCCTTGCGCAGGTCGCCCTCGACGCGGCCCTCCTCCTGGATCACGGCGCGGATGCGGCGCGCCTCGTCCTCGGTCAGGTCCTTGACCTTGGTGCCGTTGTCCACCGCCGCCTGGGCGAGGATCTTCTGCGACCGCGCCTGACCGATTCCGTAGATATAGGTCAGGCCGATCCAGATCTGCTTGTTCTGCGGCAGGTCGACGCCTGCGATACGTGCCATATCTCTCCCCTACTCGTGGTCTTGCCTGCGAACGCCCTACGCTCGCCGACTTCAGCCCTGTCGCTGCTTGTGCTTCGGGTTCTCGCAGATCACCCGAACCACACCCTTGCGGCGGACGATCTTGCACTTGGCGCACATCCGCTTCACCGACGATCGTACCTTCATGGCCTCGCGTTCCTTTCCTCGTCCCGTCTTTGCGTCCCGGCCGGCAGCAATGAAGCCACGCCCCACCCTGGGGCGCCGTCCGTCATGCCTCGGCGTCGCTATCGACCCCGAGACTGGCGAAGATGCGGGAGGTGACCTCGTCGATCGGCTGGTGGCCGTCGACCTCGCGCAGGAGGCCGGACTCCCTATAGTAACCCACAACCGGCTCCGTGTCTTCCCCGTACACCTTCAGGCGCTCCCGCAGGACCGCCTCGTCGTCGTCGGCCCGGCCGCGGCCGAGCCCCCGCCGGATCAATTCGTCCGGCGGCACCTCGATGTGCACCGCCGCGTCGAGCTGCTCGCCGCGCCGTTCGAGGATGCGGTCGAGCGTCCTCGCCTGGCCCAGCGTCCGCGGGTAGCCGTCGAGCAGGTAGCCACCGGCGGTGTCCTCGCCGGCCAGGCGCTCCTCGACCAACCGTGCCATCGTGTCGTCGTCGACCAGCCGGCCCGAGGCCAGGATCGACTCGACCTGCTTGCCCAGCGCGCTACCCTCCGCCACCGCCCGGCGCAGCATGTCGCCGGTGGAGACGGCCGGGATACCGAGCCGCGCCGCCACCACCTTCGCCTGCGTGCCCTTGCCCGAGTTGGGCGGGCCGAGCAGGACGAGGCGGTGCCCGCCCGAGGTCTCACCCCCGGCGGCCACGCAGCCTCCCGCGCTTCATGAAGCCCTCGTAGTTGCGCATCACGAGTTGGCTCTCCACCTGCTGGATGGTGTCCATGGCCACGCCGACCACGATCAGCAGCGAGGTGCCGCCGAAGTAGAAGGTGATGCCCATGCCTTCGGTGAACCAGGTCGGGAAGTAGGGATCGAGGCGCGCACCGATGATCGGGATGGCGCCGACCTTGAAGCCCGACAGCAGGAAGCCCGGCAGGATCGACACCGCGGCGAGGTACAGCGACCCGACCAGCGTGATGCGGGTGAGGATGTTGTCGATGTACTCGGCGGTGCGCTTGCCGGGCCGGATGCCGGGGATGAACCCGCCGTACTTCCGCATGTTCTCCGCCAGGTCGGCGGGGTTGAAGATGATCGACACGTAGAAGTACGAGAAGAAGATGATCATCGTCGCGTACAGCAGGTAGTAGAGCGGCGTGCCGTAGGCGAACGCCGTCGCCACCTGCTGCAGCCACTCGACCTGGATCATGTTGGCGGCGGTCACCGGCACCATGATCACCGAGCTGGCGAAGATCACCGGGATGACGCCGCCGGTGTTGACGCGCAGCGGCAGGTAGGTGTTCTGGCCGCCGTAGATGCGGCGCCCCACCACCCGCTTGGCGTACTGCACCGGGATGCGCCGCTGGGCCCGTTCCATGTAGACGATGAAGGCGACCACCAGCCCCATGAACAGCACCAGGACCACCATGGCGATGGCGTTCAAGGTACCGGACTGGACGCTGCGCAGGGTGTTGAGGATGGCGGGGATCAGCCCGACCACGATGCCGGCGAAGATGATCAGCGAGATGCCGTTGCCGATGCCGCGCTCGCTGATCTGCTCGCCCAGCCACATGACCACGGCGCAGCCGGTGGTCAGGGTGAGCACGGTGGTGAGCACGAAGCCGACGCCGCCGTTGGGCACCAGCGAGGCGCCGGTGGGCGTCGTCACCTTCTGCAGGAAGATGGCGATGGCCGTCGACTGGATGGCCGAGATGATGATCGTGCCGTAGCGCGTGTACTGGGTGATCTTGCGCCGCCCGAGCTCGCCCTCCTTGGAGAGCTTCTCGAGGTACGGCCAGACGACGGTCAGCAGCTGCAGGATGATCGACGCCGTGATGTACGGCATGATGCCGAGCGAGAACACCGCCGCCTTGGCCAGCGCCCCACCGGTGAAGGTGTTGACGAAGCCGAAGATGGTCCCCTGGGTCGCCTGCATGAACTCGAGCAGCGCGTTCGGGTCGACGCCCGGGGTGACGATGTGGCAACCGATCCGGTACACCGCCAGCAAACCGAACATGAACAGGATGCGGTTGCGCAGGTCGGGGATGTTGAAGATGTTCCGGAAGCTTTCGATCACGAGCCCAGCTCCTCGCAGGTGCCGCCGGCGGCCTCGATCTTGGCCTTCGCCGCCTTGCTGAACTTGTGCGCCGCCACGGTGACGGCGCGGTCGATTTCACCCTTGGCCAGCACCTTCACCGGCTGGTTCTTGCGCGCCAGGCCGGCGGCGCGGAGCTCGTCGGGACCGATGCGGCCTTCGAGGTCGACGCGGGCCGACAGCTCGCCGACGTTGACCACCGTGTACTCGACGCGGAAGATGTTGGTGAAGCCGCGCTTGGGAACCCGGCGGATCAGGGGCATCTGGCCGCCTTCGAAGCCGGGACGGCGGCTGTAGCCGCTGCGCGACTTCTGGCCCTTCTCGCCGCGGCCGGAGGTCTTGCCGAGGCCGGAGCCCGGGCCGCGGCCGACGCGCTTCCTGTCCTTCTTGCTTCCCTCCGCGGGGGAGAGGTCGTGCAGCTTCATGACGGCTCCTCGACGATTTCGACCATGTAGGCCACCTTGTTCACCATACCGCGCACCGCCGGCGTGTCCGGCCGTTCCACCACGTCGTGCGGGTGGCGCAGGCCCAGGCTGCGCACCACCTCGCGGTGGGGCCGCTTGGTGCCGGCGACGCTCTTGACCTGGCGGATCTTCAGCATCTTCGGCTCGTCCGACTTCTTCTTCGCCATCTCAGTCGCTCCAACTCCAGCCGGGGCTCGACGCCCCAGCGGTTACGCCGCGCCGGCGGCGGCCTGTTCGCCGGCCGGGCTCGCCTGCGGGGACTTGCCGCGCAGGCGGGCCACGTCCTTCTCATCGCGCAGGTCGAGCAGCGCGGCGAAGGTGGCCTTGACCACGTTCTGCGGATTGGTGGTGCCCAGGGACTTGGTGAGGATGTCCTGGACGCCGGCCGTCTCCAGCACCGCCCGTACCGGGCCGCCGGCGATGACGCCGGTGCCCTCGGAGGCGGGCTTCATCAGCACCCGTCCGGCGCCGAACACGCCGATCACCTCGTGCGGGATGGTGGTGCCCTTCATCGGCACCCGGATCATGGTGCGCTTGGCGATGTCGATGCCCTTGCGGATGGCGCTCGGCACCTCCTTGGCCTTGCCGGTACCGTAGCCCACCCGGCCCTGGCCGTCGCCGACCACCACCAGGGCGGTGAAGGAGAAGTTCTTGCCCCCCTTGACCACCTTGGTGACCCGGTTGATGTAGACGACCTGCTCGAAAAGCTCGCTGTCGCGTTCGAAGTTTCTCGCCACGCATGCCTCCTAGAGTTGCAGTCCGTGCTCGCGGGCAGCTTCCGCGACCGCTTTGACCTTGCCGTGGTAGATGAAACCGCCGCGGTCGAACACGACCTGCTCGATACCGCTCTTCTTGGCCCGCTCGGCGACCAACGTGCCCACCGCCTTGGCGGCGGCGACGTTGCCGCGAGCTCCGTCGATCTGCTTGGCGATCTCGGGCTCGACGGTGCTCGCCTGCACCAGGGTGCGGCCGGCGTCGTCGTCGATCACCTGCGCGTAGATGTGGCGCGTGCTCTTGAACACCGACAGCCGCGGCCGTTCGGCGGTGCCCCGCAGCCGGTTGCGCACCCGCTGGTGGGCCCGCTTGCGGCGCGCCCGCTTCTGCTGGTTCTTCTTGGTGAGGTAGTCGCTCATCACTTCGCTCCGGCCTTGCCGACCTTGCGGCGGATGATCTCGTCGCTGTACTTGATGCCCTTGCCCTTGTAGGGGTCCGGCTTCCTCAGCTTGCGGATCTCGGCGGCCACCTGCCCGACGCGCTGACGGTCGGCGCCGGTGACGGTGACCCGGTTGTTCTTGTCGACCTCGATGCCGATGCCCTCGGGGATCGGGTAGATCACCGGGTGCGAGTAGCCGAGGGCGAAGTGGACCTCGTCGCCCTTGACCTCGGCGCGGTAGCCGACGCCGATGATGTCGAGCTGCTTGGTCCAGCCGCTGGTGACGCCCTGCACGGCGTTGGCGAGCAGCGAGCGCAACAGGCCGTGGCGGGCGCGGTCCGGCCCGGCGTCGCCGGGGCGCGAGACGTTCACCGTGCCGTCGTCGATCTCCACCGGGAAGCCCTCGAACAGCGACTGCGACACAGTGCCCTTCGGACCTTCGGCGGTGAAGACGTTGTCGTTGATCGCGACCTTGGTGCCCTTCGGCACCTCGATCGGCATCCTTCCGATACGAGACATTCTCGAGTCCCCCTACCAGAGCTCACAAAGGACTTCGCCACCGACCCGGCGCGCCCGCGCCTCGCTGTCGGTGAGCAGCCCCTGGGAGGTGGAGATGATGCCCACGCCGAGGCCGTTGCGCACCTCGTGGAGGTCGTCGACGCCGCGATAGACGCGGCGGCCGGGCTTCGAGACGCGCTTGACGTGCTGGATCGCCGGCACGCCCTCGGCGTTGTAGCGCAGGTAGATGCGGATCGCCGATTGCGGCGTCGCCTCGACCAGGCGGAAGTTCTCGATGAACCCCTCCTGCTTGAGCACGGCGCACACTTCGAGCTTGAGCTTCGAGGCCGGCACGTCCAGTCGGTCGTGCTTGGCGAGCAGAGCGTTGCGGATCTGGGTCAGCAGATCCGAGATCGGGTCGGTCATCGTCATGGTCTGAAAGCTCCTACCAGCTCGACTTGATCACGCCGGGCAGGTACCCCTGCAAAGCGAGGTCCCGCAGGTGGATACGGCACAGGCCGAACTTCCGGTAGTAGCCGCGGGAACGGCCGCATATCCGGCAACGGTTCCTGTGGCGCACCTTGTACTTCGGCGTCTTCACGGTCTTGGCCATCTTGGCAGCGGTCGCCATCGTCTCGCTCCTCTCAGCTCGCCTGTGCACGTCGCGCGAAGGGCATACCGAGCTCGCGCAGCAGGTAGAAGGCCCGCTCATCGTTGCCTGCGGTGGTTACGATGGTGACGTTCAAGCCCTTCGATTTGTCGACCTTGTTGTAATCGATCTCGGGGAAGATCAGGTGGTCCCGGATCCCCATCGTGTAGTTGCCGCGGCCGTCGAAGCTGCGCTCCGGCACACCGCGGAAATCGCGCACCCGCGGCAGGGCGACGGAGATCAGGCGGTCGAGGAAGTGCCACATCGCCTCGCCGCGCAGCGTGACGCGGGCGCCGATCGGCATGCCGGCGCGCAGCTTGAAGTTGGCGATCGACTTCTGGGCGCGGGTGATCATCGGCCGCTGGCCGGCCACCGCCGCCAGCTCCTCCACCGCCTCGTCCAGCACCTTGATGTTCTGGATCGCCTCGCCGACGCCCATGTTGAGGCACACCTTGTCGATGCGCGGCACCGCCATCACGTTGTCGATGCCGAACTCCTTCATCACCTTGGCGCGCACCTCGTCCTGGTAGCGCTGCTTGAGGCGCGGCACGTAGCCGTTGCCGGCGCCGGCCTTCTTGGCCGCCGGCTTCTTGGCCGCCGACTTCTTGGCCGCCGACTTCTTGGCCGCGGGCTTCTTGGCCGCCGGCTTCTTGGCCGCCGGCTTCTTCGCCGCGTCGTCCTTCACCGCCTCTTCCGCGGCGTCGCTCTTCTTCTTCGCCATTCCTTCTTCGACCTCCCCCCGGTTTCCGTGGCGTCTTCCGTTGCCGTCGTGGGCCACGGGACCGGCGCGGTGGTGGTTGTGGATCTCGTCGTCAGCTCACGGTGGCGTCGCAGGACTTGCACACCCGTACGGTGCGCCCGTCCTCGAGCCGCCTCCTGCCGGTGCGCGAGGGCTTCCCGCACTCCGGGCAGATCAGCATCAGGTTCGACATGTGGATCGGCGCCTCGGTCTCCAGGATGCCGCCCTGGATGCCGCGCTGCGGGTTGGGCCGCGTATGGCGCTTGATCAGGTTGATGCGCTCGACGATGGCGCGGCCCTTCTGCGGCAGCACGCGCAGCACCTTGCCGCGCGCTCCGCGGTCCTTGCCGGCGGTGACCAGCACCTGGTCGTTCTTCTTGATGTGCGTCTTTTCCATCACAAGGCTCCTAGATGACCTCGGGGGCCAGCGACACGATCTTCATGAATCGGCGCTCGCGCAGCTCCCGGGCCACCGGCCCGAAGACGCGGGTGCCGATCGGCTCCCCGGCGTCGTTGATCAGCACGGCGGAGTTGTTGTCGAAGCGGATGTAGCTGCCGTCCTTGCGCCGCCGCTCCTTGGCGGTGCGCACGATGACGGCACGCACCACCTGGCCCTTCTTCACCGTGCCGTCCGGCGTCGCCTCCTTCACCGAGGCGGTGATCACGTCGCC
>Ga0210095_1000362_pt1 | contig 11926 bp, 8 predicted proteins | sample China_Galinas_PW_FD_184861 | JGI IMG/M metagenome (GOLD analysis project Ga0210095, IMG submission 184861) | Wetland microbial communities from San Francisco Bay, California, USA, that impact long-term carbon sequestration - China_Galinas_PWA_D1... | ecosystem: Environmental > Aquatic > Marine >...
CGCGCGGCCGGCCGCTAGTCGCCAGCGAGGTGCCGATCGCCCCCGGCCTGCACCTCGTCGAGGCGGTCCCCGTCGCCGGCACCTTCAGCCCGAGCGCCGTTCGCCTGCTGCCGCCTGGCTAGCACCCGGGCGCCGGCCGCCGCACCGCAGACGGCGGTCAGCACGAAGGCGTTGGCCGGCAGGGTGAGGCCGAAGTCGAACGCCTCGTGCACCGCCACCGCGGCGAGCGCGCCGAGCGCCGCCAGCGCCGCCGCCCGGTCCTCGGTGCGGTAGCCGCTCACCTGCACCCGCCGCAACCGGCGCACCAGGGCGACCAGCCCGACGGCCGCCAGCAGCAGCGCCAGCAGGCCGCCGGTGGCGGCCAGCTCGAGGTAGTCCTGGTGCGCGTGCAGGAAGGCGCTGCCGCCGAGCCCGGGCGGTTCCACCGTGGTGAAGGCGTCGCGGAAGCTGCCCAGCCCGCTGCCGGTGAGCGGATAGTCGGCCCACAGTCCCAGGGTGCGGCGCGCCACCACGACCCGCGTGCCCCAGGCGACCTCCTGCAGGGAGGTCCCGAGCAGCCGCGCGAAGGCCGATTGGGAGACGACGCCGGCGACGATCCCCAGCCCGACGAGGACCGCCGCCAGCCCCGCCGGGGCGGCGCCCCAGCGGCGCCGCGAGGCGGCGGCGAGCACCACCTGAACGCCGGCCCCCACCACCGCCGCCAGCAGCCCGGCGCGCGAGCGGGTGAGCGCCAGGCCGCCGAGCAAGACCAGCCACAGCACGATCGGCGGCATCAGCAGGATCAGCCGGCGATCGAGGCTGCTCTCGCGCCGCGCGTGGACCAGCGCCCACCAGCCGGCGGCGAAGACGGCGGCGAGGGCGATCTCCAGCAGGTAGGAGACGTGGTTCGGGTTGACGTACGTGCCGCGCAGCCGATCGCCCACGCCGAGCACCTCCACCCCCCACACCTGCAGCGAGCCGGCGAGGAGCTGGCGGGTGCCGTACGCCACCTCGAAGACGGCGACGGCCACCACGCCGCCGACCAGCCAGCGGCGCCGGCGGCGGCTGCGGCCGATCAGCGCCGACGCCGCCAGCAGCGCGGCCAGCGCGACGAGGGTGACCGCCACCTGCCGCGAGGCGCCGGGATCGAGCGACAGCCGCGGCCAGCCGGGGACCGGGAGGTCCGACCCCGTCGTCTGGCGTGCCGTGGCCAGCAGCTCCGCCGCCCGGCCCCAGATCCGCGCGTGGCGCGGCGACAGCAGGCCGGCGAGCCACGGCGGCCAGGGCAGCGACTGCAGGGCGCCGAGAGCCGCGAGCGCGACCAGGGCCAGCGCCGGCAGCGCCACCGGCCGCAGCCGCTCGGCGCGCGCGAGCGGTGCCGCCAGGGCGAGGAGCACCGCCGCGGCCAGGCGCAGCGCCGTCTCCGCCGCCGGCTCGACGCTGCCGAACGGCAGCGGCGCCCAGGCCACGGCGGCGCCCAGCAGGACGGCCGCGACGGTGGCCAGGTGCCGTATGATCGGAGCCTCGGATCGCCAAGACACCTGCGCCGGTGCCGGCTCACCCCGAGTCCTGGCACCCTGACCCGGAGACGCCATGCTTCCTGGTTCCATTGTTCCCCTGTCCATCCCCCGGGTGTCGAGCCGCCGTGCCACCGGCGCGCGACGCCCATGGCACGGCCCGCTGCTGGCGGCGTGCTGCCTCCTGTCGTCCCTCTCGGTGTCTGCGCAGTCATCGCAGTATACGGCGCCGGGCGGAACCAGCGCCGCGGCGCCTCCCACGGCGGAGTCGATCGAGACCCAGATGGAGGCGGCGCGCTGGCACCTCGGGCCGCTGCGCCTGGCGCCCTGGCTGGGGCTGCGCGGCTTGACCTGGGAGCAGAACGTCTTCGTCGACAACCAGGGGGAGACGTCGGACCTCACCGGCTCGGTGGGGGCCGGCCTCACCGCCTACCTGCCCACCGGCGCCAAGGTGTTCTGGATCGTCCAGGCGATGCCGGAGTACATCTGGTGGCTCGACCTGAGCGAGCGCAACGAGCTGGTCGGACGCTACGGCGGCGGCGTGGTGGCGGACCTCAACCGGCTGCGGCTCGCCGCCAACTGGCACCGCACCGAGCAGCAGCAGGTGGTGACCATCGAGTCGCCGCAGCAGGTGGTGGCCGAGAGGCAGGGCGTCACCGCCTCGGGGGAGCTGAGCCTCGGTGCGTCGCTGGTCTTCGCCGCCGGCTTCAGCGACGAGGAGAACACCAACCGGCTGCCGGGAGATGCGGTGGGCCGTGTCGACTTCTCGGCGGTGGACCGCAGCGAGCAGACGGTGACCGGGGAGCTGCGCTACCAGCCCTCCGACGACCTCGTTTTCGGCGTCGGCGTCGAGGCGACGGACACCGAGTTCCAGACCGACGCCCGCGACCTGTCGAACACCGGCACCTCCCCCTTCGTCTCCCTGCGGCTCGCGGGCAACCACCTCGAGCTGAACGCGCGCATCGTGCAGCGGAGCCTCGATCCGAAGACCGGCTCGGCCCTGCTGCCGGTGGACGAGACCGACGGCCAGGCGCGCCTCGAGATCACTCCGGGCTGGCGCTTCCGCTTCGGCGTCTACGGCAGCCGCAACATCACCTACGCCCTCGACGCCGCCTACTCCCACCTCATCGATCAACGACTGGGGGTCGACATCGGCGCTCCCTTCGGCGAGCGCCTGGCGATGCGCGCCTTCTTCGAGTCCGGCAGCGCCGACTTCGAACCCCTCGGCGCCGCCCCGCCGCGCAGCGACGACATCAGCGCCTACGGTGCCGACGCCACCTACGAGCTGGGGGAATGGCTCTCCTACCGGGCCGGTTTGCACCAGGTGACGATCGACTCGAACCTGCCGGGGTTCGACCGCGACTACCTGCGCGTCACCAGCAGCTTCATCCTGTCGACCGGCGACTGGGTGTGGAACTGACGCTGATGCGCGATGCTGCACACCGCTGCAGCGCTGGCGCTGACGATGAGCTGACGAGGCTTGGCCTAAACTAGCTCCACCAAAGATGTTGCTCCTCCTCCGCCGCGCCGTTCCGCGCACCGACGCCGTCTTCTTCGCCGCCGCCCTGGCGGCCGTGGTCGCGTGCGCGCCGGCCCTGGCGCAGGGTCCGGTGGCGTCCGCGGACTACCGCCTGGGGCCGAAGGACCGCCTCAAGGTCGAGGTCTTCGAGGTTCCGGAGCTCAACGCCGAGGCGCGGGTCGCCGACGACGGCACCGTCACGCTGCCGGTGCTCGGTGCGGTGCCGGCCAGCGGCCTGACCGCCGACGAGCTGGCGGCGAGCATCGAGCAGCGCCTGGAGGCCGACTACGTCAACCGCGCCACGGTGCGCGTCGAGCTCACCGAGGTGCTGTCGAAGACGGTCACCGTGCTCGGCGCCGTGGCGAGGCCCGGCACCCTCGGCCACCCGGGCCGCTGGACGCTGCTCGACGCGATCACCGCCGCCGGCGGCCTGACCGCCGAGCACGGCGACGTCATCCGCGTCCAGCGGCGCGCCGCCAACGGTCTCACCGACCAGGTCACCATCCCGCTCGAGGACCTGGCGCAGCGCCTCGACCCGAGCCTCAACCTGCCGGTCTTCCCCGACGACGTGATCAACGTCGAACGCACCCGCACGGTGACCATCTACCTGCTCGGCGAGGTGTCGACCGCCGGCGCCATGCAGTTCGAGAGCACCGAGCCCATCACCCTGCTCACCGTCATCGCCCGCGCCGGCGGCCTCACCGACCGCGCCTCGCCGAAGCTGCGCATCAAGCGGCGCGGCGACGACGGCCTGATGCACGAGATCGAGGCCAACTACCGCCGCATCCTCGACGGTCAGGACCCCGACCTGGACCTCGAGGACGGCGACATCCTGGTGGTCAAGGAGTCGTTCTTTTGAGCTGGGACGATCCGTTCGCGCCGGTCGACGGCAACGGCGGTCCCTCCCGCAGCGCGGGCGGCCCTGGCGGCCGCCCGGACGACAACCTCGTCGAGACGGCCCGCGAATACCTGCTCGGCCTGCGCCGGCGCTGGCGCCTGGTGCTGCTGGTCGTCCTGCTCGGGCTGACGGCGGGGGCGGCGCACTACTTCGTCACGCCGCCGGTCTACAAGGCCGAGTGCATCATCCAGATCGAACGGCGCAGCTCGAACAGCCTGCTGTCCAGCCAGTTCCCGTGGCTCGACCACTACTTCAACATGGAGTTCTACCCCACCCAGTACCGGCTGCTGCAGAGCCGCGGCCTGGCCGAGGAGGTGGTGCGCAGCCTGCGGCTGATGGAGGACCCGAAGTACGCCCGCGTCGCCCGTGGCGCCGGCAACAGCAGCGCCGGCGGCGACCGCGCGATGCTGGGCAGCATCGCCAACCGGCTGCGCAGCCAACTTTCGGTCGAACCGGTGCGTGAGACGCAGCTCGTGCGCATCACCTACCTGTCGGACGAACCCGAGGAGGCGGCGCGCATCGCCAACGGCTTCGCCGAGTCGTTCATCGAGTTCGGCATCCGCACCCGCTCGGAGACGATGACCGAGGCCACCGACGTGCTCACCGACCAGGTGAAGGCGCTCAAGGACGAGGTGGTCGACATCGAGGAGCGGCTCTCCGCCTTCAAGGGCGACCAGACGACCTTCACCTTCACCCCCGAGGGCGAGGTGGCTTTCCAGCGGGTCGAGAAGCTCAACGAGGACCTGATGGACGCCAAGCGCCGGCGCATCGAGAAGCAGGCGCGCTGGCAGGAGCTGGTCGCCACCCCCGCCGAGGCGGTGGCCGGCGACACGCCGGCGATCCAGGAGCTGCGCCGCGAGCAGCTCGGCCTCGAGCGCGAGTACCAGACCAAGTCGCAAACCTACAAGTCGGACTGGCCCGGCATGGTGGACCTGGCGGAGAGCATCGAGCGCGGCAAGCGCTACCTGCAACAGAAGCTCGACGAGGAGGCCGGCAAGGTACGCCGCGCCGCCAACGCCGAGTACCAGAGCGCGCTGCGCGAGGAGCAGGCGCTGGAGGCGGAGATCAAGGACCTGCGCTCGCGGATGTCGAACGAAAACGCCCAGGCGGTGGAGTTCAACAACCTGCGGGTGGAGCTCAAGGCGCGCCGCGAGCTGCTCGACGACCTGGTGCGCCGCCAGTCCGAAACCGCCTTCGCCACCCGCTTGCAGACCGACAAGTCGTCCAACGTGACCATCGTCGACGAGGCGCTGGTGCCCGGCAAGCCGACCCAGCCGTCGCTGCAGAAGGACTTGAGCGGCGGTCTCGCCGCCGGCCTGCTGCTCGGCGTCGGGCTCGGCCTGCTGCTGCAGTTCCTCGATCGCAGCATCAAGAACGCCGACGAGCTCGAGCGCATCCTCGGCGTGCCGGTGCTGGCGGTGATCCCCGACGTCTCCGAGGACGGGCGCGGCACCGGCCACGCCTACCAGTACGCCTACACCTACGGCGGCGGCGCGGACCGCAAACGGTCGCGCGCGGCGTCGCCCAAGCGCTGGCTGGAGAAGAAGCCGGCGGCGGAGAAGATGGCGATCGAGCTGCTGCCCCACACGCGGCCCCGCCTCGCCGTCTCCGAGGCCTACCGCGCGCTGCGCACGGCGCTGCTGCTGTCCAGCGCCGAGGAGCTCAAGGTGGTGGCGGTGACCTCGGTGGAGTCGTCGGAGGGCAAGACCGCCACCGCCACCAACCTGGCGGTCGTCCTCGCCCAGCTCGGCCGCCGCGTCGTGCTGATCGACGGCGACCTGCGCAAACCGCGGCTGCACAAGGTGTTCGGCATCTCCAACCGCACCGGCCTGGTGAGCTACCTGACCACCGGCAGCGAGGACGGCATCTTCAACCGCACCGAAGTGGGCGGGTTGTTCCTGCTGCCCTCCGGGCCGATCCCGCCCAACCCCTCGGAGCTGCTGGCGTCGGAGCGCATGCGCGAGCTGGTCGAGCGGCTGCGCGGCAGCTTCGACTACGTGGTGATCGACACGCCGCCCACCCTGGCGGTGACCGACGCCACGGTCGCCGGCACGCTCACCGACGGCGTCCTGCTCTGCGTCCGCTCCGGCCGCGTCGACCGCCGCGAGGCGGCGCGCGCCCTCGACCGCCTCACCCTGTCCGACATCAAGGTCCTCGGCGCGGTGCTCAACGCCCACAGCGCCGGCAGCGGCACCGGCGGCTACCGCTACTACCGCGCCTACATCGGTGAGCAGGAGAGCGACGCCGGCGCCGGCTCCGCCGCCTGAGCGGTCCGAGACACGCGGTCCAAGACACGTAAGGAATGATCGACATCCACCTGCACGTCCTGCCGGGCATCGACGACGGCGCCGACGACCTCGCCACCGCCGCCGCCATGTGCCGCATGGCGGCCGAGGACGGCTGCGAGGCGCTGGTGCTCACCCCGCACCAGCGCACCGAGACCTGGGACAACACCGACCGGCCGCGCCTCGACGCCCTGCGCCGCGCCGTCGAGGCGGAGACCGGCGGCACGCCGCGCCTCTACGCCGGCGGCGAGATCCGCGTCGACGACGAGATCCTCGCCGACCTCGACGCGCTGCCGGCGAGCGGCCTGGTGCCGCTGGCCGACTCCCGCTACCTGCTGCTCGAGTTCGACCGCTGGGGCATGCCGCCGGACCCGATGGAGCTCACCCACGAGCTGACGGTGGCGGGCTGGGTGCCGATCTACGCCCACCCGGAGCACATCCCCTTCCTCTCCCAGGACCTCGAGCTGGCGACCCGGCTCGCCGGCCTCGGCGCCCTCTTCCAGGTCACCGCCGACAGCCTCGCCGGCGATCACGGCCGCGAGGTGGCGCAGCGCACCGCCCGCATGGTCGACGCCGGGCTGGTGCACTTCGTGGCCAGCGACGCTCACGGCACCACCTACCGGCCGCCCGGCTTGTCGCGCGTGCACCGGTTGATCGCCCGCCGCTGGGGCGAGGAGACCGCATGGGCGCTGACCACCGGCAACCCGCGCGCGGTGGTCGAGGACCGACCGCTTCCGGAGATGCGATGAGCGCCCGCCCGGCCCTGCTGCGGTCGCTGGCCCTGCTGTGCGTGCTCGCCACCGCCCTGCCGGCGATCGCCGAGGACGCCGCACCGAGCCGCGTCGACCCGTTCTACGGCCAGCTCCTGGACAAAGGCATCCACGCCCTCCAGGGCGGCGACCCGGCGACCGCGGCGCGCGACCTGCGGCTCGCCGTCTTCGGCATGCTCGACGAGCCCCCGCGGCTGGTCGGCGGCCTCGCCTACCTCGCCCTCGCCCAGGCCGCCACCGGCGACACCGAGGCCGCCGGCGACACCCTCGGACGGCTGATCGCCGTCGACGAGCGCTTCGGCGCCTATGCCGAAGCGCCGCTGCCCGACGCCGCGCGCGGCCAGCTCGAGGAGCTGATGCTGGCCCAGGTGCCGGAGACCGCCCTGCTCGCCTCGCCCACCTTCCATCGCCTCGGTAACGAGAAGTTCGCCCGCCGCCTGGCCGCGATGGCACCGCGGGAGCGCCGCGCGGCGCTGGTCGACAAGGCCGCCGCCGAACCCGGCGAGGTGCGCTGGCAGCTCGAGCTGGCGCGGCTCGACCTGGAGGAGCGCCAGCTCGCCGAAGCGGTGCGGCGAGCCACCCTGGTGCTGACCGCCGAGCCGGCCAACGAGCCGGCACGCTGCATTCGCGGCGTCGCCCTGGCCGGCACCGGCGCCTGCGAGACCGCGGTGGAGGATCTCGAAGCCTGCTCCCGCAGCCGCAGCGAGGCATCCTTCGCCGAGGCCCTGGCCGGCTGCCAGGCGACGCTGGGGCGCTGGCGCGAGGCCGCGGCCTTCCTCGCCTCGCTGCCGCCGGCGGTGCGCCAGAGCCGCCCGCTGAGCAAGCTGGAGCGGCGGGTGGGCCGGCAGGTCGCCCGGCTGCCGGTTGCGGCGGACGGGGCAGCGGTGAACGACGCCGCGGCCGGCGCCGCGACGGGTGGCGATGCAACGGGTGGCGACACGGCAGGGGTCGACTCCGGCGCCGGCACCCCCGCGGCCGCCACCCGGGGAATCGATGCCGCCGAAGCCGCCGCCGAACCGCCGTTGCCGGACGATGCCCGCGCCCGACTCGGCGAGGCCCGGCGGCTGCTCGCCGCGGCCACCCGGGCGGGAGACCTGCAGCAGCCCCTCGCCCTGGCCAAGCAGGTGGCCGATGCCTATCCCGCATCGCGCGAGGCGCAGCACCTGGCCGGCGAGATCGCCTACCGCGCCTCGAGGTGGCAGGAGGCCGCCACCTACTTCCGCCGCGGTGGCGATCCGGAACGCCCGGAGCTGCGCTTCTACATGGCGGTGTCGCTCTTCGAGTCCGGCGACCCGCAGGCGGCCGCGGAAGTGCTCGAGCGGGCTCTTCCGGACCTGCCGCGCAACCCCTTCGTGACCTCTTACATCGAGCGCATCCAGGCCGCACAGGCGCCGTGATCCTCCATTGAAAGTCCATGAACATGCGGTGTTGCGTTCATAGCGTGGTCGACATTTCCTTGACGGCCGCCCGCCCCTGCCTCAGAATTGGCGAACTATGGTCGTAAAGTCGCATCCCTTGGGAGGAAATCCGATGAGAGTGTCCCTCGCAGCCACCGCCCTCGCCGCCGCCCTGCTGCTGCCGGCCGCGGCGCAGGCGCAGACCCGCGTTTCCGTCGAGCCGCTGGCCTGCATCCCGGTCAAGGAGCACGCGGCGGTGACCGCCCGCGTCACCGGCGAGCCGGGCGGTTCGACCGTCCGCCTCTATTTCCGGCGCCTGCACCAGGAGGTGGAGGACCTCTACTACGTGGAGATGACGGCCTCCGGAGGTGGCGACTACTGGGCCGTGCTGCCCAGCCCCGCCGACGAGGAGCTCGGCGACAAGCGGCTCGAGGATCCCGAAACCGAGGAGCAGCGGCGCAACGAGCACGCCGCCTGGTGGCTGGCCAAGGAGATGTCCGACGAGCGCGACCCCAACGACGATCTCAACGAGGAGGTCATCGAGGAGCGCGCCTCGGTCGGCAAGCAGCAGCAGCGCGACTGGATGCGCGAGATGCCGCTGCCCGACCTCGAGGCGTGGATCGAGGACCAGGAGCAGGAGCCCGCCGAGTACTTCGCCACGGTGGTCGACGCCAACGGCCGTGAGATCGCCCGCTCGACCATGCGCTCGGTGCCGGTGAAGGACCGGGACGACTGCGACGTCGAGCTGGACCGCCGCGAGCTGGGGCAGGCGATGAACCTGGTGGTCGGCGAGACGGCGCGGTGGCAGCAGGGGCGCCCGGTCTTCCACTGGCTGTGCGACGGCATCGTGTCGCGCATCGACGCCGAGGGCATCCTGCGCATCGACGAGCGCTGCCGCGCCTGCGCCTTCGCCCTCAACCGGCTGCTGGTCCCGGCTTCCGCCGGTACCATCGGCGTCCTCGGTGTGATCATCGAGGGCGAGCCGGAGCCGGCGTCGCCGACCGAGCCGCTGGTCGCCGCCGGACCGTAGCCATCGCCGAACACACCGCAGTCGCTGCCGGCTCGTAGCCGGCTGCCGGCCGGCTGGACACCGCCCACCCTCTCGGTGGGCGGTTTCGTTTCGGCCGCTCCGCATGGTCTAAGATGGCCCTTCGCCGTATCGGCGGTCACCCGCCACCACCACCCCCACACCAACCGAGAGACCCCGCATCGTGATCGAACCCCATGGAGGTACCCTCGTCGACCTGTTGGCCGCACCGGAGCGGGTCGAGGAGCTCAAGGAAAAGGCCCGGGAGTACCCCTCCTGGGACCTGACGTCTCGCCAGATCTGTGACCTCGAGCTGCTGCTCAACGGCGCCTTCTCACCGCTGACCGGCTTCATGGGCCGCCGCGACTTCGAGTCGGTGGCCGCCTCGATGCGGCTCGCCGACGGCACCCTCTGGCCGATCCCGATCAGCCTCGACGTGACCGAGGAGACGGCGGCCCAGCTCGACGGCGAGCCGCTGGTGTTGCGCGACCCGGAGGGCGTGCCGCTGGCGGTGCTCCACGTCGACGACGTGTGGGAGATCGACCGCGAAGCCAAGGCGAAGGCGGTGTACGGCACCCTCGACGAGGCCCACCCCGGCGTCGCCCACCTGATGCACCGCACCAACAACCTGGGGGTCGGCGGCCGGCTCGAGGGCCTGCAGCTGCCGGCGCACTACGACTTCCCCACCCTGCGCCTGACGCCGGCGGAGCTGCGCGAGCGGTTCGCGCGCCGCGGCTGGCGCCGGGTGGTGGCCTTCCAGACCCGCAACCCGATGCACCGCGCCCACTTCGAGCTCACCCTGCGCGCCGCCCGCGAGCTCGAGGCCAACCTGCTGATCCACCCGGCGGTGGGGGTGACCAAACCCGGCGACGTGGACCACTACACGCGGGTGCGCTGCTACCAGGCGCTGCTGCCCCACTACCCGCAGCACACCGTGGAGCTCTCGCTGCTGCCGCTCGCCATGCGCATGGGCGGGCCGCGGGAGGCGTTGTGGCACGGCATCATCCGCAAGAACTACGGCTGCTCCCACTTCATCATCGGCCGCGACCACGCCGGCCCCGGCAACGGCTCCGACGGCAAGCCCTTCTACGGCCCGTACGAGGCGCAGGAGCTGTTCCGCGAGCACCAGGACGAGCTGGGGATGGAGATGGTGCCGTTCCGGCTGATGGTGTACCTCGAGGACCAGGACGCCTACGCGCCGGTGGACGAGGTGGCGGAGGGCACCCGCACGCTCAACATCTCCGGCACCGAGCTGCGCGAGCGGCTGGCCACCGGCCGCGACATCCCCGAGTGGTTCACCTTTCCGGAGGTCGCCAGCGAGCTGCGCCGCACCCACCCGCCGCGCCACCGCCAGGGCTTCACCGTCTTCTTCACCGGTCTCTCCGGCGCCGGCAAGTCGACCGTCGCCAACGTGCTGCTGGTCAAGCTCCTGGAGATGGGCGGCCGGCCGGTGACCCTGCTCGACGGCGACATCGTGCGCAAGAACCTGTCCTCCGAGCTCGGCTTCTCCAAGGAGCACCGCGACCTCAACATCCGCCGCATCGGCTTCGTGGCCTCCGAGATCACCAAGAACGGCGGCATCGCCCTGTGCGCCCCGATCGCCCCCTACGACCGCACCCGCCGCGAGGTGCGCGCCGACGTGGAGCCGGGCGGCGGCTTCGTGCTGGTCCACGTCGCGACCTCGCTCGAGGTGTGCGAGCAGCGCGACCGCAAGGGCCTCTACGCCAAGGCGCGGGCCGGGATCATCAAGGAGTTCACCGGCATCTCCGACCCCTACGAGGAGCCCACCGACGCCGACCTGGTGCTCGACAGCGGCACGCTGAGCCCGGAGGAGGCGGCACAGGCGGTGCTGCTGCACCTCGAGCGGGAGGGCTACATCGGACCGAACGGCGGCGGAGGGGCCGAGTGACGGCAGCCGCCGAGCTCGCGGGTGGCCGCCACGACGACCTGCGGCGCATCGCCGAGGCGCTGGCCGAGGCCGGCGCCCTGCTCACCGACTACGCCCGGCGCGACCTCGACGTCGAGCTCAAGGCGGTGGGCCACCCGGTGACCGAGGCCGACCGCGCCGCCGACGACCTGCTGCGCGATCTCCTGCCGCGCGTCGGCGAGGGCTGGCTCTCCGAGGAGACGGCGGACGACCCGGCGCGCCTCGACTGCCGTCGGGTGTGGGTGGTCGACCCGCTCGACGGCACCAAGGAGTTCATCGCCGGCATCCCGGAGTGGTGCGTGTCGATCGCCCTGGTCGAGGACGGGCGGCCGGTGGCCGGCGGCATCTGCAATCCGCTGGCAGGCCACACCGTGCTGGGGGCCGAGGAGCTCGGCGTGACGCTGAACGGCGAGGCGGCGCGGGTGAGCGAGCCGGCGGCCGGCACCGCACCGCGGGTGCTGGCCAGCCGCAGCGAGACGAAGCGCGGCGAGTGGCGGCGCTGGCAGGAGGCGGGCTTCGAGGTGGTGCCCACCGGCTCGGTGGCCTACAAGCTGGCGCTGGTGGCCGCCGGCCGCGCCGACGCCACCTGGACGTTGACCCCGAAGAG
>Ga0210095_1000363_pt1 | contig 11883 bp, 7 predicted proteins | sample China_Galinas_PW_FD_184861 | JGI IMG/M metagenome (GOLD analysis project Ga0210095, IMG submission 184861) | Wetland microbial communities from San Francisco Bay, California, USA, that impact long-term carbon sequestration - China_Galinas_PWA_D1... | ecosystem: Environmental > Aquatic > Marine >...
AGCGGCGGCGAGATCGACATCGGCGGCCGGGTGGTCAACGACCTGCCTCCGAAGGACCGCGACATCGCCATGGTGTTCCAGAGCTACGCCCTCTACCCCCACATGACGGTGCGCGAGAACATGGAGTTCGGTCTGCGGCTGCGCAAGATGCCGGAGGAGGAGCGCAACCGCCGGGTCGACGAGGCGGCGGAGCTGCTCGGCATCACGCCGCTGCTCGACCGCCACCCGCGCCAGCTCTCCGGCGGTCAGCGCCAGCGCGTGGCGGTGGGGCGCGCCATCGTCCGCCAGCCGTCCGTCTTCCTCTTCGACGAGCCCCTCTCCAACCTCGACGCCAAGCTGCGCACCCAGATGCGGGCCGAGCTTTCGAAGCTCCAGAAGCGTCTCAAGACGACCACGGTCTACGTCACCCACGACCAGGTGGAGGCGATGACCATGGGCAACCGCATCGCCATCATGAACGCCGGCGAGATCCAGCAGGTGGGCACGCCGCTGGAGGTCTACGAGACCCCCTCCAACCTCTTCGTGGCCAACTTCATCGGCACGCCGCCGATGAACTTCTTCACCGCCACGGTGAGCGATGGCGGAGCCACCCTGCAGGGCGCGGCCTTCTCGGTGCCGGCGCCTGAGCGGCTGCGCGGCGTCACGACGCGCTACGACGGCAAGCAGCTGGTGGTCGGCATCCGTCCCGAGCACTTCGTGGAGGCCGTCGACGCGGTGCCCGACGGCTACGCCCCGGTGGAGGTGGAGGTGGAGGTGGTGGAGCCCCTGGGCCACGAGGTGCTGGTCCACGGCAAGGCCGGGGACGACCTGTTCACCGCCGCCCTCGCACCGACCCGCTTCCCGGAGATGGGCGAGCGCATGAAGCTGGCCCTGGAGATCGACAAGATCCATCTCTTCGACCCCGAAAGCGAGGAGCGCCTGACGGCCTGACGGCCGCGGCTCCCCAGGAGGACATACCCCATGCGACGCAAGCTCTACGTTTCCCTCGGCCTCATCGCGGCCCTCACCGTCACCCTCTCCTTTGCTGCTTGCGGTGGTGGCGGCGGCGACCAGCAGGCCGCCGAGGAGGAGTACACCGGCCCGGCCGAGGAGCTGGTGGTCTGGCACGCCTACCGCGGCGGCGAGAAGGACGCCTTCGAAGCGGTGGTCGCCGACTTCAACGCCTCCCAGAAGCGCTACGCCGCCACCACCCTGGCGGTGCCCTACGACGCCTACGCCGACAAGATCACCGCCGCCGTGCCGCGCGGCAAGGGTCCGGACGTGTTCATCTACGCCCAGGACCGCCTCGGCGGCTGGGTGGAGGCGGCCAACACCATCGAGCCGCTGGACTTCCTCATCGAAGACGACGTGCGGGCGCGCTTCCTCGACCTGCCCATGGAGGCCATGACCTACCGCGGCACCACCTACGGTTTGCCCTTCAACTACAAGGTGGTGACCATGATCTACAACAAGGCGCTGGTGGACACGCCGCCGACCACCGACGCCGAGCTGGTGGCCAGCGCCAAAAAGCTGACCAACGCCGCCGCCGGCAACTACGGCCTGGCCTACGCCTACTCCGACTTCTACTACCACTCGGCGTTGATGAACGCCTACGGCGGCGGCGTCTTCGACGCCGACGCGCAGCCCACCATCGACCAGCCGGCCAACGTGCGCTCCATCGAGAAGATGCTCGAATGGGTGCGCAAGGACGGCATCCTGCCGGCGGAGCCTTCGTCGGCGCTGATCAACTCGCTGTTCAACGAGGGCAAGGCGGGGATCGTGTTCAGCGGCCCCTGGTTCCTCGGCGAGATCGCCCCCGGCATCGACTACGGCCTCGCCAAGCTGCCCTACGTCGAGGACGCCGGCGCGCCGATGAAGCCCTGGGTCACGGTGGAGGGCATCTACGTGGCGGCGCCGTCGGAGCACAAGGACGGCGCCTACGCCCTGGCCAAGTACCTCACCGACGTTCCGGCGGCCCGCAAGATGGCCCTCGAAGGGCGCCAGACGCCGGCCAACAAGGCCGTCTACGACGACCCCGAGGTGGCGGCGGACCCGATCTTGAGCGCTTTCCGCGCCCAGGTCGAGGACGCGGTGCCGATGCCCAACCTGGCCGAGATGTCCATCACCTGGTCGCCGGTGACCACCGCCATGAACGCCATCCTCAAGGGAACGACGCCGCAGGCGGCGCTGACCGAGGCGCAGCAGAAGGTGCAAACGGACGTCGACCGGCTGCGTAGCGAGGGCTGACGCCGTGACTCCGCTGGCGCGCCGCGTCGTCGTAGGTCTGGTGCTGGTGCTGCTGCTCGGGCTCGGGCTCGAGTACCTGGCGCTGGCCCAGGCGCGACAGGCGTCCACCGGCACCGCCGCCCGGCGCCAGGCCCTGGTGGCGGCGCGGGCGGTGGCCGACGTGGTGGCGGCGGCCAGCGGCAGCGACGAAACGGACGGACAGGAGGCGGCCCTGCAACGCACCGTCGACCGCCTCGCCGCCAGCCTCGACGGCGTCGAGCGCATCCGGGTGATCGACCTGGGCGCCACCAGCCTGACCGTCTCCTCGGACCCCGCCGACGCCGCGCCGCGCCGCTTGAAGCGCGACGAGAAGAACCTCTACGACGCCGGTCAGCTGCTGCGCGCCAACGACGAGACCAACCGCCAGGAGGGGGTGGCACGCAAGGAGCTGGCCCTCGTCGAGCCCCTCGGCGGCGGCCTGCGCCAGGCCACGGTGCCGCTGCGCAGCGACGGCGACGTGACCGGCATGGCGGTGGTGGACGTCGCCGCCCGGGAGCCGGTACCGCACACGGCGTGGTGGCATCCCGTCGTCCTCGGCCTCGGCGCCCTCGCCTTGGCTCTGCTGGCCGCCCTGCCTCTGGGCTCCAACCGCTGGGGCTTGAACGCCGTCGCCGCCGCCCTCGCCATCGCCGCCCTCGCCGCCTACGGCTGGATCGGACTGTCGACGATCCACGCCGACCGCCGGACGGAGGAGGAGACGGTCGCGGCGCGGCTGGTGGCGGTGAGCGCCGACGCCGGCAAGGTGGCGACGGCGGTCGGCTTGCCGGCCGGCACCCTGCAAGCGGCGGGCTGGGACGCCGACCTCTACGGCCGCCCGCGCGGCACGGTGAGCGCCGCCGGCGCCATCGACGAAGCCGCCCTGGCCGCCGACCTGGGGCAGCAGACGAGCCGCCTGGTGCGCCTGGTGGCGGGTTTGTCGGTCCTCGCCCTGGTGCTCCTCGCCTTCGTCGGCCTCGGTTTCGCCTCCACCCTGGGTCACACGCTGTCGACCCACCGCCAGGCCTACTTCTACGTGGTACCGGCGATGATCGGCATGCTGGTGCTGGTCTTCTTCCCCTTCGCCTACGGCATCACCCTGTCGTTCACCGAGTCGAATCTCTACAACACCGACAAGCCGATCTGGGACATCTGGGTGGGGGTCGACAACTACGTCGAGATCCTCACCGACTGGAAGGTCTACGAGAACACCGACGAGGGCGTCGTGTGGCGCTACCAGAACTTCTACTGGACCCTCGGCTTCACCGTGCTGTGGACGGTGACCAACGTCGCCTTCGGGGTCACCGTGGGGCTGTTCCTGGCCTTGATCCTCAACGTCAAGGGCCTGGCCTTGAAACCGTTCTACCGGGTGCTGCTGATCTTGCCCTGGGCGGTGCCGAACTACATCACCGCCCTCATCTGGCGCGGCATGTTCCACCGCCAGTTCGGGGTGGTCAACCAGATCGTGCAGGTCCTCGGCGGCGACGCCATCTCCTGGTTCGAGCAGCCCTTCACCTCCTTCATGGCGGTGCTGGCGACCAACGGCTGGCTCTCCTTTCCGTTCATGATGGTGGTCTCCCTGGGCGCCCTGCAGTCCATCCCCAGCGACCTCTACGAGGCGGCGCGGGTGGACGGCGCCACCGGCTGGCAGCAGTTCCGCTCCATCACCCTGCCGTCGCTCAAACCCGCCCTGGTGCCGGCCATCATCCTGTCGGTGATCTGGACCTTCAACATGTTCAACATCATCTACCTGACCAGCCAGGGCGAGCCGGCCCACTCGACCGAGATCCTCATCACCGAGGCGTACAAGATCGCCTTCGAGCAGTACCGATACGGCTATGCCGCCGCCTACTCGACGGTCATCTTCCTCATCCTGCTGGCCTACGGCGCTTGGCAGAACCACGTCACCCGAGCCACCGAATCGATCGGCTGAGGAGCGAATCCATCATGGCCTTCTTCAAGCTCTCGGGACGCGGCGACAAGGTGCCCCAGCTCCCGTTGCACCTGATCCTCGCCTTCTTCGTCGTCTACACCCTCTACCCGCTGGCCTGGGTGTTCACGGTGGCCTTCTCCGGCGGCCAGAACCTGATGTTCGTCAACCTGCCGCCGGACCCGACGACGTTGGACCGCCTGCGCACCATCATCCCGTGGCCGCACGACTTCTCCTTCGCCAACTTCAGCGCCGTGTTCACCGACCAGCCGTTCCTGCTCTGGATGCTCAACAGCGCCATCGTTGCCATCGCCACCACCATCGTCGGCGTCTTCATGGCCACCACCGCCGCCTACGCCTTCTCGCGCTTCCGCTTCCCGGGCCGGCGCACCGGGTTGATGAGCTTCCTGGTGTCGCAGATGTTCCCCGGCGTGCTGATGCTGATCCCGCTGTACATCATCCTGGTGCAGTGGCTCGGCCTCGGCTCCAGCCGCATCGGCCTGGTGCTGGTCTACGCCACCACCGCCATCCCGTTCTGCGTCTGGATGCTCAAGGGGTACTTCGACACCATCCCCAAGGAGCTCGAGGAGTCGGCGCTGATCGACGGCGCCTCGCCGCGGGTGATCTTCACGCGCATCATCCTGCCGCTGGCCAAGCCGGCCATCGCCGTCACCGCGCTGTTTTCCTTCATGACCGCCTGGAACGAGTTCATCCTCGCCGCCACCCTGATGGACCAGGAGACGATGTACACCGCGCCGGTGGGTCTGCGCTTCTTCGTCGGCGGCTTTTCCCAGCAATGGGGCTACTTCGCCGCCGGCGCCATCGTCGCCGCCATCCCGGTGGTGCTCCTGTTCATGTATCTCCAAAGGTATCTGGTGTCGGGTCTCACCGCCGGCGCGGTGAAGGGCTGACGCCACCTACGGTACTCCACCCACCCAAAGAGGAGAAGGGAAATGAGCCTCAGAACCCTCCGCGTTTCACTGCTGGCCCTGGCGGCCGGCGTTCTGATCGCCGGCCCGGCGCTGGCGGTCACCTTCGACGATCCCACCGGCGACGACAACGGACCCGGCGAGTACGTCTACCCCACCGACGCCGTCTACACCCCCGGTTCCTTCGACCTCACCAAGCTGGAGGTGAAAGCCAAGGGCGCCAACGTCGAATTCGACGTCTCGGTCAACGCCAACCTGGACGACCCGTGGCGCATGGGCACCGGCTTCGCCATCCAGATGGTGTTCGTGTTCATCAAGACCGGCGAGGGCGGCCACACCGAGGGCCTGCCGGGTCTCAACATCCAGTTCGCCGACGACGCCGCCTGGAACAAGGTGGTGATCCTGTCGCCGCAGGGTTTCTCGCGCGTCAACCAGGAGGTGGAGGCCAAGGCCTCGGCGCTGGCCGGCGACGTCCTCATCCCGCGCCGCGTGCGCGGCTCGGGGCGCACCATCGCGGCGTCGGTGAAGCTCGCCGACCTCGGCGGCGGCGACCCGGAGACCTGGGGCTACCAGGTGGTGATGCAGTCCAACGAGGGCTTCCCGGCGGACACCGACCTGCTCACCCGCAAGGTCAACGAGTTCGAGGGCCAGCACCGCTTCGGCGGCGGCAGCGACTACGACTGCGACCCCCACGTCATGGACGTGCTGGGCGACCAGGCGGCGCAGCTCGCCTACACGTGCGGCCCCGGCGGCGAGTCCGAGAAGATGGCCACCCTGACCATGGTTCGCAAGTAACGCTTCCCACGTCAACACCGTCCTTTCGACGTAAGAGGAGAGAGAGATGAAAACGTCACGCTTCATCCTGGCGGCCGTCGCCGCCGTGCTCACTGCCGCCGTCTGGATCGTACCGGCGGCGGCCCAGGGTCCGGGGCAGACCCTGACCTGGACCGGCATCAACTACACCAAGTGGCTGTGGGGCAACCAGCGCTACGACGGCTCGGCCTACAACTTCACCACCATCCCGGACGAGGGCTACGGCGACAACGGCCAGGCCACCGAGTTCGAGCTGCTGGTGGCGTCCAAGCCGAGCAAGTACGTCGAGGTGTCGGGTCGCTTGAAGGCGCGTTTCAACCAGAACTTCTGGACCAACTTCGGCGGCTTCGGCGGCCGCGGCGCCTTCATCGACTCGGTGGCCAACGGCAACGGGAGCTGCACCGGCGGCGACTGCGGCGAGTTCGATCCGCGCTCCGCCGAGTACATCAAGTTCCGCGGCCTCACCGTCACCCTCACCCCCGGCTACAGCTGGGTCGATCGGGTGACCATCGGCTCCACCGACCTCGGCATGTTCGACCCCTTCTCGATCGGCAAGATCCGCTACATCGACCGCGACAACGGCAAGGCCGTGCTCTTCCAGGGCAGCTTCGCCGAGCGCAAGGGGAGCTACGACTTCGTGCGCCTGTCGCTGCCGCGGCTGTGGGCCGGTCCCAACTTCGAGACCGGCAGCTACACCACCGCCGACGCCGGCTACGGCCTGCAGCTCGCCTACTCGCCGAGCGCCAAGCTCGACGTCGCCGGCGTCTTCGACTACGTCAACGACATCGAGGTGGATTCTCAGGACTTCGACGTCGACGACGGGCGCGACATCCGCACCCGTTTCCGCAACAGCGTCGCCGGCGTGCGCGTCGGCTTCCACCCGAGCTCGGTCGTCGACGTCCGCGGCGTGGCCTACTTCTCCTCCGCCGACTCGGATCCCGGGCTCGGAGCGCCGGCCAACTTCTTCGGCCTCTCCGGCTTCTCGCCGGTGATCGCCGGGCAGACCGACGACCAGGCCTACCGCCTCAACCTGGACCTCAACGATCCGTTCAGCAACGGCCTGTCCTTCAACCTCGAGTACTTCGACATCGGCTCCGACTACACCTCGATCCTGGCCGCCCGCCGCGAGAGCGACGTGCTGCTGACCGAGGGCTTCGACGGCACCTGGGCCTTCCCCGGTCCGGCCAACGCCGCCTTCGGCGTCTTCGCCGGCAACCCCACCCGCATCGGCTACGGCGGTTGGCAGGGCAACGCGCAGCAGGTGGCGACGATCAACGTCGACAACGAGTTCACCGACTTCGAGGAGCCGCTGGCGGAGACCGTCATCGGCTGGAAGGGCTTCACCGTGGCGCCGACCTGGACGGCCGGCGACCTGGAGCTTTCGGGCGAGTACACCTACGTCGACTACAACACCAACTGGCAGGCCTTCGGCGACGACAGCCAGCCGGTGGACTCCACGGTCTACCCGGTGCACGAGCTGGACACCGGCGTCGGCCACAACTTCCGGAGCGCCTACGCCCCCTTCCAGGACAAGGAAACCAACATCCTGGTGCTCAAGGGCAACTACTTCATCGACGCCGGCAACGGCGTCGAGGTGTTCGGCAAGGTGAAGTGGATCGACGAGCAAGACAAGCGGCTCAACGATTCGCGTTACCTGCCCTACCTGCCCGGCGACTGCCCCGGCGGCGGCGCGGCCTGCGCCAACAACACGCAGAGCTACGGCACCTTCACCGACCCCGTGACCGGCGCCACGTCGCCCAACAGCACGTCGTCGATCTACGGCAACCCGCCGGTGATCATGGTCAACGGCGTCACCGGCTACCAGTGGAAGCCCTTCGACTCGCTGAGCGACGACGACCGCGACATGGACTACAAGCTGTATCAGCTCGGCGCCGGTTACCAGCTCACCGATCAGCTCTACGCCTCGCTGACGGTGGAGGTCTACGACGTGGCCCTCAAGGACGGCAACACGGCCTTCCAGGCCTACCAGCTCCACGAGCTGGCCTCCGGGCAGCACGACAAGACCAAGATCATGCTCTACGCCCGTTACATCCTGGGCGGCGCCGAGTTCGGTCTCCACTACGAGTACGACACCGGCGAGTTCGATCCCGACTTCGGCAGCGGCTTCGTGATGCAGTACGCCGACGCCGGCACCGCGGCCTCGAACAACGTGCCGGTCAACTCGGCGGGCTTCCGCAACCGCTTCGGCGGTTGGGTGCCGGCCTACAAGCGGGAGTTCAACCAGCAGCGCCTGAAGGCGTTCATGAAGGTCCGCTTCTAGGGGTTCGCTACCAGCTCGCGGCCCGATTCGACCCGCAGATCCGTCCGCCGGGGTGGCTCGCCGCCTCGCCGGCCGCGATCCGCTAGACTTCGGGGGTCCGGTGCCGTTCTGCACCGGGCCCCTTTTCTTACACCCCAGCTTCGTCCTTCCCAGCTTTCGCACCCCAGCCTGATCTCGCTCCCGGAGCTTCCGCCATGACCGTGACCCCGCGCCCCACACGCCGCCCCAGCGACCACCGCCGCCCCACCGACCACCGCCGCCCCACCGACCACCGCCGCCCCGCCTTCCGCCCGGCCGTCTTCCTCGCCGTCGCCGTCCTGCTCCTCGTCGCCTGGCCCGGCGGCCGGGCGGAGGCGGCGAAGCGCCTGTTCAGCCTCGACGACCCGCGCGGCGACGACCACGGCAACGGCAACCTCGTCTACCCCCTGGACAGCAAGATCACCCAGGGCGACCTGGACCTGCTCACCTTCACGGCGGTGCGCGAGAAGGACGGCACCCGTTTCGAGATCACCTTCGCCAACCCGATCCGCCAGCCCGGCCGCGGCGCCATCGACGAGCTCGGTACGCCGGAAGACTCGGTGGCCCGCTTCGGCTTCTACGCCTTCAACGTCGACGTCTACATCGACGTCGACCGCGAGCCCGGCTCCGGCGCCGTCTCGCTGCTGCCGGGACGCCGCGCCGAGGTCGACCCGGCCTTCGGTTGGGAGCGGGCGGTGATCCTGACGCCGCGCCCCAACGTCGCCCGCGCCCAGGTCAAGGACCTGATGATGCGCTCGCTACGCGAGGAGCTGAAGAGCGACCAGCCGGCGGTGGACGACGAGCAATTCCAGGACCTCAAGGGGATGATCCCCGGCGAGGTGGAGAACCGCATCTACTTCCCGAGCCGCATCCGGGTGCGCGGCCAGAGGATCGACTTCTTCGTCCCCGACTCCTTTCTCGGCGACAAGGCCAGCCCCGACTGGGCCTACGTCGTGCTGGTGACCGGCGCCGACCTGGCGGTGGCCTTCGACCTCGGCACCAGCTTCGGCGCCGAGGCGGTGTCGCAGCGCATGATGGTGCTCCCCGTCGGCCCCGGCACCTGGACCGACCGTTTCGGCGGCGGCCGCAAGGACGACCCGCTGCAACCCCCCATCGTCGACATGCTGACCCCCGCCGGCGTCGAGCAGGAGCTGCTGCTCAACGACTACGACCCGGTGCGCGGCCGTCCGGTGGCGCTGCCCGGGGTGGTGCCGGCGCAGGCCAAGGGCGGCAAGTAGGCCCGCTTACTCCGGCAGCCGGAAGCCTTCGATGAGGCGCCGCGTCTCCGGCGCCTCCTCCAGCGCCTCGATCGCCTGGTCGAGGGCGGCGGTCACCCGCCCCGCCGCCACCTCGCCGATCTGGCGCACCACGTGGTGGGCCGACAGCATCGCCCCCTCCTGCCAGCCCGGCAGGTAGGAGACCTGGTCGCCGACGACCCAGAAGCGGCCGTCGGGGCGCAGCAGACGCCGGTACTCCTTGACCTGCTCCTTCGTCCAGTCGGCCCAGCCGCCGTTCAGCAACGGCACGTTCTGCCAGGCGATGGAAAGCCCCAGGTCCTTGTCCACGAAGTCGGCGAAGTCCGGGTGCAGACGCTCGGCGCCGGCGAAGGCGGCGTCCAGCCGAGCGGCCAGGTCCAGGTTGCCGAAGCGGCGCGCCCGGTCGGTGAAGTTGTAGGCGCCGGTGAGCACGCCGCGCCGGCCGAAGTAGCCGTTGGACGGGTACCACATCTGGGTGATGACGTCGTCGATCCAGCTGATGCCGCCGTAGATCTCGTCCTCGCGCTCCCAGAAGCGGCCGTCGGCCTGCCAGCCCACCTTGCAGGTGTCGGCCCAGAACACCGAGGCGACGGCACGCAGGAAGTCCTCGTTGAAGGTGGGGTCGTCGCCGAGGATGCGCGCCAGGTGCGGCAGCGGGATGTTGGAGACGCAGAAGTCGGCGCTGTGCTGCGTCGTCTCGCCGCTCTTCGCGTCGCGGGTGGTCACCGTGACGCCGCGCTCGCCGTTGACCACCTGGGCCACCGCCTGACCGTGCAGCACGCGGCCGCCGTGGCCCAGGAAGGCCTTTTCGATCGCCCGCCACACGTGGTCCATGCCACCCACCGGCTGGAACAGGGTGGCCTGCCACTCGTAGTCCTCGGGCTGGTAGAAGCGGTCGTTCCAGAAACCGGAGGCGAGGAGCTGCTGCAACGGTAGCCGGTCCACCAGCTTGCCGGGGGTCACCACGCCGGGCTCGACGACGTAGCCGGAGCGCAGCGGCTCGCTGTAGCGGTAGGTCTCGTCGAGGACGCCGAAGACGCGCAGCAGGCCGAGCAGCTCGACCCGCTCGCGGGCCGACAGCTCGGCGTCGAAGAAGTTGGCGTTGACCGCCTTGGCCAGCATCTGCGCCAGGTAGCCCCGGGTGTCGTTGGCCACCCGGCGGTTGGGCATCGCCTTGCCGTCGAAGGCATCGCCGGTCTGGAACAGGTTGGCCCGAGTTTCCATGACGTAGACCTGGAGGTCGACGCCGAGCTCCCGGCAGTAGTCGAGGATCACCCGGTGGTGGTAAGGCAGACGGCCGGGGCCGGCGTTCAGGTAGATCTCCGGCTCGTCGGCGAAGCGGCAGGTCTGCTCCGAGCGCTCGCAACCCGGCGCCTCCTCGACGATGCGATCGCCGGTGCGCACCGTGTAGCTGCGCCCGCCGGAGCGCGCGGCGGCCTCCAGCACGGTGACCTGGAACCCGTTCCGGGCCAGCTCGAAGGCCGCCGTGAGGCCGCCGACGCCGGCCCCCAGCACCAGCACCGTCTTGCTGTTGCCGGAAGGGATCTCGGGCGGCCCCTCGTAGCCTTCGGTGCGCCCCACCCAACCGAGGGCGGTCATCGTCTCGTAGACCGCCGCCACCCCACCCGCCGCCCCCACCATCTCCAGGAACCGCCGCCGCGTCAGACCGTCGCCCGTCTCGCCCATGACCTCCTCCTTTCCGGCGCCGGACACACTCCTCCCGGCGCTGGCGTGATCCTGCACACGTCAATTCGAAGAAATACTGAGCCAGTCTACCGCGGGGTGACGGTGAAGGCGGTTCCGTTTCCGCGCCGCCCCCTGAAACGCTTCGCCCCGCCCTGCCACTCCTTTCTCAGAAGCGTGGTAGAAATACCCAGATTTTCCTAAGTTGATGGATGAGGCGGCTGCCGGTTCGCTCCGCGCTGACCCGCGGTGCCGCTGCGTACCTCCGCCCCCCGGGGCGGACCGACCACAGGGAGGATGCATGGACCGTTTGTCGTCGCCTATCGAAGACATGAAGGACCACTACACGGTGGTGGTGATCGGCTCCGGGTACGGCGGCGGCATCGCGGCCTCGCGGCTGGCCCGCGCCGGGCAGAGCGTCTGCCTGCTCGAACGGGGACGGGAGATCCACCCCGGCGAGTACCCGGACACCGAGCTGAAAGCCGCCGAGGAGATGCAGCTCAACACGCCGGACGGCCACGTCGGCAACCACCTGGGGATGTTCGAGTTCCACGTCAACGAGAACCAGGACGTGGTGGTCGGCTGCGGCCTCGGCGGCACCTCGCTGATCAACGCCAACGTGTCGCTCAAAGCGGTGCCCGGCGTGTGGGCCGACGAGCGCTGGCCGGCCGAGATCCGCGCCGACCGCGACACCCTGGTGGAGGACGGCTACAACCGCGCCGCCGCCATGCT
>Ga0210095_1000364_pt1 | contig 11863 bp, 6 predicted proteins | sample China_Galinas_PW_FD_184861 | JGI IMG/M metagenome (GOLD analysis project Ga0210095, IMG submission 184861) | Wetland microbial communities from San Francisco Bay, California, USA, that impact long-term carbon sequestration - China_Galinas_PWA_D1... | ecosystem: Environmental > Aquatic > Marine >...
TGTGAGCAACGCCGTGCGGGTGGTCGACCTCGACGAGGCCTTGGACGCCGCCGCCGCGCCGCCGGTGCTCGCCGCCGAGCCGCCGGCGACGCCGGACTCGCTGGCCTACGTGACCTACACCTCCGGCTCGACCGGCCGACCGAAGGGCGTCGCGGTGCCCCATCGCGGCGTGCTGCGCCTGGTCGGCGGCGCCGGCCGCCGCGCCGACTTCGTGGAGCTGGGGCCCGAGACCACCTTCCTGCAGCTCGCGCCGGTGTCGTTCGACGCCTCGACGCTGGAGATCTGGGGGCCGCTGCTCCACGGCGGCCGCCTCGCCGTGCCGCCGCCGGGCGACTTCACGCTGGAGCAGCTCGAGGCCTGGATCGCCGCCGCCGGCGTCACCCACCTGTGGCTCACCGCCGGCCTCTTCCACCTGGTGGTCGACGAGCGGCCGGCGGCGCTGGCGCCGCTGACCCACCTGCTCGCCGGCGGCGACGTGCTGTCGCCGCGTCGCGTCGCGCGGTTGCGCCGCGAGCTGCCGGAGCTGGCGCTGAGCAACGGCTACGGGCCGACCGAGAACACCACCTTCACGACCACCCACCACATCGCCACCACCGGCGCGGCCACCAACACGGCCCGCGGCGGGGCGGAGCTCCCCGCCGAGCTGGCGGCCAGCGTGCCGATCGGGCGGCCGATCGCCGGCACCACGGTCCACGTCGTCGACGAGCGGGGCGAGCCGGTGCCGGTGGGCCTGTGGGGCGAGCTGGTGACCGGCGGCGCCGGCCTCGCCCGCGGCTACGCCGGGCGTCCGGCGGCCACCGCGGCGGCCTTCGTCCCCGACCCCTTCTCGTCCGAGCCCGGCGGCCGCCTCTACCGCACCGGCGACCGCGCCCGCTGGCGGCTGGACGCCGAATCGGGCGGCGTGCTGGAGTTCCAGGGGCGGCGCGACGGCCAGGTGAAGGTGCGCGGCTTCCGCGTCGAGGTGGCGGAGATCGAGGCCGCCCTCCTCGCCCACCCGCGGGTGCGCGCCGCGGCGGTGACCGCCCACGGTAGCGAGGCGAGCGCCAAGACGCTCACCGCCTACCTGGTGCTCGCGGCCGGCAGCGGCGACGACCTCGCCGCGGCGCCGGCCGCCTGGCTGGAGCCCCACCTCGCCGCCCGCCTGCCCGCCTGGATGACGCCCTCGGCCTGGGTGGTGCTCGACGCGCTGCCGCTGACCGCCAACGGCAAGCTCGACCGCGCCGCGCTGCCCGAGCCGGCGGCGGCGCGCGCCGCGGCGGCGCGGGTCGCTCCGCGCACCGACCTCGAGCGCCGGCTGGCGGCCCTGTGGAGCGAGCTGCTGGGCGCCACCGGCGACGATGGCGGCATCGGCATCCACGACGACTTCTTCGCCCTCGGCGGCCACTCGCTGCTCGCCCTGCGGGTGGTCTCCCGGGTGCGCCGCGAGCTCGGCGTCGAGCTGCCGCTGGCCAGCCTGTTCAGCGCCGGCACGGTGGCCGCCCAGGCAGCGCTGGTCGAACAGCTGCGCGCCGGGGCCGCGGCGGACCGCGGCGCGCTGGTGCCGATCCGCCCCGACGGCGAGGGCCGGCCGTTCTTCTGCGTCCACGCCGCCGGCGGCAACGTCCTCGCCTACCACGACCTCGCGCGCCACATGCGGCGCCCGTTCTTCGGCCTGCAGGTGCCGGCTGGGGAGGCAGCGGCGAGCGCTGGGGTGGACAGCATCGAAGCGATGGCCGCGACCTACCTCGCGGCGGTGCGCCGGCAGCAGCCGCACGGGCCGTACGCCCTCGGCGGCTGGTCGCTCGGCGCGCTGGTCGCCTTCGAGATGGCGCGGCGGCTGGAGGCGGCCGGCGAGGAGGTGGAGCTGGTGGCGCTGATCGACCCGCCGCCCGCCGAGCCGGCGGAACGCCTCGGCGGCGACGAGGAGCTCGCGGCGCTCGATCTCTTCGCCCGCGACCAGGCGGGGGTCGGCGGCGCCGACGTCAGCGCGCTGCTCCAGGGGCTCGACCTGGCCGACCCCGACGCGGCGCTCGACACGCTGACCGGCCGCCTCGCCGCCCAGGGGCTGCTGCCGCCGGACGCCGATGCCGAGCTGCCGGCGCGCCTGTTCGCCGTCTTCCGCCGCAACCTGGCGGCGCTCGCCGCCTACCGGCCGGGCTCCTACGGCGGCCGCATCGACGTGGTGCTGGCGCGCGACACCCAGCTCGCCGGCGAGTCGCCGACCCTCGACCCGGGCCGCGGCTGGCTCGAGCTCGCCGCCGGCGGCGCCGTCCACCGGCTGCCCGGCGACCACTACAGCCTGATGCGGCCGCCGGCGGTGGCGGCGCTGGCCGAGCGGCTGGAACGCCTGGCGGCGCCGGCCGGCGAGCGGCTGGAGGGGGTGGAGGCATGAAGTCGATCCTGCGCCTGTCGCTCTTCGTGCTGCGCCAGAAGCCGCGCGCCTTCGTGCTGGCGGCGCTCGCCGGGCTGGCGAGCGGCGCCACCGCCACCGCCATGGTGGCGATCATCAACTCGGCGCTGGCCAGCGACCACCCGCTGTCGCTGTGGCTGCTGGTGCCGCCCTTCGCCGCCCTGCTGGTGCTGTCGCCGGCGACCCGGCTGGTGTCGCAGTTCCTGCTCATCGGCCTCGGCCAGGACCTGGTCTACGACCTGCGGTTGCACCTGACGCGGCGCATCCTGTCGACGCCGCTGCGCCGCCTCGAGGAGCTCGGACCGAGCCGCCTGCTGGTCGCCCTCACCGACGACCTGGCGGCGATCACCCAGAGCATGGTGTCGTTTCCGGAGATGACCTCCCACGGCGCCCTGGTGGTCGGCTGCCTGGTCTACCTCGGCTGGCTGTCGCCGCGGCTGTTCGGCCTCTTCGTGGCGGTGTTCGTCACCACCGTGGTGCTCTACCGCTTCCCGCTCGGCGCCGGCTTCCGGCGGCTGCGCGCCGCCCGCGAGGAGCAGGACGATCTCTACGAGCATTTCCGCGGCGTCACCGACGGCACCAAGGAGCTGAAGCTCCATCGCGACCGCCGCGGCGGCTTCGTCGCCGGCCTGGCGGCGACCGCCGACCGCATGCGGCGGCTGCTGGTCGGCGGCAACCTGATCCTCACCGGCGCGGTGGCCGGGGCCTGGACCTTCTTCTTCGCCGTCGTCGGGCTGGTGGTGTTTCTCGGCCCCGGCCTCGGCGTCGGGCGCCAGACCCTGGTCGGCTACGCCCTGGTGCTGCTGTTCATGCGCGGGCCGCTGCAGCTGGTGGTCAGCTCGCTGCCGCTGCTCGCCCGCGGCGGCGTGGCGATCGACAAGATCGAGCGCCTCGGCCTCTGGCTGCGCGACGAGGAGGCCGAGACCGAGGCCGCCGACGGCGCGCCGCACGCCGCCTGGAGCCGCCTCGAGCTGGCCGGCGTGCACTACGAGTACAAGGCGGCCGGCGAGGAGACCGGCTTCGCCGTCGGTCCGCTCGACCTGGTGCTGTCGCCCGGCGAGCTGGTGTTCCTGATCGGCGGCAACGGCAGCGGCAAGACCAGCCTCGCCAAGCTCCTGCTCGGCCTCTACCTGCCCGATGCCGGCGAGCTGCGCTTCGACGGCGAGGTGGTCGACCGCGCCGGCGCCGACCGCTACCGGCAGAGCTTCGCCGCGGTGTTCTCCGACTACCACCTGTTCCGCGACCTCTACGGCGTCGGCGTCGGCGACGGCGGCGAGCTCGCCCGCGGCTACCTGTCGCGCCTCGAGCTGGACGGCAAGGTGGAGGTGCGCGACGGCGGCCTGTCGACGGTCGATCTGTCGCAGGGGCAGCGCAAGCGGCTGGCGCTGCTCACCGCCTACCTCGAGGACCGCCCCCTCTACCTGTTCGACGAGTGGGCGGCGGACCAGGACCCCCACTTCAAGGAGGTCTTCTACCGCCAGCTCCTGCCCGAGCTGCGGCGGCGCGGCAAGACGGTGATCGTCATCAGCCACGACGACCGCTATTACGATATTGCGGACCGTCTCATCAAGATGCGCGACGGCCGTATCGTGTTCGACGGCCCGCCGGCGGCGGCCGGCCCGGCGGTCGACCCCGGCGCCGCCCTCGAGGCGGTGGCGGCGATGGACTCCCGAGAAGACGCTCGAAAACCCGCAACGACGAGGAGCTGAGAGCCGATGGACCACTTCCTGCAAGACCTCCGCTACGGCGTCCGCAGCCTGCGCCAAGGGGCGCTGCTCAGCATCGCGGCGCTGGCCTGCATCGCCATCGGCGTCGGCGCCACGGTGTCGGTGTTCACGCTGATCAACACCACCCTGGTGCAGAGCCTGCCCTACCCGCAGGCCGACCGCCTGGTGCGCGTATGGGGCACCAACGGCCCGGACGAGCCGCGCCGCGACCTGTCGTACCCCAACTACCAGGACCTGCGCGACGGGGCGCGCAACCTCGAACGGCTGGAGGCGGCGGCCCGCACCCGCCTGTCGGTGGTCAACGAGATCGGCGTCGAGCGGGTGCGCGGCGAGTCGGTGACGCCGGGCTACTTCGACCTGATCGGCGTCCGCCCCGCCTTCGGCCGCACCTTCAGCCCGCGCGAGTACGAGCCCGGGGCGGCGGACCTGATCCTCATCGGCCACGACCTGTGGCAGCGCCGCTTCGGCGGCGATCCCGGCGTCATCGGCAAGACCCTGGAGGCGCGCGGCTCGTGGGGCGGCGAGGGGGTGACCAACCGCCCCTACCAGGTGATCGGCGTCATGCCGGAGGGCTTCACCGGCACCATCGAGGACGACGTCTCGGAGTTCTGGCTGCCGATCGCCCACTTCGAGCCGCGGGCCAACCTCGAGCGGCGCCAGATCCGCGTCCTGTGGACCCTCGGCCGCCTCGCCGACGGCGCCTCGGTGCCGGCCGCGGACCAGGAGGTGGCGAGCCTCGGCACGACTCTGGCGAGCCAGTACCCGGACGTCAACGACGGCTTCGGCGCCCGCGTCGAGCGGCTGGGCGAGAACTGGCGCGAGGACCTGCGCGGCGGCATGTGGCTGCTCCTCGCCGCCTCCCTCCTGCTGCTGCTCATCGCCTGCACCAACATCGCCAACCTGCTGCTGGCGCGCCTCGCCCGCCGCCGCCACGAGCTGACCGTGCGCCTGGTGATGGGCGCGCAGCGCGTGCGGCTGCTGCGCCAGCTGCTCACCGAGAGCCTGGTGCTGGCGCTCCTCGGCGGCGCCATCGGGGTGGTGCTCGCCTGGCTGTTCGTCAACGTCTACATGAAGATGGCGGCCGACGACGTGCCGTCCTACGTCCACCTGGCGGTCGACTGGCGGGTGGTGCTGCTGTCGCTGCTGCTGGTGGCGGCGACCGGCGTCCTGTTCGGCGTCGTGCCGGCGTGGCTCGGCTCGCGGGTGGACGCCTCCGGCGAGCTCAAGGAGGACGGCCGCGGCAGCAGCGCCACGCGGCGCCAGAAGCGCTTCGGCCAGCTGCTGATCGCCGCCGAGGTGGCGCTCACCCTGGTGCTGCTGCTCGCCGCCAGCCTGATGTTCCGCTCCTACCGCAACCTGGAGACCGAGGACCTCGGCTACGACGTCGACCACCTGATGCGGCTGAGCACCACCCTCGACCTCACCGCCTACCCGACGCCGGGCGACTGGGGGCGGGTGCGCAAGCAGGCCAAGGCGGCGATCGCCGCCTATCCCGGGGTGCTGCAGGTGGCCTCCGCCGGCGGCGTGCTGCCGCCGTCGCGGGACATGGAGTCGACCATCACCTTCGCGGCGATGGCCGGCGAGGAGCTCGACGACGTCTACCGCCACATGGTCGACGGCGACTTCCTCGCCACCCTGGACATCTCGCTGCTCTACGGCCGCAACCTGGCCGACGACCGCCCCGACGGCCCGCGGGTGGCGATGGTCAGCGAGTCGCTGGCGCGGCTCATCGGCGGCGGCGAGGCGCGCGACGCGGTGGGCCGGCCGCTGCAGTTCGTCATCGCCAGCAACCCGCCGCAGACCTCGCAACCCTACGAGGTGGTGGGGGTGGTCGAGGACGTGCTCTACGACGGGCCGCTGAGCGAGCGTCCGCACGACTACGACCTCTACCTCACCCTGGAGCAGGTGCCGGACTACCTGATCTCCTACGCCGTGCGCACCTCGGGTCCGCCGGAGGCGTTCCTCGATCCGCTCACCCGGGTGGTGGCGGCGGAGGTGACGCCGTCGCCGGTGCACTGGGTGCAGGTGGTGCGCGACATGATCGCCGAGCGCTACTCCGACACCCGCTTCTACACCGTGCTGATCGGCGTCTACTCGCTGGCCGCGGTGCTGCTGGCGGTGATCGGCATCTACGGCGTGCTCGCCAACTCGGTGAGCCGGCGGTTGCGCGAGCTGGGCATCCGGGTGGCGATCGGCGCGCACGGCGGCGACCTGCTGCGCATGGTGATCCGCCAGAGCATGGCGACGGTGCTGGTGGGGGTGGCGATCGGCCTGGCGGTGGCGCTGGCCGGCACCCGCATCATGGGCTCGCTGCTCTACGGCGTCACCGCCACCGACCCCGGGACCTACGTGCTGGTGATCGCCGGCCTGCTGCTGCTCGCCCTGGTGGCCTCCTACCTGCCGGCGCGCCGCGCCACGCGGGTCGATCCGACGGTGGCATTGCGCCATGAGTGAGGCCCGCGCACAGGAGACCCGCGGCCGCCGCGGCCGCGTCTGGCTGCGCCGCACGCTGGCCGTCCTCGGCCTGCTGCTGCTGGTGCTGCTGCTCGCCGCCGGCGGCCTGTCGCTGTGGTTCCGGGGCCGCTTGCAGGACAGCCTGCCGGACACCACCGGGCGGCTCGCCGTCGCCGGCCTGACGGCGCCGGTGACCATCGAGCGCGACGCTCTCGGCATCCCCACCGTGCGCGCCGCCAACCGCCGCGACGCCGCCTTCGCCACCGGATTCCTGCATGCCCAGGACCGCTTCTTCCAGATGGACATGATGCTGCGCCGGCGCGCCGCCGGCGAGCTGGCGGCGCTGGTCGGCGAGCGCGGGCTGGGGGTGGACCAGCAGGTGCGCATCCACCGCTTCCGCGAGCGGGCGCGACAGGCCGTCGAGCGGCTGCCGGCGGACCAGCGCGCGGTGCTGGACGCCTACACCGACGGCGTCAACGCCGGCCTCGCCGCGCTCGGCGCACCGCCCTTCGAGTACGCCCTGCTGCGCGCCGAGCCGCAGCCGTGGAAGCCGGAGGACTCGCTGCTCACCGTCTACGCCATGTACCTCGAGCTGCACGAGTACACCATCGGTCTCGAGGACAACCTCGACTTCATGAAGCGTGAGCTGCCGCCCGACGTCTACACGCTGCTGACGCCGCTGGGCACCGAGTGGGACGCGCCGATGGAAGGGCCGGTCTACACCGGCAGCGACTTCGCGGCGCTGGCGAGCGGTGCCGAGCGGCCGGCGGTGCCGGCCGCCGCGGTCGCCGCGGCCGCCGCCACGGCCGGCATTCCGTCGGACGGCAGCGAGCGGGTGGCCGGCAGCAACGCCTGGGCGCTGGCGCCGCGCCGAACCGCGGACGGCGCCGCCCTGCTCGCCAACGACATGCATCTGCAGCTCTCGGTGCCCGGCCTGTGGTACCGCGCGTCGATCGAGTGGAGCGACGAGAGCGGCCGCCAGCGCCGCGTCACCGGCGTCACCCTGCCCGGCATGCCGCTGGTCGTCGCCGGCAGCAACGGCGACGTCGCCTGGGGCTTGACCGCCAGCCTGATCGACGTCGCCGACCTGGTGCTGCTCGACGTCGACCCCGAGCACGCGGACACCTACGGCACGCCGGACGGACCGCGCAAGCTCGAGCCGTTCGAGGAGACGATCGAGGTCGCGGGCGGCGAGCCGCGGACGCTCGGCTACCTGGCCACGATCTGGGGGCCGGTGCTGCCGGACCGCCGCCTCGACCGCCACTGGGCGCTGCACTGGGTGGCCTACGAGCCGGGCGCGGTGGACCTCGGGGCGATGCAGCTCGAGACCGCCGCCGACGTCGGCGCGGCGCTCGCCGCCGCCCGCGCCAGCGGTGCACCGGCGCAGAACGTCATCGCCGCCGACCGCTTTGGCCACGTCGGCTGGTCGATCTTCGGCCGGGTGCCGGACCGCGAGGGCTTCAGCGGCCGGTTGCCGGTGAGCTGGGCCGACGGCAGCCACCGCTGGGACGGCCTGCTGGCGCCCGCGGAGGTGCCGCGGATCGTCGACCCCGAGTCGGGGATGGTGTGGAACGCCAACAACCGCAGCGTCGACGGCGAGGCCTACGCCAAGCTCGGCGACGGCGGCTACCGCTCCGGGGCCCGCGCCAAGCAGATCCACGACGCCCTGACCCGCCTGGACGATGCCACCGAGGCCGACATGCTGGCCCTGCAGCGCGACGACCGTGCCCTCTTCCTCGCCCGCTGGCACCGCTTCCTGCTCGACCGGGTGCTCACCCCCGAGGCGCTCGCCGGCCACCCGCAGCGCGCCGCCTTCCGCGCCGCCGTCGAGGACTGGGACGGCCACGCGGCGGTCGATTCGACCAGTTTCCGCCTGGTGCGCGCCTACCGGTTGCTGCTCGCCCAGCAGGTGTTCGACGGGCTGACCGCCAAGCTGCGCGAGATCGACCCGAGCTTCGGCCTGCTGCGCTACCCGCACTACGAGGAGCCGCTGTGGAAGCTGGTCACCGAGCAGCCGCCGGAGCTGCTCGATCGGCGCTACGCGAGCTGGCAGGAGCAGCTCGAAGCGGCGCTGGACGTCACCATCCAGGCGCTCCAGGCCTCGCAGCCCGGCACGCCGCTGGGCGCGATGACCTGGGGTGCCGCCAACACCCTCGCCGTCCACCACCCGATCGCCCGCGCCGTCCCCTGGCTCGGGCGGTGGCTCGACATGCCGCGGCGGCCGATGCCGGGCGCCGAGGAGATGCCGCTGGCGCAGCGCGCCGACTACGGCGCCAGCGTGCGCTTCGTGGTGGCACCGGGGCACGAGGAGCGCGGCTACGCCGAGATCCCGATGGGGGAGAGCGGCCACCCGCTGTCGCCCCACTACGGCGACGAGTTCGCCGCCTGGAGCGGCAGCGCGCCGCCGACCCCGTTCCTCCCCGGGCCGCCGCAGCAGACGCTGGTCCTGACCCCCGAGACCCCGAGATCCGACAAGGAGATGACGCGATGAGTGAGCCCCCCGTCAGCGGCGCCGCCACCGGCGCCGGCGACCCGGCCTCCGGCGACGCGCCCGGCGAGCGCAGCGAGGCCGCGATGGACCGCATCCTGGAACCGATCCGGCAGGACTTTCGCCGCTTCTACGCGCAGCGCGTGGAGCCAACGGCGGCCGACGACCCGCCGGTCTACTGCTTCTTCACCCGCGGCCTCGCCCACTGGGCGGTCAAGATGCAGGAGTTCTATCCGCCGGATCGCCACCTGGTGCTGATCGGCGGCGACCTGACGGCCGACGAGGTGGCGTGGCTCCGCCGGCGCGGCGACCGGCCGCTGTTCAACATCGAGCGCCCGGCCGACGACAAGGTCGCCTGGGAGCTCCTGTTCGACGCCAACCGCACCGACTTCGGCTGGATCGACGTCGACTGCCTGCTGCTCGACGAAGCGCTGCTCGACGAGATGGCCGTGCTGCCGGCGGACGCCGCGATGAACAGCCTGTGGTCGCATACCGTGCGCGACGGGCTGGCGGTGCCCTATCCCCACTTCGTGTTCGTCAACCACGCCGTGCTGCGCGGCGCGGCGATGGCCGGTCTCGGCGTCGGGCCCGCCACCTACCGCTACCAGCCGGGCGACGACCACCTCGGCCGGCAGGTGCGCTGGGGCGTCCACCGGGTGCTCGGCGGCGAGGCGGCGGCGGCGATCGACCGCGCCCTCGGTGCGCCGTGGGGCGAGCGCGACGAGCCGTACTTCAACGAGCGGCCGTTCTTCGAGCCGCTGCAGGCCTACTCGCTGGCGGCGCACGACCGCGGTTTCCGCTTGAACGAGGTGCGCAGCCTCGGCGACCGCCGCGACGAGGACCACTGGTCGCGGCAGATCATCCACGCCTCGTCGATCGCCTACGTCACCAACCCCGCCTTCCCGTGGGACCGCTTCCCGAAGGCACCGCGCGAGCGCTACATGCTGATCCTGGTCGCCGACCAGCTCCTGCTGCTCGACTACGCCGACGAGATGCCGGACGCCTACCGCGAGATCGCCGGCCAGCGCATGGAGTGGATCGAACGCATCATCCAGCGCTCGACCACCCACACCAAGATGGCCAACGCGGCGCGGGCGCTGATGGCCCACGTGGTCGGCGAGGAGGAGATCGCCGAGGACGACCGCTGGCGCTTCGTGCGCGCGCCGGCCGAGGCGGTGCCGGCGTGACGGCGGGCGACGGCGGCGCGGCCGTCGAGGCCACGGCCAGCTCGTTCGAGGGCACGATCGGCATCGTCGGCGCCGGGGTGATGGGCGCCGGCGTCGCCCAGGACGTGGCGCAGCACGGCCTCGAGGCGGTGCTGCTGGACGTCGCGGACGAGGCGCTGGAGCGCGCCCGCAGCACGATCCGCCAGAACGTCCGCATGCAGGGGATGTTCGCCGGCAAGGGGGCTGGCGGCGGCGGCGGCGCCGGCGAGGTGCTCGATCGCGTGCGCCTGACCACCGACTACGGCGACCTCGCCGGCGTCGACTTCGTGGTCGAGAACGTGGTCGAGAAACCGGAGGTCAAGGAGCCGGTCTACCGCCGGCTCGACGAGGTGTGCCGCGAGGAGGTGGTGTTCGCCGCCAACACCTCGTGCATCTCGGTCACCCGCATCGGCTCGTGGACCGCGCGGCCGGAGCGCGTGCTCGGCATGCACTTCATGAACCCGGTGCCCTTGAAGCCGGTGGTCGAGGTGATCCGCGGCCACCACACGTCGGAGGCCACGCTGGCGACCGCCGGCTCCTTCCTCGCCGCCCTCGGCAAGGAGGGCATCGTGGTCCGCGACCTGCCCGGCTTCGTCTCCAACCGGGTGCTGATGCTGACCATCAACGAGGCGGTGTGGGTGGTGCAGGACGGCGTCGCCGAGGCGGCCGACGTCGACCGCCTGTTCAAGACCTGCTTCGGCCACAGGATGGGGCCGCTCGAAACCGGCGACCTGATCGGCCTCGACACCATCCTCGATTCCCTGCTGGTGCTCCACGAGAGCTACGGCGACGACAAGTTCCGCCCCTGTCCGCTGCTGCGCAAGATGGTCGACGCCGGCCTGCTGGGACGTAAGAGCGGCGAGGGTTTCTACGACTATGGATTCGCAGCCTAGAAGGAGCCGTCCGATGGAAGAGCGCAAATCGAAGATCCGCCAGTTCCTGTCCCGTTTCTTCCGCAGCCGGGAGATCGGCGACGAGGAGGACATCTTCGAGCTCGGCTTCGTCAACTCGCTGCTCGCCATGCAGCTGGTGAGCTTCATCGAGAAGGAGTTCGGCGTCGCGGTGGAGGACGAAGACCTGGACCTCGACAACTTCCGCAGCATCGCCGCCCTCGACGCGCTGGTGGAACGCAAGCGAGCCGCCCATGCCGCCGTCTGAGCTGGTGAGCGCGGAGGCCGAGACGGCGCGGCTGCCGGTGTCACCGGCGGCGGCGCCGGCCGGCATGTGGCTCGAGCTCTCCGCCGAGCAGCAGGCGGCGCGGCGCGAGTTCCGCGCCTTCGCCGACGAGCACGTGGTGCCGAACGCCGCACGCTGGGATCGGGAGGGGCGCATCGACGCGGAGGCGATCGACGCCGTGCGCCGCCGCGGCTGGCTCGGCGCCCTGCTGCCGGCGGCAGCCGGCGGCGGCGCCATGGACCCGGTGACCTACGGCCTGCTCACCGAAGAGATCGGCCGCGGCTGCTCGTCGCTGCGTTCGCTGTTGACGGTGCACGAGATGGCGTCGGTGGCGGTGGCCCGCTGGGGCGGCCGCGAGCTCAAGCAGGAGGTGCTCGGCTCGCTGGCCCGCGGCGAGCGCATCGCCGCCCTGGCGCTCACCGAG
>Ga0210095_1000367_pt1 | contig 11835 bp, 8 predicted proteins | sample China_Galinas_PW_FD_184861 | JGI IMG/M metagenome (GOLD analysis project Ga0210095, IMG submission 184861) | Wetland microbial communities from San Francisco Bay, California, USA, that impact long-term carbon sequestration - China_Galinas_PWA_D1... | ecosystem: Environmental > Aquatic > Marine >...
CCGCCGGACGGGCTCGGCGACGGGGGGCTCGGCGAGGGTCTGCCGGCGGGCGACGAGATCGACCGCCTGGAGGCCGCCTTCACCCGCATGGCGGCGCGCATCGACCGCCAGGTCGGCGAGCTCACCCAGCTCGACACGCTGCGCCGCGAGCTGGTGGCCAACGTGTCCCACGACCTGCGCACCCCCATCGCCGCGGTTCAGGGCTACCTCGAAACGCTGCTCCTCAAGGAGGACGCGCTGCCGCCGGAGGAGCGCCGCCGGTATCTCGAGATCGCCGCCCGCCACAGCGAGCACCTGGGCAAGCTGGTGGCGCAGCTCTTCGAGCTGGCGCGCCTCGACGTCGAGGAGGCGCGGCTGGAGATCGAGCCGGTGTCGCTGGCCGAGCTGGCCCAGGACGTGGTCGGCAAGTTCCACCTCGAGGCGCAGCGTCAGGGCGTCGACCTGGGGGTGCGGCTGCCGTCGCGGCTGCCCTACGTGGCGGCGGACATGCGGCTGCTGGAACGCGCCCTGGACAACCTCATCGAGAACGCCCTCGCCCACACGCCGCAGGGCGGCCGGGTGACGGTGGAGGTGCGGGAAACGGAGCGCGGCATCGAGGTGCGGCTGGCGGACACCGGCAGCGGCATCCCGGACGACGAGCTACCCCGCATCTTCGACCGCTTCCACCGCGGCCGCGACCGTGGACGGCGGCAGCGCCCGGGCGTCGGGCTCGGTCTCGCCATCACCAAGCGCATCCTGGAGCTCCACGGCTCCAGCCTGGACGTCGAGAGCACCGTCGGCGAGGGCACCGCCTTCACCTTCCGCCTGCCCTACACGACGCACTGAGGGGCGCGGCGCGAGCAGGCGGCGAGCGGAGCCGCCCGTACCTCACCCGGCGCCGAGCGCGGCGACCGTCTGCCGCGCCGCGGCCAGCTCGTCGGCGGATTGCACGCCGCCGGCCTCGATCAGCGCCAGCCCCTCGGCGAAGCGCTCCCGGGCCTCGTCGCGACGGCCGAGGTGCCACAGGCACTCGCCGACGCGGACCGCGTCCTCGCCGACCCGGGAGTCTCCGGGCGGCAGAGCGTCGCGGCGGATCGCGAGCACCCGCTCGGCCTTCGGCATCGCCTCCGCGTAGTCGCCCCGCTCCATGGCGAGGCGGGCCAGGTGCTCCAGGCTGCGGGCGACCTGCAGCGGGGCCGGCGTCTCGCGGGATTCGCGGATGGCCAGGGCGCGCCGTTGCAGCGGCAGAGCCTCCTCGTCCCGGCCCAGCTCGTCGAGAGCCCGCGCCAGGTTGTCGAGGCTCCACGCGGTGTACGTGTTGTCCGGCCCCAACACTTTCTCGCGGATGGCGAGAGCCTGACGGTGGTAGGTCACGGCCTTCTCCGGCTCGCCCAGGTCCTGGTAGAGCACGCCGAGATTGTTCAGGCTGTCGGCGACGCGAGGATGATCGTCGCCCAGGATCGCCCGCTGGTCGGCGAGGGTCGATTCGAAGATCGGTGCCGCCTCCGCCAGGCGCCCCTGGCTGGCGACGGCAGCGGCCAGGTTGCCTTGGATGGTGGCGATCCGCGTGTGGCCCGGCGGCAACCTGTCGCGCAGAATCGGCAGGGCGCGGCTGAACTGCGCCTCGGCGTCCGCCCAACGGTTCTCGGCGAAATAGAGCACGCCGAGGTTGGTGATCGCGGCGGCGAGATCGAGGTCCCCCAGATCGCTCACCTGCGTGTACATGTCGATGGCCTGTCGGTACGACGCCTCCGACGCTTCCAGCTCCCCCGCCAGGCGCTGCTGGCGACCGAGGTTGGTGAGGACGTCGGCGCGTAGCTTCACGTCCTCCGGAACCGGACGGCCGCCGTCGCCGCCGGACTGGTGCTCCTCGTCCTGGTCGCCGGCACGGTGGGCACCGCCCGCGGCCTGGTGCGCGCCCGCCGGGCCGAGGTCCAGGCGCGCCTCGATGGACAGACGGTGCTCGTCGCAGTAGGTGGTGATGGCGACGCCTTCGAGGCGCTCCATCGCCAGGTAGAGAGTGCCGTCCGCCGCCGTGCCGGCATCGAGGATCTTGGCGACGTTGGGGTGGTCGAGGCGCGCCATGGCCCGGCGCTCGGCGCTGAAGCGGCGCCGCGCCCAGGGCTGGGCGGCTCCGAGCTGCAGCACCTTGAGCGCCACCCGGCGCTCGATGGGCTCCGTCTGCTCGGCCAGGTAGACCTGCCCCATGCCACCGGCACCGAGGGCCTGGAGGATGCGGTAGGGACCCAGCCCGGTCCCCGGCGGCAGAAGCTCGGCGACCGGCCCGCCGCCGGAGCCGGCGGATGGGGAAGGCGTACCCGTGGACGGCGTGCCGGCGCCACGGCCCGCCGCCAGCAGCGCCCGTACCTGGCTCGCCACCACCAGGTCGCTCGCCGCCAGCAGCGCCTCGCGTTCTTCGTCGCCGAGGCGCACCGCCTCGGCCAGCAGCGCGAGAGCCCGCCGTTCGTCGGCGAGAGACAGAGTCTCGTCCGGCGGCGGACTCGAATCCGAAGTGGTCACCGCGGCAGTCTAGCAGCGGCCGAAGCGGGCAGACGGACCCGCCTCCCCCACTTCGCTACGCCGGCTGCAGTACCAGCGGCCGGGGCTCGGCAATGAGGTCGTGCTTCGCCGCCAGGCGCCAGAACGTCGTCAGGCCCTCGATCTCGGACTCGTGGAGAAAGAAGCGGAGGTTCTGGGTGAGGTAGGTGTGGATGAGGTCGGAGTCGAGGCCCATCTCCGCCGCCGACTCGCGGACGATGGCGTCCAGCGACGAGAGACCGAAGCGCAGGCTCGACTTGAAGTAAAACGCCAGGTCCGGCAGCTCCACCCCGCGGCGCACCGCCCACACGGCGAAGACGAAGGGCAGGCCGGTGAGGGCCCGCCACTCGGCGGCCAGGTCGATCACCCGGTAGCGCTCGCGGTCCACCTTCAAGGCCGGGTCGCCGATGATCAGGGCGGCGTCCGCCTCGCTCAGCATGCGCTCCACCTCGGGCCGCTGCTCCTCCCACTCGGGGTCGATGCCCCAGCGCTCGGCGCAAAGCACCTTGAGCAGCGCCACGGAGGTACGGCTGTTGACGTCGAGGGCGATGCGGCGCACGTCGGCGAGGGGCCGGTCGGCGACCAGGAGCACGCTGCGCACCTCCTGGGTGGCGCCGATGCACAGGTCCGGCAGCACGGTGAGGCGCGGAATGCGCTGCACCTCCACAGAGGGGATGAGCCCGATGTCCAGCCCGCCCTGGGCGAGAAGCTGGGCGACGGTGGAAGGGGGGTGGTACGAAGCGCTGAAGAGGTCCGCGTGGTGACCCTTCAGAAACCCCCAGGCGAGGGGGCGACTGTTGAGGAAGTTGACGATCCCGACACGCAGCTTGGGCAACGGATACCTCGCCGGCAGGGTCCGGCAGACCGCGGCGGTAGGTCCCGGCCGTGGTGATCGGGACGTCTCCGCCGCGGCTCAGCGGGACATGGCGTTCAAGAACTCCTCGTTGCTCTTGGTCTTCTTGAGCTTGTCGAGGAGAAGCTCCATGGACTCGACGGTGGACAGCGGGTTCAAGACCTTGCGCAGCACCCAGACGCGGTGCAGCTCGTCCTGCGGCATGAGCAGCTCTTCCTTGCGGGTGCCCGACTTGGCGATGTCGATGGCCGGGAAGACGCGCTTGTCGACCAGCTTGCGGTCGAGGTGCAGCTCGCAGTTGCCGGTGCCCTTGAACTCCTCGAAGATGACGTCGTCCATGCGGCTGCCGGTGTCCACCAGGGCGGTGGCGATGATGGTCAGCGAGCCACCCTCCTCGATGTTGCGGGCGGCGCCGAAGAAGCGCTTCGGACGATGCAGGGCGTTGGCGTCGATACCACCGGACAGCACCTTGCCGCTGGGCGGCTGCACGGTGTTGTAGGCGCGCGCCAGGCGGGTGATGGAGTCGAGGAGGATGACCACGTCCTTCTTGTGCTCGACCAGGCGCTTGGCCTTCTCGATGACCATCTCGGCGACCTGCACGTGGCGCGTGGCGGGCTCGTCGAAGGTGGACGACACCACCTCGCCCTGCACCGAGCGCTGCATGTCGGTGACCTCCTCGGGCCGCTCGTCGATGAGCAGCACGATGAGGATGACCTCCGGCTGGTTCTTCTCCACCGAGTGGGCGATGGACTGCAACAGCATGGTCTTACCCGTGCGCGGCGGCGCCACGATGAGGGCGCGCTGCCCCTTGCCCATGGGGGTGACCAGATCCATCACCCGCGACGAGAAGTCGCCGGTGACCTCGAGCTTCAACCGCTCCTCGGGGTAGAGGGGGGTGAGGTTGTCGAAGAAGATCTTGTTGCGCGCCACCTCCGGGTGCTCGAAGTTGACCGCCTCCACCTTGATCAAGGCGAAGTAGCGCTCCCCTTCCTTGGGCTGGCGCACCTGCCCGGAGACGGTGTCGCCGGTGCGCAGGTCGAAGCGCCGGATCTGCGACGGCGAGACGTAGATGTCGTCCGGCCCCGGCAGGTAGTTGTACTCCGGGGCGCGCAGGAAGCCGAAGCCGTCGGGCAGGCACTCCAGCACGCCCTCGGCGAAGATGAGACCGCTCTTCTCGGTCTGCGCCTGCAGGATCTTGAAGATCAGCTCCTGCTTGCGCATGCCGGCGGCTCCCTCGACGCCGAGATCCTTGGCGATGGCGCTGAGCTCCGAGATGCTCATCTCTTTGAGCACCCGGATGTCGAGCGTCTCGGTGGGCTTTTCAACCCGCTGCTTTCCTCTTCCTCGTCCCATGATGTCCTCGGTTGTTGTGATCCCAGGTCGTGACGACCTCGTCTCGGTGTGATTCTCGGTCTCGTCTCGGCCCGTCCAGGTCCCCTCGCCGGCCACTACAGCCGGGTGGAGAGCCACTTCCAAAGCTCAGCTATACCCTCGCCGCTCTTCACCGACGCCGCCAGCAGTGGCGACGACTCGGTGAGGCCCAGGGTGGTGCGCACTTGGGTCAACGCCTTGGCCCGCTTGCCGCGGGGCACCTTGTCGACCTTGGTGGCGACCACCACCAGCGCCGCCTCGAAGGCCGCCAGGTACTGCAACGCCTGTACGTCGAGCGGCGTCGCACCCACCTTGGCGTCCACCAGCAGCACCATCCCGGTACCGGCCGGTGCGTGAGCCATGTAGCTCTCCACCAGCTCGGCCCAGCGCTGCCGCTCGTCGCGGCCCGCCTTGGCATAGCCGTAACCGGGCAGGTCCACGAAGTAGAAGCGATCGTTGACCAGGAAGAAGTTGACCGCCCGGGTGCGGCCCGGCGTCGAGCTGGTACGGGCCAGCCCCTTCCTTCCCAGCAGGCGGTTCATGAGGCTCGACTTGCCGACGTTGGACCGCCCCACGAAGGCCACCTGGGGGCGACCGTCGCGGGGAAACTGGTCCGCGGCAAATGCCGAGCGGACGAAGTCGGCGCTGAACACCTTCATCGTTCTTCTCGCGCCGGCTGCACCGGTCCAAGGACCGACACCTGAAGCCGCCCGGTTGCGGTCCCGCTGCGACCGGGAGACCCGCCTTGTTGCGCTGGGGGAAGGGTCGTTCGCCGGCGGTATGCCGACGGCGACCCGTCAACCTGTCAAGTCTGCTGGGCTCCCCGCCGCCGTCGTCGGCGACGGCGTCGGCAGGGGGCTCGGGATCAGTGGGCGAGGGAGTCGGAACCTACCGGCCGCTTGGCGACGTCCGCCAGCTTCCCCTCCTGCCGCGGCAGGGGTGTGATCTCTCCGTCCAGCGCCAAGCGCAGGACCTCGTCCATGGAATCGACCAGATGGAAGTGGAGCACCTCCCGAACCTCTTCCGGGATGTCCTCCAGGTCCTTTTCGTTCTCCTTGGGCAGGATGACCTCGGTGATTCCGGCGCGGAAGGCTGCAAGGATTTTATCCTTGATCCCGCCCACCGGCAAGACCTTGCCCCGCAGGGTGATCTCGCCGGTCATCGCCAGGTCCTTGCGCACCGGGATCTCGGTGAGGGCGGAGATCAGCGCGGTGGCCATGGTGATGCCCGCCGACGGACCGTCCTTGGGGATGGCTCCTTCCGGCACGTGGATGTGCAGATCGAGGTTCTCGTTGAACTGCGGGTCGATGCCCAGCAGGTCGGCACGGCTGCGCAGGTAGGAGACGGCGGCGCGGGCCGACTCCTGCATGACGTCGCCGAGCTGGCCGGTCAGGGTCAGCTTGCCCTTGCCGCGCATGACGCCGATCTCGGTCTCCAGCAGCTCGCCGCCGAACTCGGTCCAGGCGAGACCGGTGGAGACGCCGATCTCGGCCTCCTCGTTCTTGCGCCGCGTGCGGTACTTGGGCTTGCCGAGGAACTCCTGCACCAGATCGGGGGTGACCTGTACGTCCTCCACGGCGGACTTCTTCTTTTTCTTGTTGCCCTGCTTCTGCACCACCCGGCGCACTACCTTGCGGCACATGGCGCCGATCTCGCGCTCGAGGTTACGTACCCCGGCCTCCCGCGTGTAACGCTCGGTCAAGAGGCGCAGGGCGTCGTCCTGGAAGATCACCCGGTCGCCGTCCAGACCGTGGGCCTTGACCTGCTTGGGGACCAGGAACTGGGTGGCGATGGAGATCTTCTCGTTCGGCGTGTAGCCGGAGAGCGGGATGATCTCCATGCGGTCCTTCAGCGCCGCCGGAATCGGGTGGCTGACGTTGGCGGTGGCGATGAACATGACCTGGGAGAGGTCGAAGTCGGTGTCCAGGTAGTGGTCCAGGAAGGAGTCGTTCTGCTCCGGGTCCAGCACCTCGAGCAGCGCCGCCGAGGGGTCGCCCCGGAAGTCCGTCGACATCTTGTCGATCTCGTCGAGGAGGAACACCGGGTTGGTCGTCCCCGCCTTCTTCATCATCTGGATGATCTGCCCCGGGAAGGCACCGATGTAGGTGCGCCGGTGACCGCGAATCTCGGCCTCGTCGCGCACGCCGCCCAGCGACAGGCGGACGAACTTGCGCCCGGTGGCCTTGGCGATGCTCTTGGCCAGGGACGATTTGCCGACCCCCGGCGGGCCGACGAAGCAGATGATGGAGCTCTTGGTCTGCCCGACGAGCTGGCGCACCGCCAAGAACTCCAGGATGCGCTCCTTGATCTTCTCCAGCCCGTAGTGGTCGGCGTCGAGGATCTCCTCGGCCTTCTTCAAGTCCCGCTGCTCGCGGCTCTTCTTCTTCCACGGCACCGAGACCAGCCAGTCGATGTAGTTGCGCGACACGGTGGCCTCGGCGGACACCGGCGGCATGGCCTCCAGGCGCTTCAATTCCTGCTCCGCCTTCTCCGCCGCCGCCTCGGGAAGCCCCGCCTCCTCGATGCGCTCCTTGAGCTCGGCGATCTCGTCGCTGCGGTCGTCCTTGCGTCCCAGCTCCTGATGGATGGCCTTGATCTTCTCGTTGAGGTAGTACTCCTTCTGGGCCTTCTCCATCTGCTTCTTGACCTTGACGTTGATCCGCTTGTCGATGTTGATCTTCTCGATCTCGACGTCCAGCAGGTCGTGCAGGCGCTGCAGCCGCTCGTAGGGGCTGGTCAGCTCGAGGAGGGACTGCTTCTCCGGCGTCGCCACCATCAGGTGGGCGGCGAGGACGTCGGCGAAACGGTCCGGGTCGTCCAGCTTGAGGGTCGACATGAGGCCCTCGAAGGCCAGGTGGTGGGACATCTTGGCGTACTGCTCGAAGGCCGACAGAACCTTGCTCATGTAGTTCTGCAGCTCCTCCGAGTGGGGGTAGCGCGCCTCCAGCACGTCCACCTCGGCGTTCATCGCGCCGTCGAGCTCGAAGATGTCGGTGAGACGGGCTCGCTGCACTCCCTCCACCATCACCTTGACGTTGCCGTTGGGCAGCTTCAGGTTCTGGATGACGGTGGCGACGACGCCGATGTCGTAGATGTCCCCGCGCTCCGGCTCGTCGATCTTCGGGTCCTTTTGGGCGACCAGGAAGATCTGCTTCTCCGGACCCGACAGGGTCTGCTCCAGCGCCCGCACCGAGCTCTCGCGCCCGACGATGAAAGGCGCCATCATGTTGGGAAAGATCACCATGTCCCGGAGCGGGACGAGGGGCAATCTCTGGCTGGACGTGACGACGAAAGAAGACTGCTTCACCGGAATGGTCGACTCCTCGCTCAACGGATGAATGCGAACGGCTGGACGGGACTGGGGGCGCCGCTGCGGGGTGGCCGCGGCGCCATCGGTCCTAACCTGCCTTCTTGTACAGGGTGATGGGTTGGATGCGGCTCTCGACGACCTCCTCGTTGATCAAGCACTGCTTGATGTCCCGTTGCGAAGGCACGTTGTACATGAGGTCGAGCATGAGCTCTTCGAGGATGATGCGCAGCCCGCGGGCGCCCACGTTGCGCTTCAGCGCCTCGCCGGCGATGGCGACCAGCGCCTCGTCGGTGAACTTGAGGTCCACGCCCTCGAACTCGAAGATCTTCTGGTACTGGCGCATCAGGCTGTTCTTGGGCTCGCGCAGGATGCGCACCAGGGACTCCTGGTCGAGCTGCTCCAGGGTGGCGACCACCGGCAGGCGGCCGACGAACTCGGGGATCAGCCCGTACTTGATGAGGTCCTCCGGCAGCACCTGGTCGAGGAGCTGCTGCGCCTCGCGCTCCTTGCGCCCGCGCACCTCGGCGCCGAAGCCCAGGGATTTCTTGTTCATGCGCTGCGAGATGGACTCCTCGAGCCCCACGAAGGCGCCGCCGCAGATGAACAGGATGTTGGAGGTGTCGATCTGCAGGAACTCCTGGTGCGGATGCTTGCGGCCGCCCTGGGGCGGCACGTTGCACTGCGTGCCTTCGAGGATCTTGAGCAGCGCCTGCTGCACCCCTTCTCCGGAGACGTCGCGGGTGATGGAGGGGTTGTCGCCCTTGCGGCAGATCTTGTCCACCTCGTCGATGTAGACGATGCCGCGCTGGGTCTTCTCCTTGTCGTTGCCCGACGCCTGGTAGAGCTTGAGGATGATGTTCTCGACGTCCTCGCCGACGTACCCGGCCTCGGTCAAGGTGGTGGCGTCGGCGATGGTGAAGGGCACCGAGAGCAGCCGCGCCAGGGTCTGGGCGAGGAGCGTCTTGCCGGTACCGGTGGGGCCGATGAGGAGGATGTTGGACTTCTGCAGCTCCACCTCGCCGTGGCTCTTCTCGGCGAAGTCGATGCGCTTGTAGTGGTTGTAGACCGCCACCGCGAGCTTCTTCTTCGCCTGCTCCTGGCCGATCACGTACTCGTCGAGGAGAGCCTTGATCTCCTTCGGCTTGGGCAGCGAAGCGTCCTGCTGCTGCTCCAGCATGCGGTCCTCGGCGATGATGTCGAGGCAGATGTCGACGCACTCATCGCAGATGAAGACCGTCGGTCCGGCGATGAGCTTCTTGACCTCACGCTGGCTCTTGTTGCAGAACGAGCACCTGAGGACCTCCTCGCCAGCGTCTTTCTTCGCCATGTCTCCTCCGGATCGGGTCGGTAGGGATTTGCAGGTCGATGCTAGGAGCGGGCCGTGCGCGTGTCAACTTCCTGCCCAGCGGTCCCGCGCTTGCGAAGCTGATGCCTACCGACTCCCGCCCTGTTCAACAGGGTCCCCGTCAGGGGCTATTCCTCACCGCGCGGCACCGTGCCCCGCGGCGTCCTTCTCGATCAGCCTTCACTCTTTCCCGGTGCGGCAGACAGCTTGCGCCGGGACATTACCTTGTCCACGAGACCGTAGTCGACCGCCTCTTCGGCGGACAGGATCTTGTCCCGCTCGGTGTCCTCGTGGACCTTGTCCTTCTTCTGGCCGGTGTGCTCGGCCAGCACCTCGTCCACCTTGTCGCGGATCAGCAGCATCTCCTTGGCGTGGATCTCGATGTCGGTCTGCTGACCGCCGATGGACTGGATCCAGGGCTGGTGGATGAGCACCCGGCTGTGCGGCAGCACCACCCGCTTGCCCGTCGTGCCGGCGGCGAGCAGCACGGCGGCGAAGGAAGCCGCCATGCCGACGCAGTAGGTGGCGACGTCGGGCTTGATGTACTGCATGGTGTCGTAGATGGCGAAGCCGGCGCTGGTGGAGCCGCCCGGGGAGTTGATGTAGAGGGAGATGTCCTTTTCCGGGTTCTCGGCTTCCAGGAAGAGCATCTGGGCGATCATCAGGCTCGCCATTTCGTCGTCGATCTGACGACCGAGGAAGATGATGTTGTCCTTGAGCAGACGGGAGTAGATGTCGTAGGCGCGCTCGCCGCGGTTGGTCTGCTCGACGACCATCGGGATCAGCATGGGGCTCGTTTCTCCTCTACGTCCTTACACGGTCGGGTGGGCGTTAACTCTCATCGGCGGGGGTCGCTGCCTCGGCCGCTTCGTCCTGCGGCGTCTCGTCCGGCGGCGTTTCGATCGGCTCCGCCTCGTCCTCGCCGAGCAGGTGCTTCATGGCCTTCTCTCGGCGTAGCTGGCGGCGCAGACCCTCGACGCCGTCGGCACCCAGGGAGCGCTGCACCTCGCGGGGACCGACGCCCTGGGCGCGGGCGATGGAAGCGATGGTGACCTCGACGTCGGCGTCCGCCACCTGGACCTCCAGGTGGTCCGCCACGGCGTCCAGCAGCAGGCGATCGTGGACCCGGTGCTGGGCGTGGGGGCGTGCCTCCTCGCCGACCCGGTCCCAGTCGATGCCGGCGTTGGACGGATCGATGCCGCGGCGCCCCATGTCCTCGGCGTAGCCGTTGACCAGGTTCTGGATCTCGTGGTTGACGACGCCTTCCGGCAGGGGCAGGGGGTAACGCTGGCGCAGCTGCTCCAGCAGCGACTCGCGGCGTCGCGAGTCGGCCTCGGCGCGGCGGTCCTGGCGCAACCGGTCGGTCATCGCCTGGCGCAGCTCGGCCACCGTTTCGAAGTCGCCGAGGCGGCTGGCGAGCTGGTCGTCGAGCGGCGGCAGCTCGCGCTCCTCCACCTGCTCGACGCGCACCCGAAAGCTGCGCGGCTCCCCCTCGTCGCCTTCCGGCGGGCGGCGCGTGAAGTGGCTTTCCTGGCCGGCGGAGAGGCCGGTGACGGCGAGGGACAGCTCTTCCCAGACGCTGGCGTCGCCGACCTCGAGGCGGATCTCTTCGCCTTCGGCAGCGGGCGCCTCGCCGGCGTCTTGCAGACTGGCGGCCTCCGCGGCGGCGGTCTCGTCCTGAGCTGCGGCCGCTTCGTCCGCCGCCGCTTCGTCCGCTGCCGCTTCGTCCGCCGAGTCTTCGTCCCCGGCGGCGTCCTCCGCAGCGTCCTCCGCCTTCGCCGTCTCGCCGCTCTTCTCCTCGCCCTTCTCCTCCACGATGCGCGCCTTCACGCGGTCGCCGCGGGCGGCGGCGCGCTCCACCGGCACCCAATCGCCGACCCGGCGCCGCATCTCGTCGAGGGCCTGGTCCACGTCCTCCTCGCCGGGCTCCGCCGCCGTCTCCGGCAGCTCGACCTGTGGCAGGTCGCCGATTTCCACCGCTGGCCGCACCTCGACCCGGGCGACGAAGCGCAGCGGCTCGCCCTCCACCAGGTCCGGCACCTCGGTGAGCTCCGGTTGGCCGAGAACGTCGAGCTCTTTCTCGTCCCGGGCGCGCTGCCAGAAGCGCGGCAGCAGACGCTCCAGCACCTCGCGGTCGACGTCCTCACGGAAGCGCTTGCGCAGCACCGACGGCGGCGCCTTGCCGGGCCGGAAGCCGGGGATGCGCACCTGCTTGCCGAGATTCTTGAGAACGCTGCGGGTCTCCGCCTCGACGTCCCCGGCGGGGATCTCGATGGTGAGCTCCTTGCGGCAGACGCCCGTGTCTTGGCTGGAAACGACGATGCTCATGGCTGGAAGATCCTATCGTGAACGGTGGTCCGCCGGCGGCGACGGGCCTCGCTGAGTCGGAAAAGCTTGAGTCCGTGTGCGGCGGCTTGCAGGTCGGGTGCGGACGGCCCT
>Ga0210095_1000368_pt1 | contig 11764 bp, 9 predicted proteins | sample China_Galinas_PW_FD_184861 | JGI IMG/M metagenome (GOLD analysis project Ga0210095, IMG submission 184861) | Wetland microbial communities from San Francisco Bay, California, USA, that impact long-term carbon sequestration - China_Galinas_PWA_D1... | ecosystem: Environmental > Aquatic > Marine >...
CCCGCTGCCGGCACCCCGCCCCCGGCCTCACCGGTAGGGCACAGCGCGACGCCCGGGGAAAGGGGTGGGGTAGAAAGACGGCAAAGCACGAATCCGCGGGAAGGAGGTGGGGGAGAAACACAACGGGCAGGGGTTAGACTTGCGGCATGTCGAGCGAGCAGAAGACCCTGTGGACGGTGATGGCGGTTTTGGTGTCGGGGGTGGTGGCGGTGGTCTGGGTGCCTTCTTGGATCGGGGGGAGCGGGCCGGAGCTGAAGGCGGCTTGGGTGGCGATCGAGGTGGAGGGTTCCGGCGAGGCGGTGATGGGACCGGTGGAGGTGACGGCCGGCACGCCCTTCACGCTGCGCGCCGTCCTCGAAGCCGAGGCGGATGGGGAGGCGGTCTACTTCACCGAGGCCCCGGCCCTGGTGATCGCCGGCCAGCGGGTGCCGGCGGAGCGGCTGCGGCGCTGGCAGGACCGGCGGCCGGTCAAGGTGCTGTGGTCCACCGTCGAGGGCTACCGGCCGTCCCTCGAGCTGGCGCCCGGCGAGGACGTGTGGGAGCGCTTCCACCTCACCGAGTTCCTGCGCAGCGACTGGCCCTACGTGTGGTCGGTGCCCGGCAGCCTGGAGCCGGCCTTCGACGACCCCCTGGCGTCGCCGGCCTCGCAGCTCGAACGTCCCTTCGGCACGCAGCGCTACCAGGTGCGCATCGAGATCTATCGCGACGAGGTGGAGCTGTACCCGGAGCAACGCTTCATCTCCTGGGGCGCCGACCAGCTTCCCGACCGGGTGGACGAGTTCCCCACCGTGGTGGCGGCGCTGCCCGACGCCGCCGGTCCGGCGTCGGCGGCCTTCGGCCTCACCCGCCTGATCCCGCCGCCGGGCGCCGCGGGTGAGATCAACCGCGCCCTGCTGGAGGTGACGCGGCAGCGCCTCGCCTTTGCCACCCTGCCGGTGGTGCGTCAGGTCCTCGACGCCGCCGGCGCCGACGCCGACGACCTGACCTGGAGCTACGTCGACATCGGCGGCCAGGCGCGCTGGGGTGACGAGGTCCACGCCGGCGACCTGCTGCGCGCCGGCGACCGCGTGGTGGTGCTCTACACCGACGCCGCCCCCGGCCAGGCCGACGTCGCGTCGCCGGCGCCGGGCGACGGCGTGCTGGACGGCGACGACCTGTGCTTCGATTTCGTCCGCGCCGCCGCCGTGCGCCCCTTGTCGGAGGTCTTCGAAGCGGCGGGCGGGCAGGTGGAACGCCTCGATCTCAGCCCCTGACCCGGATCGTCGATGATCCGGGCCCCATTGGACGTCAGCGCGCCGGCGGCGCGCAGTGAGGTAGTGCCATGAGCGTAACCGTGACCCTGATTCCTGGCGACGGCATCGGCCCCGAGGTGTCGTCGGCGACCCTGCGGGTGGTGGAGGCCGCCGGCGCCGAGATCGAGTGGGAGTCCCACCTCGCCGGCAGCGACGCCATGGCGCGCTACGGCGAGCCCCTGCCGAGCCACGTGCTGGACTCCATCCGCCGCAACAAGGTGGCCCTCAAGGGTCCCGTCACCACCCCCATCGGCAAGGGCTTCCGCTCGGTCAACGTCGGGCTGCGCCAGGAGCTGGAGCTGTACGCCAACCTGCGCCCCTGCAAGTCGCTGCCGGCCTTTCCCGGGCGCTTCGAGGACGTCGACCTGGTGGTGGTGCGGGAGAACACCGAGGGGCTGTACGGCGGCATCGAGCACGAGGTGGTCCCCGGCGTCGTGGAGAGCCTGAAGATCATCACCGAGAAGGCCTCCACCCGCATCGCCCGCTTCGCCTTCGACTACGCTGAGCGCTACGGCCGCAAGCGCATCACCGCGGTGCACAAGGCCAACATCATGAAGCTCTCCGACGGCCTCTTCCTCGACTGTTTCCGCAAGGTGGCGGCGGACAATCCGGACGTCGAGGCCGACGATCGCATCATCGACAACATGTGTATGCAGCTCGTCATGTACCCCGAGCGGTACGACATGCTGCTGCTGGAGAACCTCTACGGCGACATCGTCTCCGACCTGGCGGCGGGGCTGGTGGGCGGCCTCGGGGTGGCGCCGGGGGCCAACATCGGCGACGAGCTGGCGGTCTTCGAGGCGGTCCACGGCTCGGCGCCGGACATCGCCGGCCGCGACCTCGCCAACCCCATCGCCCTGATGCGCTCCGCCATCCTCCTGCTGCGCTGGATCGGCATGTACGAGGAGGCGGAGCGCATGGGCAAGGCGATCCGCAACGTCTTCGTGGAGCAGCGCATCCGCACCCGCGACCTCGGCGGCGAGGCCAGCACCAGCCAGTTCACCGAGGCGGTGGTGAAGGTGATCGAGGCGGGATAGCCCAGGCTAGGACTCGCACCGCGACGGCTACAATGCGGCGCAGCCATGACCCTCTTCGACGACCAGCCCGCGCCGCCGTCCGCCGCGTCCTCCGAGGCCGCCGTGGACGCCGGCGCGCCGCTCGCCGAGCGCATGCGTCCGCGCAGCCTGGCCGAGGTGGTGGGGCAGGGCGAGGTGGTCGGCGCCGACGGCTTCCTGGCCCGCGCCATCGCCGCCGACCGCGTGCCGTCCCTCGTCTTCTGGGGGCCGCCGGGCTCCGGCAAGACCACCCTGGCGCGCATCATCGCCCACGCGACCCGGGCCCGCTTCGTTCCCTTCTCGGCGGTGACCTCCGGCATCAAGGAGGTCAAGGAGCTGATGGCCGAGGCGGGGCGGCTGCGCCGCGCCGGCCAGCGCACGGTGGTCTTCGTGGACGAGATCCACCGCTTCAACAAGGCGCAGCAGGACGCCTTCCTGCCCTACGTCGAAAACGGCGACGTGGTGCTGGTGGGGGCGACGACGGAGAACCCGTCCTTCGAGATCAACGCCGCCTTGCTGTCGCGCAGCCGCGTCGTGGTTCTGGAGCCCCTGTCGCCGCCGGATCTGGTGACGCTGCTACGCCGCGCCCTGGAGGACCCGGAACGGGGTCTCGGCAAGAGCCGCCTGGAGGTCGCCGACGACGCCCTGGAGCACCTCGCCCAGCTCGCCTCCGGAGACGCCCGCCGCGCCTACAACCTGCTCGAGCTGGTGGCCGCCGACGCCGCCGAGGGGGCGGAGGAAGGCGTTGCGGTACGGGTGGACGCCGAGCGCGTGCGGCGCGTCGCGCAACGCAAGGTGCTGCTCTACGACAAGTCCGGCGAGGAGCATTTCAACCTCATCTCGGCGCTCCACAAGTCGCTCCGCGAGAGCGACCCGGACGCCGCCCTCTACTGGCTCGCCCGCCAGCTCGCCGCCGGCGAGGACCCGCGCTACCTGGCCCGCCGCCTGGTGCGCTTCGCTAGCGAGGACGTCGGTCTGGCGGACCCCGGCGCCTTGCCCCAGACGCTGGCCGCCTGGGACGCCTACCACCGCCTCGGCTCGCCGGAAGGGGAGCTGGCCCTGGCCCAGGCGGTCCTCTACCTGGCCCTGGCGCCGAAGAGCAACGCCGCCTACGTGGCCTACAAGCAGGCCCGCCGCACGGTGGAAGAGCGCCCCGCCGAGCCGGTGCCGAAGGTGATCCGCAACGCCCCGACGCGGCTCATGAAGGACACCGGCTACGGCGCCGGCTACGTCTACGCCCACGACACCGAGGAGGGGGTGGGTGGCCTCGACTGCCTGCCCGAAGCGCTCCAGGGGACGCATTTCTACGAGCCCAAGGGGCGCGGCTTCGAGGCCGAGCTGGGCAAGCGCCTGCAGCACTTCCGGCAGTTGCGGCGGCAGGCCAAGGAGCGCCGCGGCGGCTGAGATGCGTCGGCGTTCAGGGCGTCGGCGGTGAGGGCGTCGGCGAAACTTTGGGCGCCAGCAGCCCCAGGTCCGCCAGGCTGGGCCGCACCAGGGCGCTGCGCAGCTCGGTCATCTCGCGGTAGCTCGGCGCCTCGACGTTGAAGGCGTAGACGTACTTCGCCGGCGGTCGCTCCACCCAGCCCACCAGCCAGCCGACCCAGGCGCCGGAGGGCAGCTCGCAGCTACCGGTCTTGCCGAACAGATCCCAGGCACCGTTTTCCTCCTCCGGCTCCGCTCCCGCTGCCGGCCCCGAGTCGAGGCGCAGGGCGTCGCGCACGAAGGCCACGTGGGCGGCGTCGAAGGGCAGCTCGCCGCGTACCAGGCGGCGCAGGAAGTCGACCTGGGCGTCGGCCGAGATGAGCAGCGACGAGGAGAGCCAGAAGCGGTCGATACCGCCGGAGACGTCGCGGTTGCCGTAGCCCAGCTCGTCCAGGCGGCGCTGCATCTCCGCCTCGCCCACCCGCCGCGCCAGCTCCTGGAAGTACCACACCACGGAGTTGCGGATCGCCGACGTGAGGTCGTGGTCCTGGTCCCAGCGCCGCGGCCACCACTCCTCGGCCGGCACCGCCTGGCGGTCGCGGCGGATGGCGTTGTCCTGCAGCGTCACGGCGCCGGCGGCCAGCGCGATGAGGGCGTTGGGGATCTTGAAGGTGGAGCACGGCGGCATCGGCGTCGCGGCGCGCCCGGGATCGATGCGTACCAGGGTCGAGCCGTCGCCGGCGTCGACCACCACCAGGGTGGCGGGGTGGCCGGCGAGACGCTCGGCGGCGCGGCCGGCCGGTGACGGCGGCGGCATCGGCTCGGCCGGCTCGGCGGCGTCGGCGGTCGGCGCGACGAAGGGGGTGGCGATCAGAGCGGCGACGAGAACGGCGGCGAGCCTGGACATGGCGCCGATTATCCGTCCCCCGGTGCGGTGACGGCAACGCCCGGCGCCGTGCCGGACCGCTCGCCGGACCGCTCGCCGGTGGCGCGTTCAGCCGCGCTCGCCGCGGTCGCAGACACCGTCTCCGCCGTCACCTCGCCGATCGCCTGCCCCATCAGCACCCGGGCGCCGGGGGCGAGGGCCGGCGACCAGCGCACCCGGCGCGGTGGGAAGAGGACGATCACCGTCGAGCCCATGTTGAAACGGCCGATCTCGTCGCCCCGCGCCAGCTCCACGGCGTCGTCGCCTCTCTGCGGGTGAGCCGTGGCGCGCACCTGGCGGCGCCGCGGCGGCGTCACCAGACCGGCCCACACGGTCTCGATGGCGGCCACCATCACCGCCCCCACCATCACCACCGCCATGGGACCGGCGGCGGTGTCGAAAAGGGCGGCCAGCCGCTCGTTGCGGGTGAACAGCCCCGGCACCGCCCGCGTGGTGGCCTCGTCGACCGAGAACAGGCGGCCGGGCACGTAGACCGTCTCGGTGAGGCGGCCGTCGACGGGCAGGTGGATGCGGTGGTAGTCCCGCGGCGAGAGATAGAGGGTGGCGAAGCTGCCGCCGCGGAAGGGCGCTGCCCGCCGCGCCGAGCCGCCGAGCAGGGCGGTGAGGGAGTAGCCCTTGCCCTTGGCCTGGAAGATGCGGTCGTCGTCCTGGAGATCGTCGTCGTCGCCGCCGCCGATCTCGCCGGCCTGGCTCACCGTGCCGTCCACCGGGCAGGCGACGGCCCGCGGGTCGTCCGGCAGCGGGCGGGCGCCGGGGACCAGGGCGCGGGTGAAGAAGGCGTTGAAGGTGGGGAAGCCGCGGCGGCGCGGCACCGCCGCCTCTGACAGGTCGACCCGGAACAGGCGCACCACCAAGGCGATGAGCAGGTCCTTCCACCAGCCCACCCGGCTGCGGGTGAGGCGGAAGACGAGGGCCGACATGGCGTGCCCGGGCCACACGTGCTGCGGCGCGGCGCGCAGGCGGTCGAGGAGGGAGGGGCCGCCGCCGGTGTGGGACCGGCGTGCCGTCAAGGCAGCTCCCGGCCTTCCGGGTCGAGGCGGAAGTCGCCAAGCTGGATGCGCACCACCGGTACCTCGTCCACCGGCGTCCACACCGCCACCCGGTCCTCGTGCACCTCCTCCACCAGGCCGAGGCCGAGGCAGAAGCCGTCGCCGTCCAGCAGGCCCAGAACCGTGCCCTCGGCCAGCTCGCCGGCGCCGGCGGGCATCCAGTCGTGGGTGAAGATGCGGCGCGGCGAGAATAGGCGGCTGCGGGCGCCCAGCAAGTGGGCGGCGAAGCGGCTCTGACGCTGCGCGCGCTGCTCCGCCTCGTCGCTCGGGCGGGCGACGGCGGAGGCCGCGAGACGCTGGATGCGCCGCCCCTCGGAGGCGAGCAACGAGAGCAGCGGCGCCAGCTCGTCGTCGCGCTCCAGGGCCACCACCTGGTCGACGCCGGCGGCGTGGGCGAGGTGGACCTGGAGCAGCCGCGCCAGCGGGCCGTCTGCCAGCGACGCGGTGTCGAGGAGCACCGCCTGGGCGCCGCGGCGGCGGGCGCGGGCGGCGAGACGGGCGGCGCCCACCACGGCGGGCAGCAGACGGCCGGGGCGCGGGTCGCCGGCCGGCTGCGTGCTGCCGACGAACCACAGCGCCTCCGGCGCCTCCCACGGGCCGGTCATGGCCAGACCGAGGCAGCCCGGCACTCCCACCGAGGGCTGCCCCGGATCGCAGTCCACCAGGGCCACCCGGTCGAGCCCGCGGTCCATCTGGCCGAGGAGCCAGCGGGCGAGGGTGGTCTTGCCCGCTCCCTCGCCGCCGAGGACCAGGATGGTGCCCCGTTCGAGGTGGGCGAGGAGCCGGTGCCAGCCGCGGCCCGTGGCGATGCTGCGCGCCGTCGTCATGGCGCCCACTCTACCGGTTTGCCGGCCGTTGACAAGCCGGGTTCGGTGCCGATCCTGCGACTCTGAAGCCTGCGATCGGCGGCGTGCTAGCATCCCGCGCAGCTCTTTCCACGTGCCTGGGGCCAGGGAAGAGGGGTGAAAAACCCCCGCCGCCCCGCGACTGTGATCGGGACGACCGCCGCACTGCAGCCACTGTCCTCCGTACGGAGGATGGGAAGGCGCGGCCAGTAGGACGACCGTGAGCCAGGAGACCTGACCAGGCGCATCGATGGGTCCAACCAAGTTCCCCGAGGGGGGAAAGGAGACCACCATGCCCGAGGCCTTCCGGTCGTCCCCGCATCGCGCGGGTCTGCACGCAGCCGCGCTTCTCGTCGCGGCCTTCTCGTTCGTTACTTCCGTACAAGCTCAGACCGCTTCTTCATCGCTGGATGAAGGCGACGACGAGGCTCGCCCCTCCGCCACGGTGAGCGACGAGATCGTCGTCTCCGCCGCCCGCGACGCCCTGCCCCGGCGCCAGGTGGGCAGCAGCGTCACCGTCCTCGAACGGGCCGAGATCGAGGCTCGCCGCGGCGCCACCGTCGCCGACCTGCTGCGCACCGTGCCCGGCGTCGAAGTGGTGCGCGGCGGTCCACCGGGTGCCGCCACCAGCGTCTTCCTGCGCGGCACCAACTCCTCCCACGCCCTGGTGCTGATCGACGGTATGCGGGTCAACAGCCCGTCCGTGGGCTCCTTCGACTGGGCCGACCTGACGCCGGAGAACGTGGAGCGCATCGAGGTGCTGCGCGGCGCCCAGAGCGCCCTCTACGGCTCCGAGGCGCTGGGCGGCGTGATCTCCATCTTCACCCGCGGCGGCGGCGACGGCCTGCACGGCGACGTCTCCGTGGAGGCGGGCAACGAGAAGCAGAGCCGCTTCGCCACCTCGTGGCGCGGCGGCGGCGCGCGCTGGGACTGGAGCCTGGCCGCCGCCGGCCGCCGGGTGGACGGTCTCTCCGCCGCCTCCGAGGCGGCGGGCAACCGCGAGGAGGACCCCTACGAGACCTTGAACCTCTCCGCACGCTTCGGCACGGCGTTCGCCGGCGACGGCCGCGCCGACCTGTCGCTGCGCTGGCTCGACTCCGAAACGGCGCTGGACGGTTTCGGGCTCGCCGGTCCCATCGACGACCCGGACTACACCCAGGACCGCCGCGCCGCCGTCGTCAGCCTGCACGTCGAGAAGCCTGTCACCGAGGGCTGGACGCAGCACCTGCGCCTCGGCACCGCGCGCGAGTCCCTCACCGCCCGCGACCCCGGCAGCCCGTTCCTCGACCTCGATCTCGACACCGTCGTCACCGACGTCGTGCTGCAGTCCGACGTCGGCGTCGCCGCCGGTCAGCAGCTCTCCATCGGCTACGGCTACGAGAACCGCCGCGCCGACTCGGCGTCGCTGGACGAGTCGGTGGACGTGCAGTCCCTCTTCTTCGAGCACCGGGCCTCCTTCGGCGACCGCCTCTTCCTCACCGCCGGCGCGCGCTGGGACGACCATTCCGTCTTCGGCAGCGAGACCACCTGGCGCGGCACCGCTTCCTGGCTGCTGGGCTCCGGCCTGCGTCTCCACGGCTCCCTCGGCACCGGCTTCAAGGCGCCGACCTTCAACGAGCTGTTCTTCCCCGGTTTCGGCAACCCCGATCTCGCGGCGGAGACCAGCCGGAGCTGGGATCTCGGCCTGGAGGCCAGCTTCGCCGGCGGTCTCGCGGTGGCCGACCTCACCTGGTTCGACAACGACGTCGACAACCTGATCGGCTTCGACTTCGTGACCTTCCGCGCCGAGAACATCGCCGCCGCGAGCATCCGCGGCGCCGAGGCCCAGCTCACCTGGTCCGTGGCTCCGGGTGCCGAGCTGCGCGCCTCCTACACCTGGACCGACAGCGAGGACCGCGCCACCGGCGAGGCGCTACCGCGGCGGCCGCGGCAGCGCTACACGCTGTCGCTCCTGCTCGATCCGCAGGGTCCCTGGGACGTCAGCCTGAGCGCGGTGGCCGTGGCGGACCGGGTGGACACGGGCGGTGCGCCGCTGGCCGACTACCAACGGGTGGACCTGACGGCCGGCTACGACCTGGGGCGGCGCTGGAGCGCCTACCTTCGCGTCGAGAACCTGTTCGGCGACGAGAGCGCCGAGCTCGCCGGGTACACGACGCCGGGAGCCCTGGGCTCGGTGGGGCTGAAGTACCGGCTGTAGTGGGCGGCACGGCTGGGTCAGAGCTTGACCTGGGTCAGATTTGGTGCGCAACTCTTGACCCACCTCCGGCCTGCGGCGAAGGTGCCGAGAAATCCGATAAGCAGCTACATATCAGTGCCTTAGCCATGATCTGGTAAGGGCCGCGACGCCTCGTTTTCGCGCCGGCACGAACCTCGCAGTAGAGGGTGAACGCTCTTACAACGCAAGGCCCGGGCAATCCGATGGGCGCCGCTCGCCCCGGGCGGAGTGCGTTCGCTCACAGGTGCCCGATCATGCCAAAGGAGAGGTGGAAACGAATGAAGAAGACTTTCAGCATTACAGCCATCCTGGCTCTGGCGGTGGCCGCCGTTTTGATTCCGGTAGTCGCCCAGGCCGCCAGGCCGGTCCCGAGCGTGGAGGAGTTCTTCGGCTTCGCGCCGCAGGCCCAGATCCAGTGGGTCGGCACGCAGCGTGATCTCGAGGTGCAGGGGCAGGCGATGCTCGGTCTGCAGCAGCACTTGCTGGCCAACCAGGCCGCCGGCGCCGTCGACCGCCAGATGGAGGTTCGTCTGAACGCCGCCGAGCAGCAGCGCATCGACCGCGTCGGCCGCAGCGAGGGCCGCTACTTCGTGGGCGTCGGCAAGGCCCTCGGCCTGGCCGTCGACCTCAACGGTCCGGCCCGTAACGCCGCCGCCAGGATGGGCGCCGTCCAGGAGCTCGGCGAGTCCGGCCGCACCTGGACCTTCGCGCTGCACGTGCCGGGCGCCACCGCCCTGCGCCTCCACCTCACCGACGTCAGGCTGCCGCCGGGCGCCGAGCTGTACGTCTACAACGTCGGCAACCGGCAGGTCCAGGCCTTCGGTCCGTACGCCGGCCGCGGTCCCAACGGCAACGGCGACCTCTACACCAACACCGTCTTCGGCGAGCAGATCTTCCTGCAGCTCGTGCAGACGACGGCCGCTCCGGTGCCGGCCTTCCAGATCGAGAGCGTCGGCGTCATGGGGCAGCGTTTCCTGGCTCCGCGCTACAACCCGGAGGGTGCCTTCTCGCCGAACGCCAACTATCTCGTGGCGGCGCTGTCGAACCTCTGCTCGTTCAACGCCGACTGCATCGAGAACGCGGCCTGTACGTCGAGCTCGGCGGTCAACGACGCCAAGCAGGCGGTGGCTTCGATCCTCTTCCAGTCGGGCGGCGGCTACTACATCTGCACCGGCGGTCTCATCGCCCACAACGGCGACACGAACGTCGTCCCGTACTTCCTGACCGCCCACCACTGCATCGGCAACAGCAACGAGGCGTCGAGCGTCGAGACCTACTTCGACTACACGACGACCTGCAACAGCCCGAACTGCACGCAGCCCTACAACAACACCGGCGAGACCGTCGGCTCGACCCTGCTGGCGACGGGCAGCTCCAGCGACTACTCGCTGCTGCAGCTCTCCTCGACGCCGGTGTCGGCGGACGGCGTCACCGCCTACCTCGGTTGGTCCGCCACCGACATCTCGGGCTCCACCGCCGGCCTTTACCGCATCAGCCATCCGCAGGGGGCTCCGCAGGCCTACTCGGAGCAGAGCGTCGATCCGTCGGCGCCCACCTGCGGCACCCTGCCGCGCGGCCGTTTCCTCTACAGCCGGGACACCGTCGGTGGCACCGAGGGTGGCAGCTCCGGCTCGCCGGTGGTCAACGGCTCCGGCCAGATCGTCGGTCAGCTCTACGGTGCCTGCGGCACCAACCTGAACGACGTCTGCGACGCGGTCAACAACGCCACTGTCGACGGCGCCTTCGCGTCCTCGTACCCCAACCTGACGCAGTGGCTCGATCCGGGCGGCGGCCCGACCTGCAGCGCGAAGGGTGCGAGCTGCAGCAACGACATCGACTGCTGCTCGAACAAGTGCAAGGGCAAGGCGGGCTCGAAGACCTGTAAGTAAGCCCAACCCCATCGCGGGCTGAGCATTCGCGCCGCGCGGAGAGAGGTTTCGGCCCCTCCCCGCGCGGCGTTTTCTCGTTCTAGGAGTTGTGGGTCGCGGGTCGCAGGGGTGGGGGTGGGTGGTGGGTGGGTGGTGGCTGGGGCGGGAGGTGGCTTCGACGGTGCGGGGGTGGGGCTCCTGGGCGGGGACCATGTCGGCTTTGTACGACTCCGGAGGGGGGCCGCCATTTGGTGGAAATCGCCCGCCACCGGGCTGGCACTCCGGCCCGGGCTCGGGAGTGGACGATTTCCAACATCCCCGCCCAGGAGCCCCACCCCCGCACCTCACCCTGGGATCAGCCCCCGAGGAATCAAGTGGAAGGATGGACGCCTCGCGCCTCGGCTCTGCCTCGGCTCTCGGCGAGTGCGAGCGACCGCGGCGATCGGGCGGTTGGAGCTCAGCTGTTGGTGGGCGGCGGGGTGTGGCTTCGACGGTGCGGGGGTGGGGCTCCTGGGCGGGGACCATGTCGGCTTTGTTCGACTCCGGAGGGGGGCCGCCATTTGGTGGAAACCGCCCGCCACCGGGCTGGCACTCCGGCCCGGGCTCGGGATTGGACGATTTCCAACATCCCCGCCCAGGAGCCCCACCCCCGCACCTCACCCCGGGAACAGCCCCCGAGACGATTCAGTAGGGGGGTGGACGCCTCGCGCCTCGGCTTCGCCTCGACTCTCGGCGAGTGCGAGCCGTTGCGACGACGGGAGGGGTTGCCCGTGCCAGATTGGCAACGGTTCCGAGCGATTCCAGGAGCGTGATCGGTGGGTGGGCCGTCGGCTATCTCGGTGCGGCGGGGACCGGGTGGGTGGGTGGCGCGGGGAGGGTATGGCCGGGGCGGAAACGGCCTACGCCAGCGCTGGCGGGCCGGAGTCCGACTCCGGTTTTCCCCTCCCTCCTCTCCTTGTGCGGCTGGGCTCTTGACCTACCGCCCTCGCCCACATTCTCCTCGGCTGTCGACCTTGGTTCTCGGGGTGGGGTGGGCTGCTGGGCGGGGATGTTGGAAATCGTCCAAGTTCGA
>Ga0210095_1000369_pt1 | contig 11754 bp, 9 predicted proteins | sample China_Galinas_PW_FD_184861 | JGI IMG/M metagenome (GOLD analysis project Ga0210095, IMG submission 184861) | Wetland microbial communities from San Francisco Bay, California, USA, that impact long-term carbon sequestration - China_Galinas_PWA_D1... | ecosystem: Environmental > Aquatic > Marine >...
AGCGCGGCCACCGCATCATGATCCAGGTCCAGAGCACCTGGTTCCCCCTCGTCGACCGCAACCCCGGCACCTGGGTCGACAACATCTTCGAGGCGACGGCGGAGGACTTCGTACCGGTGACCAACAAAGTGTACCGGACGCCCGGGATGCCGAGCCGGCTGCGGGTGGGGGTGTTGGAGGAACACTAGGGACGACGACGAGCTTCACCACATAGAGCCCCTCGAGCCCTGACACGCCAGGCTGCAGTTACTCCGAGCCTCCACCGGCCCGCAGCACGCCGGCTACCGCCTCGATCAGCTCCGTGGGCGTGAACCGTCTCCCGAGCCACCCCTCCTCGTCCCCCCCGGTCTCCGCCCTGGTCTCCGTGATCAGCAGCGCCGCGGCGTCGGGACTCCGCGCCCGCAGCTCCTCGGCGACGGCACGCCCCCCGGCGCCCGGCAGGACGACGTCGGCGACCAGCAGGTCGACCGGCCGCCTGGAGCGGACGATCTCGAGCGCCTCCAGTCCATCGCGTGCTTCGACCACCCGCCATCCGGACTCCTCGAGGGTGGTCCGCGCCAGCCTTCGCACGTCGCGATCGCCCTCGGCGAGAAGAACGGTGCCGACCCGGGCGGGCTTGCCTTCGGCGACCGGCTTGTCAGCGGGGCTCGCCGCGTCGGCGGGGACCCCGGCGGCGGCCCGCTCGAGGCGGGGCAGGTAGAGGTTGAACCGGGTGCCCCGTCCGGGCTCGGAGTGCACCTCGATGCCCCCTCCCCGCTGACGAGTCAGGGCGTAGACGGTCGACAGGCCGAGACCCGTACCCCGGACCTTGGTGGTGAAGAACGGCTCGAAGAGGTGCCGCCTCACCGCCGCGTCCATGCCGAATCCGCTGTCGCTCACCGACAGGACCACGTAGGGGCCTGGCCCGAGAGACGACCCACCGATCCGTCTCGCGCTCTGAACCTCGAGCGCCTGCACGGCGATCTCGAGCGAGCCGCCTCCCGGCATCGCGTCGCTGGCGTTGGTGGCCAGGTTGAGGACGATCCGTTCGATCTCGCTCCGCCGAGCTGCGACCCGGAGGGGCTGCCGCGGTGTCCGCACGAAGAGGGCGACGCGCTCCTCCACCAGAGCGGCCACGACGCTCTCGAGCTCTCGCACGGTCGCCGTCACGTCGCACTCCGTCCGCTCCGGCTCCGCCGCCGAGCGGCTGAAGACCAGGAGCTGGCGCAACAGCGAGCTGGCGCGCTCGCCGGCGGCGATGACCCGCCCGAGGTCCTCCTCGCGCAGCTCGCCCTCCCCGAGGCGGGAGCGGGCTCGCCGTGCGAACTCCTCGATGGCGACGAGGACGTCTCCGAAGTCCTGAGCGATTCCGCCGGCGAGGCGACCGAGGGCCTCCATCCGGTGTGTCTCCTCGAGCTCGCGCTCGAGCCTCTGCTCTCGCGTCCAGGCGCGGTGGACGAGGGCCGCCACCAGCCCTGTGGTCACCGCCACGAAGAGCCAGCCACTCAGGATCTGCCCCCACACCGGCATCACCCCGCTGCGTTCGAGAACGAGATCGGACACCAGGATCCACAATCCTCCCGCAGCGGCGTAACCGGCCGCGATGCGGACCGCCACGGGGCTCAGCTTGCGCATTCTCCTGCTCATAGCATATGCGCGACCTCTAAGGTAGCAGCCGAGAACGGCAGACCCTGCTCTCGGCTCTAAGACGTCTGATCCGGCCGGGACTCCGGTGGGTTAGATCCGGCCGGCGCGGAAGGGCGGGGGCGGCCCCGGTGCTCGGGCCCCCAGCCGCGTTCCGTTCCGAGACGCCTTGTCTGGAAGCTGGTCACGGCCGGACCCTCCGAATCCCATCCTATATTTCGTAAGTTACTGCTGCACAGTCCGTTAGCTACTTCTTGCCTATTGGGACATCGCTTGCTCCTCAAGCGTCGCGGGCCGAACGGTCGGCCCGACCGACCGCAAGGAGATCGCGATGACGTTCCGCACGACAGTCCTCCTCACCCTCCCCCTCCTTCTCTTCCCCTTCGCCGCGTGCAAGGCCGGCTCCGGCCCGACCGCTCCGCCGGAGGCGGCCACGCTCGCCGTCCACAGCCAGGCGGGCGAGCTCACGGTCCTCGACTACGGGTGCGGCAGCAGCCTCGACGTGAACCGGTTCTCCTCGGAGCTCGACACCACGCTGCGCATCGCCATGCGCCAGAACCCGGACCAGTTCGGACCCGGCACGCTGAACGGCTTCGAGATCGCCGCCCATCCCAGCTCCGGAGCCCAGCAGCGCTGCCACGGCGCACCGGCCTGCTTCGAGACTCGCGGCAACTCGGGCCGGCTCCACGTCTGGTGCGACGGCGGCGGCGTCGAGCACGAGACGGCGCACGCCCTGGGCTGGGCGGTCCGCCTGCCCTGCTGGGAGGTCGTCTACCATACCGACAACTTCCGCTGCGAGCGGACCTCCCAGATGTACGGCTGGTGAGCGCCGGCCTGCCACGGGAGGCCACCAAATCGATCTTCCAGCACATGCCGAAACAAGTAGTATGCTCCAAGTCCGGCGTGATCCTGCGATGGTCCGCCGGGTCCTGTCGGCACCCTGGAGAGGAGCCATGTCGCATGCGCTCACCCGGCCCCGCCACGAGCGCTCGCGGGCCGCACAGATCGTGCTGCTCTACGTCGCGACCGCCCTCGCGTGGATCCTGCTCAGCGATGCGGCGGCCGTGCGGCTCGTGCCGTCGGGATGGTCGCTGTGGGCGGTCGAGACCGTCAAGGGTGCCCTCTTCGTCGTCTCGACCGGCCTGCTGCTGTACCTGCTGATCGCACGGCGCGAGGGTCAGCTCGCCGGCGAGCAGGCGCGCCTCGAGCTCGCCCTCGGCCAGCTGCCGGGGCTCCTGTGGAGCACCGACCGGGAGATGCACATCGTCTCGGTCACCGGCGATCTCCAAGGGCTGCACCTCGATTCGACGGACCTGCTCGGGCGCAGTGTGGCGGCGTTGTCTTCGTCGCCCGAGGTGCGCGAGGCACTCGAGAGCCAGCACCAACGAGCTCTCGAAGGCGGCACCGCGGATTTCCGCATCGAGCTTGGAGGCAAGGCCCATGCGGTCCGGGTCGAGCCGTTCCGCGATGCGGCCCAGGGCATCGTCGGCACGCTCGGTTTTGCCCTGCAGCTGGTGTCCGTGGCGATCGGGGGCGACCACGGCCTGCGCGATGCTCTACGCCAGGCCCAGGTCCTGGCCGCCCTCGGAGGGCTGGTCCAGGAGGTGGCGCACCAGCTCAATAACCCGCTGTTCGCGCTGTCGGCCACGCTCGACGCCCTCGAGGCCCGAACCGGCGAGGATCCAGGCACCGCCCGTCACCGGCAGATCCTCCGCCAGCAGGTCAAGCGGATCGAACGCCTCGTCTCCGGGTTGCAGGTCTACAGCCGCAGCCTGGAGCTCGACCTCCAGGAATCCGACCTGAAGGACGTTCTGGAGACGTCCGTGGCGCGGATGCGCCCCAGCGCCGGGGCCGCCGGCATCGAGCTCCTGCTGCTGGTCGAGGGAGCACCGCCCCGCATCCGCGTCGATCTTGACGCGCTGGCCGGAGCGGTCGAACGGGTGATCCGCAACGCCATCGAGGCGGCGCCGGACGGATCACAGGTGGTGGTGACGCTCCGAGAGGCGGCCGGAGCCGGCGGCGATGCGGTCGAGGTCTCGGTACTGGACCGCGGGCCGGGGATTCCACCGGGAGATCTCGAACGGGTGTTCCTCCCGCTCTTCTCCCGGCGCTCCGGTGCCGGTGGCCTCGGCCTCGCCATCGCCGAGCGCATCGTCCAGGCCCATGGCGGCCGCATCTGGGCTCGCAACCGATCCGCCGGCGGCGCCTGCGTCACGCTGCGGCTGCCGACGGTCTAGGCCGGCGGTCCAGGTCTTCCCGGTTCTGGACGGGTCGTCCAGAGGCTGGGCCTGCCAGGCCTCGGCAGCCGCGAACCCCCCCACGGACAGGCGAATCTCGATCGGCACGGTGCTTGCGAAAGTCCGCGCACGCACACCGCGGCCCACCGATACGACCGCTCCCGATCCTCGCGGAGGAACGACCATGATCGACCTCAACGTCAACGATGAATACGGCGGGGCAGCACCGCAGGAGCTCGCCGGCCTCCGACCGACCGTCACCTTGCGCCGCGCCCGGGAGTGCACCCTGTTCGAGCTCTGTCCACTCCCCATCCTCCTCGTCTCCTTTCCGGACGGCCGGTGTCTCGACGTCAACTCCTCGTTCACCGAGGAGCTGTGCCTGACGCGCGAGGAGGTGCTCGGGAAGACGACCAGCGAGCTCGGCCTGTGGGAGAACCAGGGGGAACGCGATCGCCTGATCCTCGGCCTGGCCGAGCAGGGGCGGCTGCGCGGCTGGCTGACCTGGATCGTCGACGCCCGCGGCCGCAAGCGGGCGGTCGAGGTGCACGCCGAGCGGCTCACCCTGTCGGGACGGGACTGCGCCCTGGTCGCCGGCCTCGACGTCAGCGCCGCCTACCTGGACCTGCTCACCGGCCTGCCGAACCGCAGGCTCGTCGAGGAGCGGATCGCCCGGACCTTCGACCAACGGCGCGAGGGGGGGAAGGTCACTGCCGTCCTGTTCATCGACGTCGACCACCTGAAGGCGGTCAACGACACCCTGGGGCACGGGGCCGGTGACGACCTGCTGAAAGCCATCGCCGCCCGCCTTTGCGGCGCCCTCGGCAACCGCGGACAGATTGGACGGTTCGGTGGCGACGAGCTCGTCGCCGTCCTCGAAGCCAACGGCCCCGAGGACGCCCGAGCCGTCGCCGAGGGCCTGTTCAAGGCGGTCAGCCGACCCCTCACGTTGGGCCGTGAGGTGCTGCGTCCGAGCGTCAGCATCGGGGTCGCTGTGTCGGCCGGCGACCCGGCGATCTCCCACCTCGACCTCTTGCGCCGGGCCGACACGGCCATGTTCCGGGCCAAGCGCGCCGCCGGCTCCCACGTGGCGCTCTACACGGCGGAGCTGGACGATGCGGCGCTCGACGGAGACGAGTTGGAGCGGGATCTGGCGCTGGCCGTCGAACGCGACCAGATCGAGGTCCACTACCAGCCGATCGTCCGCGTCGACGACCTCTCGGTGGTGGGCGTCGAGGCCCTCGCCCGCTGGGAGCATCCGCGCCGCGGCGAGGTGCCGCCCTCGAGGTTCATTCCCCTGGCGGAGAGCAGCGGCCAGATCCGCAGCCTCGGTCGCAATGTACTGATCCGTGCTTGCCGGCAGGTCGCACAGTGGCGCGCCGCGGGCATCGTCGAGCCCGAGTTCGTGGTCAGTGTGAACGTCTCGGCCGGCCAGCTGATGGACCGCGGCTTCGCAAGCGAGGCCGCCGCCATCCTCGAGAACGCCGGGCTCCCCCCGGCGAACCTCCAGCTCGAGATCACCGAGCGCATCGCGCTCGACGGGACCACCGACGTCAGCGGGCTCGAAGCGCTCGGGGTCCAGCTCACCGTCGACGATTTCGGCGAGGGTTACGGCTGCTTCGCGTACCTGCGGAGCCTGCCCATCAAGGTGATCAAGATCGACCGCAGCTTCCTCGCGGCGGCGCCCTCGCGGCGCGTCGACCGCGAGCTGATGCGGTCGATGATCCAGCTGGCCAAGGCGCTCGACAAGCAGGTGGTGGCCGAAGGGGTGGAGACACCCGAGCAGCTCCGCATGCTACGTCAGCTCGGCTGCGAGCTCGGCCAGGGCTTCCTCTTCGGCGAGGCGATGCCACCCCGGCAGTTTGCCGCGATGCTGACCTCGCGCCCGGGCCTGCCGGTGGTCCGCTCAGCCCGCCGCCGCCGACAGGGCGCCGTCGACGAGCGCCAGCAGCTCGTCGGCGTGGAAGGGCTTCGAGAGGAACGGCGTCTCCCGTCCGACAATGCCCCGGGCGAGGAGGACGCCGTCCAGGTAGCCTGACATGACGACCACCGCCAGCTCCGGCCGGTCACGCTGCAGGCGCTCGACCAGCTGCGGGGTCGGCAGGCCGCGCAGCGTCGCATCGACCAGCAGGAGATCGAGGCCCCCCGGGTAGCGCGCCGCGACCTCGAGGGCCTGCTCGGAGCTGGTGGCGGAGAGCACCCTGAAACCTCTCGGCTCGAGCATCTCCGCCACCACCGTGCACACCGCCTCGTCGTCGTCCACCAGCAGGACGGTGGCCCGCCCCCGCTCGGCGCGCGGCGGGGCGGTGCCGGCCGGCGTCTGGGTGGCGTCCAGCGGCAGGTCGACATGGAACGTCGAGCCGCGGCGCTCCTCGCTCTCCACCTCGATCTGTCCACCCTTGCGGCGTAGCAGGCGCCGGACCCCGGCCAGGCCGAGACCGGTCCCCGCGCCGGCGGGCTTGGTCGAGAAGTAGGGCTCGAAGATGCTCCCCAAGAGCTGCGCCGGGATGCCGATCCCGGTGTCGGCCACCGACAGGCGGGCGAGCTCCGGAGCGGCAGGGCCGCTGCTCAACCGGCGCGTCGCGACCGTCAACCGGCCGCGCCCCCCCATGGCGTCGCGGGCGTTGGCCGCCAGGTTGAGGAGAATCTGGGACAGCTCGACGGGATCGAACCAGATCGGCAACGGCTCGTCGCACAGATCGAGGACGACCTCGACGCCGCCGCCGACCAGCGCCTGGACCAGCTCCATCGTCCTCGACGTCGCCTCGCCAAGGTCGAGCGGCCGCGGCTCGCGACCGCCGCGGGCGCGGTCGAGGTAGTCGCGGATCAGCCGCAGGATCCGCTCGGCTGCGTCCCGAACCTCGCCGACATGGCGCTGCGCCTCGGTCCCCGGCGGCGCCACGGTGGCCAATCGCTCGCACTCTCCGACGACCACCGTCGCGATGTTGCCCAGGTCGTGCGCGAGGGTCAGGGCCGTGGTGTCCTGGCCGAGTCCCTGGCGGGCCTTTTCGAGCGCCTGCTCCAGCATCTGCGGGGCCGAGACGTCGTGGATCACCACCAGCCGCGCGTCGGCGTCGAGATCGTCCAGGGTGGTGATCGTCACTTCGGTGGCGACCGATCCGCCGTCCTTGCGGCGCAGCCGCTGGCGCATCCTGTGGACCGGCTGCTCGCTGCGCAGCACCCGCTCGATCGCAGCCCGCGTCTCGCCACCGCGGGCTTCGCTCACGGGCACCCACAAATCGGCCAGGGTGAGACCCATCAGCTCCTCCCGGGTGAAGCCGAAGAGCGCCTCCGCAGCGCGATTGACCTCGACGAAGCGCTCCCCATCCAGGTCGACCACCAGGAGGGCCGAAGGTATCTGCTCGAACAAAGCGTGGTAGCGACCGCGCAGGCGATCGAGGGCGCGGTGGGACTCCACTTCGGGAGTCACGTTCTGCAGGCTGGCCAGAAGCCGCACCTCGCCGCGTGCCGGCTCCACCACCCGGGTCACGTGCACGTCGGCCCAGACGACGCCGCCGGCCTTGTCGAGGTAGCGCTTGCGCAGCCGGTAGGTGTCCCGCTCGCCGCGCACGAGCTCCGCGAACACGTCGATGCTGGCCGCGTCGTCCGGGTGGGTGATGGCGAGGACGTCGAGCTGGCGGATCTCCTGCAGCGTGTAACCCAGCAGATCGACGAACCTCGGATTGGCGTCGACCACGCGGCCGTTCGCCTCAGCGACCGCCATCGGCGAGACCGCGCTCTCAAAGAGCCTCCGGAACGCCGCGGAGCCGTGGTGGAGGGTGCGCAGCGTCGACCGGCGGTCGATGCTGATGAGCAGGCGAGCCTCGACCTCCTCCGCCGTCGCCTCGCCGAGAACGAAATCGGCGACGCCGGCAGTGTGCAGCTCGAGCAGGCGGTCCTCGGACAGGCAACCGGAAGCGACCACCACGGGAGCATCGCAGCTGCGGCAGAGATCGGCGGCGATGTCCAGCCCCGCCGCTTCGCCGGCCTGGTCGAGGCCGAGCAGCAAGGCTCCCCCCTCTCCGCGGCCGAGGAGCTCCTTTGCGTCGCCGGGCTCGCGGGCGCGCTCGAAGGCCAGGCCGCTGACAGCTGCACCGCCAAGGAGCCTCCACCAGCGGAGGTCTTGCGTAAGATCGAGTACGATCAAACGCACCGTCATAGCGAATCCAACCCGGCGAGGGCCGTCTGCATTCCAGTAGTCTTAGTTTCTATGCAAAGCTAAATATCAGCATACAGGGGTAGCGCGATGAACCGACAGACCGTTCTGATCGTCGATGACGATCCGGCGATCCGCTTTGCGGTCTCCGACTTCCTGGACCGCCGCGGCTTCCGCACGGAGGAGGCCTCGAACCTCGCCGAGTCGCGGCAGAAGCTGGTCCAGGTCCGGCCCGACGCGATGATCCTCGACCACCTGCTGCCGGACGGGACGGCGGTGGACATCATCCCGGAGTTGCTGCAGCTCGATCCCGAAGTGGTGATCCTGGTCCTCACCGCACACGGCTCCATCGACCTCGCCATCCAGGCCATCAAGTCGGGAGCCGAGCAGTTTCTCACCAAGCCGATCGAGATGGCGGCGCTGGAGGAGGTCCTCGAACGGTGCCTCGACAACCAGCGCCTGCGGCGCAAGCAGGCCGCGGCGCGGGTCAGCCACTCCCGCGGCAGCATCGATCCCTTCCTCGGCACCAGCTCCGTCATCCGCAGCCTGCGCGACGCCGCGCTCCAGGCCCTCGGCACCGACAGCCCGATCCTGATCCAGGGGGAGACCGGCACCGGCAAGGGGGTCCTCGCCCACTGGCTGCACCTCCACGGCAGCCGTCACGACGAGGCGTTCATCGACCTCAACTGCGCCGGTCTGTCGCGCGAGCTCCTCGACAGCGAGCTCTTCGGGCACGTGCGCGGCGCCTTCACCGGCGCGGTGCAGGAGAAGCCCGGACTCCTGGAGCTGGCCCACCGCGGCGTCGTCTTCCTCGACGAGATCGGCGACATGGATCTGTCGATCCAGGGCAAGATTCTGAAGGTCCTCGAGGAGAAGCGATTCCGCCGCCTGGGCGATGTCAAGGAGAGCCGGGTCGACCTGCAGCTCATCGCCGCCACCCACCGCGACCTCGCACAGATGCACGGCGACGGGTCGTTCCGCGCCGACCTCTACTACCGGATCAGCACCATTCCGCTGCATGTGCCGGCGCTGCGCGAGCGGCCCGAGGATCTTCCGGCTCTCGCCGGCTCGCTGCTCGATCGGCTGACCGCCGACCTGAAGCGCGATCCGATCGAGCTGACCGGGGCTGCCGTCGAGAAGCTCCGCGAGCACACCTGGCCCGGCAACATCCGCGAGCTGCGCAATGTGCTCGAGCGCGCGGTGCTCGGCCTCGGAGGCGGCAGGCTCGAGGCCCCTCGCATCCAGTTCGACCCGTTCGCCTCCGCCGGCGGCGCGACGCCGGACGGCTCCGCCACCGCCACCCTCGAGGAGATGGAGGCCGCCGAGATCCGCCGCGCCCTGCGCGAGGAGGGCGGCCGCGTGGCGGCCGTCGCCGAGCGCCTCGGCGTGCCGCGAAGCACCCTGTACGTCAAGCTCAAGACCTACCGCATCGACCCGACGGAGTACCGCCCCTGAGCCCGCCGGTCACGAGGCCGACCGGAAGCGTCTCGTCACCTTCTTCCGGGAGCTCGACATCCTTCCGTTCGACCGCCTCCGCGGCGAGCACTTCGGCCGCTTGAAGGCCGAGCTCCTCTACCGAGGCCGACCGATCCCGGATTTCGACGTCGGCATCGCCGCCACGGCGATCGCAACCGGGCGGACCCTGGTCAGTGCAGACGCCCACACGGAGGCGATCGACGACCTCGACCGGGAGAACTGGGCGGTGGGTCGCTAGAGGCGGCGCCGGGCGGTCCCATCTTCCGCGGCGGGCCATGCTCGACGCACCTCGTCCATCTCTAACTTCCGGGAGCGGACCCGACGCGGATGAAGAAGACGTCCCAGGCGACCGGAGCACCCGCACCGACGGAGCGGATCACCCGCGCCTGGTAGCGAAGCAGGTTGCCGTTGGGATCGCGGCGGCCGACGGTGCGGTACTCGACGGCGAGGGCCTCGACGCCCCCTTGCTCGAGATCGACCAGCTCGCTCGCCTGCGACACGCCGTCGTGGTTGGCGTCGTTCCAGAGCTGGAGATGCTCGTAGATCGGGTCCCGGGCGTCGATCCAGCCGTCGCCGTTGCCGCCATTCATCGGATCGTCGAAGACGGCGAGAGCGCGGAACCCGTTGGGCTCGGCCGAAGGAACCTGCGGAGATTGGTCCCCGAACAGCTCGCGCCCGCCTTCGATCCGTCCGTCACCGTCGCGGTCGAGCACCAGGAACGCCTCGTCGGAACCCCGTTCCGTCCACGAGAAGAGCGCCGGATCGCCGGTGCCCAGGAGGTCGAACAGCACCGGATCCTCCGCCGACGACAGGTCGAACCGACCGTCCTCGAGGCTCAGAACGATGGGCGACCCACGCTCGTAGTCGATGTCGCCGTTCGGGTCGGGGTCGTTCTGTTCCGGCCCGGAAGGCCCGGAGGTGTCGCCGCTGGTCGTGCAGCTCGGAGCGCACGGGCAGTCACCCTGAGTCACCACCAGATTGGCGTCATGACAACCGCCGAACACGTACCGTGACATCGCGTTCGTCGTTCCATAGAGTCCGTTGGTGTAGTCCTTCTGAACGTAATAGGGCTGGCAATGGTACTCCGGTACCAGGGTGCAGGCCCCATCAGCGGTCGCTGACTGTACAGGAAGCTCACTCCACTTGGTGTTGCAGTCGTCATAGCAGTCGAGTCGAAACGCCCAGCTCAGGCGGGGTACGACCCCTGCGGCGGGATCGCACGCATAGGTCGTGGTCTCGGATGTAAACGAAACCGCGTGCCCAGGACACTGAGCGCGCATGGACGGGACGGCGAAGCAGCAGGTGAGCACCACCAAGGTCAGCCGACGATTCATCGTAGCGGTCACGGCCGCGCCTCCAGAGCCCGACGATCCACTGGACGGAGGTGTTGCAGCCCTTGGCGGTACTCGTCATCGAGGCGCTGGACCGCCGCTTCGATCCGATCACGGGGGAGTCGACCAGTCTGGTCGAAGACGCCCAACAACTCGCTGAGCTCGGAGCTGTTGTGCCCCGTAGAAGCCGCCTTTTCGAGCATCGACCGAGTTCTCGGTGGGTCGACATTGCCCAGCCTCAGCACTTCCTTCAGGTTGCTCGCGGCGCGGCCGATGTCCGCCACCCACGCACGCCGTGACGCGAACATCGACTCCAGCGGTTTCGGGGCGCCGCGCGAGCTGCCATCTTCGAGGATCAAGGCCACGATCCCGCAGGTCTGCGTCGCGTAGGGACCGTCCTTGACGAAACCGCCTCCCACGTTCACTTCGAAGGTCTCACCGGGAACGACAAGCCCGTCATCGGCAACCGAACGCTGGCGATCGCCCGCGGGCAGGAACAGTCGGGTGAACGAATCCTGGACGACCCCACTCCAGCCGGTGCGCCCGTCAGTGGTCGTCACCACGCAGCGATGGTCCCAGGCTGTGATCGCAAGATCCCCATCGTTCCGGTACACGAACCGGGACGGACCGAAGGAGTCCGAGGATCGCAGGGTCTGAGCGGCGGACGGGGAGTCGACCCGCACCAGGGGGTCGAGGACGAACTGCGGTTGTGCGGCGAGGGACGGAGCGACGGAAAGCGTGAGAGCCAAGACCAGCAGACAGCGGGAACTTTCGGGCGACATAATCTCACATCCTCGTGGTTTTATGGCCGATACCAGACACTCCTTGTTTTCGTCATTTTTGTAACACCTGCATGGCTCGATGTCAAACGCTGGGCCTACTCCGAGTAGGATTACGCCGCAGGAATGCAAACCGCGGCTCGCCGGGAGCAGGA